>Ga0306924_10009228_pt1 | contig 9996 bp, 12 predicted proteins | sample sta12Can44000111_FD_203756 | JGI IMG/M metagenome (GOLD analysis project Ga0306924, IMG submission 203756) | Lab enrichment of tropical soil microbial communities from Luquillo Experimental Forest, Puerto Rico - statanox.12C.anox.44.000.111 (v2)... | ecosystem: Environmental > Terrestrial > Soil... | reverse complement strand
CGGAGGACGAACTCGTAGACGAGCCCGTCGGGCGACGCCGTCCACGACTCCGCCAGACTCGGCGCGAAGCCCTTTCCGGGCATGGGCTTCACCAGAGCATCGTGCATCGCGTAGAGGACCATGAACACCGTACCCTGGATCATCTCTGCGGGATCGAACCAGGACGGGACCAGCGACGTGTGCGCGGCCCACACTACTTGCCCTTCGGGAGCCGCGCTCACCGGCCCGGTGTCGGTGAGCACGACGAGCGGAACGAGGAGCACGATAATCAGGCCGAGCGAGCGATCGACTCGACTCATGGCCGTCCTCACCGCCCTCAACCTAAGGGCTCTGGGCGCACCGGTTGAGAAGGTTTAGGCTCGTGTCCGCCGGCGCTAGTGTTCGAGCTCGATGCCAGTCGCCTCGTTCACGGGGTTCGCCTCGAGCGTCAGCGTGAAGGCGTCGAGGCCGGCGCGCCCGCCGGAGGACGCCCGCTCGGCAGAAGATGTTCGTAGCGCCCGCCCTGCGCGACGTCGGCGGCCTCCATGTCGCTGAACGGTGCCTCCAGCCGCATGCCGTGCGCGATCGTGTTGAACGATACGTAGTGCATCACCGTGCCCGCGAGCTCCACGATGCCGCGGTCTTCGAGCCCGCACCGCGCACGTAGGAGCTGCGTCAGATACGCGATCCAGTAGGCGCTCTGCCGGAACTGCGCCACCGCGAGCGCGGCGCACCCCTTGACCAGCTCGTCGAGGGCGCCAGCGCCGAGCACCAGCCGATCCTTGCGCCATGTCGCCTCCAGCAGCCGCGGCTGGTGGGCCAGCGCTCGCCAGACCGCAGGGATGCGGTCAACGCCGAGAGCCTGGTGGGCCCACGCACGGATCTCGGCGAGGATGGCTGCCGCTTCAGCAGCGTTGTGTTCATCAAGCAGTGGGACGACGGCCGCTCCGACGCCGTCCGCTGCTTCCGACGGGATGTCAGGTCGCAGCTGAAAGGCCGCGGTGGCTGTCGTGAGACTGGTGACATGCTCGGCGATGGCGGCCACTTCGGCGACCGCGCGTTCGGTTCCCGTCAGCCGCACCACGGCGGCCGAGTGCAAGGTCAGTCAGTAGTTGCAGCGATTCGTCATGGAGACTGCGACGTGCATGGCCTCCTTGGCCAGTGCCGGCAGCGTTCCGTGAAACCGATAACTCGCCAGCGTGTGCGCGAAGTTGGCCTCGAGCCAGGCGGGCCAGTGGGTCTGCACGCCGAAGATACCGGGGCGCAGCAGATCTTGGGGCTTCTGGCCCATTCGCTTGGCGACGCGCTCCAGCGTGGCCTGATCCTCCGCCGAAAAGTCCGACAGCTGGGGAGTCCGCAGTGTGGTCATTGAGTCTCCTCTCGTTTCATCGCCGAGAGCACACGCTCGTACCGGACTGAGGCGCGCGGCACCCTCTCTTTCACGAACGAACAATCTTTCGGCGGTGCGGTGACTGTAGTCCCCGGGTCTCGGGTGGTCAAGCGAATAGCCGCCAAAAATGAGAGATCTCGCGCCCACAACTGATATAAACACGAAAGCACTGTTCTCTATTCCCGACCGGCGCTCTGACCAAGCCTGGCCATGGCCGCATTGAGAAGGATGCGAATTTCTTCTCGACCGGACGCGAGTATGATGGCTTCGTGGCGCTCAACCTGAGTATCGGTGAAGGACTGTCGAAGCTCATCACGCGATGATCATCGAAAAGGCGCACCGGCGCGACGTCGATCCGTTTGCGTATCTCGTCCACGTCGCTGAGGATTTCGAGAGAGCGATGAAGCCCGCCGGTCACGCGCACTCACGGCTGATCGAGCTGGGATTCCTGTGATGGGGCCGCGGATCAGCATCGTGATTCCCGCTCGCAACGATGCCGCAGCGCTCGCCCGGACACTCGATCACCTCGATGATACCGGCATCGCGCGCGCTGCGGAGGTCATTGTCGGCGCCTCTGGTGATCGTGACGGCACCGTCAACGCCGTCAGGGATCGCGCGCAGACTGTGTGGCCGAATGGCTCGACGCGGGCCGCGCTAATGAACGCCGGCGCGGCCGTCGCGACCGGAGACGTCCTCCTCTTCCTGCATGCCGACTCGCTGCCACCGACGGACGCCGTGGCCTTGATCGAACGCGCACTCGAGGACACGACGGTCGTGGGAGGAGCGTTCGAACACCGCTTCGAGGAGCGAGCATGGAGCCTACGGGCGATCAGCTACATCAATCGCGTGCGTTACCGGCTGACGCGCAACTACTACGGCGACCAGGGACTGTTCGTCCGCACCGAGGCTTTCGGCCGACTTGGTGGCTTTAGGGACTGGGCACTGATGGAGGATCTGGACCTGAGTCAGCGGCTCAAGGGCATGGGGCGGACGGTGCTCGTGCGCGCGCCACTGAGAACGTCGGGCCGACGGTTCCTCTCGCGCGGCCCTTGGCGGACGTTATCCTTCAGCGCGTGGCTGCTGCTCCGTCACAGCATCGGGCTCGACACGCAGCGCTACGCGGATCGTTGGCGAGGACCGGCCGATCGCACCCCCGGCAGCGCCTGGCGATCGTGAGACGCCTCGCTGCGACGTAGCTCTGTTCAGTCGCCGTCACGACCCGAGCGAGAGCAGCACGACACCGAGCACGATGACGCCGGAGCCGGCAATCCGCTGTGGCGCGGCTCCCTCGTGCAACACGACCGATCCGAGGATCGTGCCGAAGACGATCCCGAGTTCCCGTGAAGGTGCGACATAGCTGACTTGCGTCGACTGCAAGGCGAACAGAACCAGCAGGTAGCTCGAAGTCATGAGCAGCGCAACGGCCGGGATCCTCCAGCCGCTCTCACGCCATTCCGGCACCGCGCGCCTCGGACGCCGCAGCATAGCCGGCGTGAGCAACAGCGCCGCCACTGGGATCGTGAAATACGCGTAGGGAAGCGGTGGGACCCCGTCACCGATATTCCACTTGTCCGCGAGCGAGTACGTCGTCGTCAACACGCCTGTGACTGCCGCGTATCTCGTCGGGACCGCGCGCAGTCGGGTGAACGGCACGAACAGGTCCCGAACGTTCAAGGCAGGGAGGTGGACAAGGTACACGCCGAGCGTCACGGCGGCCACACCCAGCCCGCCGGCCGCCGACAGGCGCTCGCCGAGCAGTACAGCGGCCGCCAATGGCACGAGAACTGGCGCAATCCCTCTCGCCACGGGATACACGATCGAGAGATCTCCGCGCGCGTACGCGGCTCCAAGCGAGAGAAAGTATAAGGCGCGGAGCCCCGCGCCCAGCCCGAAGCCCAGCCACACGCGCGCGGACCATGAGCCGGTATCGGTCCACAGTAGCAGGGGCAGGAAGAAGAGCGATCCTTCGATTCCCGTCGCCCAGAGGAAGACGAGCTTGTCGCGGCTGCTCTTCGTGAGGTAGTTCCAGGAGGCGTGCATCAGAGCCGACACCGTGATCAACAAGAGGGCAGCGGCCGTCATCGTGGTGGTCGCAGGAGAACTGAAAAGGAGCGCTCAGTCAGCCGCGTCGTCCGCGCAGCGGAACCCGACCATTGATAATCCGATGTCGGGCGGGTTGGCGTGCCGCAGAGTCGATCGTAGACCGACCGCGTCGTTACCCCAGCCGCCGCCGCGGATGACCTTGCGCGACGCCTCGACGCGATTCACCGGGTCGAGCGTCGGTGAGCGCGCGTAGAAGGTCGCGTCGAACCAGTCCTCGACCCATTCCCATACGTTGCCGGCCAGATCATCGACACCGAAGGGCGAGCGACCCCGGGGAAACGAGCCGACCGGTGCCGTATACAGGAAGCCGTCGCCGTCGTCGGCCCGACAGCACGTGTCACTGCCATAGGAGGCCCGATCGCGCGGCGACTCGTCTCCCCACGGATACACGCGGTCACCAGCCCCACGGGCGGCCCGTTCCCATTCTGCCTCGGTCGGTAGCCGCGCGCCGCGCCACTGGCAATACGCGGCGGCATCGTTCCATGAGATCTGAACCACGGGATGACGATCCAGCCCGTCGATCGTTGAGTCCGGGCCCCGGGGGTGGCGCCATTCCGCTCCACGTACCTCGCGCCAGGTGCCGACCCAGTGCCAGCCGATCCCAGTGCGCTCGGGGTCTGTAACGTGCCCGGTGGCACGAACGAACGCGGCGAACTGGTCGTTCGTAACCTCAAACCGGTCGATCGAAAACATCGCAACCGTGACGCGGTGAACCGGTGCCTCCGCCTGCTCCCCGGCTTCCGAGCCCATGAGGAGTTCTCCGCGGGGAACGCGAACCATGGGCACGGAACTCGCAGCCCGATGCTGCGCCCACCAGACGCGCCAAGCGTCCAGATCGTAACCGAACCGCTTGCCGGTCAGCGCGGTCAGCGCCCCGACAAAATCGCCGTCGAGCCAACCAGGCTGGCCGGGCGCACCGAGGCGAGCGATCAGCGTCGCGAGCGTGGCCTCGTCATCCTGACCGACGGCGGCCGCCGCCCATGCCGCCGCCGGCGCTGGCTCGAGATATTTTTCCGGACGGTTTGTGGCGGCGCCCCAGGGGGCCGCGAGCAGCGCCGGGGGGACGCGGCCCCGCCCTATGGCCGCCAACGCCCAGAGAAGATGCCAGCGCGCGACTTTCGCCGCCGGCTCGCGCAGTGCGCCGCCGAATAACCGCACCGTACCGTTGGCGAACGGGCCCTCGAGCCGCCTCGAGATGAGTTCTCCGACCTCTGGCAGGCCTGCTAGAGCGAGCGGCTCGAGGGCCGCGCGAAGTCCAGATGCATGGCGCTCGTAAGCCCCAGGGTCGATGAGGGCGCGCTCGAGCCGGGCGAGAGTCGCCGGCAAGTCGACCGTCCGAGCGGAAGGCGAGGGCAACGGGTGACGCCGAGCCGGTGGTTCGACGGGCGCCGGCGCTGGTGGCCCCCACAAGGCACCAGGCCGACCTGGCGCGCGCGTCCCGACGTAAGGGCGTCCCGCGTACACGGCAACGTCCATGGGTTCGTCGCCGTCGAAGGCGTGCGCGCGTGTCCACGTGCGGCCGTCGGCACTGCACCAGAGCGCACCGCCGCCCTCGCGTGCGGTCACCGCCCACAGGTGGTTCTGATCCGCGGCGAATGCACGGACACGGTGGCCATCGAGTGCGGTGATGCGTTCTGTCCGGTGACCATCGGTCTGCCAGACGGCGGTGCCGGCGGGATCGACGTTCACCGCGTAGACATGACCATGGTATGTCGTCAGTGCATCCACCGCGCTCCCCGAGGGCCAGGTGGCGACACTGCGCACGCCGTCGCCCGCGAGGCGCAACAACTTGGCACCGTCGTCCGGCGCGCTCAGCGCCGCATAGACAATGCCGTCCATAACCGCCAGCGCCGTGATCCGGCTAACGAGCCCAGGCGGTGTCGGGTGGTCGTAGACAACGCGCCAGGTGGCACCCCCATCGTCCGAGCGCTGAATCCCGGCGCGCCAGGCCGACGTGGCCGCATAGAGCGCGCTTTGAGAGGCGGCGATCGCGTGGACGTGAAAGACCTCGCCGGTGGGCAGGATCGCCCATCGCCAGCGCGTGCCGTCGGTCACCATATACTCGCCCCGGCCGATCGAGAAACGCGGGTCCTCGAAGGGCCAGTAGAGGAGCCCACCCGCCACCGCTGGAGTGCCGGCGTCCTGGCTGAAGAGGTGGCGCTCGTACCGGACACGCCGCCGCTGAGGATCGTATGAATACACGTCGGCTGAGTTGTGATCGATGAATTTCACGCTGTTCACCAGCCAGACCCGCTCACCGTACGCCACGAGTCCCGAGACGGAGTCCCAGGGCCCTGGCTGCACGAGCCGCTCAATGGGCTGCGCCACGGCCGTGATCGGTGACACCAGGGCGGCGACGAGAGCGAACTCAGCGATAGCCTTGACAGCGGCACTCACGCGCGGATGGTAGCAGGTATGCTGCTGACGATCCTGCTCCAGGCCTCGTTTCTGGCGGTATCGGCCTGCTCGCCTGGAATGTTGAAGGTGTCCTCCGGTCGGTTCATCATGGGCAGCGATTCCGCCGAGCGTGCGGCCGCCTACGCCGCCTCGAGTAGGGCCACACGAGACGCGCGCTGGTTCGACGCCGAGCTCCCACGACACGAAGTGCGCCTCCCGGAGTTCTGCATCGATCGCACACTCGTCACCCAGCGGGACTACGCGACGTTCGTCGCGGCCACCGGCCATCGGGTTCCCGGCATCTCGGAACAGGACTATCAGGCCCAGGGTTTCCTCGTGCACGACTACCACCGCGAGGTGCGAGCGTATCTCTGGCGCGAGGGGCGGCCGCCCCGGGGTCGCGAGGACCATCCTGTCGTGCTCGTCGACACGACCGACGCCGAGGCTTACTGCCGCTGGCGCGGACCGAAGCTCGGGCTACCGACTGAGTCGCAGTGGGAGAAGGCTGCTCGCGGCGACGACGGCCGGCGATTTCCGTGGGGCGACAAGTGGGACGCGACTGCTCTCAACAGCGCTGACCTTGGACCCGGCGGCACGACCGCAGTGACCCGCCATTCGACAGGAGCGAGCCCGTACGGGATGCTCGACGCCGCCGGCAACGTCTTTCAGTGGACGTCGTCGAGCCTGGTGGATGGTCGTCGAGTGCTGAAAGGCTGCGCCTGGGACGACGAACAGAGCCTCTGCCGGCCTGCGTTCCGGCACGCCCGATCCGCATCGAGCCGACACATCCTCATCGCGTTCCGTTGCGTTGACCCAGCCGCTGGCGGGTAGCGGTGCCCTGACGATTCCTCGCGGGAATGAAATGACCGAATGTCGGGTTGGTCATGCAACAGATGGCGCCTCGACATCTCACGTATCTTGCGGTGGCCACGGTGGCGCTCGCGGCGGCGATGTTCGGCGACGTGTACGCACATGACGCGCCGCGCGGAAGCCGCTCAGGCGGCAGCAGACCGATCGACCCACGCGTCACCTATCCCGCTCGGCTCATCGCAGCGGGTGGCGGTCACTTTCACGCGATCCTGGTGGGGCCGTTGGCGCGCTGGATGCTCGCGGGCACTCACTTTGGCCTCTTTCGAAGTCGCGATCGCGGGCTAACGTGGCAGCTGATCGCCGCACGATTCAGTGGCGAGGACGTGCACGCTCTTGTACGTGACCCTGCGACCGGCCGCATCAGCGCCGCGACCCATGGCCAGGGCCTCGTCGTGAGCCCGGATGGTGGCCAGACCTGGAAGGATGATTCCGACGGTCTTCCCACACACGACCTGCACGCGTTGGCGATCGATCCTCGGAGGCCAAGTCGCGTATATGTCTGGGCCGTCGACCACGGTCTTCTAACCCGTGACGCCCCAGGGCAGCGCTGGCACCGTCTGGCGCCGGCGCGTAGCCTCGGTGACGTTCGGGCGCTTGCCGTTCACCCGCGTGATCAGGAGAGACTCTACGCCGCCACCGCCACCGGCATCTGGCTGAGCAGCGACGGTGGACGACGCTGGGAGCAACCGGCCGATGGCCTCAAGAAGCCAGCAGCCGGACTCGCCGTCGTTGCGGGCGCGCCAGATGTCGTCATGGCCGCCACCGAGGACGGGATATTCGCCGCAGATATCACAGCGAGGCAATGGCGGCCGGCTGAGGCCGCGCCCGAGTGGTGGGGGCCGCTGGTGGCGCTCGTGCCCGGGCCGACGAGTCGCTACGTCGTCGGCCTTTCCCACGAGGGAGTGGTTGCTCGGCGCCGAATCGACGGCGGCGAGTGGAGGCCTCTGTCCGAGGCCCTATCCGGTCGTCGAGCCGCTCGGCAAGAATAGCGTCGTCTTGGCCGCTTCCGAGTGCTCGCGGCTGTCGCGACGTGCGCCCCGACCACAAACTGACTCGGAGGCCGGAACGAGCAAGTCGCCCACTCGATCGGGAATAGGAGGCGGCTGAGCGGTGTTGATCAGGCAGCCATGGGTTCGGACAGAGACGAGTCGACTTCGTCCGTCGGCATCGGAGAGCGTGAGGCGGAGCTGGTACTGGGCGCGCTGGCCCGTGTGAAGGCGAGACGCTTCGGTCGCCTCATCGTCACCGTGAACGACGGTCGGATCATGGATGTTGAAGTCATCGAGAAGATCGATCGTGATGTGCTGAGGGCTCTGCCGATGTAGTCGGGACGTCGTCAGAGTTATAGCTGACCTGACCTGCAGGAGGCCGTCGTCGAGTTCACGGAGCTCGCGACGGCCTTTCTGTTTCTCACCACCCACTGCGAGGAGGAAGGCCGATGGTTCGTGCATTCGTGGCTGGCGTCGCCGTGATCGGTGTGATGACGCTCGCGTCAAGCAGCACGTTCGCGCAGAAGGCTAACCCATGCGCGGCGAAGAACCCCTGCGCCGCCAAGACCGTCAACCCCTGTGCAGCCAAGAATCCTTGCGCCGCCAAGAACCCATGCGCCGCGAAAAACCCGTGTGCGGCGAAGCAGCCCGCGGCCGCGGCACGACCGGCGCCGCAGAACTTCGGCCCCAGCCTGGGAACGGACCGATACAAGGAGTTCCAAGCGCGATAGCTATTCCATAGACGAGCCGGAGGCTGGGGGCCTCCGGCCTCGTCCGGGGTGTCTTGCAGCGTCTACTTCTTCGGCGCGCACGGATTCTTCGCCGCGCAGGGGTTCTTGGCCGCACAAGGATTCTTGGCGGCACAGGGGTTCTTCTTGGCGGCGCACGGGTTCTTGGCGGCGCACGGATTCTTGGCCGCGCAGGGGTTCTTGGCGGCACAGGGGTTGGCTGACTTCGCTGCGCATGGGTTCTTTGCCGCACAAGGATTCGACTTCTGGGCAAGGGCAGCACCGGCAGTGCCGAGCCCCAGGACGCCCGCCACTGCAAGGACAGCCGCAGTCTTTTTCACCATTTCCTGCTCACCTCCTTTCCGTAGGGGTACTGATCCCCGAAACCCACTTCGCGCCGCCTTTATTCCGCCGCCTCGAGAACTTCGGAATATTGCGTGAGCTCGCAGAGTTTCGTCTGGTATGCGGGCACTTCTCGGCCTGCCGGTTGGGCTCTTGCTGGGTATCGTGATCCACCGTGGCGATTTCTGCATGCATTCGGCGGCGCGCGAAGCGCTCGGTGGGACGCAAGGACCGCAAGTGCGCGCCTACTTGGTGGCCCTGGGCGTCTTACTCCTCACAATCAACAGCCTGGCAGCTGTGGGGCTCATCGCCGTCGCCCTTCCGCCGGTCACACCTGTCGCCGCCATCATCGGAGGACTGGTCTTCGGGGTGGGGATGGTGATGGGCAAGGGTTGAGCCACTTCGATATGGTCCCGGGTCGGGGCCGGCAGCCTGGGTGCCGGGGCCGTGGCGCTGGGCCTATCACTGGGTGCGACCGCCGCCGCGCATGGTCCGCTCGTGTCGATGACCGAGTGGCTCGCGATGCCCAGCTCAGCATCGCCGCCAGCGATCGACGCTGCGCTTCAGCAGCAACACTGGCCAACGATAGCGGGGCTTTTGGGACTCATCGCGCTCGGCCTTGCCGGGCGAGGACCGATCGAGCGACCCGGAAGTTGGCCCTGGCCGATTACTGGTCTGGCCCTCGGCGCTATCGGACTCCTGGCCTGGCTTTCCAGATCATTCGCGGGCGAGGAATGGGGACTGTCCATCACAGGGCCAAGCAGATCACTGATCGAGAGCACCATCCTCAGGACACCCGGCGCCGTCGGATGGGGCACCGCGCTGGTGGTAGGCATTCCGCTCGGGACATGGTTGAGCGCTCGAGCACGAGGCCCCGTCAGATGGCGTTTGCCTAGGAGGAGCGAGGAGCGAGCTCGGCCGCCGCTTCGCCGGTGGCGTGCTGATGGGTGTTGGAGGGACGCTGGCGGCGGGCTGCAACATCGGCAACGCATTGACGGGCCTCTCGGTGCTGGCTCTGAACAGCCTGATCGCCACCGCCGCGATGCTTACCGGCGCCGCCGTCGCCATCATCTGGCCGGGAATACGCGACCGCTTCCTCGGGTTGCCACTGGCGAGGAAGGAACGATGACGAAGCAATGGCTGGACCGGCTGGTGTGGTTTTCTAGCCTCGCGGTGCTCGGTGGGATCCTGTTCCTGC
>Ga0306924_10009226_pt1 | contig 9997 bp, 4 predicted proteins | sample sta12Can44000111_FD_203756 | JGI IMG/M metagenome (GOLD analysis project Ga0306924, IMG submission 203756) | Lab enrichment of tropical soil microbial communities from Luquillo Experimental Forest, Puerto Rico - statanox.12C.anox.44.000.111 (v2)... | ecosystem: Environmental > Terrestrial > Soil... | reverse complement strand
TGCAGATGCGACGACTGTCCAACATGCCTAGAAACACGGCCCTCCGCGAGTATAGACGGCTTGCACTGCAGTCGCTCGCGACGCGGCGCTCACTACAGGGTGCGGCCTTCGAGGGCCTGTTGAACGAGCTCCTCACGGACAAGTGGGACGATCCTCTGCTTGGCATCTACGGAGCCTACCTGCTGCCTTTCGAGACAACCGAGCAGCAATCCGTGGCGAGCGGCGTCATCCAGAACCTGGCACTCTTGGTCCAGGGACCGGCGGGCGTGCTCCCGCAGACCGGCTTTCGTCACCCAGACGTTGACGCGCTCGCATTGCGCTTGAGTCTTTCGCGGAATGAATCGCTGAGCTCCTTCGAGCCGTTCGCCTATCCGCCGATGCTCGCAAGAGGCTGGCGTACGCTGATGGAAGCCGCACGTCAGCGTCCAGACCTCGTGCCGAAGGGCTCACTCACTGCTGAAGTCGCCGCTCGTCTCGTGGCCGCGGACCCATGGGTCGCCTGGAGGCAGCGCCCTGCGTCGAGCACCGGCACATCAGTCGCGACGGTCACACAGGGTGCGACCGCAGGCCAGCCGGCCGGCGCCGTCGGAACAACCGCTCCCGTCGCGTCCCCGACAGTGGCGGCGCCGGTTGCTCCGGCCGTGGCGGCCCCACCGGCGCTAACGCTAGTGACGGTCGCCGGGGCTGCCGTCACAGCGGCCGCGATGGTCGCGGGGGCCACTGCGCGTACTTTCGCGCAGGAAGGGACTGCTGCCGATGTAGCGCCCCCCGTTCCAGACGATGCGCAGCGCTTCGCCGCGAACTGCCAGATCATTCGTGCCGCGCTGGCTCACCGTAGCCTGCGCGAGTGGTACCGTCGCAGTGTTGCCTCGGCCGAGAATGCACCGCTGGAGGCGGCGGTCGACCCGATCATCCCGTCAGAGGAGCGGATCCTGGCCGGCGCGCTGCGGCCGATCGCGACGGACGAGGAGCGCCAGCAAATCTTCGATGCCGCCTATGTACTCTCGGCGCGACCGGTACCAGCACCTCCAACTGCAGAGAATCTGGCGCGACAGACAGGCTTGCCGGTAACTACGCTCGCCGACGCTGCGGCCAGCCTTGCCCTGCGCTTTCTCGATGTTGCGCGTGCCGCGAACATCGATCTCAATGCGAGGTCCATCATGGCCATTCCCGATCTGATTATTCCGTACGACGCGAACTTTCTCGGCGATGGCTTCATTGTGCCCCCGCCGGCGATGTCGGATGCGTTGCGCCTGCAAGCGTATGCCGGCGGTGCGTCGATCGCCTACACGCACTACTCGCTCGTCATGCACGCGGTGCGTCGTACGGCTATCTTCGCCGCCAGCAACATCGACGCCTCACGCAAGGTGCAGATGGCTGCAACCGGCACATGGCGCATGGACGAGCGTGTTGGGGAATCACAGATGGGTCCGGAAGGGCGCGTCGAGGGTGGGCCCGATGGCGGTCGTATCGTACGTCGCGAGGATCTACTGTGGGGCACCGTTGCGGAGGCGCGCTCTGCGAACGCCGCGGCCTCTTTCTACTCGAACGCGGCGCCACAGCACATGCGCTTCGACCGGGACGAATGGGTCCGCCTGGAGGAGTGGGCGCTCGAGCGCGACTGTGCGTCCTCAGCGGCCCCGTGTTGCGCGACAACGATCCGTTCCCGGATAAACTGCCATCCAATCTGCAGGCGATGTATCGCACCTACATCGGAGCACAGATCCCGGCGGCCTTCTGGAAGGTAATCGTGTTGCGCGACGCGTCTGCGGCCGGCGAGGACCTCTCGGCCACGGCTTTCGCGATGCGCCAGTCGGATTTCTGGAACGACAACGACGGGCGCCAATTGCAGAGTGCCAAGGTCCATCAAGTGACCCTGCAGGCCATCGAGCAGTGGACGGGCCTCGATTTCGGCGAGCTCAAGAAGGCGGATGAACTGCAATGGTCGCTGCAAACCGCGATGCCTGGGTTGTCTGTACCGCTCGAGTGGCCGCAGATTCGCTGCAGCCGCGATATCGTGTTCTCAGGCCAAGTGCGTCGCCGGCTCGGTGCGCGTGTGCAGCGCGCCAGCGCGTGGACCGAGTCACCGGGACTCGAGAGATTGAGCAAGCCGACGGCCGGCTGCGGCTGCGAAGGAACCACCGAGTTTGATGCTCGCGCCGCGGTCGAGGCGCTGAGCAAGGACTTCGAGCGACTGACCGCCATGCTCGCTGCGCAGGCGCAGGCGCTCGAGGCGCAGGTCCCGGCCGGGACTGCGGGGGTTCGCGGCATTGCCGCGCCTGTTGGCGCCCCCGCGGGTGTCGATGCTCAAGAGGACGACCCGCGGGTCATCGAGATCGTTTCCGCGGCTCCGCTCAGCACACAGAAGAAGATGCGCGTGTTCGCACGCAGTATCGTGGAGCAGGGCGATGTCAACCGCGGTACGCGGCGCGCCACGGCGCCACGTGAACTCGAGCGCATTATCGGCGGCGAGGACGTGCCCCCCGGCGGCTACCCCTCCTGTGTTTGCATCGGCGATGCGACGCGCTGGTTCTGCAGCGGGGCTTTGATTGGCCCGCGGGTCGTGCTCACCGCTGGGCACTGTGGCGCCGGCATCACGCGCATCATGGTCGCCGGTAATCGCGTGAGTCCGTGGCTAGATTCGGCCGCGCGCGTCATCGCAGTGCAGAGCGTGTACCTACATCCCGAATACCGTGCACCTTCCAACGAGAACGACATCAATCTCCTTATCCTCGCGGAGCAGGCAAATCTGCCTCCGGTGCCGCTTGCGAGTTCGGCGCAGCTGCAATCGGCCGAGGGTATCGAGCTCGTCGGATTCGGGTACAACGACCCGAGCCGGCCGCTCGGCTTCGGGACCAAGCGCCAGGTACACGTTCCTATGGCGCCCATTCTCGGCCTCGCGCCCGGAGAGAACTTGACGGGCCTCGAGGCGCAGCTCGGCTTTCACTCGGCTTACGAGTTCGTAGCTGGGCGCAAGGGTCTGGGGATCGACACGTGTAATGGGGACAGCGGCGGGCCCGCTTACCTGAAGGACCCGACGCTGGGGCCGCTTCTGGCCGGGCTTACGAGCCGCGCCACTCGCAGCGGAACACAGCCTTGCGGCGACGGGGGTATTTATGTGAGGCCCGACGTGTTTGCGAGCTGGATCCGGGACACGCTGGCGCGGGCCGCCATACCGTGGCCGGTATGAAGCCGTAACGTTGCCTACTTGAGTCCAGACGGCGAGGCCGGGATCGAGACAGAGGTCACTCGAACCACGTCTTCCCTCGTACGCGGGGGCAACAGGATTAAGCGCGGACGCTGCTCGAAATGCGCGATCGAGCGCGCCGTCATCGTTCGACGGTCGGCCGTCTAGGTAGCGTGTAATGCTCCGCCGCCAAAAATGATAAGGGGGTGATTGTTTGCTAAAGATGAAGTTGGGGCCAGTCGACTGCAGTGCCTAGTTCTCTGGAGGTGAGCCTCCTGAGGGACGGGTGAACAGAAGGCTGACTTTGTTCGCGCTGACGGACTGTGCCATTGGGCGATGGCGTAAAGTTGCGAAAGTGTTATCTGAGGTCCTCTCATGGAATACCTGGCAATTCCCGTCATCCTGGGTTTTGCGTTTTCGCTTCTACCACTTCTCTCTTACGGATATAACGCTGGGCGGAAGAGAGGGTACCGTGCGCCGGGAGCGACTGTCATACTGCTAATGTCCTGGGCGGTGGTCTTCTACTGTGTCTACGCCTTCGCACCTGAACGCATCTGGCACAGCACCAACCCCCTTTACTTCACCCTGTACCTCTTCTTAATGCCGGCCGTCGTGTCTACGGCATTTTGCGCACTTGTAGCTCGTCTGCTGCCTGCGAGGAATCCTCGCCAATTCGGTGCGCGGAAAGCGCGAATGCCGTTTCGGTGGATCGGCCGGGCGATAAGCGGGCTGGGGATTCTGGTGGGCGCCCTCGCCCTGCTCGCTCTGGTGCCTCCGCCAAGCGTTCAGGCAATGTTGGACTTCTTGTTGTTCGGGGCGTTCCTTTGGATCACCGGCCGGTATGTGGGCTACCTGGAACACCGGGCCGAGCCCCTTCCGCCAGCATTGGTTGAAGCGTTGGAACCTTCGACGCCTGGTCCCGTGGGAGCCCTTTACCTGCGTTCCTTCAACAAGGAGACGCAGCGCTTTCTGATCGGCCCGAAAGAGAAGTACGGCGTCTATGCCAAACGTTGGATGACAGGAATGGCCGATTCTTACGGAGACGTGCACCTGACCTTTGAACAGTTTTTTTACGCCACACTCACTGAGGCATTCGGTCTCTTCGTCGCGCTCGGCAGCCCGGAAGACTACATCAACCCTGAGGGCGCCAACCGGATATATGTCGGCGACACCGATTGGAAGGCCCGAGTCAATGACCTGGCCGGTAGAGCGGTCTGTATCGTGGTTGAATTGGGCAAATCGCAAAGCCTTCGCTGGGAGCTTGAGAACTTGCGACGTCAGGGCTTACAAAAAAAACTCTTTGTGGTAACGCAACCCTCGCATGATGGCGCCAAATTCGCGTGGGCATTCTGGGGCATGATCTACCGACTGAAAGGCATACGTTCTGTGACTTGGCGAGAGTTCGCCGGCGATCTCAGTGTGCTGGGCTACGTTCTGGACTTCGAGGACCCTGGGCCGGGCTCCGTTATAGGATTTGATGGAAACAGTCGTGGGATCCTTTTGACTACACAGGCAGAATTACCCGAGGACTTTGTGAGACCGATGATTGCCTGGATCGAACGCGAAGAGCATGCCGGGCGACACATACTAGCTAAATGTTTATCCTGTCGGCGCTCATTCCATGCGGCGATGTGGGAAGACGGGAAGGTGCGAGACAGATTTTGTAAATCATGCGATGAGGGGCTGAATCCCGCCGAAGCATTCTTAAAGCGACATCGTGTTTTATTCGTTGCAAATGCCTGCGGTTGTTTTGTTGACGTTGGTGCCGATGGCACCCGAGTCGTGGTTTGAGGCGCCGTCTTGGACTTACTTGGTGGCAATTGCCGTGGGAAGCGCAATCTTTGTGCAGCTCTCCAACTTGTATGAGAGACGAGTCCAAAAAAGAGTGGCCAGCAAATACCACCTGCTGGCTGAGTCCGGCGATGCTATTGCGATGTGTTACCTTGGCCTGTTCTACAAGGCCGGCGCGAAGGGCCTGAGAAGAGACGATGAGCAAGCAGTTCGCTGGTTACGTAGAGCGGCTGCGTCCGGTGACGGCATGGCAATGTATCACCTCGGGCTCTATTACGATAAAGGTGATGCGGGTCTGCCACAAGCTGGCGTCGAGGCTCTGAATTGGTATTTGAAGGCGGCGAACGCCGGCAGTACGTCCGCGATGAACAACATTGGCTATTTGTACGAATATGGCGCGTGTGGCGTCACTAGGGACAACTCTGAAGCGAGGAACTGGTACGCGAAAGCGGCGAATCTGGGCAACACCCTTGCGCTTGAAAATCTGGAACTTCTGCAGCAAAAGCACGACTAGCTTAAAAAGCGAGATTCTGAGCACTGATCCTCTTCGCTGCTCGAGCCTTGCCGGTTCGCCGTATCTTAGTATTTGATTAGAGGGTCACGCTGGCCTGTGAAGTGAAAGCCGGGCATCGTTATCCTCATTTCGACTCTTACACCGAGATCGTGATCCTGAATTACTGTGCGTGCTAATCGAGGAGATATTCGCTCAATTTGACAGCGCAGGCGAGCCTTCGGAGGCTTAACGCGGATCCCCTTTGAAGGTAGAGCCTCTACATGGCAGCCCGGAGGCTGAGCTGGCGAGATTGGACTCTGGTCATCCAAATAACGGACCATGGCAGTTCGTGCTTTGTGAGCGTGCGTTACGAGAATTCGGCCGTTAACCGCGTAGCAGCCCGGGCTACACCGAGTATACTTGTACCGGTACCTCCGACCGCATGGAAATCCCATATGGCGAGGAGCAGCAGCCAGAAATTCCTTGCACGAAATCGCGCCCCCCGGGTAGTCCTCGAATACAACGTGGAATTGTATGGGGCGATGCGCCGCGTACAGCTACCATTCGTCATCGGTGTATTTGCTGATCTCGCCGGGACGCCGCGCGAGCCTCCGCGCCCTCTGGCCGAGAGGCGGATAAGAGACATTGATGTGGACACTTTCGACGCGCGTCTACGCGAGCTGCAGCCGCGGGCTGCGTTCTCTGTACCTGACACGATACGCGGCGTGGGCGAGCTTGCCGTCGATCTGACGTTCCAGAGCATAGATGACTTCCTGCCCACATCTATCGTGCGAAAAATTCCTAGTCTCGACGCGTTGCTTAATGAGCGCATACAACTCACGAGCCTCAGCGTCTACATGGATGGCAAGTCAGGATCCGAGGTACTTGTCGAGCGAATACTCAACGACCAGCAACTTCAGAACGAAGCATTCGCCGCAAAGAGTTCTACGTCAGCCCCTGCCGATCAGACGGGGGAATCTTCGGAAGAGTCCCTCAACTTGTTGCTGCAGAATGAATTCAAACCGAATACACCCGAAGCATTCGCGGAAAAGAGTCCTGCGTCAGCCCTTGCCGATCAGCCGCCGGAGTCTTCCGAAGACTCCCTCGGCTCGTTGCTGCAGAAGGAATTCAAACCGAAAACACCCCAGGCATTCGCTGAACTCGCTTCCGCACTTAAGACGCTCGTGGAGCAACGGCGCACCCACGGTGGACCCACCGGCAAAGATCCGACTCGGTTCATCTCGGAACTCGTGACACAGATCGACTACAAGCTTGGACAGCAGGTCAATCTGGTACTGCACCATCGCGATTTTCAGAAACTGGAAGGCGCGTGGAGGGGCTTGCACTATCTGGTAAGCAATACTGAGACAGACGAATTGCTTAAGATTCGCTTCCTGAGTGTGTCGAAGGCCGAGCTCGACAGAATGATCAGCAGGTATCGCGGTGATGCGTGGGAACAGAGTCCTCTGTTCCGGATGATATACGAGGAGGCTTACGGAACATTTGGCGGAGAACCCTACGGCTGTCTGGTGGGTGACTACGAGTTCAGTCATGGCAAGAACGATGTCGACGTTCTGCGAGGCATCGCGAAGATCGCGGCGCACACCCATGCTCCATTCCTTGCGGCGGGATCACCGCAGCTGCTCAAGATGGAGACGTGGCAGCAGGTGGCCAGACCGCGCGATATGTCAAGCGTCTTTTCAGCACCGGAGTACGCGGAATGGCGTGCGCTCAGAGAGTCCGATGATTCCCGCTATTTGGCATTGACGGTACCGCGATGCCTTGCTCGACTCCCTTATGGGAATGAGACCAATCCGGTCGAAGAGTTCGACTTCGAGGAAGCCGTGCGCGGCCCGGACGCGAGCTGTTTTGTCTGGGCAAATTCTGCCTACGCCTTGGCAGCAAACATCGCGCGCTCATTCAAACTGTTTGGGTGGTGTGCGCAGTTTCGCGGAGTCGAATCCGGGGGTTTGGTTGAAGGTCTACCCTGTCATCAGTTTCCATCTGAAGAAGGCGATGTACAGTTGTCGTCGACGGAAATTGCAATTAGCGATCGGTGGGAGGCCGAGTTGAGCCGGAGCGGACTCATACCGCTCTTGAACATCAAGAACACTGGCTCCGCTGTTTTTGTCGGCGCACGGTCACTCCACAGGCCGGCTGTCTATGACGATCCAGACGTCACCGCGCGCGCTGCGCTTGAAGCACGACTTCCTTACCTCCTCACGAGCTGCCGCCTGGTTCACTATATGAAATGTATCGTCCGGGATCGAATAGGTTCTTTCGCCTCTCGCGAGGACATGGAGCGACAGTTGAACGACTGGGTCTCTCAATATGTTGAGCATGACCAAGGGAGCACGAATCAGGAGAGCAAAGCGCGCAGACCTCTGGCCGAAGCGCAGGTTGTCATCGAACCGATTGAAGGCAATTCCGCAGCTTATCTGGGGAAATTCTACCTTCGCCCACAGTACCAGCTTGAAGGGCTCACCGTGCCTCTCCGGCTTACCGCGAGGCTGTTGTCACGCGGCTGAAACGAGAGTTGCATGGGGCGCGTTTTGAATCCCTTCGACACGTCGCCTCGCGCGTTTATTTCGTATGCACGTTCAGATGGCGAGGAAATCGCGAGGTCGCTGCGTTCGCGACTCGAACAGGAGCATCCGCAAATCACGTTGTGGCTCGACCGGGCGCGAATGATCGGCGGGCTAGGCTGGTGGAAACAAATCACCGAAGCCCTCGATCGCGTTGAAATCCTCATCATGGTGCTGACGCCAGGTGCACTGCACGCCGGAGTCGCGGCCAAAGAATGGCGCTACGCCCGTCAGCAGGGCGTTCGGGTGTGCCCGGTGGCTCAAGACGCCTCGGCACTCAGCCTCACCGAGCTTCCGAGCTGGATGCGCAAGGCGCATTGCTACGATCTCACGCGCGAGTGGGAACTCTTCGTGGCTTACCTGTACAGCCCCGGAAAGGACAACCGCGTTCCGTTCATGGCGCCCGACATTCCAGACGGATGCGTGGAGCGTGCCGCTGAACTTCAGTCAGTGCTCTCCCGCCTGCTCGATGACTCACGCGAGAACGCAGTGGCTGTCACAACGGCGCTGCACGGCGCCGGTGGATTTGGCAAGACGACGCTGGCGTGCATGCTCTGTCATCACGAGAACGTCATCAACGCATTCGACGACGGCATACTTTGGGTGAATCTGGGTGAAGTGCCAAACGTACAAGGAGAATTGACGAAACTGTATGCGGCGCTGACCGGCGAGCGACCGCCCTTTGTGGACATCGACGACGCATCGATTCAAGTCGCTAGTCGCCTAGACCAGAAGAACTGCCTTCTTGTGATAGACGACGTCTGGGATCCCAACCACGTGAAGCCGTTCATGCGTGGCGGCAACCAGTGCGCGCGAGTCATCACTACGCGTCAACTGAGCATCGTTAGCGAAATTGGGGTGTCAAAAACGTCAATCGACCGGATGACGGGTGACGAGGCGTTGCAGCTGCTCACCGCGCGTATGCCATCCTATCCGGAGAATCTAGGCGCGTTGCACGCATTGGCTGAAAGACTGGGCCATTGGCCGCTGCTGTTGAAGCTCGCGGGATCGCAGTTAAGAGAGCGCATGGAGCGCGGCGACTCCCCGCAAGGTGCCCTCGCGTATATGGAGCGCGCGATGGACAAACGGGGCGTTGTCGCCTTCGATCGTGCTGGTCGCAGGGAACGCGGAGATGCGGTTGCCACCACTGTCAACGCCAGTCTCGAGCTCTTCCCGCCGGCAGACCAAGCGCGCTGCGCTCAACTCGCGATCTTTCCCAGCGACAGAGCATTTCCCCTCAGTGCGGCTTGTGCGATCTGGGACCTTGACGCTCTCGATTCTGAGACTCTCATGATTCGCCTTGCCGATGCCGCTTTGCTCGAGTTCGATCTCAAGACTGCGAATGTGCGACTTCACAGCGTCCTGCGATCGTATTTTGAAGCGCGAATTGACTCTCCTCAAGCATTGCACGCGCGCTTGGCCGATCGCTGGCTTCGCAACCCGTGCGGATTGCCCGACGCCTATGCTTGGACGTGGATCGGTTGGCATCTTGCACAGGCGAGCCAGTTGGACCGGCTCAGAAAGCTGCTGCTCGATTTCGACTGGCTGAAACTCAGACTGCGAGCGGCGCCTGTTCAGGTCACGTTACAAGACTTCGAACTGGCCGGGGGTTCCGATGGCATCAAATTAATACGCGACGCTCTAAGTCTCGCGGTTCACGGTTTGTCCTTCGATAGCGGACAGCTGCGCGTACAGCTGCGCGGTCGCATCGACCGCGGCCGCTGTCTATCAGCGGACCAGCTTCTGGATCAGGCGGACGCGTCCGAGCCACGTCCGCGACTGAGCCTATCGGATACGACGCTGACCCATCCGGGCGGCGCGCTGACCGGTATCGTGAAGGCGCATGGCGGAGCAATCGAGGCGCTGGCGCTTTCACCCAACGGCCGATGGATTCTGTCGGGGTCACAGGACTGGACCCTGAGGCTGTGGGATCTGGAGACG
>Ga0306924_10009225_pt1 | contig 9997 bp, 7 predicted proteins | sample sta12Can44000111_FD_203756 | JGI IMG/M metagenome (GOLD analysis project Ga0306924, IMG submission 203756) | Lab enrichment of tropical soil microbial communities from Luquillo Experimental Forest, Puerto Rico - statanox.12C.anox.44.000.111 (v2)... | ecosystem: Environmental > Terrestrial > Soil... | reverse complement strand
GGCTTCATCGATACCCGGGTGCTACTGACGCTGCGGGACGCGCTCCTCAGCGCCTTGCTCGAGACCCTGCTGGTTTCCGGACTGGCGCTGGTGCTGGTGCGCTGGACATTTTTGGATCCCCTCAAGAGAACTGCGAAGTGGCTGCGCAAATTGCGCGCCGGAGAAACGGAGATGCCGGAGTCTTCGCTTCCGCAGGGAGAGATATTCGAGCAGCTCCAGAAGGAGGTGAAAAATCTCGCGCGTGATCTGGGAGCAGCCCGGGCTGCGGCGGCGGAGGAGGCGCAACTGCGCGAGAAGCAGGCTTCGGTGTGGACTGCAGAGCGCTTGCGGATCAGCCTGCAGAGCAAGCTGAAGGGCCAACCGTTGTTTGTGGTGGCGAACCGCGAGCCGTACATGCATGTGAAAGGGGAGAAAGGAATTGAGGCGCTGGTTCCCGCCAGCGGATTGGTAACCGCTCTGGAGCCGGTGCTCGAGGCGACGGACGGGACGTGGGTAGCACACGGGTCGGGAAGCGCGGACCGGGAGACCGTGGACGCGGGTGACCGCTTGCGCGTGCCGCCGGACTTGCCGAGCTATACGCTGCGCCGGGTGTGGTTGACCGAAGATGAAGTCGCGGGATACTACGAGGGATTCGCCAATGAAGGGCTGTGGCCGCTTTGTCATATCGCGCACACGCGGCCGACGTTCCGTCCCGAGGATTGGCTGCAGTACCAGCAGGTGAACCGCCGCTTTGCCGATGCCGTCCTGCAGGAGATGGTCGGGCAGGAAGCGCCCATCGTGCTGGTGCAGGACTATCACTTCGCGCTGCTGCCGCGGATGGTGAAGGACGCGCGGCCGGACGCGCGGGTGGCCATTTTCTGGCACATTCCGTGGCCGAATCCCGAGGTGTTTGGAATCTGCCCGTGGCAGAGAGAGCTGGTGGACGGCTTGCTGGGCGCAGACTTGATCGGGTTCCACACCCAGACGCACTGCAATAATTTTCTGGAGACCGTCGACCGCGCGCTGGAAGCCCTGACGGAGTGGGACCGCTTCGCCGTAAACCGGCAAGGACACGTGACGCGGGTGCGGCCGTATCCGATCAGCGTTGCGTTTCCGAACGGGAAGCGCGACGCCAACTACCGGAGCGCGGGAGAGGAGCGGGCGCGGCTTTGCGAGGAATTGGGAATCGAAGCGTCGCTGCTGGGCGTTGGCGTGGACCGCGTGGACTACACCAAAGGAATTCTGGAGCGTTTCCGCGGGATCGAACGGTTTATTGAGATGAACCCGGCCTATCGGCGGAGATTTTCATTTGTGGAGATCGGTGCGCCCAGCCGGACGGCGATTCCCCGCTACCAGCAGTTCCTCGAGGAAGTAACGGTAGAAGCGGAGCGAATCAACGCGCGCTTCCAATCGGGGAAATGGAAACCAATCGTGTTCCTGGCGCGGCACCATTCGCACCAGGAGATCGAGCGGTTCTATCGTGCGGCGTCGCTTTGTATGGTGAGCTCGCTGCACGATGGCATGAACCTGGTAGCGAAAGAGTTCATCGTGGCACGGCAAGACGAGCATGGCGTGCTGATCCTGAGCACCTTTGCGGGTGCGGCGCTCGAACTGACGGACGCGCTGCAGGTGAATCCCTACGACGTGCAACAGGTAGCTGCCGCGATCTTGCAGGCTCTTGAGATGCCGGACCAGGAACAAGGGGCCCGCATCCACCGCATGCGAACCACCGTCAAAGATCACAATGTTTTCCGGTGGGCGGCCAATCTTTTGTCCGATTTAACGGACATTCGCATCGATACGCCGCCGGAGCGCCAAGAGAACGTGGTGGCTGCGGGAGACGAACCGGAGGCAGTCCGGCGATAATCGCCGCTGCCCGGGCACCCTCCGATGGGGATGCATGGTCGCACCAGGCCGCAGGAGCAGCGCTGCGTTTTTTGTGGGTCGGGATTGGCGCGCCGGCAGCGGGGGAGCGAGCGGGCTTGTGGGTCGGAGATCGAAAATAGCAGTGGTACCATTTTGTAAAACCGCGCCGCGGGGAGTACTCCATGAGATGGACACCAGGCGGCACCAGCCAGGACATTGAGGACCGCCGCGATGAGGGCGGCGGCGGCGGGGGATTTCAGTTCGGCGGCATGCACATGGGGATCGGCGGCGCGCTGATCCTGCTCGTGCTGAGCCTAGTCTTTCGGCAGAATTTTTTCCAGTTGCTCGGAGGCGGCGGAGCTGGCCCCAGTTCGCCGGAGATGAGCCAGCCGGATCCGGCGCGAGACCAGCAAGAGCAGCCGCTGGTGCAGTTCATATCGTTTGTGCTGGACGACACGCAGAGAACCTGGGAACAGATTTTGCCGCAGCAGGCGGGAACACCCTACCGCCACGCCAAGCTGGTGCTGTTCCGGAACTATACGCAGTCGGGATGCGGGGGCGCAGAATCGGCGACCGGGCCGTTTTATTGTCCGCAGGACGAGAAAGTGTACGTCGACCTGGGATTCTATGATGAGCTGAGGCAGCGATTTGGAGCGCCTGGGCAGTTCGCGCAAGCTTATGTCCTGGCGCACGAGATCGGGCATCACGTGCAGAAGATTATCGGGATTGAAAGCCGCGTGCGGCGGTTGCAGGCCGGCAACCCGGGCGCGCAGAATCAGGTTTCCGTGCTTATGGAATTGCAGGCGGATTGTTTTGCCGGGATCTGGGCGCATTCTACACAGCAACGCAATCTGCTGGAGCAGGGGGACGTGCAGTCGGCACTGGGTGCTGCGGCGGCGGTAGGCGACGACCGCCTGCAGAAGATGGCCACCGGGCATGTGTCGCCCGATTCGTTCACGCACGGAACGTCGGCGCAGCGCGTGCAATGGTTTGAGAAGGGCTTCGACAGCGGAACGATCAGCGCGTGCAATACGTTTGGCGGCGTGCAGTAGGGCCAGGTGCCCCGCAACTCCGGCCATCGCCGGCCAAAGGCTGCTCCCGCGGCCAGAAAACGATGCGCGGCGCGCCCGGCGCTCAAGGCGCAGGCAATGCCTTGTTGGAGGCGCCGGGATCGCGCTTTTCGAGGGCCGCTTTGGCAGCTTTCTCCTTTTCCGGATCGATCCAGCCATCCTTGGTGACCAGCGTAGCTTGCGAGGGAAGCGCCACGGCGGCGCCCGTGCGATCGATCGTGTCCACGATATCGAGCAGCAGCCCTTCCTGAATGGCCAAAAATTCCCGGAAATCCCGCACGAGAATGTAGGCGTAGATCTCGACTTCGATTGCCCATTCGGCGAAACGGAGCAGCCGGACCCGGGAGGTAGAGTCCTCCACGCGGCTGTTGTCTCGGAGCACGGCGCGGATCTCCTCGAGAGAGTAGCGGATGTGGTCGGGTGACAGGTCGTAGCGCAGCCGGACGGTCTGGCGGCAAAGAATTTTGTCGCGCTGGCGGAAATTTTCGAGCACCACGTTGGCCACGTTGCCGTTGGGGATGGTGACGACAGTGCGGTCTTCGGTGCGCAGCTTGGTCGAACGCAGTCCGATATCTTCGACCGTGCCGCGCTGATCACCGATGCGGCAGGCGTCTCCTATCTGCAGCACCCGGTCGGTGAGGATCGAGATACCCCCCAGGAGATTTTCGAAGGTTTTCTGCGCACCGAGACCTATGGCCAGGCCGCCGATGCCGAGACCGGCGAGCGCGGCGGTGACATTGACGCCGAGAGTGCTGAGCGCGATCAGTCCGATGATGATGAACGCAAAAATATTTAAAACGCGGCGGGCTAAGGAAACTACCGAGCGTTCGCCCATACGGCCGCTGGCGGTCAGGCGGCCGACCATGAGCGCGGAAAGTTCGCTGGTGATGCGCGTGACCAGCCAGCATGCGGCGACCGCGAAAAAAATAAACAGGATGCGCCGGTAATACTGGCGGTAAACGATCGAGGTACCGATCATAAAAACAAACAAATAGTGAAGGAAGGCCGCCAGCAGGAGCGTTCCCGGACCGACATGAAAAAGGCGGAGAGGCAGGATAGGCTTACCGCGCGCCTTGCGGTAGTAACGCATGGCAAGACGCAGGAACAGGGCAACTAGAGAAGCCACAGCCAGTGCCACAGGAATGGCGAGAATGATCGCGCCCCACTGCCAAAGCGGCATGTAAATAAGGCGATGTGTGGTGAGGTAGGAAGGCAGCCGGCGTTCGATATCGGCGAATTGCAGCGAATCATAGGTTTCGGGGACCGCATCGAGGGTTTCCCGGGAGAAAAGCCAGATTTTGTTGCCCCGTTCGTCGTCGCTCCGCACCAGCAGGATGTTGAACGTTTTGGAAGAATCGCCAACGCCGGCGACGATTTCCTGATTGGGTGGCAGGCCATCGTCGAGGCGGCCTTGCGGGTCGCGGCTAAGGGTGTCGAGTGACGAAGCGAGAGTCTTCTGGTTGATGACCGCGAGCAGCTGGGAGGCGAGCTCCTGTTCCTCTTCTGCTGTGGGACGGTGACGGCCTGCGGGTCTCTGGAAGTACTGGACGGCGACAGGATAGTTTTCGTCCTGGGCGGCGTGAATGAAACCCAGCACCGTGCCGCGCGGCGTTTCACGGCCCAGGGCATCGACGGGAACCGACTGGGGAGTTGGCGAGGGGGCGGAAATGCCGGGAATCTGCGCTCCAGCCGCAACGCCCGCGGCGAGGACCAGCAGCCCGACAGCAAAGATTTTGCGAGGCAAAGCCATTCTAGGCTCCTCCAACGGCTGGTAAAACGGTATCCAAAAGTTTAGCGCAAGAGGTCAGGTGGCGCTTGCACCAGAAGACGGCGCGGCAGGGAAATGGTCGCGATACTGCTTGAGAAGAAACTGGTCGGTCATGCCGGCAATGTAATCGCACACAACGATATGGCGCGGAACGGTGAGGGCTTGTTCTTCGTGATCGGGCGGCATGGAGTCGGGTTTGCTGAGGTACAGGGTAAAGAGCTGGGCCAGGCAGGCAACCGAGTGGTCGCGGTCCTCGGTAATGACGGGATGAGAGTACAGGTGGGCGATCAAGAATTGCTTCAGGCGGGAATTTTGCACCGCAAGTTGCTCGCTCAGGGCGGCAAGGCGGCGCGGAAATCTGCGGATTTCCTCGACGGAAGCCACACCGGACTGTCTGGCGCGCGCGGCGGTTGTTTCGATCAGATCAGAAGCGAGGGCATTGAGAACATCCTTGAGCGCTTCGCTGAACTTGAGTTTTTCCCTGGCGGAAGGATAAGCGCGGCATACACGGGAGTAGTTGTCCTCAAACAGTGGAACCTCGCTCCGCAGGCGATCGAGGTCAAGAAGCTCGGCTTCGCGAGCATCGTCGAGGTCGGCGGTGTTGTAGGCGATTTCGTCAACCCAGTCGATGAGCTGTGACTCGAGCGGGGGGCGGAGATCGAGAAGGTATTCGGCGAGCTGGGGAAAGCAGGAGGCTCCGTAGTCGCGCGAATGCTTGATGATGCCTTCGCGGACTTCGAAGGTCAGATTGAGGCCGCTGAATTCGAGGTAGCGATGTTCGAATTGCTCAACAATGCGCAGGGCGTGGAGGTTGTGGTCGAAGCCCGAACCGTGAGCGCGCATCAACTCGTTGAGCTTACGCTCGCCGGCGTGCCCAAAGGGCGGATGGCCGATATCGTGGACCAGAGCGAGGGCTTCGGCGAGTTCACTGTTGAGCCCGAGCGCGGTAGAGACAGTGCGCGCGATCTGGGCGACTTCGAGAGTGTGAGTGAGGCGATTGCGGAAGTGATCGGAGTAGCGGGTGGTGAAGACCTGAGTCTTGGCTTCGAGCCGTCGAAAGGCGCGAGCGTGAATGATGCGGTCGCGGTCACGCGCATATTCGGTGCGATAGGGATGGCGAGGCTCAGGATAGCGGCGACCGCGCGAGAGCTCCTCGCGCATGGCCAAAGCCGAAAGTGAAGGGGGATTCGGGATAGTCCGCTCCCTGCCGCTGCGGGTTCGAGCGAACGCGCTTAGGACTTGGGCGCCAGCAAATCGAGGCCGCGGTCGGCACGCTCGGAAATGGCGGAGTTGCCCGGATAGTCCTTCTTCAACTGCTGATAGAGCGAAGTGGCTTCCGAAGGATGCGTCAAGCGCAGGAGGTCGGCGAGTTCGAGCAGAACGAACGGGCGCGGGACGAGAACCGACTTGGAGTCGGCAACGGCGCGGTAGGTCTTAATGGCGTCTTCGGTTTTGCCGGTGCGTGCGTAGAGCGTGCCCAGCTGGTATTGGGCCATGGCGGAAAGTTCCTTGTCGCTGCCGCCCACAAGCTTCTTGAGCTCTTCGATGGACTGATTTTGCTTGTCCAGATCGAGAAGCGTTAGAGCCTGGTAATAGCGCGCCAGCTTGCCGGGGTTGGTGCTGGGATATTTGTCGGCGACGAAGGCGAATTTCTCTGAAGCGTCCTGGGCGCGCTTCTGGCTGTCGGTGTAAGTGAGTTCGCCGGGTTCGACCGGTTCGTTGCCTTGCCGGACGGGAGTGTTGTAGATCTTCATCGCTTCATCGAGAACGGCGGAAGCCTGCAGGGTTTGCCGGTCGTTGTAGAACCTCCAGCCGCCATAGGCGAGCAGGACGACCAGCACGGCCCCTATGCCCGCGGCGGCCACCTGGCTGTGCGAATACACCGCTTGGGCGCCGTGCTCGATAGACTCGCGGATTTTATCCTGCTTCAGTTCTTTGCGAGTAATGTGATTCGCCACGCATGCTCTCCTGTTGACTAGTCAAACTTTCATAATAGCACAGGGGCAGCAGCAATCCGCGGCGCCTGTAGACTGTGAGATACTTGGGTCGTTCGGCCAGCCCCACGCCATGAATCGCCTGTCCGCGTGCATTATTACCCTGAATGAGGAGCAGAACCTGCCGCGCCTGCTGGCTTCGCTGCGTGGAATTGCGGACGAAGTGATTGTCGTGGATTCCGGGAGCACCGACCGCACGGAAGCTATCGCGCGGGAGCTCGGTGCGGGCTTCCACGTGCGGCCGTGGACAGACTACGGAGATCAGAAAAATCACGCGGCGTCGCTGGCCGAGGCCGATTGGATCTTGTCGCTCGACGCGGACGAGGAGTTGAGCAGCGCGCTGCAGACGGCGGTGCTCGACTGGAAAAAACGGGTGCCGCGATTTGGCGTGTACGAGGTGGCGCGAAGGACCTGGTACCTGGGCGCCTGGGTGAAGCACTCGGGCTGGTATCCGGACTTCAAGAAGCGCTTGTACCGGAAAGACGTCGCGCATTTCGATGGCACGCTGCATGAGACGCTGCAGTTCAAGGGGGAGTGCGGCAGGCTTGCGGGCGACCTGCTGCACTATACAATCCGTGATTTTTCCGAACATAAGGCCAATGTGGAGCGCTATTCGACGCTGGCCGCGCGGCAGATGTACGCACAGGGCAAGCGGCACTGGCGCGGAGCGGTTTGGCTGGCCACGCCTTGGAGTTTTTTCCAGAATTTCGTTTTGCGCGGCGGTTTTCTGGACGGTTACCGCGGCGCACTGATCGCCCATATGGCCGCGCGGACCGTGCGGATGAAATACAGCAAGCTCGGGAAGCTGATTGCGGCGGAAAGAAAGTCGAGCGAAGCGGCGAAATGATTCCGCTGCTGGTGGACCTCGAAGAACAGTGGCGCGGCGGGCAAAACCAGTTTTACCTGCTGCTAAAAGGGCTTCGCGAAAGAGGGCACGCCGCGGAGCTGCTTGCCGCGAAAGATTCTGTTCTGGGGCGCCGCGCGGCGCAGGCGGGGATTTCCGTGCACTACACCTCGCGGCATGCATGGCGTTTGTCGGCTGCGAGGAAGGTCCGCCAGCTGATGGGTGAGGGGCGATTCGACCTGGTGCACGTCAATGAATCACATGCTCTGAGCGCCGCGTGGATGGCGCGAGCGCACCGGCGATCGCCGCTGCTGATTTCGAGGCGGGTAGGATTTCCGCTGCGGCCGGGCTATTTTTCCCGGGCGCGCTTCGATGCGGCTAGGCGAATCATCGCCAGTTCCCGATGGGTGGCGGAACAAGCGGTTCGCTCGGGTGTACAGAGGCCCAAGCTCACGGTCATTTACGAGGGAGTGGAGATTCCGCCGGCGTTCGACGGCGCCGCGCGACAAGCGGATCGCGCGCGTTGGCATGTCCATGGCAGCGACTCGCTGCTAGGTTGCGCGGGCGTTCTCCTTGAAAGCAAGGGACAGGAGTGGGTGATTCGGGCGCTGGCAAAACTGCGGGGAGAGTTTCCCAACTGCAAACTGCTGCTGGCTGGAGAGGGGCCCGACCGCAGACGGCTGCAGCAGCTCGCGGCGGAGCTGGAGATAGAGGACGCGGTGATTTTCGCCGGATTCGTCGCGGACATCGAAGCGTTTTACCGGGCGACGGACATCTTTGTGTTTCCGGCCCTGTTTGAAGGGCTGGGGACGTCCTTGCTCGCAGCCATGGCCCACCAAGTACCTGCGGTCACCTATTTTGGCTGCGCGCTGGGCGAAATTGTGGAAAACGGCGTCAGCGGATTGCAGGTGGAGCCGAGAAACCCGCAAGCGCTGGCGGACGCGTTGCGAAAGCTGCTCGAGGATGCTGGGTTCGCGGCTCAGATTGCGAGCGCCGGCCGAGAGAGGATTGCGCGGCTCTTTTCCGCCGACCGCATGGTGGAGGAAACGCTCGGCCTATACCGGGAGGTCTGCCATTAGTTCGAACGGGGCGCTTCACAACCGCCCCAAAAGACCGAAGCGCCGGGCGGGCTCCTTCTCAGTCCGCACAGCGCTTCAGTTGCGCTAGTATCTGCTTCTTCTACTCGTTCCGTCTGTTCCCCTCCATTCCGCTTGCCGTTCGGCCGAGCTATCTGGCGTTTTGAACAACCCATCGTCCACGGGGCTCGAGGAACTCCACGCCAATCGCAAAGCCGTCGCCTTGCATCGGATGGCAGTAAGCCACTCGAGCCGTGGAACGAAACTCTCCGGAGCGCGAAATAAGCGTGAGCCGGTCGTTTGGCTCCCAGCGCCGCACGCTGACGACGCGCGCACCGCGCTCGCTGACATTTTCTGTGAAGGTGGATTCGGCACCCGGCACCTGGTGGTTGCCTTCGAGGAAGACTCCGACCTCCATCGGGATACGGCACTCCGAGCGGTGGAACGGGAAGGCTTGGCTGCGCGGCATGTTCATGGTCCGGTCCATTCCTCACAAGCACGCAGCGATACGCGAGAGATTTTGAATACTGCTGCCACGATGCTTCATACGGTAGAGCGCACGATCCGCCGCCGCGAGAAGCTTTTCGGGAGTGTCGCCGTCTTCCGGGAAAGTTGCGGTGCCGGCACTGGCCGAAACGAGCGGGTCTTCCGCGTCAGCGGCCATCTTCTCGTGAATGCGGCCGACGATGCGGGCGGCAATATCCGAGCTGGCTTCCGGAAAAACGATGGCGAATTCGTCGCCTCCATAGCGCGCCGCGGTGTCGATCGCACGGCAATGGTTGCGAAGGATTTTGCCCAGCCGGACCAGGGCGCGGCTGCCGGTCAAATGGCCGTAACGGTCGTTGATGGCTTTGAGCCCATCCATGTCGAACAGCACTACGCTGAAAGGACGCTGTGTGCGCCGCGAACGGTCGAGTTCCGCTTCCATCACGCTGAGCAGCCGCCGGTAGTTCGCAAGCCCAGTCAGCGGGTCGCTGACGGCCAGCGTGCGGACCTGGTCGAACAAGCGCGCCTGATCGAGCAACGCCCCGAAAAGAATGATCAGATAGCTGCCGGTCTTGGCGAGTTCGGCAAGGAAAAATGGCCCGTCCAGAAGGTGGCGCGAGAAGGCGGCGGCGATGTGGCAGACCACGTTGAGCGAAGCCACCAGAAACAAGCAGTAGTCGGAAACCGACGCGGGCTTAGCGTCCTTGCGCAGGCGCCAACCAAACGCAAAAGCAGCCGCAAAAAACAGCGCTGCGGGAAGCAGGTCCCACGAGCGGGAAAGCAGCCGTGCCGGGTGGGCACTGGGCGCCGAAGGCGCCGCCAGAAATGCAGCGCTCGTTGCGTAGGCGCAAACAGCGACCACCAGCAACGCAATGGCAATTTCCTTGCTCGGCTGGCGTGCCGTCGGGGTGTAG
>Ga0306924_10009222_pt1 | contig 10000 bp, 6 predicted proteins | sample sta12Can44000111_FD_203756 | JGI IMG/M metagenome (GOLD analysis project Ga0306924, IMG submission 203756) | Lab enrichment of tropical soil microbial communities from Luquillo Experimental Forest, Puerto Rico - statanox.12C.anox.44.000.111 (v2)... | ecosystem: Environmental > Terrestrial > Soil... | reverse complement strand
TCAAATGCCTTTTGCGCGCATTTTCATGGCCGAGGAACAACACATGCTCGCGGCCATCGACGCGGCAGATGCAGCCAAAGAGGCTTGGAGCAAAACGCCGCCGGGCGAACGGGAGCGCATTCTGTTCCGGGCGGCGGACGAATTGGAAAAAGCCACACAGGAACTCGTTGAATTGCTGATCGATGAGGCCGGATCGACGTTTGGTAAAGCGCATTTCGAAGTTCCTTTTGCGGCGAATATGGTGCGGTCCATTGCCGGAGAAGCCCGGCGCATCCATGGCGACGTGATGACGTCCGATGTTCCTGGCCTGATGTCCATCGCGATTCGCCGGCCGCTCGGAGTCGTTGCGGGAATTTCGCCGTTCAATTTTCCGGTTGTGTTGTCGCTCAAAAAAGTCGCTTTCGCGCTTGCCGCAGGCAACACCTTCGTGTTGAAACCCTCGGAGGAAACCTCCCTGATCGGCTTGAAACTCGCCGAAGTGCTCGAACGCGCTGGGGTGCCAGCGGGTGTCTTCAATGTGGTGCCTGGCGATGGAGCAAGGATGGCGCAGGTGCTTTATGACGATCCGCGCATCAAGCTGATTTCCTTCACCGGCTCGACGAAGGTGGGAAGAACCATTGCCACGGAGTGCGCCAAGCGCGGGAAGCGTGTGGTCTTGGAAATGGGTGGTAAGAGCCCCCTGGTTGTCCTGAAGGACGCCGACATCGATTACTCCGTGGATACGGCTTGTTTCGGGCTGTTCATTCACCAAGGACAAATCTGCATGGCGGGCTCAAGAGTTATTGTCGAAGCCCCCATCTACGAAGAATTTTTGAAGCGGTTTGCGGCAAAGGCGCAGACCTTAAAGGTCGGTGATCCACGCGATCCACACACTGTGATTGGTCCTCTGATCCGTTCGTCGCAATGCCCGATGATCGACAGAAAGGTGAAAGACGCGGTGGCCGCCGGTGCACGGTTGCTGTGCGGCGGAAAATACGAAGGGAATTTCTACCATCCGACAGTTGTGGCGGACGTGAAGCCGGAAATGGCGGCATTTCGTGACGAGCTGTTCGGACCGGTCGCGGCGGTGAGCAAAGCGAACGACGCCGACCACGCTCTCGCCCTGGCAAATAATTCAGCCTACGGGCTTTCCTCCGCCGTGCTCACCAACAATATGCAGCTCGCGATGAAATTCGCACTGGAACTTGAAGCGGGCATGGTTCACCTGAATGGACCCACAGTACACGACGAAGCTACGGTTCCGTTTGGCGGAGTGAAAGATTCAGGCATGGGCCGCGAGGGTGGGCGTTGGTCAATTGAAGAGATGACCGAAGTGAAGTGGGTGACGATCCAGGGTGGAAAACGGATGTATCCCTTCTAGCACGCTTTTGTTGGCCTCACCGCCTCAATTGCCATGTTATTTCACGGGGAGTAGAAGGGGATTGCCGGGTGAGAATTAGGGCGTCCTACAGACGCCCGCCCCAGCGAGCCTCGCATAAACATGGACACGAGGTTCTGCTGTTCACTCGGCCGGACGGAAAGGCACAATATCCGGAAGTGATGTTTCTCACCGCCGACTGTGCATAAGGGCGAGTGAGAGTCCAGCCGAATTATCCCGAGGCCCCGTTGTGCTGCGCGCGATGCCTCTTGCCCCAGGCAGACATCAACCGAAGAATTGGCCGAAGGCTTTCGCCGTGTCTGGTAAGCGAATACTCGACGCGCGGCGGCACCTGCGCGAACACCTTGCGCAAAATGATGTCGTCGCGCTCCAGCTCTCTCAATTGTTGCGTAAGCATCTTCTTGGTCGGGCCGGATAGAAGCCTTTGCAGCTCACTGAACCTCCGCGTCTTGCCTTGCAAGTAATATAGAATCGACGGCTTCCACTTTCCCCCAATAATGTGCGTCGTGACCGTAACCGGGCAGTTGAAGGGATCCATTGGAGAACCTCTCCTGATACTAGGTTACCGAAAGGTGCCTACTAGCAATAAGGGGACTTTAGCCTATTATCTGCCGGTTGACCAAGGCAAGCAGAATCTCAAGCGGTAACCTCTCGCATGAGCAGGGGGAGGCCGACATCGATGAACAAGAGGCCCGTGCTGCTATATGGAGCCAGCGGTTTCTCTGGCCGGCTGATCGCCGAGTTTCTCCGCGAATACAACGTTCCCTTCATTGCTGCGGGCCGGAACCAGGGAAAGATCCGTGAGGTAATGGCTCACGTTCCCGGGATCGAGACGGCGGACTACGAAATCGCAGAAGTCACGAACACAATCGACGAACTTACGAAACTCTTCACTGGCGCCAAAGTCGTCTGCAACACCGTTGGCCCACTTATTTACTACGGCCCGCCCGTCATCGAAGCCAGCTTAAAAGCAGGCTGCCATTACCTCGACATCAGCGGCGAACAGGTGTGGGTTCGGCAAGTGGCAGAGAATTGGGGGGCGAAGTTCGCGGACAAAGGATTGGTGGCGGCTCCGGCCACCGCCTATATGTCCTCGGTTAGCGACATCGCCGTGCGGCTCTGCATGGAAACAGGTGGAATTGACACGCTCGAAATTCTTTCGATGTTCAAAGGGATGCCGACGTACGGCTCGACGCAGACCATTTTTGCGAGCATCCCCATGGAAGCCTTCCACCTCGAACAGAATGAATACAAACCCTGGCCGCGCGCCAAGGCCTACGAAGTGGTCGCGCCTGGCTGCATCCAGACCCAGCTCGCGCTGCCCTGGGGAGGCTTTCCGCATCCCGTGTGGTTCAAGAATCATCCGCAAATCGCGAATGTAAAGACACTCGGCGGGCTGCTGGACCGGCAGATCATGGAAACGGTGGTGGCAACAGAGAAACATTTTGAGGAAAATATCCGTCCCTTGTCCAAGCCGGAGCAAGAGCGGAAACTTTCAGAGATGGCGAACTCAGTGCAAGGGGGAACCCCGCCGCGGGAAAATACGAGAGTACATCGCACGATCGACGTGGTTTTGGGGCGCGGAAGTATGAACTTCGTGCAGTGCACCATGTTTGGAACGTGCGCCTACCGGCAGACCGGTTTGGTGCAAGCGTTCGCCGCTCGTCACCTGGCGCGCGCGGCGCCGTGCAAAGTTGGTTTCGCTTCGCCATGCGAAGCTTTCGGTCATAAAAACCTGCTGCAGGCGCTCGAAGATTTTGGACTATCGCAGGCGAAGCTGAGTTCCTAGAGTCAGGCCTATGCGAGCGATCGATTACTTCGACAAAGGAGCCGAGGCATTTCCTGATCGGGTCGCAATTATTGATCGTGCGACCGAATATTCGTATCGCCAAGCGCAAGAGGCCAGCCACAAGATTGCACGCGCCTTGTGGGCCGGAGGGCTGGTCGGAGAAGAGCCGGCAGCTATTCTTTCCGTCAACGACGCCAGAATCTTACTGTGCATGCTCGGAATCATGCGCTCCGGGGGCGTGTGGGTCCCCATGAACCCGCGTAATGCTTTGGACGCCAACGTCCAGTTCCTCAACTATTCTGGGACCTCGTGGCTGTTCTATCACAGCAGTTTTCGCGAGCAGGTCCACGAGATCAGAGCCAAAGTGCCGGGCCTGAAACACTATATCTGTATTGACAAAGAACTCGACAGAGACTGTTCGCTGGACTTGTTCATGACTCAGGGCATCGGAACCCAACAAGTGGAATGGGGTGATGCCCGCGGAAACATTGACCGCCTGGTCGGGCTTGTGCCCACGGGCGGCACTACTGGGCCTGCCAAAGGCGTGATGGTTACCGGCCTCTCTTGGGGCACCATGATCGAGACGGCTAATATCTGCTTGCGAAACGATGACATCCCACCCGTGTGCCTCAGCACCGCGCCTTTGTCTCACGCCGCCGGGGTAGTTGCCTTCGCAATGTTCCCCTTGGGCGCAACGAATGTGGTCATGCCCGGCTTCGATGCGCTGGGTGTTTTGGAGAACATCCCGCGCCATCGCGTCACTCATATTTTCTTGCCGCCAACGGCTTTGTATTCCATGCTGGCCCATCCCCGAGTCCGCGACGTTGACTATTCGAGCCTGCGGCGACTGCTGCTGGCGGCCGCTCCCGTTTCGCCGGACAAAATGAAACAAGCCGTGGAGGTCTTTGGACCCTGTGTCTGTCAATCCTACGGACAAACGGAAGCGCCCATGTACATGACTTATTTGGATACGAAGACTGTCGCTGCGGCGGCCGCGGGCGATCATCCGGAACGGTTGCGGAGTTGCGGGAAGCCTACTCCAGCGGTGCGGTTGGCCGTCATGGATGATGAAGGGCAGCTCCTTCCCCCCTTCAAGCCTGGGGAAATCGTCGCCCGCGGGGCACTGCTCTCCGCGGGCTATTACAATTTGCCCGAAGCCACAGCCGAAAGCCGCACCTTTGCCTGGCACCACACGGGCGACGTCGGCTACCGCGACGACGATGGATTTTTTTACATTGTCGACCGCAAGAAAGACATGATCATCACTGGCGGCTTCAACGTGTATTGCGGGGAAGTGGAAGCTTGCCTGATGGAGTTGCCCGAAGTGAGCGAATGCGCTGTGATCGGCGTGCCGGATGAAAAATGGGGCGAAGCGGTGAAGGCCATCGTAGTTTTTCGGAACGGGGAATCATTGAAAGAAGAAGCGATCATCGCGCATTGCAAAGCCCGGCTCGGCGGGGTGAAGTCGCCCAAGTCGGTTGAGTTCTGGCAGGAGATTCCGAAAACACCGGCTGCCAAGACCGACAAAAAAACCATCCGAAAACCGTATTGGATGGGTGTGGATCGCGAGGTGCATTGAAAGGCAGCCGCGAGGCCTAAGCTCAAGAAGTTCCGAGCGGGGTCGGGAGGGACAACATCATTACGATTTTGCGAGTTCCGAAATCGGGCGGCATCCCGACGACCAAAGCGCGCGTGGTGCGCTGGCTCAAAAAAGAAGGCAGCAAGATCAAACAAGGCGAGCCAATCGTGGAGCTCGAGACCGACAAAGTGAATTATGAACTGGATTCGCCCGCGGCTGGTGTTTTGTTGAAGATTGTCGCGGCAGCAGACGCGGAAGTTCCTGTTGGTGATCCCCTGGCTTGCATCGGCCAGCCGGGAGAGGCTCTGCCGGAGTTTTGAAGCCAGGAGAATGGGTGATGGCAAAGAACAGAGCGCTGACGAAGGACCGCCTGATCTGGATGTATACCCACATGGTGCGCATCCGGGAGTTTGAGACCCGCGTCAAGCGCACGTTTGTTGAGCACCCGGGCGTGATTCGCGGACACACGCACTTAGGTGACGGCGCAGAGGCCACGATTGTGGGCGCACTGGCAACGCGGGAGAACAACGATTTGGCGATGCCGAGTTATCGTTGTCACGGCTATCCGCTCGTGCTCGGCACTTCGCCCCGAAAAATGATGGCGGAAATTTACGGCCGACAGGACGGCCTGTGCGGAGGTTTTGGCGGCTCGATGCATCTGGCCGACCCGCAACACCACTTCCCCGGCACTTCAGGAATTATCGGTCAGGCTATCACGCACGCCACCGGAGCGGCCCTGACCGCTCAAGTCAAAGATACCGGCCAAGTGATCTATTGTTTTTTTGGAGATGGCGCAGCGAAACAAGGAGCTTTCTTCGAATCTTTGAACCTGGCCGCGGTGTGGAAACTCCCGATCGTCTACATCCTCGAAAACAACCATTACCAGGCTTACACGCATATCAGCCTGGAGGATGCCAATTACATCGCAGGCGATCCGCTGTCGAAGAAGGCAGAAGCCTTCAGCATGCCCGGCGTGACCGTAGATGGCACCGATCCCCTGAAAGTGCATTCGGCGGTGCAGAAGGCGGCAGAGCGTGCCAGGAGCGGGAAAGGTCCAAGTCTGATCGAGGCAAAATTTTACCGCTTGAGCGCGCACGGCAACGCTATCACCGTGCCACCGGTACCTACACAATTTCCGGAGCACGAAGCTGTGGAAGTGTACGGAAAGAAGGCCGAGTTTGCAGCCGCGGTAAAGAATGACCCGATCCCGCGTTTCCGGGCCTCTTTGGTCCGCAAAGGCATTTTGAAGAATTCGGAAGTGAAGCAAATTGAAGAAAAAGCGCAGGCGGAAATGCAAGACGCCGTGGAGTTCGCGCAGGCTAGCCCGCCTCCCCGAGGCGAGGAAGCAATCAAGCACGTGTACGCATAAGGAGGGCTTATGGCGCGCGAAATGATGTACGGCGAAGCGATTGCCACCGCCATTACGGAAGAGATGGAACGCGATTCGAGCGTGGTATTCTACGGTCAAAACCTGGCGATGACGGAACGTGACCCGTTCCTAAGAAAGTTCGGCAAGAAGCGCGTTCGAATCGCGCCCATCTCCGAAACCGCGGAGACGGGAGTCGCGGTGGGTGCCGCAATGACCGGGCTGCGGCCTATCGTCGAATTGTGGATGAGTGAGTTCATGCTGGTGGCTTTTGATGAACTGATCAACGAAGCGCCGCGGCTGCGCTACATGTCCGGCGGGCAAGTGAAAGTGCCTCTGGTTTTTAAAGCGGGCTACGGATTCGCGGCAGGCTGGGCCGGCCAGCATTCCAATTGCGTGTATCACACCATGATGGGAGTTCCTGGATTGAAGATTGCCCTGCCCTCGACCGCAGCGGATGCCAAAGGATTGATGACTGCGGCGATTCGCGACGATAACCCCGTCATCTATCTGCACCATTACATGCTGACGCTGGAGAAGGGGCCGGTGCCTGAAGGCGACCACGTCGTGCCATTCGGCATTGCGGACGTCAAGCGCGCGGGCACGGACGTAACCATTGTCGCCACGGGATGGATGGTGAAGAAGTCTCTCGCTGCGGCGGAGTTGCTCGCTGGACAAGGCGTCAGCGCAGAAGTCGTTGATCCACGAACATTGGCGCCACTGGATGTTGAAACGATTCTCAAGTCGGTGAAGAAGACAGGACGGCTCGTGCTAGTGGATCAAGCGACGCGGCACGCTTCGGCTGCGGCCATCATTGCCGCAGAGATGGCCGAACATGGGCTCGAGGCGCTGAAGGCGCCCGTGAAGATGGTGACGGCGCTCGATACTTCTATTCCATTTAGCGAGCCGCTCGAAACGTATGTTTTGCCGAGCGAAGAGAAAATTGTGGCCGCGGTGAAATCGGTGATTGCCAAGCAGGCAGCGACGGTTTAGAGCAGAAGCGCGCAGCGTACAAAGACGGGGGTATTGGCGCAGCTTTTGAAGTGCCACACTGGCCTCAGGGCAAAACGAAATCGAGGCCTTCTCCCTGTCGCTGATGCCAGTGGTGGGAGTTTTAGGGCAGTTAACCACACCTCGATGGACTCGTTCTGGGTACCAGGTACCAAAAATGTGCCTACTGGCAAAAAGCGAACGTTTGCCTAATATCGGCCCGACGGCAAGGGGTAGGCGAGGGGGGTGAGCCTTTCACAAAGGCTCGCTGGCGCTCGCCTCCGGGGGGAAGCCGTGATGGGGTATTCGCTTTCCGGATCATCTTCGTCGGTCAAAGCTTCGGATTCAATTTGCTCTAATGTGGGGTGGATCATGGCGCGACGGCTATGTCTGCTAGCGATGCTCGTAGTGGCAATTTTCGCAGCCTGGGGGAGGCCAGCGCTCGCACAGGTAGGCGCGGCGGGAGCTCAACTTAACGGAACCGTGCGGGACGCCACCGGGGGCACCGTGGCCGGGGCGTCCATCACGCTGCGGAACGCGGAAACCAATCTTTCCTATTCCTCTGTGTCCAATGAAAACGGGCTTTACGTGCTGGCCAACGTGACCCCTGGGCACTACGAATTGACCACGGAAGCCACAGGTTTCGCGAAGTCCACACAGACAGGAATCGTCCTGACCGTGGGGCAGACGGCGACAATTGACGTGACGCTGAGGGTTGCCTCCGGCGCGGAGAAGGTGGTGGTGACCACGGAGACCCCGGTGATTGAGCCGACCAGGACGGAAATCAGCCAGGTGGTGGAAACGCAGCAGATCAATTCGTTACCCATCAGCGGACGGTTGTTCACGGATTTCGCACTGCTCACGCCTGGAGTGGCGTCAAGCCGGACGAGCCTCGGAACAACTTTCACCGACTTTGAGACGTCGCAAATCTCGTTTGGAGGCATGCGCTCGTTCAGCAACACGGTTACTGTGGACGGCGCGGACTTTGTCAGCACAATCTCCGGCGTGCAACGCTCTACGCCACCGCAGGAATCGGTGCAGGAATTCCGCGTGGTGAACAACAGCTTCGGCGCGGAATACGGCCGTGCCGCAGGCGGCATCGTGAATATCGTGACGAAGTCAGGCACCAATGACTGGCACGGCTCGGCGTATGAGTTTTTCCAAAACAGCGCCCTGGACGCGCGCTACATGCTGCAGCCCGCGCCCCTCGCGCACGAGCTGCGGCAAAACCAATTTGGCGGCACGCTAGGCGGCCCCATGAAGAAAGATAAGATGTTCTTTTTCATGAATTACGAGGGCAAGCGGAGCGCGCAGTCGCCGGTTTACCCTCCCGACCTGGTTACCTATATTGACCTGATTAATCATGTCAAGGCCGTGCTGGGCCTGGCTCCGGAAGGGTGCAGCACAGGCCTAAGCAGTTGCGGCAATACGCATGCGGCCTACGAAGGCTATCTAAACAGCTTCCTGAAGACGGGCAACGATGACTGGGGTTTTGTGCGCTGGGATTACCAGATCAACACCAATAACCGCCTGGGAATCCGCTACAACATTGAGGACACGCGAGCTCTCGGTACGCTCGTGGGGCAAACTCTGGACGGCGGCGGCATCGGCGTGCCGAGCGGCGGCCGCGACCTCTATGTCCGCGACCAGTCGCTGTTCGGCACTTTGAATACCTCGCTGAAACCCGACCTGATCAACACGGTGCTGGTGCAGTGGGCCAGACGGCATTACAACTTCCCGGGAATGACCGGTCAACCTGACTTCAGCCTGCTGAACGACCTGGAGCTGGGCCACAACTTCGGAACCGATGACCGGAAGTATGAGAGTCGCGTGCAGTTTTCGGACTCCATCTCCTGGGTGAAGGGCAGTCATGTGTGGAAGTTTGGGTTCGATGGCAATTATGTTCTGAGCCTGGACAACTTCCCGGGCTTCACTCCGGTGCGGTCGCTCATACCGGCTGCCGGAGCTACACCGATCGATTGCCTGGCCAATTTTGCCTCCTTCTATGCGCAAAAGTATGGAGTACCAATAGCGCCTGGATCGGATGTCGATATTGCCGGCAACCCCAATACGACGGGATGCCCAGTGAAAGGCCAAAATGGCGTTGTGGTCGTGTACTCCGGCGTGCCCCTGCCCACCGATCCCACCGTGTGCTCGACCGGTTGCGCTCCACTCGTCACGGTTGCCAGCGGGAATACGCTGAACACAGCGACGTGGGCCAATGCTTATGAGCCGTCGCTATTCTCCCATTACAGCAAGCAGATTAACCACGGCTACTGGGCGGGGTTCTTTCAGGACCAGTGGAAAATTACGCGCAAGCTGACCATGAATTACGGGCTGCGGTGGGAGTACGAATCCGGCCTTTCCAACTACGTCAATAAAGATTTTAGGGGTTGGCAGCCTCGGGTCGGCCTGGCGTATTCACCGGATAGCAAGACGGTGATTCGCACCGGGTTCGGGATTTTCGACGACCGCTATAACTTGACCTTCTTCTTCGTTCCCAACACGCAGAAGGTGGTTGGAGGCTATCTGTGCGACAATCATGCGCCGGCATCGGTTGCCGCCGCTTGCTCTGCCGCCGGAGTACAACCGCAACAGTTGCCCAATATTCAGTCCAATCTGGGTCAGGCGAACCAGGGGTACCAGCTTTTTGCGACCCCCAATGGCGCTGCAAACATCACAGCGAATATTATCCACAGCGGCGGCTATGACGTATGGACAAACAGCGCTGGCGACGTTGTGATGGCTGGAACTTGTTTCCTGACTGGCGCCTGCGGCGTCGGTAACGGCGGCATGGACCACAATGCCCGGATCTCTTATGCCCAGCAGGCCAGCGCAGAAATAGACCGGCAGATCGGCAAGGGCTTTTCGATGAGCGTCAGCTATCTCTGGGTGGGG
>Ga0306924_10009221_pt1 | contig 10000 bp, 8 predicted proteins | sample sta12Can44000111_FD_203756 | JGI IMG/M metagenome (GOLD analysis project Ga0306924, IMG submission 203756) | Lab enrichment of tropical soil microbial communities from Luquillo Experimental Forest, Puerto Rico - statanox.12C.anox.44.000.111 (v2)... | ecosystem: Environmental > Terrestrial > Soil... | reverse complement strand
TTGTGGGAGGCGCTCGCCAAATGCTTCAGCCAAATGGGCGGCAATTCCGGCCCTTCCTTTTTGCGAATGGTCGGCAAGGACACCTTTGTCCTGACCCACTCGGTCACCGCCGCGCTGAAGCACTGGAGCGCCGTCAACACTCCGCCAAAGAACCGCAAGGACCGCGCGGCGGTCCAGTCGCACTTCAACGCCTGGGCCGCCGAAACCGGCCGGCCGCTCTGTCAGCTGAGCCTGATCCTCGCCGCTTCGGTCGACGACTGACCCACTCACCCTGGGAAACACGCCGCCACCCGCCTCGTCAAACCGGCCAAAGCCGGTGTCCATCGCAGCAAAGATCCCGGCCTTCCGCCGGGATGACGACGGGCGCGGTTCTTGCGCATGATGGTGCGTGCCGCGCGCCTGGGATCTCCCGCTACCAATGCGGTTGCTCAATAGTTAGAGATCTCGACGAGGTTCTGGTCCGGGTCGCGGATATAGACCGATTGAATCGTGCCGACGGCACCCGCCCGCTGTCCGGGGCCCGCCACGATCGGCACGCCGCAGGCGTCGAGATGTGCGGTCACCTCGGCGAGCGGGACCTTGGTGATGAAGCAGAGATCGCCCGAGCCCGGCGTCGGTTTGTCGGCGACAAGACCGGGAATGTTGTCGGCTGGATGCAGGTTAATCTTTTGCTGGCCAAAACGCAGCGCCGTGCGCCCTTCGCCAAAGGTGACGACTTCCATCCCCAGCACCCGTGTATAGAACTCGCAGGTGCGCGCGATATCGGCGACGGTCAGCACGAGATGATCGAGGCGTTCGATGTTCATATTTTTGACCCTTTCGGCAGTCGGCGCGGCATCATACCCGTATTCGGAGTAGCGAGGATCGTGAGCGAGGAGGAATACGATGAACCGTCTGGATGGCAAGGTTGCCTTCATCTCGGGTGCCGCCCGCGGCATCGGTGCTGCGACCGCGCGGCTGATGGTCGAAGCCGGCGCCAAGGTGGCGATCGGCGACGTTCTGGACGAACGCGGATGGGAAACCGCACGGGCTATCGCCGGCGGTGCCGATGTGGCCCTCTACCAGCATCTGGACGTGACCCGCGAGGAGGACTGGACGGCAGCGGTCGCGGCGACGGTCGCTCGTTTTGGCGGCCTCGACATCCTCGTCAACAATGCCGGGCTCTTTCTCGGCAAAGGGATCGAAGAGGCGAGCCTCGAGGAATGGCATCGGCTCTGCGCGGTGAACCTGACCGGCGTGTTCCTCGGCACCAAGCACGCGTTGCCGGCATTGCGCGAGCGCGCCCGGCAGAGCCCGCACGGCAGCGCCATCGTCAATCTCGCCTCGGTTGCCGGGCTCGTCGGCTCGCAGCTCGATCCGCTCTATTCGATGACCAAGGGCGGGGTGACGTTGTTCACCAAATCGGCCGCCCTCGAATTCGCCCGCAAGGGGTATCGGGTACGCGTCAACTCGATCCACCCGGGTTTGATCCAGACTGACATGGGTGAGCAGACTTTTGTCAGCCGTGCGCGCAACGTCGGCACCAACGATGTCGAGGCGGCGCGCCAACTCGCAATGTCGAGGCATCCGATCGGCCGGCTCGGCACCCCCGATGACATCGCCAACGGCATCGTCTTTCTCGCCTCCGATGATGCCGGCTTTATGACCGGCGCCGGGCTCGTGGTCGATGGCGGATCGACGGCACAGTGAGTGCGGCGACGGCAGTCAAAGCAGGTCGGCGTCGCGGACGGCGATGCCGAGCATCCGACCCCCGACCACCCGCCGACCGATCCGAGGCGGGGTGGGGCCACCGCGGACCGCTTTGCATTTCCCTGTCGGCAGGGGAAAAACGCGTTTCAGCATCCGAAAATTGCCCTCCGGCGTCGCAAAATCAGCCGAAATCAGGGTCTTGGGTGTGGTTTGGCCGAGCCGGCCGGCAGCGGAATTCCGAGAACGTCACTTCGCCGCCCTGCCCGGTGTCGGCCATTAGGCTGCCGACCAGGTCCCGCAGAAGGTGACCGCGCGGTTACTGGATCATCTCGCCCGCCACCCGGCCCAGGTGTGAGGGCCGGCCGGTCCGGCCGCCCGTTTCTTGCCGCTCGGAGGTGGCGCCATGCATTTTCCAATTGGCTTGAAGATCTTTGGCATTGCTGTCGGACTGCTGATCCTGATGGCCGCAGCGGCATTGTTGAGCATGCTCATGACACGTACCGTCGATGGTCAGCTTAGGATCATCGACCAGAACTATTTCCCGGCCTATGTGGCACTCGCCCAGGCCAACATTCGCTCGGTCGAAGAATCGGCCTTGGGCCGCCGGTTGCTGCTGGCGATCGAGCGCGGGGACGACGCTGCGAAACGCGGTGAACTGCACCAACAAGTTGCGAGTGCAGGCAAGACGAGCGACGAACGGATTGCCGATGCGCGCCAATACATCAACCGGCAGATCGCCGATCCGCTGGATTTCGACGACAACATCACGCTGGCAAGGCTAGACGACAAAATCGAAGCCCTGCAGGAGGAACGGCAGCGTTACGAGTCGATCCTCGGCAAGCTGCTGACCGCTGCCGCGGCAGGCGATAAGCCTCTGACCACTGAGTTGCTCGGCGACCTCGACGATTGGCGCGAAAACTTTGACCACAAGATGGACGCCGCGCGCAGCGAAATGCGACGGCTGGCGAGTGCAGCCATTGTCGGCACTCGCGCCTACCAACAGCGCGTCGTTGCGATCGGTATTGCGTTATTGGCGATCGCTGCGGCGCTCGGCATCACTTTGGCCGCCGCCGTTACGCTCAGCCTGGTGCGTCCGGTGCGCCGTCTGCTGCTCGGCACCTCCGCAGTCGAGCGGGGCGCTCTAGATACGATCGTCCCGATTACCTCGCGCGACGAAATCGGCTTACTGACCCGGTCCCTTCAATAGCATGGTCGGCGAGCTACGGGCCAAAGCGCAGATCCGCGATACCTTCGGCAAATATGTCGATCCGCGGATTGTCGCCGGGCTGCTCGATCGGCCCGAGCTGACCGACGCCAAAGGATCGCGCCGCGAGATGACTGTCCTGTTTTGCGATATGAAAGGCTTCACCGCCTTCAGTGAGGGGATGACGCCAGTCGGGCTGGTCAATGTGCTGAATCGCTACATGACGGTGATGTCCGAGCCGGTGCGGCATAATAATGGCATCATCGACAAATATATCGGCGACGGAATCATGGCCTTCTGGGGCCCGCCTTTTACTGGTTCCGCGGATCATCCCGGGCTTGCCTGTCTGACAGCACTCGATCAGCTCGTCAGCCTTGCTGCATTCCGCACCGAGCTGCCCGATGTCATCGGTCTTAGACGCGGCTTTCCGGAGATCGATGTCCGCATCGGTATTGCTACCGGCGATGTGGTGGTCGGCAGCATCGGCTCGGAGCAGACGCGGAACTACACCGTGATCGGCGACACGGTAAATTTGGCCTCGCGTCTCGAAGGGGCCAACAAGACCTATGGCACGCGCGCGCTGGTCAGCGAAATGACCAATCGGTTCGTGGCTAATCTGGTGGAGACCCGCGAGATTGACCAGGTATTGGTCGTCGGCAAGACCGAGCCGCAACGCATTTTCGAGCTGCTCGGCCGCAAAGGTGAGGTCGCCAGCGAGCGTCTGGCACTGCGCGACGCCTTTGTCGAGGCGCTCGAGGCCTATCGCCGCCAGGACTGGGAGGATGCGCGCGCCGCTTTCGAGGGCTGCCTTGCGATCGTGCCCGGTGACGGACCGAGCGAGGCATTCCTTGGCCGCATCGCTCAGTTTCACGCCGCAGTACCAAGCGCCGACTGGGACGGTGTGTGGTCACTGGCGGAAAAATAGCCCGCTCAGCGCGGCCGCCGCCCCCCAGGCTCCTGCGACGGATCGCCGGCCGCGGCGAGGGGACGCTACGCTGTCTGGTATTCCCTGTAGAAAGCAGGCTTGTGGCCGAACACACACGCACGACTGCACATCGCGTTTCACGACCTCACGCTCAACATGATAGAATTTCCGTCAGCGGCGACGAAAGCGCCTGGCCCGCGAATTCGCAAGTTGTTCAATCTTAGTGGAACCATCACGATGACGACACGACTATGCGATGAGAACCACAATGGTCAAACCATCGATCTCTTGGTCGGCCAAACGCTTGAAATTCGTCTTCCGGAAAACCCGACTACGGGGTTTCGCTGGCAGCTTATGGGCAATGACCGATCGGTGTGCTCGATGACCTCAAACGCATTCAAAGAAAAGCTCGGTCCGCCAGGGTGTGGCGGCGAACATAGTTGGATTTTCGAGGCTGTCCGACCCGGTGGATACGATATCGAGCTCCGCTATCGGCGCCGTTGGGCTAATCCAGCACAACCAGAGAGAATGTTTAAGATTCATATCCATGTGGAAAATCCCTCCAACCGCTGAAGATGTTCAGGGATTGCGCGTTTTCGAGAAAGCTAAATCCTATCGCGTATTTTGGATTACAGTCGGGAGAATAACTGCTCTGATTGCAGGCGCAGCTCTGTTTGCCGGGCATGGAAATACGCTGTCGATCTGAGCTGGTGTTCAGCTGACGCGGTGCCGGCCGGATGCAGAGCCCAAGCGTACGAGAGCGCTTGCCCAGGCGGCTCCCTGGCGCCGGCGCGGTACCGGCCTTGACAAGGGCAACCCTAAACGCCGCTGAAGACGGCATTCCTCCTTAACCAAAATCTTTTCGATGTGTGATCTACTTCACATTCGTCGATCGATCCATGAGGCATTCTGCTGAGCGTGGGCGAATAAATGGCCCACGTGCCAAAATGTCGGTCCACTTTGTGATGGAGGAATGTTATGCCGAAACCGCTTCGTGTGTATCCGAAACTCAACAAGGGGTATGGGTGGAAGCCCGGTCTGCCGCGTATAAGCCATCCATTGTACAGCGCTAGGGTGGAACTTGACGCGCTCCCCCTGAAGGTCGACCTCCGTCCGGAATGTCCTCCCGTCTATGACCAGGGTCAACTTGGCTCCTGTACCGGTAACGGTTGGGCCGGTGCGGTGGAGTTCCTGTTCAAGAAGCAGGGGTTGCAAGACTTCACGCCGTCGCGCCTGTTCATCTACTACAACGAGCGCGTGCTGGATAACGATGTCCCCCAGGACGCGGGGGCGTCGATCAGCGATGGGGCACATGTCGTCAGCACGCAGGGTTGCCCCCACGAGGCTTTGTGGCCATACGACATTTCGGCGTTCGCAGACGCGCCTCCGCAAAATGTTTATCAAGACGGTTTGCAGCACCTCGCTCTGCAAGTTCAGCAAGTGCAGCAAGATCTGGCTACGATGAAGGAAGTGCTGTCAGAGGGCCTTCCGATCGTGATCGGTTTCACCGTCTATCAAAGTTTCGAATCCGATCACGTGGCCCAGACCGGCATCGTGCCTATGCCAGGTCACCACGAGCAAGTGCTTGGCGGACACTGCGTCGTGGTGGTGGGTTACGATGACAGCCAAAAAAGGTTCATCATGCGCAACAGCTGGGGCACGGGGTGGGGTCAGGCCGGCTATTTCACGATGCCGTACCAGTATCTAACGAACCCGCGGCTTGCCTCCGATTTCTGGATGGCAACCAAGACTGAGTGAACAACCTATACTTATGCTGGCGCGCCTTGCGTCTAGCAGCATGTTTGGTTAAGTGAAGTTGGGCGAGCGGGTTTAAGTCATCTGGAACCCCATAAATCCGCTCGCCCTATTTGCCGCGCGGTCAACCGGTTCGAGGCCGGCGGCGTTTTGCCGTCAGGGAGTGCCGAAGGCTATAGGTTCGCCGTAGCGGTTTTCAGTAGTAGCCGGCGCCGCCGTTTACGTGGATGGTTTTGTCGGTGATGACCGCGCCGTCGCCGCTGACCAGAAACAGGCAGGTGGCGGCGATTTCGTCGACATGCCCTTGCCGGCCGAGCGGGATGCCGGCCGCACTCGGCACATGCCCCCGATACCATTCGGGATTGTGCCGCCTGGTATCGATGCTGCCGCGGGGAGGCCACGTTGGGGCGGATGTTCTGGCCGGTGAACTCGGAAGCCAGCGACCGCACCACCCCGACCAGGCCCCGTCTTCGCCGCCGAGACATGCGCGCGTCCGCTGCCTCCGGTGAAGGCGCCCTCGCCGCAGAAAAACAGGATGCGGACGTACCCGTTCTCGACCATCGAAGGAATGACCGCCTACGTCAGGCAGAGCGCACCAACAGCCGGCACATCGGCGACCGTGCGGATCTGCCGGCGCGCAAGGTTTTGCTCGATATTGGGCGACGCACCCCGCGGCTATGTAGTGCCGCTCCCCGCAAGAGGTAAGATCCCGAACGCGGTGCGTCGGTCTGCGGCCCGACGCCTGGCCCTTGACCAGGTCTCGCCGGGGACTACCCCGAGGAGCGACTGGAGAGAGCGCCGACTCTGTTCGAAGAGTTGGTGGGCGCTGAGGAAGGAGCCCTCATGACCCGCGTGTTTTTTTCCTCTTGGCGGCCTGTCTATCGGCCTGCGGGCGGGATGCTCCGCCGAGCGCGGCGCAATCATCTGTTGGGGCCTACGGGCAATCCCCCCAGCATTGTTCCCGGACCTTTCTTGGCATATCTATCGCCGGGACCGGCTTCCACGGTCCTGCCCTACCGCAGACAGGATTGGCCCGGTCCTGCATCAGGCATTGATCAGGACGCCGGGACGCTGCCTTCCGATGCCGTTGTAAACGCCTTTAGCACGGCACCTTTTGAGGTGACTTTCCGGCCGCCAGACGATGGGGGCGACATCTACGCAGTGCGTGCGGACGGTCCAGCTGTGGCGCTAAAAACCAAAGACGGCGGGGTCCCAAAGGACATCTTCTTCTGTGGTGACGACTGGATTCTGTGGGGCGCCGATGTCGGTCCTGATTGGGCGCTCCGTAACGGCCAATATCTACCAGGCTCCGGGGGCTTCTTGCCGGCCACAGAAACGCACTGGCCCAGCCTACACCCGATACATCGAAGCCACCATCGACGTGCCGTTCATTGGTTTGCAGACGAGGACCCGAGCAATCGACACCCCATCGTCCACGAGCACTATGACGGGCCCTCGATAGCGCAAGCGAAAAACCTCGAGCGCATGTATTTCGGGAAGGGTATTGGGCGCTATCGCTGGGAGTATTGGACTCCCGGGGGTAGGCCGCTCCGACAGCTTGTGTGCCCGGCGCTCGACTAACCGGTGCCGCCCGTGCCGGGTTGGGTCATGACCGATTGCCGCATGTGGACGAACCTCGTTCCAAACACGACCAGGTTCTCTCTGGCGGCTTATGGCTGGGGCTACCCTTAAATCCCGACGATCACCTACGGCGTGATCCCGCTGCTCTCGTGAAGCAGGCGCGACGAGTGCTCCCGACATGAAGCCAAAGCTGTGCTCGCGCTTGGCAGAGACTTCTTTGATGCGGCTTGCCGCTGTCACGCGGGGCCGTCCGGACATTCGAATTGAGTGCTGCACTTAGAGGTTGACTGATGTTCGTAGCCACAGACACTCCTACAGAGCCAGAACACAAATATATCACGAACGACGACTTCGCCGCTTACGAGGTCTGGTGCAGGCCCCACATAGAGGCATTTAATCCCCTGCCATCTGGGCCTTTGTACCACTACACCACTGGCCATGGTTTGATCGAGATCATCGGGAGCGGTGAGCTGTGGTCAACCCAAATCGCTTGCGTGAACGATTCATCGGAACTCCTGTACCCCATCACATTGCTGCGCGAAAGAGTCCACGCAATGTTGGGCTCGACCGGTTCGCAAGTTGAGTTCCTGTTGAAAAAGATCGACGAAGGACTCACAGAGCCGAAAATATCGACAGAGGGACGGTTCCTGACCTGCTTTAGCGAGGACGGTGATGATCTCAGTCAATGGCGAGCATACGGGGGAGGTGAGGGAGGATACGCACTCCAGTTCGATTCTCTGTTTCTTCGAAATCTTCCGCCGCCCGTCACCACCATCTTAGGAAAGGTCGAATACGATAGGAGCAACCAAGACCGTTTTCTTCAGACAGTGTTAACCGGCTGCATTCGCTTCTTCCTCGATGGCTTAGAAAAGAACCGAGCGCCAACTATAGATGCGTGGGCCGCGGAGTTCCTCCCCTACTGGGCGTCACTTGTGATTATGTTTGCACCATACATAAAACATCCGAAATTCAGCGGTGAGCGTGAATGGCGTCTTGTGTACCATCTGCAAGACGAAGCAATGCCCAGAATGAAATATCTGCAACGAGGCTCGATGATGACGCAGCACGTTCCGCTGCGGCTGATGATGCGCGACGGTCAGCCGCGGCTGCCCTTGACCGGCGTCGTTGTGGGGCCATGTCGCCACAAGGAAATATCGGCCGTTTCTGTCGGTGGGCTGTTACGGACCCACGGTTACTCGGTCAACGATAGTCCCGTATCTGTCACCGCCATGCCATTTCGAGCGGTCTAAGGCGACGCTTTGTCTCGTTCGGCTTTTGCCGTCGCGGAGTGTTACGCCATTGCGATCCTATCGGATTTTGTGAGATTGCACGTTTGGCAGAGAATCTGGATGTTTTCCACAGTATTGCTACCGCCTTTATTTATTGGGATGATATGGTCAAAATGCAGTTCTCGATCTGACCCACAACGTACACAATGACCACCATCTCTTGCCCAAACTAATAACTTCACGTCTTCAGGAATTGGATTGCGCTTCGGTCCCGACTTCTGGAATTCAATGGCTGCTTCTATGTTTACGATGGCGGCGCGGAGGCTGGAAAGCTCGGCTTCTTCGTCGTAAACGGCTTTTTGACTCGCAGCACAACCTCGGCGCGCTCAGGACCCCACGGGAGCCGCTCTGATATAAACAGACGGTCCCGAAAGTAGACGGTAGGCTTGTCTTCGGGTAAGAAGACTGGATTCACGTCCGAATATGATGATTTGCTCAGGTATTTGCTTAGGTATCTGCTTAGGCTATTGAGATCGCTTTTGGGCTTTGGCGGAGGACGCTTGCACCGGAGAATATGGGGTTCAGCCGGAGGGCGGGCCTCAGGATCAGGGCGAAGCTCAAAAAGCGCCGACTTGGCCACATCACCCAAGGTGAGGGCCAAGACGCTCTTGATCCGCCCCTGTCCGGGGACCGTCTTGTCCGCAAGGCGGGAGAACTCAATCTGCCCGTAGATGATGTCGGCGACTTTGGAGACCATAATCGGCATAGCCGCCCTCTTTCCCGCCCCTGAACGCGCCCGCGCCCGTTGAAATTATACACCGCCACGAAATCGTGCTCTTGCCGACACCGTAGCTGCGGGCGAGTTCGGCGAGGGTCGCGCCCTCCGCTCGGCGGCGGCGGGCCTCGGCCTGCTCAGGCCCGCTTTTCACGTGAAAAATCAATGCATTCGAATTGCTGCTCAGTAATATACCGACCGCCCGGCCCCGCCGCTTGCCGACAGCAGCTCGCCGGAGACCGCCCAGGCCTTTTCCGAGGCCAGGAAGACCGCGACAAACGCTACCTCCGAAGCGTCCACCATGCGGCAGATGGCGTTGCCGCGCGGCGAGTCCGGAGCAAAGTCCCGCCGCTCCGCCTCCTCCGAGGATACGCCCAGCTGGGCGGCGCGGGCGGCAACCAGGCTCGGCGTGCGCTCGGTGCGGGTCGTGCCGGGGTGGATGCAATTGACCGTGATCCCATGACGGCCCAGTTGGACCGCCAGCGTTTTTGTCATGTGCACCAGGCCGGCATTGCGGGCGCCGCCGCTGAGGTTGCCGGCGTTGCGGGCGTTGCCGCCGCTGATGTTGATGATGCGGCCCCAACCCGCATCCTTCATGAACGGGATGACGGCACGGGCACAGCGCAGCGCGCCCACATACTTGACGTTGAAATCCTCGATCAAATCCTCGTCGACGACGGTTTCGATCGGGCCAGTCGCGGTGGTCGACCCGCCCGGGTGGGACCCGCTGTTGACCAGGATGTGCAGACCGCCCAGCTGCTGCGCCGCCTCGGCGACCACGCGCTCCACCTGCTCCTTGCTGGTGACATCGGCAGCGAGCGGAAGGATGCGCCGGTTCGTTG
>Ga0306924_10009220_pt1 | contig 10001 bp, 7 predicted proteins | sample sta12Can44000111_FD_203756 | JGI IMG/M metagenome (GOLD analysis project Ga0306924, IMG submission 203756) | Lab enrichment of tropical soil microbial communities from Luquillo Experimental Forest, Puerto Rico - statanox.12C.anox.44.000.111 (v2)... | ecosystem: Environmental > Terrestrial > Soil... | reverse complement strand
CGGCAGCTCCCAGTACGTCGCCACCTCGGGAGCCCTGCCGCGCCGGAGGAGGAGCCGGTGTCCGGGCGGCAGGCAGCGCACACCCTCGAACATGGTGTAAGGCGCCGGCACGTAGCCGAAGCAGAGGAAGGCCCGCAGGGCCGTGGCGTCGAGGCCTCCCAGGGCATGCTCGGCCCGTGCGGCGAGGAGCGCCTTCATTTCGGAGCCAAAGAGCAGGGTCTCCCCGTCCCACGCCCAGTAGAGCGGCTTGATCCCGACGCGGTCGCGGACGAGGAGCAGCGTTTCCTCGCGCTCGTCCCACAGCGCGAACGCGAACATGCCGCGGAGGCGGCCGAGCGAGCCCTCGGCCCACTCCTCCCAGGCGTGGACCACGACCTCCGCGTCCCCCGCCGTCTCGAAGCGGTGCCCGCGAGCGGCCAGCTCCGCGCGCAGTGCCTTGAAGTTGTAGAGCTCGCCGTTGAACACCGCGCGGACGCGGCGGCCGTAGCCCTGGTCCTCGCCACGGAGGGGTTGGTGGCTGCCCGAGACGTCGATGATGCTCAGGCGCCGGGCGCCAAGCGCTACGTGGGGGGCCGCGAAGAAGCCGTCCTCGTCGGGACCACGGTGAGTGAGGGTCGCGGTCATGCGGCGGACGAGCGCCTCGCTGACGGGACGGCCGAAGCCCGCCATGCCGGCGATGCCGCACATCAGCCGTTGTCCCGGTAGCGCTCCAGTCGGAGGGCGGCGATCTGGTCGCAGACCACGCCCAGCAGGAACACCAGCACACCGGTGAGGAAGAGGCTCAGCGCGCCGACGGAGAGCCCGGTGTAGAGCGGCAGCGTCAGGTACTTGAAGGTGCCGTACACGATGCCGAGCGCCATGAGGGCGAAGGCGGGCGGCACGAAGATGCGCAGCGAGTCGAAGAGGGCAATGAGGCGGATGACGAGGAGCAAAGTGTTGTACCCGTCACGGAGCAGCCGCACGCTGCTCGTGCCAATGCGGCGCCGCACCTCGACGGGCACGAACGTCAATCGGTGGCCGAACTTGGCGAAGACCACCGTGGACGTGGTCGAGAACGAGAAGCCATCTGGTAGGAGGTTGACATACCGGTGGATCAGCTCTCGGTGCGTCGCGCGTAGGCCGCAGTTGATGTCGCGCAGGTCGAGGCGGGTGAGAAAGTGGATGAACCACGTGAGAAACCGGCGGCCCAGCCAGTGAAGCGGTGACTTCCGGGAGTAGTTGCTGCGCTCGCCGATCACGAGGTCGGCGCTCCCGAGCGCCTCGAGCATGGGGCGAATGCGGGCTGGGTCGTGCTGGCCGTCCGCATCGAAGAACACGACCCGGTCGTGCTTGGCCTGCGCGATGCCCGTCTTGAGGGCTGCGCCGTAGCCACGGTTGACGGGGTGGACCACCACCGTGACAGGGAACTCTCTCGCCACGTTGCCGGTGCCATCGGTCGAGCCGTCGTCGACGACGACGATCTCGGCCTCCGGGCAGGCACGACCAAGCTCCTCCAGCACGCTGGGGAGTCCAGATTCCTCGTTGAAGGCGGGGACGACGATCGTGTAGCCGCTCACGGTCGTCAGTATATCCTCGGAGGGGAGCGCCGCCCCCGTTCCGAAGCTCCCCCCGAATTCGATTGCGCCGGCAAAGCCGGCGCTCGGAGCGGAGTCTCCCGTGCGCGGATCGCGAACTGCCCGAGCCGGCAACTGCTTCCTGCCGAAGGGACCGAGGTGCTCCTCTGACGGCAGGCCTGCCTCATGAGCGCGGGCGCACCTCGAACGCCAGTTCCGGGCGCCGGCCGTAGAGGTACAGCGGCTCCTTGCTCTCCTCCCAGTACTTGAAGACTGGGACCAGCTCGAAGCGGCGCCGGAGTCGGGCGACAAAGGCCTCGAAGTCCAGCACTTCGTACCGGTCGCGGTATGGGTTCCGGTCCGGCGCATTCAGCCCTTCGAGCGTCCAGCGGCTCGGCTCCAGGTTGTAGACGTAGACGCGATGGCCCGCCTTCAGGCGGGCCTCGATCTCCGCCTCCACCGCGTCGAACCCGCGCTGCTTGCCTGCCCGGTAGAGCAGATCCTTCACGAAGATCTGCTCGATGTGTCCCCCGAGCACGGCATCCAGCCCGGACTCGGTCGAGACGGCGAGATCGCCCTCGCGAAAGGTGGGCGTCACCACTGTCACAATGCGCTCGCGCATGCGGCCGTAGCGATACCAGGGCACGATGGCGCTGGCTCCGTTGATCACGAACACGAGCACCAGGAGGAGGGCGCCGGCCATCCTGAGCCGCGGTACGGGCACGCCCGCTCGCTCCCGGGCAATGGGCCCGAGCACGAGGACAAGCACGAGGGGCGGAACGGTCTTGAGATAGTACTCGGTGACCGCCGGGAAGTACCAGCTGAGCAGGATCGGGTACGCGAAGAGCCACACGAGCGCCGCCGCCGCCAGCGCCCGCATGTCGTCGTCCCGGTCACGGCGCCGGCGCCACGCCTCCCACGCGAGGCCCGCCGCGAGGAGCAGGGCCAGCCCGGTCAGGACGGAATAGACCTTGACCTGGCCGATCTGCCACACCCCGGGATAGCGGAGCGCGTCCACGATGACCTGCACGCCGAAGAGAAAGGCAGTGAGCTGGCCCTTGACGAGCCGCGCCCCGATCATCCAGGGCGGCTCCGGCGCGTAGTCGTGCACGAGGTAGCCGAGCTCCCAGAAGTACCAGGCGCCGATGTCCCGCAGGGTCCGCGCGCCTACGAGCTCACTGCCAACCAGATAGATCAGGAGAAACGTCCCAACCGAGCCCGCTGCCGCGTAGATGAGGCTCTCGGAGAGGCCGCGGCGCCAGGGACGCCCGACCAGGAGGAGCGTGACGACCGCCAGGCCGAAGATGAAGTGCTCCTGGTGGAAGAAGACCGCAACGGCATTGAGGAAGCCCAGACCGACCAGCGCGGCGACCGGGAGGGGGCCGGTCACCCGGATCCGGAGCACGCTGACGAGGTAGAAGATCCAGAGGAGGATGGCCAGTCCGACGTGGTGCACCTCGCCATTGGCAAAATACCAGACGGCAAAGGAGACGAAGACGAGGGCGGTCCCCACGAAAGCCCAATAGGGCGCGCCGCGAAAGCGCCGAATGGTGAGGAAGAGGGCCGCGGCTCCCAGGCCGGACACCAACGCATTGATCCCCTGGAAGATCCGGAGCGTCGGGACCTCGAGGCCAGTTCCGCCCGCCGCGCGCTTGAGCAGCAGGGTGAGATGGTAGCTGAACGGAGCGTTGGAGAAGGTCGGCATCGCTCCGGTCTCGTATGCCCGATCTACGTTGGCGACGAAGACAAGACCATCACTGGTCGGCACCGAGGCGAAGCTCGCGACATAGAGCAGGAGGACGCCGATGCCAACGGCGGAGGCAACCAGTCGGTCTCGCCTGGAGAGCGTTCCGTCAAATGGGGACGAGGAGCTCACAGCGGCGCCGCATAGGCGCGGAGCACATCCAGCAGCCGCCCACCGCGCGTGAAGGTGTAGAGCGTCTGCCGCGCCGGATGGCGCGGCGAGAGGCGGAAGAGCCTATCGAATGGCGGCCGGAATCCCCACACGCTGTACGCGAAGTCAGGCAAGAGCCGGGCGCAGGCAGCAAAGACCGCGCCGGCTCCGCCCGCGGCGGGCTCCGGCTCGATGAAGATCATGTTCTCCGCCCAGCCTTCCTGGCGGGCGACCGCGGCGGGCAGCCGGCGCTCGGCGAGATCGTGCCGCTCGCCGGCCGTCAGCTCGAGGTAGCCCGGCACCGACGCGCCATGCGGCCGCCACGGCAGCATGGTCTCGAAGGTCGCCTCGGAGAAGAGCACGTTCACCGTCTCCGAGCCCCAGAGCGGCCGTACATCGGCCTCGGTGAGCGTCAGGAAGTCGTGCCGCAACAGCCGGCGCATCGTTGCGCCCTCGAGGATGTCCGCGGGAATGGTCACCCAGGCTGTGTCGGCGTCCGGCAGGTCTACCCCGCCCGCCTCGACGCCGAGCCGCTCGAGGTAGAAAAGGTAGCGCCCGTTGGCAAAGCCGGCGTGGAAAGCCGATCGCATTCCGGCCTCAGCGAACCACTTCGCCACCAGGTACGAGGCCTGGTGCCCGCGTTCGAGCACGGGCTTGCCCGGCTTGTCTACGTCGAACGGGCTCGCGGCAGCGCGTAGCGAGCGGTACTCCGGGCTCCGGAAGAGCGGGTGGCGCACGGCCAGATCGGGCCAGGGCTCGATGCCCAGCAGTGCGCGCATCCGCGCCTTGAGCCGCTTCGAGAGCCGCGCCCGGAGCGCAGGCGGGACCGCCCCGCCCAGCAGGCGGCCCACGGCGCGCCCAGCGCGGCTCATCGGTCGGCTCGAAGGGCGGCGTAGAGGTCCAGAAGCTGGTCGACGGTATTGCCCCGCCCTGTCAGCTCGTCGAGATGCCGCCGCGCCGCCGCCCCAAGGCTGGTGCGGAGACTCGCGTCGCCCAGGAGCCGTCTGAGAGCCTGGGACAGCCCCGCCGGATCTGCCCGCTCGACGAGCAGCCCGGTCTTCTCGTGTACGATCAGCTCCGGCGTGCCCCCCACGCGGGTGCCCACGACCGCACGTCCCGCGGCCATGGCCTCGATGAGGACGCGGCTCAGCGCATCGGGCACGATGGAGGGAACGACCACCACGTCCGCCAGCGGATAGAGCGCGAGCACGTCACGATTCGGCAGCGCGCCCAGCGCGTAGAGGTGCGGACCCGCATCGCCGATCTCCCCTTCCCCGGCAAAGGCGAAGCGCGTGGTGGGAAACTCTTCGAGCACCCGCCGCGACGCGGCGACGAGATCGGCCGAGCCCTTGCCGGGCGAGAGCTTGCCGACGAACAGGACCAGCGGTCCGCCCGAAAGACCGAGGCGGCGGCGAAGCGCCTCGATCGCCGCTCCGTCCGGTGGAGAGGACGGCGGCGGAATGCTGTACACGGACTGCACGCGCCGAACGTTCGCAAGAAGCCCCGAGCGGCGGTAGACCTCGAGGATGCCCTCGCTCACACCGATCACCGCACCCACCCGACGCAGGAAGCGCTGCTTGAGGCGGCTGTCCAGCCAGAAGTAGAGAAACGCGAGCTTGGTGCGGAGCTTGCTCCGCCGCCCCTTGCGGTAGAGAGAGAAGTACTCTTCCGAGCACTCGCGCCAGAGCTTGCCGGCGCCGCAATCTGCCGGCATCCGATCGCCGTGGTGCAGGCACATGGGCGCGGCGTCGATGATGCTGCCGTCGCGTATCGTGAGCGCCACGGGCACGCGCAGCGAGCGTGCAGCCAGGGTGCCCGGGATCAGCATGTGCTTGTTCTGGACGTGGATGAGATCCACGCGCTCCCGGCGGCCCAGCCGGCGCACGGCGCTGGCGGCATAGAGGTAGAAGAGCGGATTGGCGAGCCACTTGGGCGGAAGTGGCGTGCGGCCCTCGGGGAGACGGCGGGGAAATGGAAACCGCACGACCGTGACGCCGTCCCGCTCCTCGCGCGCGGCCGCGCCATAGTTCGGCGTGATCACGACGACTTCGTGGCCGCGGCTGGCCAGCGCCCGCGCTAGCGCCTGCATGCTCCACTCGGCGCCGCCCGGAGCGAAGGGCGGATAGTATTCGTTGAGCAGGCAGACCCTCAGGGATGCCTCCGAGCCACCGCCTGGAAGCCCGTGCTCTCGGCGGGGTGGCGAACGGCCGCCTCGCGCTTCCAGCGGCTGAGCCGCGCGTAGGCGCCCAGGGAGAGCCCACCCACGGCGTCGATGAGGCCGGCCCACGGCGTGTCGTAGACGACAGGCATGACACGGTCGGCGACGAAGCCTCCTGCTCTCAGCTCGGCCAGGAACTCCTCGGCCGTGTACTCGATCTTGTGATCGGGATCGGAGAAGGCGAAGAGGCCGGCCTGTCTCAGTTGTCTGCGCCACGACGTGTCGCGGTTCGGGCCCGAGACGAGAAGCCGGCCCTCGGGCTTGAGCACGCGGCGGATCTCACCGAGCACCGCCACGCGCGGATGGATGTGCTCGATCACGTCGAGGAAGAGCACGGCGTCGAAGTGGGCGTCGGGGAACGGGAACGGCGTCGTGATGTCCCAGGCGAGCAGGCGCACGTTGCCGATGCGGCGGGCGCGCGCCGTGGCCGCCGCCACCGCCAGCTGGCGCGCGTCGTAGTCCATCCCGAAGACCGTTCGCGCCCGGCGCGCCGCCGCCAGGGTGTGCGCGCCATTGTTGCACCCGACGTCGAGCACGAGATCCGTCTGGGCCAGGTGCTCGACGTACCAATCGTGCCATGGCGCCTCGACGAGATGCTTCGGATGGATGAAGTGCGGGCTCTTGCCCGTGTAGCGGACCAGCCTCACGCCGACGGACTTTCCCCGCCGGTTCAGGAGATCCACCGCGGCGACGAGAGGTCGCGGCCAGGTCACCGGCCCGCCCGTTGGGCCCGCTCGCCCATCTCGCGCACGGTCACGAAGGGCTCGCTCCCCCGCTCGGCCAGGGGCCCCTGCCCCGCGAGGATCCCCCGCCCCTCGAGGATCCGTTGAAGCGTCGCGGGCCCTCCGAGCACGAGGTCGCGGTCGTGGATGGCCACGACGTCGTCGTTGCCGACGAAGGTCAGCGCCTCGGTCGGGCCCCACGACGTGGGCTCGAGGCAGGAGACGAACCTGAGCCCGGCCTCTGCCGCGACCGCCAGCGTCACGCGCGTGAAGACGTTGCCCGGCGGCACGAAGGTGACGACGGCCTCGCCGAGATAGTCCTGGAGAATGCCCTGGGCACGCGTCACATGCTCCCGATGCACGGCCTCCGGCAGCCAGTCGTAGAACTCGCGGTGAAAGGGCCGGTTGCCGTGGAACAGCCGGGGGCGGAACATGCCGTTGTCCAGGACGCAGTGCGTGTAGCCGTGGTTGGCCACCTCGAGCACGCCGCGCGCGGCGGCGGCGCGGATCACGGCGGCGGCGGCGGGAAACTTGCGCGGAAACGGCGTCACGCTGGCGTCGTCCTCCACCCATCCCGCCGTGATACCCACGGTCATCCGGGCGTGGGCTGCCTCGAGCGCAGCCACGATCCACTCCCAGGCCGCTGCCGACAGCTCCGCGTACGGTCCCCAGCGCTTGATCGGTGGCACGTACTTGAGGAACAGGAAGTTCCCAGGGAACGGGAGGCGGAACGGCCCCAGGGGAAGCCGCGTGACCCCGTACACCTCGAAGCGCTTGGAGGCCGCCCCGACGTCATCAAGCCTGAGGGCGGCGGCGCCACCCATCGAGCACCTCCTCGTACACGCGAGTGACCTGGGCGGCCGCGCGCTCCCATCGGAATAGCTGGGCGACACGCGCGCGGTTGGCCACGCCGAACTTCTGCCGCAGGCGCTCGTCTCCCAGGAGCTCCAGCACGGCCCGGGCGAAGCCGCCTGCGTCGTCCGGCTCGCAGAGGAAGCCGCCCTCGCCCGCGGAGACGACCTCAGGGAGCGATCCGCGGTTTGACACCACCACCGGGCGCTCACAGGCCATCGCCTCGGCGACGGTGAGCCCGAACCCCTCGAGAGCCGACGGCGACACGAACACGTCACTCAGATTGTAGTAGTCGACCTTCTCCGCCTCCGGCACGTAGCCGGCGAAATGCACGCCGCCGGCCGGCGCCACGCGCCGCGCGTGCGCGCGGAGCCGGTCGAGCTCGGGCCCCGTGCCGCCGATCACGAGCTGGGTCTCTGGCCGCTCCGTCACCACCCGACGCCAGGCGTCGAGCAGCACGAGGAGGTTCTTCCGCTTCTTGAGCCCTCCCAGGGAAAGCACGACCGGCTTGCCCTGCAGCCCGAAGCGCTCCACGAGCCGTGCCGACCTTGGCGCCGGAGCGAACTTCGCGTCCACGCCGTCGTAGACGACGCTGATGCGTTCGTCGGGCACGCCCAGCTCCTCGACGGCCTGGCGCCGCGAGAACTCGCTGACAGCGATCACCCGGTCCACGCCTCGCATCACTGGGCCCTCGATCCACTGATTCAGCGGGTCGGGGTCGAGGTGATGGTGGTGGGCCACGATCGGCACACGCACGCCGAGGCGGCGCCGGGCACGGAGCGCGGCGGGGCCGATGTAACGGAGTGAATGGGCGCGGAGGAGATCGAACCGCGTCTCGGCGTACACGCGCCGAATGGCCGGGGGAAAGACAACGGCCGCCACGGGCCAGCGGAGCCCGCGCCCCATGCGGAGCCGATGGATCACCCAGTTGGCCACACCCTCGGGCACCCGCTTGTGGCGGGCCAGGATGAGGTCGAGCGTGACGCCCTGGCCGGCCAGGTGCCGGAGGAGCTCCCGCTCGTAGGTCTCGCCTCCCGAGGAGGTCTCGGGATCGAGCCCGCAGTGCGGCGAGCAGACCCTCATGCCGCCCACGCTTCGGCCCCGCGTCTCATCCGTGCCACCTGCAGGCCGCGTCGCCCCGTAAAAGCGAGAGGACAAGGCCTTTCGTCACTCCGCGCAGGCCGATCGGCAGGCTCCGAGGACCCGCAGCCTTGATCTCTTCGGCGGACGCAAGGTCCGGCCGTAGCAGAATCACGTACCGTCCTGCCTGTGCAGGAAGGAGTGCAGGAACGTAATGATGCTCCGTGAGCCAGCGTGCAATTTCTGGATGTCGAGAAAGAGCGTACACGACCTCGGCTTGGGTCGGCACTCCAAAGTGTTGTGGGCCGGGAAGGACAACCGCGGCGGGGGGGCCGTATCGGTTCAGATCCTCGAGAACATCGCGCGCGGTGCCGAGACTCGGGTCGACCATCCGCGTGACCGGTGAGCGTCGGGCAGCGATATAGAGCTGGGGCTGCCATCCCCACACCATGATGCGCTGCCCGCCGGGGATACGCTCCCGAAGAAATGCTGCCGCATGCTGAAACGGCCTTTGCTGCGCCGGCCAGACGAATATGCCATCCATCCGAGAGCGCCGGAGCTCCGGATGCCTCATGTCCCTGACTGCGGCGGTCAGCCCCCACAGCATGAACACCCCAAGCGCGAGAGCAAACACTCGCCGGCCTGGCGCACCCAGCGCGCTCGGCAACTCCGACACCCACAAGACGAACAAGAGCGTCAGAATAGGCACCGCAAGCATGTAGTAGTGGCCGAACCAGCGTTGCCCGATCGAGATCATGGCAAGGGACAATGCTCCGATGGCAACAAGCGGAAGTCCTGCGCCTTTCCCTCGACGAGGATCCACGGTGAGCGCGATGAGCTCCGCGACACCCGCCAAGGTGACCGGGGTACGCCAAAGCGGCAGGTAGGCTCGGAACCAAGTGATGGGGGCGACTCGGCCCCCCGTCGGGTCGAAGGCACGGAGGCTTCCGAATGGCGACCCTGCCGAGACCGCCCAGTCGCGGATCACGGTGATCAAGCCTCCGAGCTGTCCATGCAGCGCGAACCCACAAAGGATCAATGACGGCAGAATCGCTGCGCCCATCGCCATGAGCGTGATGTGGGCGAGTCCGCGGGAGAGGCGTGGTCCTTCACCCCTGATGAGCTGCCAGATGACGACGATCGGCTCGACGAGACCAAGGACCACCGTCTGCTCCTTGGCCACCACTGCCCCACCCAGGCACAGGCCGCTCAAGAAGGCACGATTCAGCGTCATGTCACCGGGACGGAGCCGCACCAGGAGATAGGCAGCGATGAAGAGGTTGGCGTAGGGCTCCTTATTGGAGCTCAGGCCGTCGAACCACAGAATCCCGAGCGCGTACGCGACCACGGCTGCCGCGCCGCCCCACCAGCGGCAGCCCAGCGACAACGCGGTCAGCCCAATGAGCACGCCGGTGAGCGCGACGACAGCAGAGGTCACGATTTCCACCCGCGTGAAAGGATCGTCGAGTGACCCTATCAGGTAGACACCCACGAAGCCTCGAAAGACCCACGGCCGTGAGAACAGACCCTCTCCGGTGGAACGCAAGAATTCCGCGAAGGCGGCAGCCGCCGCCTCGTCGACGCTCCGACCCGAACGTGTGATCGCCGCGACGGCACGTACAGCAAGAACCAGGACGCCGGCGATCACCATGGCCATGAGTGCCCCCGTCTGTCTCCCAACA
>Ga0306924_10009219_pt1 | contig 10001 bp, 9 predicted proteins | sample sta12Can44000111_FD_203756 | JGI IMG/M metagenome (GOLD analysis project Ga0306924, IMG submission 203756) | Lab enrichment of tropical soil microbial communities from Luquillo Experimental Forest, Puerto Rico - statanox.12C.anox.44.000.111 (v2)... | ecosystem: Environmental > Terrestrial > Soil... | reverse complement strand
TGGTCACCGTTCGCCGTTGCGGTCCGCCGCCTGCTGCGCCCGCCCGTGTCGTGGCTGTCCGCCCTCGGCGCGTTCATCGTGGTGCCGAGCTGTTGGCTGATCCCGGAGTGGATCCGGTCCTATCAAGGGATGGGCGGCCCGTGGGACCTGTACGGCGCCTCCCAGTGGCAGCACCCCGCGGTCCTGGCGCTCGCCTCCGTCGGGGGAGTCTGGCTGGTCAGTGTGGCCCTCGTCATGGCCAACGTCGCGATTACGCTGGTCGCCGGCGCCCTCTGGCCGTCCTCGCTGATTCCCAAAGCCGCGCCGGCTCGATCCGTGCCGCGGCGGATCCCGCTCGCCGCCGCCGGAGTCGCCGCCCTCATCGTCGTCGCCGGGGCCGGCCCCCTCGCGTACGCGCTCACCTCGCCGTTCCCCGCGGTCCGCGAGGTCACGGTCGCGATGGTCCAGCCAGGCGTAGTGCAGAACGCGGCACAGCGGACCGACGCGAGCGAAACGCTCACCGAACAGCTGACCAGGGGCGGCACGCTCGGCGGTGTCAAGCCTGACCTCATCGTGTGGGGCGAGAGCAGCATCCCCGCCGACCTGACCGGCGCCTCGCCGGCCGACCGCGCGCTGCTGGCCAAGATCGAGGCGCTGTCCGCGGCGGACGGAGCCGACATCCTGGTCAGCCAGGACACCACGCCACCGGGCAAGGGGCACGAGAAGTGGGCGGTCCTGGTCAGCCCGGCGGGGGTCAAGGGAACCTACGCGAAGACGCGGCTGGTGCCGTTCGGCGAGTACATCCCGTTCCGCCAGCAGCTCGGCTGGCTCACCAAGGTGAGCAAGGCCGCGTCCTCGAACATGGACCCCGGCCCGGGAGCGCACCTGCTGACCGCGACCGGCCGCGACGGCCGGCCGCTGCCGATCGGCGTGCTCGTCTGCTTCGAATCGGCGTTCCCCGACATGTCCCGGGTGGACGCGGACCAGGGCGCCCAGCTGATCGTGTACCAGTCGTCGACGCCCACCTTCCAGGGCACGTGGGGGCCGGACCAGCACGCCTCCCTCGGGGCGCTCCGCGCCGCGGAGACCGGCAGGCCGGTGGTGCAGGCGGCGCTGACCGGGGACACGGTCGCGTTCGACGCCCGCGGCCGGCAGCTCGCCTGGCTGGATCAGTCGGGTCACGGGGTCGTGACCGTCCCGCTCGCGCTCCCGTCGGCGACCGCGCGAACCTTCTATGACCAGGCAGGTGACTACGTGATGTGGACGGGCGTGGCGGTCACCGCGCTCGCCGCGCTGGTCATGCTCCTACGCCGGCGAGGTTTTCTAGGGGGTAGCGCTAGTATCTCGCGTGATCGTACGGCACAATATGACGCAGACACCGGGCAACCGGTGGGTCTATGACCGGCAGGTGCTCCGATGAGGTCGCAGGGGAAGGCGAACCTCGTCTTAGGGAGGCACGGTGTCGGTTTACGGCGTTCTGCAGGTTCATTCGGCGCCCCCGGCGCTGTGCCCGCACATCGAGTGGGCAGTGGCGGGGACCGTCGGGACGACCGTCAGCATGCCCTGGGTCAGCCAGCCGGCTGCCCCGGGGTCTCTTCGTGCTGAGCTGACTTGGCATGGTCGGCCGGGCACGGCAGGGGCGATCACGTCCGCGCTCGCGGGCTGGAACCGGCTGCGCTTCGAGGTGACCGAGGAGGCGTCCCCCGGCTGCGACGCGGTCCGCTACAGCTACACGCCCGACCTGGGCACCTTTTCCGCGGTGACGAGCGCCAACGGCGACATCCTGGTTCCCGAGGGCCGTCTCCGCTCCGCCCTCGCGCTCGGCGCCACCGGCGCCTCGGTCCTCGAGACCGAGCTCGACCGGCTTATGGGCACCGCGTGGGACAACGAGCTCGAGCCGTTCCGCCGCGCCAGCGACGGCGCCCCCGTCCGCTGGCTCAACGCGACCGGCTGACGCGCCCGGGAAGATGGGGCAGCCGCCCCATGCGCCACTTCCCGTGCGGGCGTCATCCTCAGAGCCAGGACGGGCGACCAGGCATCGCTCAGCCGCGGCAGAGAGGACGAACAAATGCGGATGCATACCCTGGGCGAGAACTTCGCCACGGCCATTGCCGCCAAAGACCCAGCCGCGCTTCGCGCCGTGCTGTCAGACACGATCGACTTCCAGGCCCTGACGCCAAAGCGGCACTGGCAGGCGACATCCGGTACCGAAGTGGCCTGGGAGATCATCCTGGGGACCTGGTTCGACGGCGCGCGCATCGATGAGCTGTGCTCGCTCACCGCCGGCCGGGTGGCGGGACGTGAGCACGTCGCGTACCGGCTGAGGGTGCGGAAGGGAAGCGATGACTACCTGGTCGAGCAACAGGCCTACTACAACGGCGGCGATGACGGCCGCATCGGCTGGATGCGCATCCTGTGCTCCGGCTACGTCCCGGTGCTAAGCGCCGGATGAGTCGCCGATCAGCCCGTGGTTGGCGGCGAACAGGCTGGCAAGCGCGCGGTTAGCGGTCCCTGTTTTGGCGTAGATGTGCTCGACATGGTGGCCGGCCGTCTTGGGGGAGATGACGAGGCGCTCGGCGATCTCCCTGTTCGACAGGCCGGCCGCCAGCAGCCGCAGGACCTCGACCTCCCGGCTGGTCAGGCCGGCCGGCATCGTCTTGCGGCGCGCCGTCCGGTGCCCGGCCGCGGACAGGACGGCCGCCACCGCCTCGCCGTCTAGGCGGCCCGCTCGCGCCTCGGCCCTGAGCTGGCCTGCGGCCTCGTCAGGGGCGGCCGCCGTCCGGTGCGGCCGCGGTTCGGTCCGCGCGTGGTAGAAGTCCGCGGCGGCCAGCACCCGGCCCTCCGGGCTCAGCGCGCTGCCCGCCAGCCCGCGCGGGTACCCGGAACCGTCGAGCCGTTCGTGATGCTGCACGGCGATGGCCGCGAGCGGTGCGAGCGCGGGGGAGAACGCGAGAGTTCGTTCGGTGAGATACGGATGCATCCGCACCCGTTCGGTCTCCGCGCGGGACAGGCTGCCCTTCTTGTCCCAGATCGTGTTCGGCACGCCGAGCCGGCCGAGATCATGGACCAGTCCCGCCCTGCGGACCAGTTTCGCGGCCTGTCCGCCCAATCCGGCGACGGTGGCCGCTTCCGCGGCCAGGTCGGCCACGCCGCGCGAATGCCCGATCGTGTAAGGCGACTTCACGTCGGTGAAGTCGGCGATCGCCTCGAGCGCCGCGTCGAATTCGGCGCCGGTGAGCCGGATCGCCGGGCTTGGCTCCGCGGCGAGCACGTCGTCCCAGGTCCCCGCCTCGTCGAGGTCGGCGAACAACGTCGCGGCGTGCTGGGTGAACAGGTCCACGACGGCGGGGTCGAACTGTGTGCCGCGGCGCTGGCCGGCCACCAGGACGGCGGCCTCGGTCCCGGCCGCCCGCTGGTACACCTCCACCACGTCCGCCAGGTTGATCAGCCGGGATGCCACGAGGATCTGCTCTCCCGAAACCCCCTTCGGCGCGCCCTTGCCGTCCCAGCGCTCGAAGGTCTGCTCGACGCTGTCCCGGACTCGCTGGGCGAGACCGAGGCGGCTGGCGAGCGCGTCGGCCGCCAGCCAGTGGTTGGTCAGCATCTCTTCCGCCGCTCGCCGGCCGCCAGAAAGGCCGGAAACGAAGGCCAGCCCGACCCGGGCGCGTTCCGGCACGGGCCGGCCAGCCGCGAGATGGCGGATCATGAACAGCGGTCCGGAGACGGGCGTGGCGAAGTCCACGTGCCGGAAGTCCGTCTTGAGCGCGGTGTCGTCGCCGAACCACTTCGCCTGCTCGTAGGCGTCCACGTGACAGCCGACCCAGGCCAGCAGGCTGGCGTAGTAGACAACCGCGCGATCGGCCTCGTCCAGCCCCATGTGCTGGGCCAGCCGCAGCGAGATCAGGCACTGCCGGAGCACATGCTCCATCGGCTGTCCCATGCCGAGGTCGGTCGCCAGCGACATGGCCGCGAGGAGTTCGGCCAGGCGGATACCCGCACGAACCTCGGTTTGCGACATGCGATGACGCCGTCAGGGCTTACGAGCGACGGCGCGCCCGCGGGCCTCGTCCACGTCCGGAACAGTCCCCGCCCAGCTGTCCGACATCAAGCGATCCCTCCCCAACCCGGCCTTCCCGGCTAAGAGTGTATGCCCGGACATCCCGGAAAAGCGCCGCATATCGCTCCTCGCTCGCCAACCAGGACAATCCGAATCATTCCGAACGGACCGTGGCGCCTGCCCGCGGGCCTGCGCGCTTCCCAGCCGGGGCTTCCATGATCGTGGGTCATTTTTGGCGGATATCGCCGCTTTTGACCCACGATCATGGACCTCAGCCACTTCGGCATCGATCACAATGTGGCTATGCCACTTTGCCGCAAGCCCGCCGGAACAGCCCCGTGACCCGCGTTTCCGATCCAGGCGCGCACTGGACCGTGCCAGACCCGGCGCGCCTGGCCACCGCCATCAGGCTGCGCGCCGTCCGCATGGTCAAGCCGCAGGGATTCGGCTACCTGGGCCAGGCGCTGTCGAGCGCGGAGCAGGTGGCCGCGCTCTTCGCGGCGGCCGCCGAACTCGGCATCCTCGACGAGGACGCCTCGGCGGCCTACGGCCAGGACGGCTCGCCGGTCGAGGCCATCGGCACCGAGCGCTCGCCGGTCGCGGACTACGTCTGCGGCTCGCTCGGCCAGGGCCTGTCGGCCGCGGCCGGCTTCGCCCTGTCCGACCGGCTGAAGCACCGCGACAGGCGCGTGTTCGCCATGGTCAGCGACGGCGAACTCGAGGAGGGCCAGGTCTGGGAGGCCGCCATGTTCACCGCCCACCACCGGCTCGCCCGCCTGACCGTCCTGCTGGACGCCAACAACTCCCAGGTGGACGGCCCGGTCGACACGATCACCACGATCGAGCCGATCGCCGCGAAGTGGGAGGCCTTCGGCTGGACCGCCGCGGACATCGACGGCCACGACGTCGGCGCCGTGAGCAGAGCGCTCGCCGAAGCTGATAACAGCAACAAACCGTCCGTTCTGATATGCCGCACTTCTACCGGCTACGGCCTGCGCTGTCTTCCGGCGGACGCGGACGGCCACTTCATCAAGCTGCCGCCGGACCTCGCCGCCCGGGCCGAGGCCGAACTGCTGGAGCGCTACCATGGCTGACCTGCGGCAGCCGCCGTACCCGACGGTCCTGAAGCCGTACGGCCAGGCGCTGGTGGCGCTGGCGAAGGACCGCGACGACATCGTCTGCCTGTCCGGCGACCTCACCAGGCAGTGCGAGATCGACCTGTTCGCCGACGCCTTCCCCGAGCGGTTCATCCACGCCGGGATGGCCGAGGCCAACATGATGGGCATCGCCGGCGCGCTGGCCCGCGACGGCTTCGTGCCGTTCGTGCACACGTTCGGCGTGTTCGCCACGCGGCGGCCCCTTGACCAGATCATCAACGCGGTCGCGTTCCCGCGGCTGCCCGTCCGGATCATGGGCTTCATGCCGGGGGTGTCCAGCCCGGGCGGCCCCAGCCACCAGGCGATCGACGACGTGGCCCTGATGCGCGCGCTGCCGGACATGACCGTGGTCGACGTCGCCGACGCCGTGGAGGCCCGGCAGGTGCCGGCCACGATCGCCGACGTCGACGGGCCGGTCTACGTGCGGCTGAAGCGCGGGGAGACCCCGGTGATCTTCGGCGACGACCACAGGCTGCGGCTGGACCGCGCGGACGTGCTGCGGCGCGGGGACGACGTGGCCCTGTTGGCGAGCGGGATGATGCTCGCCCCGGCGCTGACGGCGGCGACGGTGCTCGACACAGGCGGCCTCTCGGTCTCGCTGGTGAACGTGCCGGTCATCAAGCCGCTGGACGTGCCGACGGTGGTGAACGTGGCCGCGGCCGCCCGGGTCGTCGTCACGGCGGAGAACCACACGGTCATCGGCGGCCTCGGCTCGGCCGTCGCCGAGGCGCTCGCCGAAGCCGGGCTTGGCCGGCCGCTGCGCCGGGTCGGCCTGCGCGACACGTTCGCCGAAGGCGCGCGGACCGCTCCCTACCTCTTCGGCAAGTACGGCCTGTCCACCCAGGCGATCATCGACGCGGCCTGGACCGCCCTCGGCAACCGCGGCCGCCCCCCGGCCGCCGAGATCACCCCCGGGCAAGACGGCGAGTACTCGCCCGTCTGAGGCTAGGGGAGGCCCGGAGCGGGATGCATGACCACCCAGACGGCGTGCACCTGATCGTCGGTGGTGTTCCAGTACTCGTGCGGTGTCGAGGAGTCGAACGCGATCGAGTCGCCGGCCTTCAGCTCATAGGTTTCGAAGCCCACGTTCGCGCGCAGCGTGCCGGACAGGATCAGGCCGTACTCGCGCCCCTCGTGCCGCAGCGGGCGGCGCTCGTCGGTGGAGTGGCCGCCGGGGGAGTAGATCACCTCAAGGAAGTCGACGCGGTCGTCGGCGCCCGGGGTGAGCCGCTCCCAGCGGACGCCGCTCGCCAGGTCGATGATCCGCCGGTCGCATCCCCGCTGCACCACGCCGTCCGACCGCGGGGCATCCGCCCCCGCGGCCGCCTCGGGAGCCTCGCCGGGGGCCACCACCGGGACCTCGCCGCGGAAGCCGCCCGGGACCTCGCCCGCCGCCCGGCTCGCCATGCCCGCCATGGCGCGGGCACCAGGCCCGCCCGGCGGCTCCGCCTCCGTCCCGATCCCGAACAACAGGTAGTCCAGTGAACAGTCCAGCTGGCTGGCCAGGGAGTAGAGCACGCCGACCGACGGCACCGACAGGCCCCGTTCCACCTGGGAGACCAGGCTCGCGGAGCAGCCGACGCGGCGGGCCAGCTCGCGCACTGACAGTGCCCGGCCCTCCCGGACCAGCCGCAGCCGCGGACCCAGCCCGGTGCCGGGATCGAAGTCTGCTGCCATGCCGGCCGTCCGCGTGGGTAGGAAAACACTGTGTTGCCGTTAACTTACACTACACAGCCGCCCGGGCACGGGACCCTTGACGGCGCGACGAGACACAGCGTTCAATGATGCTGAACAGGAGGGCCCGATCATGACTATCGCCGAACTCACCGGTATCGACGTCCCGACCGGCCTGCTCATCGGCGGGGAATGGGGCGGCGGCCGGGGTGGCTCGACGTTCCCGGTGCTGGACCCGGCCACGGAGGAACCCGTCTCCGAGGTCGCGGACGGCACGGTGGACGACGCCCTGGACGCGGTCGGCGCGGCGTACGCCGCGCTGCCGGGCTGGGCGGCGACGCCGCCGCGGCAGCGGGCCGAGATCCTGCGGCGCGCCTTCGTCCTGATGACCGACCGGGCCGAGGCGCTGGCCAGGCTGATGTCCGTGGAAAACGGCAAGTCGCTGCGCGATGCCCGTGGTGAGGCCGCCTACGCCGCCGAGTTCTTCCGCTGGTACGCGGAGGAGGCGGTGCGCATCGAGGGCACGCTGATGCGGGCGCCGTCCGGCGCGAACCGGATCATGACGCTGCGCCAGCCGATCGGTGTCGCCGTGCTCGTCACCCCGTGGAACTTCCCGGCGGCCATGGCCACCCGCAAGATCGGCCCGGCGCTCGCGGCCGGCTGCAGCGTCGTGCTCAAGCCCGCTGGCGAGACGCCGCTGACCGCCCTGGCCATCGCCGGGATTCTCGCCGAGGCGGGGGTGCCCGCCGGGGTGGTGAACGTGCTCACGTCCAGGAAGTCGGGCGCGACCGTGTCGGCCATGCTGAACGACCCGCGGGTCCGCAAGCTGTCGTTCACCGGGTCCACCGAGGTCGGCCGCATCCTGCTGCGCGAGGCGGCGGAGACCGTGGTGAACTGCTCGATGGAGCTGGGCGGCAACGCCCCGTTCATCATCTTCGACGACGCGGACATCCCCGCCGCGGTGGAAGGCGCGCTGATCGCGAAGATGCGCAACGGCGGCGAGGCCTGCACGGCCGCGAACCGGTTCTACGTGCACGAGGCGGTCGCCGACGAGTTCACCGCCGCGTTCGCGCAGCGGCTGGCGGCCCTCAAGGTCGGCCCGGGCCTCGATGAGTCCACCGAGCTCGGGCCGCTGGTCAACCAGCCCACCCGGGCCAAGGTCGCGGAGCTCGTGACCGGGGCCGCGGACGCCGGCGGCAAGGTGATCACCGGCGGCAGGGCACCGGAGCGGCGCGGGTTCTTCTACGAGCCGACGCTGATCGACGGGGTGCCCGCCGAGGCCGCGATCCTGAGCACGGAGATCTTCGGGCCGGTCGCGCCGGTGGTCAGGTTCACCGACGAGGCGGACGCCATCAGGTGGGCGAACGACACCGAGTTCGGCCTGGTCTCCTACGTCTACACCCGTGACCTGAGGCGCGGGCTGCGGGTGTCGGAGGCGCTCGAAGCGGGCATGATCGGGCTGAACCGCGGGCTGGTCTCGGACCCGGCCGCGCCGTTCGGCGGTGTGAAGCAGTCCGGTATCGGCCGCGAGGGTGCCCACGAGGGACTGTTGGAGTACACGGAGACCAAATACATAGCCACGGATTGGTAACAGGCGTAAGGCATCAGCCGCGCCGCTGGCGCGTATGTGCAGAATAGGCCGTTGTACGGGTCCGTGCTCGTGCAGCGGCCTCGCGCGTATTTTTACCCGCGATCCGGACATCAGCCGCATGAATATCAGCAGCCACGGTACGTGTTCCGCTGATTGTTCAGTTGGAGCTAAGAACGTCTGAATACGCGTAGTGATCCCGGTAGGGTTGGTGCCCAAGCTGTCAGCCGGCACATGCGTTTACAAGTAGCGGAGGTATGGGGATGGCGGGTTCGCCTCTGGGCGACCAGTTCGACCGGGACGTGGTTGTCATCGGGGGGTGTGGCCACGTCGGCCTCCCCTTGGCTATCGCTTTCGCCGATCGCGGCGCCAAGGTGGGTATCTACGACGTCAGCGAGGCCGCCGTCGAACGCGTGAATGCCGCCGAGCTTCCGTTCGATGAGCCCGGCGCGGCCGAGGTTCTCGAGCGCGCTGTGGCGACCGGCCGGCTGCGCGCCTCGAGCGACCCCGCCATCGTCGGCTCGGCGGAGCATGTGGTTGTCGTGATCGGCACGCCGGTCGACGAGCACCTCAACCCCGACCAGCAGGCGATCCCGATCGCGCTTGGCGGCTGCGCGCCGTACCTGCGCGATGGCCAGCTGCTCGTGCTGCGCTCCACGGTGTTCCCCGGCGTCACGGCGCTGGTGGAGAAGATGATCGCGGGCCTGGGGGCGGAGATCGAGGTGGCGTTCTGCCCGGAGCGGATCGCCGAGGGCAAGGCGATGACCGAGCTGTTCGAGCTGCCGCAGATCGTGTCCGCGCGGTCCCCGCGCGGGCTTGAGCGGGCGTCGAAGCTGTTCGGCCTGCTGACCGACAGCATCGTCCCGCTGTCGCCCGAGGAAGCCGAGCTGGCCAAGCTGTTCACCAACGTGTGGCGGTACATCAAGTTCGCGACGGCCAACCAGTTCTACATGATGGCCAACGACCGCGGGCTCGACTTCGAGCGCATCCGCAAGGGGCTGTCGCAGGACTACCCGCGCGCCGCGGACATGCCGGGCGCCGGTTTCGCCGCCGGGCCCTGCCTGTTCAAGGACACCATGCAGCTGGCCGCGTTCAACAACAACCAGTTCGCGCTCGGCCACACCGCGATGACGATCAACGAGGGGCTTCCGCTCTACCTCGTGCACCGGCTGGAGCAGCGGTTCGACCTCTCGTCGATGACCGTGGGGATCCTCGGCATGGCGTTCAAGGGCGGCTCGGACGACATCAGGTCCAGCCTGTCGTACAAGCTCAAGCGCATCCTCGCCTTCAAGGCCGGCAAGGTGCTGTGCGCCGACCCGTACGTCACCGTGGACCCGAACCTGCTGCCGCACGACGAGGTGATCGCGCAGTCCGACCTGCTGGTCATCGCCGCGCCGCACCCGCAGTACCGCGGCATGGTCACGGACAAGCCGGTGGCGGACATCTGGGATGTGCTCGGGCAGGGTGTCAGGATATGACAGCTGACACGCCACGGGTCTCCGTGGTGGTGCCGGCCTACAACGAGAACGAGCACATCGTTCCCGTC
>Ga0306924_10009217_pt1 | contig 10002 bp, 9 predicted proteins | sample sta12Can44000111_FD_203756 | JGI IMG/M metagenome (GOLD analysis project Ga0306924, IMG submission 203756) | Lab enrichment of tropical soil microbial communities from Luquillo Experimental Forest, Puerto Rico - statanox.12C.anox.44.000.111 (v2)... | ecosystem: Environmental > Terrestrial > Soil... | reverse complement strand
GCGATCTGATCTCTGCGGACCATGTTGCCCCCCCAATATGAGACCTGGTGTTTGTTAGGAGGCTCCGGGCATCCGGCTGATACATCGGCCTGCCTGACAGCGTATTGGCTCGGCGCTGGCCTGTCGGTACCTGCCCGCCGACAGGGTCTCTGAGGCGCCGTATCTAGGCCGAGACGTCGGATCGGCGGCCGGTGCGGGCCGGCCGGGGTGGCGCGGCGGCAAAGGGCGACCAGGGGAGGCGGCGGAGATGGCCGAGGGACATGAGCATCACGACCGGCGCTATGCATTCACGGTAGAGCAGCGGGATCTCCGGTTGGTACTACGAGATGACCGGCAGGAGCGGCGCAGAACATCCACCACCCGATGGTCGCCGCCGGCGGCCAGGAGCCTGTTTCAGGCGGCGGCCGCCTGGCAGGCGCCCTGCGGTTGCGGTTGGTCCGTTGGCGCCTTGGGCTGCTCGCCGCGGCCCGCCAGCTGGTGTGGCGGCGGCGGCGGGCCGGTGGTGGCCGCGGGTGGGGTGGGGGAGTGCGCTGGCGGGGAGATGTGGTTGGCGGCGGCCGGCAGGTGGCGGGCCAGGCGGAGGGCGGCGGCCGCGGCGGCGGCGCAGGCAGCGGCCAGCGCCGCGAACAGGGCGGTGCCCCAGCCGGCGCCGAGCGCCGCCCCGCCGGTCACGGGACCCAGCAGGAAGCCGGTGGTGAAGGCCAGCGTGCCCAGGCCGTTGTAGCGGCCCGCGGCGCCGGGCGGGGCGAGGTCATTGATGATCGCCGGAAGGGTCGGGGACAGCAGGCACTCGCCAAGGGCGAAGATGACCATGGCGGCGATGAGGGCGGCCTCGGCGGCGGTGCCGCCGCCGAGGTGCCCGGCGATGCCCACCACGATCCAGCTCGCCGCCCAGGCCGCAGCCGCGAGCGCCGCCGCGGTGGTGCGCCGGTGACCGGCGAGGCGGCGCAGGATGAACAGCTGCGCTCCCACCACGGTGAGGGTGTTGGCCGCGAAGGCCAGGGCGAGGCCGTGGGGGCCGATGCCCCCGGGCCGGGTGGCGTACCCGGCGAAGGTGGACTGGGCCTGGCCGAAGCTGACGGTCACCAGCACCGCGGTGAGCGCCCAGACCCGCACGAACGCCTTGTCGGCCAGCACCTGGCCGAACCCGGCCGGCCGGTGGCTGGCGGGCGGCGGTGCGGTGGCCGGAAAGGACTCGCTGGCCGGCCGCTGCGGCCTCGCGGGCGGTGCCGCCGTGCGCAGGCGGGCAAGCAATGGCACGAAGGCGAGGAACGAGGCGGCGTCGGCGGCGTAGACGGCGGTGAAGGTGGCCGGCTGGGCGACGCTGACCACGGCCGCCGAGGCCAGCGCGCCGACGCCGAGCCCGGCGTTCACGCAGGCGTGCCGAACCGCGAACACCGCCGACCGGCCGGTGAGGCCGGCCACGCTGGCCAGCAGCGCGTCCTGGGCGGGCCAGATCACCGACATCCCGAGGCCGAGCAGGCCCGTGGCGGCGAACAGTTCGGGCGCGGTGCGCGCCAGGGCCAGGGCGGCCGACCCGGCCGCGGCGACCGCCAGCCCGGCCATCAGCGCCCGGCGCGGGGTCCACCGGTCGGCCAGTGCACCGCCGGCCGGGTTGCCGGCCAGCGAGGCCAGGGCGATCGTGGCGACCAGCAAGCCGGCCATGCCGTCGCTGAGGCCGCGGACGCGGTGGGCGTAGATGAACAGGAACGGCAGCGTCAGGCCGCTGCCGACGGCGGAGACGAAGTCGCCGCCGAGCACGACCCACGCCGGCCGGGGCAGCGCCGGGACCAGGCCCGGGTGGCGGGATTCCCTGGGCCGCGCGTCGCGTGTCATGACCTGACCCGGAGGCGGCACAGCGCGTCGCGCGCCGCCTGGATATGGGGGTGACCGGCGGGGAACCGGTCGGCCAGGATCGCCTCGGCACGCGCCGCCGCGGTGACCGCCTCGGCGCGGCGGCCCCGGCCCGCGATGGCCGTGGCCAGGTTCAGCAGGGTCAGGCCCGCCTCGGCGCCGCCGGCCCCGGCAATGGTGTCCAGGATCCGCAGTGCCCGGCGGCCGAGCGCCTCGGCCGTCCCGAAATGCCCCCGATCGGCGTGCAGGGCCGCGAGGTTCGCGCAGGTCATGGCCACCTCGAAGTGATCGGCGCCGCCCATGGCCCCGGCGGCGGCCAGGGCCCGCCGGCCGGCCGGATCTGCTGCGTCGAGGAGGGTGAACATGTGTCGCCTTTCGCGGCTGGCGGGCCGCCGTCCGGCCCGCTCCCGCATCAGTTGTAGGCGACCGGCACCGTCGGGTGCTTGAGCAACGGGTACTCAAACCTGAGGGCAGCAGTGCCTAGACGCCGGCGCCGGTCATGTCTGGGCCGGCCGGACGCCGTGTTCCGCGGCGGCGATCAGGCGGCCGACGATGTCGGGGTAGACCGCGCGGAGCCTGCGGTGCACGATCCGGCCCGGAACAGTCCGGTCCCAACTGGCCGACCAGCGGATGTAAGTGCCTTCCCCCTCCGGGCGCAGCGTCACCTCGGCCCGGTAATTCCGCACCGGGATGCCCTTCACCACCGTGTACACCAGCCGCCGGGCTGGTTCGGATTCCAGCACCTTCTCCACCGTGGTGGTGCGCCCGTACCGCATCCAGCGGATCACCCCCGCGCCGTCAGCGGCCCGGCCCTGGTAGCCGCTCGCGTTCCACGGTCCCCACTGCTGGTAACTGTCGGCGTTAGCGACGAGCTGCCACACGGCCTCCGGGGCCGCCTGGGCCACTCCCTCCGCTTCCACATGCAGCTGAGCCATCTGCCCACTCCTTTTGTACCAAATGGAACATGTACCATATGGTACGCTCAGTCATGCGCACCTCGCAAGCCCGGGAACGCCTGCTCGCCGCCGCGGTCGGCCATGCCCTCGACGCCGGGATCGCGGACCTGAGCCTGCGCCAGATCGCCGCGGCGATCGGCACCAGCCACCGCATGCTGCTGTATCACTTCGGATCCCGCGAAGGGCTCCTGGTCGCGGTCACCCGGGCAGTCGAGGACCAGCAGCGGGCCGCCCTGCTGGAGTCGGGGATGGTAACTGCAGAGGACGCCCGGCGGTCCTGGGAGTGCCTCAGCGACCCCCAGCTCTGGCCGCAGGAGCGGCTGTTCTTTGAGCTGTACGCCTACGCCCTGCGCGGCCGCCCCGGCACCGAGGGGTTCCTCGACGGGATCGTCGAGTCGTGGGTCGCGCCGATTGCCGGCGCCCTGGTCAAGGCCGGCGGCGATGAAAGAACCGCGCGGGCCGACGCCCGCCTCGGGGTAGCCGTGGTCCGCGGCCTGCTGCTGGATCTGCTCGCGACCGGGGACCGCGCCGCGGTCACCGAGGCCTACGAGCGATTCCTGCACCACGCATCGACCGCAGCTGCGCCGTCCCCTGGGGAGGCTGACACCGGCAGCCACCGCCCTTGAACTGCACCACCCCGGACCCGCCAGCACCCACCGCGGGGCTACCGCGCAGCGGACCGATACGGGCTGAACTGATTGTTGCCGTCGGTGTAGCCCCGGAGGTAGTCCTGGTCTTCGGCCTCGGCCTCCCAGAACGGGCCGGCCTCGGTGATCTTGGTCATGACCTTGGCGTCCCGGAAGCCCGAGGCGTCGGCGACCCTCCAAAGTTGCGCGGAAGCCTCTCAACTGGGAGGCGTAACCCTGCGAGGAACAATGTTCCGCGGCAGTCGGCGGCCACTGGTCCGTTCCCGGTGGTAGGAAGCCCTCATGTGGGTTGCTATGAGCGTTGCTGAGCGCGAGAAGTTCCTTTCCGGCGTGCATATCGGCGTGGTGAGCGCGGCATTGGGCACCGCGGGCCGGACGCTGGCCGTCCCGGTCTGGTACAGCTACCAGCCGGGCGGCCTGCTGACCGTGCTGACTGGCCGCCAGTCGCGCAAGGCTGCGGCGATCCGCGCCGCTGGGCGGTTCAGCCTGTGCGCCCAGGCCGCCCGCCCGCCCTACCGCTATGTCAGCGTCGAGGGGCCGGTCGTCAGCGAGGACGAACTCGATCCCGCCGAGCGGCTGGCGATGGCCCGGCGTTACCTCGGCGCTGAGGGCGGTGCCAGGTACGTCGCCGACAACCCGGACCCCGAACGCCAGAACGTGGCGTTCCGGATGCGCCCGGAGCGCTGGCTCAGCCAGGATCAGGGCAAGGGATAAGCCGCCCGGCAGGCGTCCACGTCGAACTCATCGGTGTATAGCGGCAGGAAGCAGCGGTGACTACCAGCGCGTTTGACCTCCCCGACCGCCTCATTGCGAAGGCCGACCCGGCGCTGATCGCCGGCGACGAGCAGCGCTTCGCGGCCATCGCGGAAAGCCTCGAGCGATCGATCGCCGACCTGTCCGGCCGCCTCGATGCCGAGCGGAAGGCGCCCGGCGGCATAGGCCAGAAGGCACTGGACCGGGACATGGAGATCCACCGGCTGACCGCTCGCCTGCGCGCGCTGCGTCGCTTCGGTTTGGACCTGTGCCTCGGACGCATCGTCGCCGCCGACGGTCCCGAGCCCGTGTACGTCGGACGGCTTGGCCTCAGGGACAGCGCGGGCCGCCAGCTGCTGGTCGACTGGCGTTCCCCCGTGGCTGAGCCGTTCTTCGGGGCGACCCACGCCAACCCGATGGGTCTGGCGAGCCGCCGCAGGTATCGCTGGACCCGCGGCCGGATCAGCGACTACTGGGACGAGGTGTTCACCCCAGACGGGCTGGAAGGGCACGCCGCGCTCGACGACCAGTCCGCCTTCCTCGCCAGCCTGGGCGGTAGCCGGTCGCCCCGGATGCGGGACGTGCTCGGCACCATCCAGGCCGACCAGGACGCCATCATCCGCGCGGGATCCCGCGGCGCTCTCGTCGTCGACGGCGGTCCGGGCACGGGGAAGACCGTCGTCGCCCTGCACCGCACCGCCTACCTCCTCTATTCCGACCCTCGCCTCGGTCACCGCCGCGGCGGTGTGCTGTTCGTCGGCCCGCACCAGCACTACCTGGCCTACGTCTCCGACGTTCTGCCCAGCCTTGGCGAGGAGGGCGTGCAGATAGCCACCCTGCGGGACCTCGTCCCCGAAGGCGCCGCGGCGACGGTCGAGGCCGACCCGCAGGTGGCCCGCCTGAAGTCGTCCGCGGACATGGTGAAGGCGATCGAGCCGGCCGTCAGGTTCTACGAGAACCCGCCCGCCAAGGGGATGACGGTCCAGACCCCCTGGTCCGATTTCTGGCTCGGCGCCGACGATTGGGCCGAGGCGCTCGAAGCAGCAGAACCCGGCACTCCGCACAACGAAGCACGCGATGTGATCCTGGAGGAGCTGGTCACGATCCTGATGGACAAGCATGACGGCAACGCCCCGGCTGACCTGCTCCGCAAGTCGCTGCTGGGGAGCAGGGAGCTGCTGGCGGCCCTCAACCGCGCGTGGCCGCTGATCGAGGCGGCTGACCTGGTCTCAGACCTGTGGTCGGTACCGGCCTACCTGCGCATGTGCGCGCCCTGGCTCAGCCCTGATGAGGTTCAGCGGCTACAGCGGCCCGAACCCCAGGCCTGGACGGTGTCCGACCTGCCGCTCCTGGACGCGGCACGGCAGCGGCTCGGCGACCCGCAGGCGTCGCGGCGCAAGCGCCGGCAGGAGGCCGTCGCCGCCGCCGAACGCGAGCGCATGGCCCGTGTCGTGGACGACCTGATCGAGGCGGCCGACGACGAGTACGGCGTCGGCCTGGTGACGATGCTGCGCGGCGAGGACTTCCAGGACGCCCTGGTCGACGAGGCCGCGCTGCCGAGCGCCGACCCGGACCTGCTTGCTGGCCCGTTCGCGCACATCGTCGTGGACGAGGCCCAGGAACTCACCGACGCGGAGTGGCAGATGCTGCTGCTCCGGTGCCCGTCCCGGAGCCTCACCATCGTCGGGGACCGGGCCCAGGCCCGGCACGGGTTCACCGAGTCGTGGCGGGAACGGCTCGAGCGGGCCGGGCTCGACCAGATCAGCCTGGCGTCGCTGACCATCAACTACCGGACGCCGGAGGAGGTCATGGCGGAGGCCGAGCCGGTCATCCGGGCCGTGCTCCCGGACGTCAACGTGCCCACCTCCATCCGCGGCAGCGGCCTCCCGGTCATCCGCGGGCCCGCGTCGGAACTGGGCTCAATCCTCGACACCTGGCTCGCCGGGCACGCCGAAGGGATCGCCGGCGTCATCGGCGATCCCGCGTTCCGGGCGACGTCGCGGGTCCGGTCGCTGACCCCGGAACTGTCGAAGGGGCTCGAATTCGACCTGGTCGTCCTCATCGACCCAGAGGCATTCGGCACGGGCATCGAAGGAGCGGTCGACCGCTACGTCGCGATGACCAGGGCGACCCAGCAACTCGTCATCCTGACTAGCTCCTGACGCCGGCCGCGGGCTGCCCGACGCGCTGACCACCTGGTTCGGACCGCCTACCGGGTGATGCGCAGCGCGACCCGGCGGTCCCCGCCGTTGTGTTTGACCAGTGCGAACCACAAGGGCAGCAGGGCGTCGACCGTCCCGGTCGCGTCGGCGTCGCCGGCGAAGACGGGCTCCAGGCCCACCGCGGCGATGAGTTCCTCGGCCGCGGGGCGCGCGCCGGGGTCTGCGGCGAAGAACAGCGCGGCGCCCGCGGGCGGGTCAGCGAAGTTCTCCCAGCCCAGTGAGTGGAACGCACGCACGTAGCGGGCGCCCGGCGCGGCGGCAGTGATCGCCGCCCGGCTGTTGACGTCCGGCTCGCCGATGCGGTTCACCGCGTCGATCACAATCTTGCCGGCCAGGTCCGCGCCGTGGGCCGCCACCACCTCCCCGGCGGCCCGGCCCGGCACGGCCAGCAAGACCGCCTCGGCGCCGGTGAGCGCTTCGCCGACCGCCATCGCCGGGGCGCCACCCGGTCCCGTGCCCGCGCCCGCCCGGGAGCCGTACACCACCTCGTGGCCGGCCGCCTGCCACCGCTGGCCGAGCGTGCCGCCGATACGCCCCGTCCCAATGACCGCGATCTTCATGCTGGCCTCCCACGTGACCGGTGGCTCTCTCGCTCCTCCAGCGCCTGGCTGGCGCGGGACTCACAGTATCCGCACCCATGCATCAGATCCTCGCCTTGCGGGACGCAACCCAGCCTGCCCGGGCACTGACCGCCCGCACCAGGCCCGGCGGCCCTGCGGTCGGCAGATCAACCCGTTCCCGGTCAGGTGTGCCAGCGGGCCGGGCCACCGGGAGCGGGCTGGTAGCGGCATAGCGTGCCGGTGCGGACTGAGGCGTTCAGGTGGGCCCCCGCGACCGGGGCGGCCAGCGTGATGCGGTCGATGGTGGCGCGCAGGGTGCGGGTGACGTTGACCCGGGCTCGCTCGGCGTCGGCGGTGGCCCGGCGGGGGCGCCCGCCCAGCCCGGTTGCCCGGCGCAGCTCCCCGATCAGCGCCTGGCGCTCCTGGTGAGCCTCTTCGGCGGCGGCGCTGTCCCCGCCGCGGTCGGCGGCCGCCAGCTTGCCGTCCAGTTCCCGGATGCGGCGCCGGTAGGCGTTGCGGGCTGCGGGATCCAGCAGCGGCCCGGCATCGGTGGCGGCCAGGCCGGGGCCGCCGGCCACCAGGTCAAGGGCCGGGATTTCGCTGCCGGGGGCGGCCAGCAGGGCGCGCAGGTAGTGCAGGCCGCGGCTGTCGCGCAGCCGGGCCTGCTCGGGTCCGGCGTGCAGCAGCCAGTCTTCGCCGTCACGCCGCAGGCTCCACTGGCCGACGGCGGGGGTGAGCCGGCCGGGCAGCCCAGGTATTCCCAGCCGGTCGGCGATCTCGCGGGCCCGCGCCTGGCAGGCTGACGCCCTCTGCTGGTCACCGGGCGCCTGCCGCAGGCTGAGCGCGGCGGCGGCGGCTTGCAGGCTCAGCGCCAAGCCGGGCAGGGCACCGGTGTTTTCTCCGAGCGCGGCGGCTTCGTCGAGGCAGCTCACCGCCTCATCGAGCAGGCCGAGCCGAGTGGCCAGCAGGCCCAGGAAGAACGACGCCGGCCCCATGCAGGTGTTCGCCCCGCCGAAGACCACGAGCCGCCCCCGGTAGGGCAGCAGGGCCTCGCGGAGTTGTGTGGCGGCGGCGGCATCGCCGGCCAGGGCGGCCACGTACGACAGCAGCGCGGCCGCGCCCACCTGCCGCGGCCCCGATCCGGTCAGCACAGCGGGCAGGGCACGGTCCAGTTCCGCCTGAGCCTCCTGGGTGCGCCCGGTCAGCACCAGCCAGGCGGCGACGTTTGCCTCCATCAGGTGCCCGGGCAGCCGGCGGGCCATGCCCAGCAGGGCATCAACGGTGAACGGTGCCGCCGCCGGGCCCTGGTAGAAGGCGGCCTGACCCTTCAGGGTCCAGACCAGCCGGTCGGTGTCGGCCAGCCCGGCCCGGCGGCCTTCCGCCGCTACCTCCGCGATCAGCTGGGCGGCCTCGCCGAACCGGCCGCGCAAGGTGGCCAGCATCGCGTGCCGGGCGGTTGCCATCACCACAGCCTGCCCGTCGCCGGCCGCAGCGGCCGCGCGGTGGAACGCGGCCAGGGCCGACTCGGCCTCGGCTACCCGGGCCAGTTCCATGAGGGCGACGAACCGCCAGAACATGCCGTGCCGTTCCCGGCCATCGTCGCCGGCGGCCCGGGCCAGCTCGATGATCTCCGACGCGGCAGCCAGCCGGTCCTCCGCGCCATTGGCGTCCCAGAGCGCGTGCAGCCGCGCATCCAGCACCTCGGCCAGCACCTGCGGCTTCCCCGAGTCGCGGGCCAGCTTCAGCGCTTCGTCCGTGAGGGCCCGTCGCCGCGGCGCTGCCGAGGAGTCGCCCAGCAGCTCGTGCGCCAGCCGGGCCAGCAGCCGGGCCCTCGTGGCGTCGTCCGGCGCTTGCGGAACGGCCAGCTCCAGCAGGCGGACCAGGCCCGTGTCGACGTCGAGAAATTCGGCCTGAGACGGCGCCGTGAGCGCCAGGCGCACCAGCGGGCCGGCCTCATCTGTGCTGGCCGCCAGGTCAGCGGCCAGCGACAGGGCCACACCCGGCAGCCCGCCGGAGGCCAGCCATACTCCATGCCGGGCCTGCGGGGCCAGGTCAGGCAGGAACGCAGCCAGCTCATCCTCGCTCAGCCCGCCCAGCCGCAGCTCCGTTCCGACGCCCGGCGCCAGCACCGAGGTGACGACCACGGCCGTGCTCGCGGCCGCCACCCGGGCCGCGACCACCTGCAATACCTGCACGGCCGCGGCTCCGCCATGATCGATGTCATCGACCACCAGCAGGCGGCGATTCCCGTCGGCCAGCACCCGGGCAGCGCTGTCCAGCGCCAGCGGGCCAGCGTCATCGAGCAGCCGCTCGGCAAGGTCACCCGGCGCGCCAGCGTCGGCTAGCAACCGGGCCCACACCAGTTCGCCGGGCTGGCCGCGGATCGCGGCGGTACGCAGCACCTCGAACCCGCGGCGGGCGGCCTCGCGTGCCGCGGCGGCGGCCAGTTCGGTGCGGCCCGCGCCCGGCGGTCCGGTGATGGCCAGCACGCCGCCCCGGCCGTCGGCGGCGCAGTCAAGCAGGCGCCCCACCTCGGCCATCTCGCGGCGTCGGCCAGCTAGAGCCACACCCGAGATATACCGCAACGGCAGCTGCCAAGCACCTCCCCGCCGGCCCGGCGGCAGCGGACGGCCTCAGGCCGCGGTGACCATCGATTCGGGCGTGATCGTCACCTTGTGGAGCAAGGCCCTGCCGTCCCGGTGGCGGTAAAGCAGGTCCACGACGTGCCGTTCCAGTGCTCGATGATTCCGGTGGCAGCGCTGGTAAATGCGGAGACCCCCACCGCCCAGGCGTTACGGGCAGAGATCGCGGTGACGCTGGCGAGGTATCCCCTCGCGGGGCTGGGCACCCGCGCCCAGGATGTCCCGTTCCAGCGCTCGATGACGGTTCGCGGTCCCTGCAAGCTGGGAACGGTTCCGCCGACCGCCCAGGTGCTGGTGCCCGAGAGGGCCGTGACGCCCGCCAGGCCGCCCCTGCTCACAGCCGGGCTGGGCACCAGCGTCCATGCCGT
>Ga0306924_10009216_pt1 | contig 10003 bp, 9 predicted proteins | sample sta12Can44000111_FD_203756 | JGI IMG/M metagenome (GOLD analysis project Ga0306924, IMG submission 203756) | Lab enrichment of tropical soil microbial communities from Luquillo Experimental Forest, Puerto Rico - statanox.12C.anox.44.000.111 (v2)... | ecosystem: Environmental > Terrestrial > Soil... | reverse complement strand
TAGCAAAGGCTCGGCTCCGGCTTGCCGTTGCTCGTCATCCCCGGCGGCGGCTGAACTCCACGTTCGCGGGGCTCGCGAACCACCCCTTCAACCCGGTGGAGGAGTTCGCGAGCTCCGCCGGCTGTCGAGCAGATCTCTCCGGCGGACCTCTACGGGGAGCTCCGATACTCCCGCGGCGCTCCGCTGGGGATTTCTGGAGCTCAGATTAGCCGAAGGCCCACAGCCTCGGGTCCCTTCTGACCGTCGGCCACGTTAACGGCGACGCGCTGTCCTTCAGCCAGATCGGCAAGACCCGACCGCTGTAGCGCCGACGCGTGCACGAAAAGGTCCTTGCCGCCGCCATCGCGCACGATGAAGCCAAACCCCTTGGTCGAGTTGTACCACTGCACCGTGCCGTGCTCCTCGACCGAGGTTCGGTCAGCCGGTTGATAGGCAGCTCGCTCCGGGCGCTCATGCCTGGGCTGTTTCTGCGACGCCGTGGCGGTGTCCACGCTGAGGATCTCCGTCACCTGCGGTCCCTTCGGTCCGGGGCCGGCGCGCACCTCAAGCGTCGCGCCGGGGAGCACACTGCTGCCGCCATTGCGCTCGACAACGCTCACATGCAGGAAAGCGTCGCCAGAGCCGTCGGCAAGTTCGACGAAGCCAAATCCTTTGTCCGGGTTGTACCACTTGACGGTGGCTCGGACGGGTGGACCAGAGAGTGTTTCAAAACGTGGGACTCTCGGCCGCGACGCAAATCCGACGTCGCGGGTTGGCGGTTGGTAGTTGTCGTCGTCGAAACTACGGCGGCGGGACGAGCGAAAATTTCTGTCTCTGGTGTTCACGTCGGCTTCCTGGGGTGAATCAACACTTAGTTTGGGGTCCGGACGGCGGATCGTCAACGAACTCCTCCCACCGAACGGGCCGCCGAAAGGGATAGGGCCGCAAGCGATGGCGACGGATTTTCGACGGGCTGGCTACGGGAATTGGAGGGTCCCGGTGATGGCTGATCCCGCGAGAGCACTAAGAAAGAGCCGTGTGGGAGGACCACGAACCCGCGGTGGAGGCAGAGATCACCGCACTCAGTGGGTTACACATGAATTGGAAAAAAGATCTGCAGGTTGGGCTTGCGGCTTCGAGATGCTGCAAAGGTGATAGTGAATGAGCTCGGCCATACGGACCGAAAAAGATCCAGGACTTCGCGCCGACGCGCTGGGCCTAGTTGAATCGGTAATCATGGGCGTGGCCGGAAGCGGGCCGGCCTATAGCGTCGCCGCAAGCACGGCAACACTAATCGCCGCCGTCGGCGTGCTCGCCCCGGCAAGTCTGCTTTATTGCAGCCTTATCATGTTCGGTGTCGTCTTCGCGTTCCGCCATTTGAACCGCCTGGACGTGAATGCCGGTGCCTCCTACGCCTGGGTAACTAAGGCTTTCGGGCCAGCGCTTGGGTTTTTCGCCGGCTGGTCGGTGATCATCGGTTCGATCTTGTTCATGGTCTCCGGCACCCTCCCCGCCGCGACCGCGACGCTAAAGTTGTTCGTGCCCAGTCTGGTCGACAATCAGAACGCCGTTACACTGGTTGCGGCGGCATGGTTGGTGGTTATCGGCGGTATCGTCGCGAAAGGGATCAAGCTCACCAGCTATACACAGATTGTCTTCACCGTCGTGGAAGTCGTTGTGGTGGCGCTGCTGATTGCGCTTGCCGCTGCGAATTTTCCTACCGCCCCGGCGCATGCGTTTTCTTTGGCATGGTTTACCGGCGCGGGCTTTACCCCGACCCTGTTCGCGAGCGGCGCCCTGATCGCATTGTTCGCCTTCAGCGGCTGGGACGTCACGGTCAACCTCAACGAGGAAACGCGCGACGGCACACGCATCGCCGGGCGCGGCAGCATTGCGGCGGTGGTGATCGTCTCAGTACTCCTGGTTGGTTTCGATGCGCTCACGCTTCTCTTACTCAGCGACGCAGAGATCGAGAGCGCCGGCATCAACATCGTCTTCGCAGTAGCAGAGAAACTGCTCCCGGATCCCTGGGACTATGTCGCGGTGATCGCCGTCATGCTGAGCACGGTCGGCACGCTGGAGACCTCAATCCTGCAATTTACGCGCACCATGTTTTCCATGGGCAGAGACAATGCGCTTCACCAGCGCTATGCGCGGCTGCATCGAACCTATCGCACGCCGTGGGTCCCGACGGTGCTGATTATTGTGCTCGGCCTCGTGCTGCTGTTTCTGTCTTCGTACCTGCCAAGCATCAAAACCGTCATCGCTGATTCGATCAATGCCATCGGGATGCAGATCGCCTTTTACTACGGACTGGCGGGACTTGCTTGCGCCTGGTATTTCCGCAGGCAGGCGCTGACGTCGGTTGGAAAGTTCATTTTCTTGCTCGCCTGGCCATTGCTCGGGGCCGGTTTCTGTATTTTCATGGCCGCCTACAGCGTCCCGACCTTTGACCCGACGACCAACGTCGTCGGCATCGGCAGCATCGCGATCGGGATCGTGCCATATCTCTCGAACCGCTCGCGGTGTCTTTGAAGCTGCTGCGCCAAGGTATCTCGGTTGTCGTCGCGTCGAAACGCTGTTCCCAGACCCTGGCGATAACTGCGAGCCAGCCGGTACGCGTCAATAACTGGTACACCTGACGACGCTCGAGCCCAGCAACTGCCCGGGCGCCTCCCTAATCAGCTGCCTGGATGGCGTTCTGAAACGCCTGTCCCGGCTTGTGGCCATACAACAACCCCGGTCAAAAACTGCCCTGCGAAAACCGCAGAATTACGGCTTGCTGGTCATTGCCGTTTTTCCATACAAAAAGGGCACGCTTATTGTATGGGCAAAAGGGCGTGATGCGCGTTGGGATATACGCTCGGGTTAGCACCAACGGAAAAAATGGTGACGAGGATAACCGTCGCCACCACCAGGACACCGACAATCAGCTGCTTCAGTTACAGGCGTGGTGCGCCAACGCCGGGCACGTCATTGTGCGCGAGTACGTCGAGCGCGTGAGCGGCGGCAAGGGCAGGGATAAACGGCCTGAATTCGCCAGAATGCTCGATGATGCGCACAAGCGTCAGTTCGACATTGTTTTGTGCTGGGCGCTCGACCGCTTCTCGCGTGAGGGCATGGTGCCGACGATCGGACATTTGCAGCGGCTGGCCGCGGCCAGCGTCGGCTTCCACTCCTATACCGAGCCGATGCTCTCGACCGACAATGAGATGCTTCGCGACATCGTGCTCGCGGTGATGGCCTCGCTCGCCAAGCAGGAGCGGCTCCGTCACGTCGAGCGCATCCACGCCGGCATTGCAAGGGCGCGGATCAAGGGCACTGAAAGCGGCAAGCCAATCGGCCGGCCGTGGCTCGACAAAAGAAAAGATGCTGCGGTCCGCGCCGAACTCGGCCGCGGGACGGGCATTCTCAAAACAGCGAAAATCTGCGGCGTCGGCACTGGCACTGCGCAACGCATAAAGCGGGAGATCGATCGCCGCGGATTTTAGGCGTCAGCCGCCTCTTTGGCCGCGGCCACTTCGGCGGCCTTCTGGCGATATAATTCGTAGAACGCCGCGCCCTTCATCTCTGTCAGCATGACGTCGGTCAGCGCCCAGACTAACGCATCGGCGCGGTTTGGCGAGCGCATCCCGACATAGCCGGCGGTCGAAAAATCCAATAGCTCGCCTTCCAGCTCGTAAAACTGCCCGGCATGCCTGACCTGGTCCTTGACCCATTTCCCGCTCGACTCGACGTGGCCGTACAACGATGATACCGGCTCGGCTCGTACCGCCTTGCCGCGGCTCGCGACGACCGGCCGATAGGGAATCGATTTGTCGATCGAATGAATGACGGCGCGCACCATGTCGCCGCCAAAATTGGCTTCGCCGATGACGTGATCGGCCTTGAATTCATGTTAGGCGGTGACCGCGATGCGACCCCAGCCTTCGGGTGGCAGATCGCAGGTGCGGTCGGCCAGCACGTAGGCGATGCCATTATCGCCGCGGCCCGCTACCACGATGCCCACTGAATCGCTGCGCGTCTCTTCATCGCCAGAGGTGCCGCTGGGATCCACCGCGACCACCACATTGCGCAAAGCCGTCGGCACCTCAGCAGGATCGATCCGGGCCCGGTCCAACGATTCGAAGGTCCATAGTGCGCCCTCGATCTCGTCGGAATATTCACCGAGCCAGAACCGCTTGCGCTGGCGCGGCGGCAATTGCTCCAGTTCTTCAAGCGTCTCGGCCGGCAGGTTCTGAGCGTTCGACTCCGGCGGGATAAACATATATTTGAAATTATCGGCATTTGGCAGCGGCCGGCGTGTCACCGGATCGACGTGTTCAATGAATTGTAAATTGGACCAGTGCCGTTTGCCGGTCGGGTTCAGATCGTAATAACCGCGGATCGGCAGGAAGGCGTATTGGTTGCTGCCAATGACCGGTATTTTTTCCGCGAGCCTGGTGCGCGCCGTCAGCACCGAGCCATAAGCGATCTGCGAGACCTCGTTGAACAGGATAGTGGCGTATTCCTGCCCCAGGATCTTGTCGACTCGCTCCTTTTCGTCCAGACCGCCGAGCCAAATTTCACAGGGACCATGCGGCCCAATCACCTCAACGTAGTTGTCGCGGACGTGGTCGATCAACGTTGCGTTCGGGTAGCACAGCCGCGCGACCTTGGGCAGGGTGTCGAGCCAGATCGAGGCGCGCACCGCGTTCCAACGGAACCGCAAGATGGCATGGCGTGAGCCTGGCGCGGCAAACCCGCGCTCCATGATCCGCCGCACAAAAAGGAAGGTTTTGCCTGATCGTGCGCCGCCGACCAGAAGGGTATGACGCTGGGCGCCGGACAACAGCCTATTGGCCTCGCGCTGCTTTGGCGTCAGCCCGAGCCATTTCGTTGCGTTCAGAGGCCGGCATCCTCTGGGTAGCGCTGCCATATGTGCAGCGGTCGGCCGTCCTTGCCCATGAGCTCGTTGATCTGCGTCTCTTTCCATCCGCCGCGGGTCTTCAAATAAAAGATCGCGCCGGTCATCCGCGCCTGATCATTCTTGACCGGCTCGCCCGACGGCGGCTTTCGGCCCAGAATGCTGTTGACCAGCCAGTTTCCGACCAAGGCGGTCATTTCGGTGGCGCCGGTCGCCAGCTCGCGCTTGAAATGCACCTCCAAGCTTCGCCGCGACAAAGGCCTGCCGGTCGTCGGATTGATCACGGTCAGACAAATCTGCTCCTCGGGAATCCCGAGACCCTTCATCACCTTGACCGTGTTGCGATGATCCGCCGTCGGGACAAACGGCTTGCGGCCGGATCGGCCCGCTATCCCAGCCATATTTCGATGATCCTTTACGCGCGTTTTATTGTGGGAAAAAATCACAAACGGCACCGCCTTAACGATTCTTTCGAGTGAATTTCCGTCACACGGTGAGCATCTGTCGTCGACACGGGCGCATTGAAGGAGCCTATAATTTATAGTGCTGAATTGGGGCACGGCAATGGCGGTGTTGAGCTTGTCACAGCATGTTCTTTGAATAGCGTTGAGGACCTTGAATTTTTTTTGAGACGAGCGTGCTGATTACTGGGCCTCCTCCAATGCAGACATACCCGCCGGATGGTCGTGGTCCTGCCTGATGGTAGAGAGAATGATCTTGATCTCGGGGGCCGCATTACCGTCGTTTCCGACGCCGCAGTCCCGCGATGGTTGCGAGACGGTAGGGATCGCCGCTGGCCCATACGCCGGACCGCTTCGTGTCGGCCGTTGCCGCCAGCGATCCTCTGGCGACGAGACCGTAGACCAGATCCCGTTTTGCTTTACTCGGTTACGGCGCTTATGGGATCCTTGGCGCCCGGCTTCACTGATCGCTGTCGTCTGATCCGATCAGCTTCTTGTGGCGGATCAGCTGCCGCGTCGCGGTGACGAAATCGGTCTCGCTGTCAAACAGCGCCGGTTTTGGCTCGCGGTCCGGCTCCGCTTCCGGAAGCTCCGGCGGCGAAGGGATGCTGTCGTGAAGGATTTCGGCGGCCTGCTGCTGCTCGCCGTGCAATTTGCTGGCGGCGGCCGTCACGCTCTCCCATGCCGCTTTGATCCGTTGGCTGGCGCCTTTGTAGTCGGGATGGGCTTGCAGCGCCGTGTCTGCCTTCTCTTGCCACTTCATCTCGGCGGCGAGCACGCGGCTATCGAGATCGGCATCGTAGAAGGGCCGGATCGCTTCAAAGACCGTCTTGCGTAGCGCGTCGCGGTGCAACTCGACCATCGCGTCGATTTCGGTCTGATCGTGCCCGTGTGTCTCGCGCCAGCGGCTCGCCCGTTTCTCGGTCTCTTTGAGCGGCGAGCTGGGAAGCCCCAGTGCGCGGATCTGATCGAGTGCGAGCGCGACCGGATAGAGCTTGACGTTGAGATCGCGATAATAGAGGTCGCGCAATGCCTGTAACTTGCGGGCAACGCTGATCGGCATTTGGTGGCCGCTCGGATCAAAGTCAGAGAAATAGAAGACGACGGCAGGCCGACCGTCTTTGCTCGCCCGCTTGGCCATCCCCGCAATGTGCGAATCCGAACTCTCGCCCGTCACCAGGATCATCTCGGCGCCGATCTCCTCGGCGATTGGGCGCAATACCACCGACAGCGACGATTTCTCGCCGTAGAAAATGATCCGATGGGTCTGCCGGCCGCAAAATCCCGTGAGGCGCAGACTGGGTAGAGCGTCCTCGGCTGTCAGCGGGATCTCGCACCCGGCGCCCGGGTCCACACCAGTCGAGATCGCGGTGACGCCTGGCACATAGATCTCCGGTGGAGCATTGCGCTCGTCGATGATGCGCTCGAACGGAACGAGCCCGAGCCACCGCGCGGCCTTTGATGCCGATTGCAGCGCCTGCCAGTGCTTGTAGTCGTTGATGAGTGGTTTGCCGTCCGGCGCCGTGATGCGGTCGGGCGAACTGACGAGCAGATAGAAGAACCCACGCAGATGCTTGGTCGCTCCCGCCGCGACAAACCGATCGAATAGCCGGGCAAACCATTCGGCCTCGCTGCGTCGCCGCCATGCCGTGTACGGGTCATTGCCGGGCGAAAGCACTGCAAGAGCGTCGATCGACACCCCAAGTTCACCCGCCGCGGCGCAGATTTTTTGCCCCAACACCCCGGTCGGCTCAGGCGGGCCCTTCTTTTCGGGACGGCGCTGTTCTTTGAGCAGGCGTTCGCGACGGTTTGCTTCGGCGGAGGCGGAGCGCAGCTCTGCGCGACGCTGTTTCGCCCAGTCTGTCGTGACCGCCTCGACGAGACCCACGATTTCTTCGGCGACCTCTCGCGGGAGCGCAAGTGTTCCCTTGCCGCGATCGGCGAAGTCGACACGCGGGCAGGTATAGTGCACGACGAGCACCACGGGATCATGGCACCTGACGTATTGGCGCCCTGCAGCGGATGCCAGGCCGTCGAAGGGGCCGAGCCGCTCGAACGGACTGCCGATCCCGGCCGAGAAGTTGACGCCGGTGATCAATCGCCATTGGTTCGCCCCATCTGGGCAGTAGCCAAACGCCATCTCGATAACGTAGGGCAGACCGTCTCGCGTCGTGCCGAGGTGCCTACGGTATCTGAAGCTCTCCGCCGCGGCGCCGACCGCCAAACAATCCTTCAGTAGATGATCGGCGCCGAGTAATCCGAGATCCTCCGGCTTCACCGGCTTTGTGTGCCCTTGACAGGAATTCAGCAGTGAAGCGATGGCGCTTCGCCCGCCCGCGAAGAAAGTCGCAAGCGCGACGCCCGACGTGTCGGTTTCCGCCAGGACGAGCCTTTGCTTGCCGCTGCGCGCAAGGCCGCGCAGCTCACTGATGAAATCGCGCACCGTGCGGCCGGTCCTGCCTTGGTCTTCATCGCGGGCGATGTGCGCCGCCAAGTAGCGCTGAAACTGCTCGGCACTGTACCAATGGGCGCTTGTTGTGTCGCAGGTTCGCCACTTGTGCCAATGCGGATCGGTTGCGGAAATGTCGAGGAACTCCTCGTCATTCCAGCGGCCTCGCATCGTGAGGTGCGGGTTAAAGGTCGTGAAGGCGCAGACCATTTGTACAAATCGGCCTCTCGCGGCTTCGAGCAGATGGCATGCCGTTTCCGGCCAGCGCATCGTGATGCGAGTGCCGTTTTGTACATCGGAGGATGCGATCTCCCGCAGGATCCTTGGCTCGCGGCGAACCGCGTCCATCTCGAACACGATCCGGTGAGCCTGCCCGCGCGATTCAATCACCGTCGTGCCGTGTGTGCCGTCGAGCGCAAAGGGCATGGCGATGATGCACTTCAACGCGTTGCCCTGTTGGCCGCGGGAGGGTGAGACATACGCCTCGCGGCTCGAGACGCGGACGCTGTAGTCGAGCACACCGTCGAGGGTCTCGGACGGCAGACCCGGACCATTGTCGGCAATGACGATCTCGCCGCGTTCGGTCGATACCTTGATACTGATCTCCGGCGCGATCTCGGCCTCTTCGCAGACATCGAGAGCGTTGTCTGCCAACTCCTTGGCGATGACGAGAGGCCATTCGGCGGGCGCGTGACCGGTCTGCGCAGTCAGCTCCTTCTCGCCGCAGAACTCGGCGAGCCGCGAGGTCGTGAACGCGATCCGCTGCAGTCTCGGGGCGGTCTGCTTGCGGGCGTCAGACATGGCGCCGTATTGAGTCATGCGATAATACGCAACGAGCAGGCATCGGTTGGTGAGCACTTGTTTTTCGTCGCGTGCGATTGCCGCGCTCTACCCGAGCCAGCACTCGGTTTTCCTGGGTTTTTACGGCAATGGGATTGCCTTGCGCCCCTCTGGTCGGGCTGACATAGACCTCGCGGAACGACACGCCGATCGAATAATCGGGAATGCCGTCGATGATTTCGGCCGGGACGCCAGAGCCATTGTCGGCGAGAGTGATCTCGCCGGCACGGGAAGCGATATGATGTGACGTATTCAGACAACTGCTGGGGCTGCGGATTGGAAATCTCGCTGATTATCGGCACCGCTGTCTCAGCCGTGGCGCGGTCGGATTGAGCGCGCCAGTTCCCACGCTAACACCCGGCCGCCCTCGCTCGGTTTGCGGTGCCAGGTTTGTCGTGCGCCCGTCCATGTCTCGATGATGGCTGTCTTTTCGGATAGATCGACAAGACGGTTGCCGGCGATTAGCCAGCACAACCCTTGCTGATCAATCCGGGCAAACGGCCTGTCTCGATCGCAACCAAAAATGTCGAACGCCCCCCAGCCGAGTGCCGCGGCTCTCACGGCAAATCCGCTGTCGAGGAAACGGCTGGCATCGTCGATGAACTGCTGCCAGCGCCTTGGCGGTACGTCGGCAGGCGGACGGTCGGGATCGAGCTGAGCGAAGCCTTCGGCCCAGGCGCGAGGGGCACCACCGCCATATGCGACGATCGCGGCGCGCTCTTCGTCAAGCGCCGCCGCTACCGGGCCACCCGCAAGCAACGCGATAACCTCACTTTTCGAGCGTCGTAATTGGTCTACAAGCCCAGCGGGAAGCGGGCGAGGTGCGGCGACGGTCAACCGGTCGCCGGAGATCGTGAACCTTGCGCCGGCCTCTGTGGCAGCTTGCAGGAGATCGATGGCTGAGTTCATAGCTCTTCCTGCCACTCTCCGAGAGAAGTCAAAACAGCGTTCGGAACGTTCACACCGTTCGGCGCGAGGGTTTGTGCGGCCTCGCCGCACACGCCGCCGTTCTGAGCCTCGTTCGGATCGAACGCTGTAGCGTTCGGGAAGCCCTGGCTAGCGTTCGAGCAGCGTTCGCGCCCTCTGTTCGCCCGCCGGGCAGCCATCGCGCTAGCAACGCTAGCAGAACGGCAAGCGCAGCGCGATTTACCCGCTCGAAGTCGACGTGATTGCCTCGGTACCACCGGTTGGACTTCGACCGCCTCGTGGGGCGTGCGGCGGCGATCTTGGTCCCGGTCATCGGTTTACTTGGGACCACGGATGAAAGTATCGAGGTCTTCTTTGAAATAAAACACGCGGCCACCCACTTTGAGCGACCGCGGTCCCTTCCCCTGCAGTGCCCACATTGCGAGAGTCTTCGGCTGATGG
>Ga0306924_10009215_pt1 | contig 10003 bp, 10 predicted proteins | sample sta12Can44000111_FD_203756 | JGI IMG/M metagenome (GOLD analysis project Ga0306924, IMG submission 203756) | Lab enrichment of tropical soil microbial communities from Luquillo Experimental Forest, Puerto Rico - statanox.12C.anox.44.000.111 (v2)... | ecosystem: Environmental > Terrestrial >... | reverse complement strand
GGTGATGGCCGCTCACGAGTTCGACTTGAGCTTAGCCGGAATGACGTCCTGTTCATGGTTGGCGATGATTTCCATCGGCTGCACGCGCGCGTCGGTGATCGCCGCCGGCGAAACGGCGGACTTGTCCGTTGGAACGGCTGGGGCGTTTTGCGTGACGTTGCCCACAATGGCTTGGCCGCCATGGCCCACCGACACATTCTGGACAGTGACATTTTGCTCGTTACCAGTGCGGTAGCGCTTTAGGGTCTCCACCAGCGCCGCAAAAGACCGCACAAGCTTGTTGAACGTGCGCTCGGCACTTTCAAGCTCAAGCAGATTATCAGCAAGCGCGAGACGTTGGGCGGCCTTCATCGCTGCATTATGAATGATGGCCATCTGTGCTCCAATCATAGCCTCGACCTGATCATTCGGTTTGATACCTGTGACAACCGAAAGCATGAAATTGAGAGTGGATTCGTCGGCTGGTCGGTTGGGCGAACCACTGGCGTTCGCCAGCTGCATCATAATGCCATTCGCGAAATCGGGATCTCCGGTTCCGAGCGCATCCATCACGAGCAGCTGGCCGACTGTGCTATTGGGATGGTCGGTCGAGATTTCATTGTTGGTGATCTTCAGTCGTGGCGTGAGACTCGCGTTCATTCGGGACAAAGCCTTGTCGGCGGCGTCGCGTTCCTTCGGCTTTAGAACGTAATTCGGTTCTGCAGCTTTTGGTTTAGCTTATCTGACATTTCGGTGCTTCCTGTTTTCACGATGATTGCTGGCTCGGGTATCCGCGCCGGCTGTCCTGAAAAAAGCATCGAGATATCGGATTGTCGAAAGGGGAATTTCCCGGACGCATCCGGGATCATTCGTCCGGATTGGCGTCCTCCCATACTCTTACGGTGCCGCGAATGAACTTTTCGATCGAGTCCACTACATAGGTTTTGCCTTCCTTGTGCAGAACCTTCTGGACCATCCTTGCAAGTGCAACTAGCCGGCCGTGACGTTTCGGTGGCCGTCGAGCTTCGTCGTTCAAGATCGAAAGAACGATGTCGCAGGCTAAATCCTTGGAAGAGTTCTGTCCCGGCTTACGTCCTGGCGGATCATTTTGAGATGCAGCAATGGCTTGCGCGCGCACAAAGTGCACGCCGGCGAGCTTGATTTCATTTAGCTCCATTTCATCGCTGCCAAAGCGAAAATGCTCAGGCTTGATCAACGCGGGGGACAGGGTACGTTGCTCCAGGCGATCGAATGCCTTGAGAAGATATCGACGCGACTGAAGCGCCTCGAGCAGTCGATTTCGAAACAGGTCTTCAAGCTCATTAGTTTCTTCGACCGCAATTTCAAGCTCGGTCTTCGGAGGCCTTCCGAAGCCCGTCAATTGCCTATAGCCGCTGGCCTGAGCAGTAAGGGACGCCAACGTGTGCGCCCCATGTTTGCCATCAGCGGCGAGGAGCTGCCTGCCGGCTTCTTCTCGGGAAATCTCCGTCGCTTCACCTGTCTGCACAAGCTGGTGAGCCAAATCGCAATATCGCGACCACTCATTGGGGCAGGCGAATTTGGCGACCTCAATAACCGCGTTGAGCGGTTCAAGGCCGCCGCCGACTGATCGTTCGAGAGGGTTGTCCAGGTGACACCTCAATTTAGAGATCGGATCCTGAAACGGAACGTCCCGACGAATCGCCGTTCGGGACGCAGTCCTACTTTACATGGGGTTGTTTTCGAGTTTTTCAAATCGCATCCAAGCTCCATTCGCCGGAGCCATGGGCGGCGCGGGCGGCCGTAAGGCTCCAATCAGCGTCCTAGCTCACGCTGCGTGCAGTGTCGCCGTTCGGAAGAGAAATGGTGGGCTGCTATTCGACCGCGCCGCGATGCAGGTCGGCTTCGATTTGCAGCCGTGCGCCGCCACCAAAGCGGGCCCGGTAGACCTGCAAATTTTCCATCACCCGCTGCACATAGTTGCGGGTTTCCGAAAACGGTATCAGCTCGACCCAATCGACCGCGTCAACCTTGGGATCGCGGGGATCGCCGTAACGATCGACCCATTTTTTCAGGCTGCCCCGGCCGGCGTTATAGGCGGCAAAGGTCATGATGTAGGAGCCGCGAAAATCCTCGAGCAGCCCGCCAAGTTCGGCGGCGCCAAGGGTTACGTTGTAGGCTGAGTCAGTCTTCATGCGGGCAAGGTCGAAGGCGACGCCGGCGCGCTTGCAGACATAACGGGCGGCATCCGGCGTCACCTGCATCAGTCCATAGGCTTGCGCCGGCGAGACGTCGGCTGGATTGAAGGCGCTTTCCTGCCGCGCGATCGCGAAAATGACGCTCTGCTCCACCTCGGGACCAATCGATCTGTATGGCGGGATACCCGAGACCGGATAGGCATAGAAATCGAACGGCAGACCGCGATTGAGCGCGGCCTTGCCGACCAGCAGCGTGCCGCGCGCATAATTGTGGCGTGCGACGAGTTCGCCGAGGCCCACCAGCGCCTCGGGATCGCCGTTTTCGCCCACGTCGGCGAGGATCGGAACGCTGATGTCGCGCTCGTCAAGGTCAAAGAGCAGCTGTACCGCGCGCACGATCTCGAGCCGTTCGACACCGCGGAATCTGGCGGTCGGTGCTTCTCTAAGCTCGAGCCGGCCCAGCCCGAGCCTGGCACGGGCCAGCTGGCCGTAATAGCTTGTCGAGTGCTCAGCCGCCGCCATGTAGGCGGCATGCGCCTCCTGGGAGCGGCCGGCCGCCTCCGCCGCTCGGCCCTGCCAGTAGCCCGCGCGCGCAAGCGTGGTGGGATTGACGCTGCCTACGCCGATGCGCGCGAAATGTTGCAAGGCAAGCGCCGGCTCGTTCAGGAAACGCAGGGCGATCCAGCCCGCGGTGAACTCCTGCTCGGTCCGGTAGATGTCGCGGTTTGGCAGCGCGGCGTCGCGCGCGAGCTGATAGGCGGTGCGGTAGTCGCCGGCATCGACCAACTTGCGCGACAGCAGCCGCCGCTCGATCCACCACTCATCCGGGTTGAGGAGCCGGGCCGGATCCTTCGGCGCGCTGAGCATCAGCTGTGCGGCCTCGGCGTCTTTCTCGTCGCGGCGAAACAGCTGAATCCTGCTGAAGAGGAAACCCGTATCGCCATGCAGTTCGTGCGGCACGGCATCAAGCAGAGCCTTGGCGTTCGCAGCCTTCCTGACCGCGGCAAGTCGCGCCTTTGCGAGCGCGACGTAGCCGGCGCCGAGCCGCTTTGCTTCTCGCAAACCGGCGGCTTCGTTCTCGGTCGTGTAAAGGAACAGATCCATCCGCGCCTTGTGGTCTCCACCCGTCAGCAGCGGGCCGAACAGGTCGAGCGCAGCAAGCTCGGTGTCCTCCGACATCGGATCGTTGCGCCAGGCCTCGCGCACCAGGCGCTCGGCATTGGTGCGATCACCGCGTGCCAGCATCGCCTTGGCAAGCGCAAAGCGGCCCTTAGCGGTGAGCGGCGACTCGTTCTCGAACCAGGACCAGACCAGCGAATCTTCACGTTTGTCGTCCCACATCGCGGTCTCCAGCCGCTTGCGCAGGAAACTTTGCGATGGCCAACTCGGGTTGGTCACAAGGAAGCTCCGGTAGCGCTCGACGGTCGCGTTGTTGTTGTCGCTCCGCAGGATGATCCATTCGGCAAGTTTTCTCGCGACGGGATCGGAAATCGTCGCTTCGACCTGGGTCGCGTCATCCGGCCTGTGCTTGCGGATCAGTTCGATGACAGTGTCGAGCGCCTCGAGATCCTCCCTTGATGTCGACGAGGTGGCGGCTATCGCCGCTGGGGCGACGGCCCTCCGGGAGGGGGCCGGAGCGTTCGCGCGTTGGTGGCGAGAGGGGGATACTGGCGCGGCGGCGGGCGGCGAGCCGGGCGAAGCCGGAGCGGTTTGCCGGGCGATCGAGGTGGTCGCAGGAGTCGCAACCGCTGTCGCGCTGCGCGCGATCGGACGCGGTTTCGGCAGCGGAATTTTGGGCCTCTCAGGCGTCTGCGCCGCCTGCGCCGAAAGCCCCAGCGCCAGGACCAGGATCAGGCTTGCTGCCGGGATCGCCGGCAAGCTCGCCGATCGCAAGCGAGGTACGAGGGTTGGAGTGCGCACGGGCGTCCTTTACGGCGAATCGTTAGCGCTGCAGACCTAGCTGTAATTCACTGAAACTGCGGACAAAATACACAAAACACGCAAACCGCCCGTTGTTTTGCGCTGCCACCGCGGCAAAATCGCGGCTGAAACGGCAACGAGCGGCGTGGTGGGTTCCGGGGGAGGGATCAGCCGCGGCTCTTTCGTCGCCTCGATAGAGGCGATATGAGTTGTTTCAACGTCAGGATCAGGCACTCGGGAGGAGTTTTATGGCAGCCAAGACCAAATTCCGGGGATCGTTCACCGCACTTGTCACGCCCTTCAAAAACGGCTCGCTCGACGAGGCGGCGTTTCGCGCACTTGTGAACTGGCAGATCACCGAGGGCACCCACGGGCTCGTGCCGGTCGGCACGACCGGCGAAAGCCCGACGCTGAACCATGATGAGCACAAGCGTGTGGTCGAATGGTGCATCGGGGAGGCTAAGGGCCGAGTTCCTGTCGTCGCCGGCGCGGGCTCAAACTCCACCAAGGAGGCAATCGAGCTCGCTCAGCATGCCGAAAAAGCGGGGGCCGATGCGGTTCTCGTGGTGACGCCCTATTACAACAAGCCGACCCAGGAAGGCCTCTACCAGCATTTCAAGGCCATCAACGACGCAATCGGGATTCCGATCATCATCTACAACATTCCGCCGCGCTCGGTGATCGACATGTCGGTCGAGACCATGAAGCGGTTATTCGGGTTGAAGAACATAGCGGGCGTGAAGGATGCTACCGCGAGCATGGTGCGGGTCTCCCAGCAGCGCGCAGCGATGGGCGAGGATTTCAACCAGCTGTCCGGCGAGGATGCCACCGTGCTTGGTTATATGGCGCACGGTGGCCACGGCTGTATTTCAGTGACGTCCAATGTGGCGCCACGGCTCTGCTCGGAATTTCACCTGGCCTGGCAGAAGGGTGACGTGAAGACGGCGCTGAAGCTGCATGACAAGCTGATGCCGCTCCACAGCAATCTGTTCATCGAAACAAGCCCTGCGCCGATCAAATACGCGATGTCGCTGCTCGGCAAGATGGACGAGACGCTGCGACTTCCGATGGTCCCGGTCTCCGAACCCACCCGTGCGGCGGTCCGCAGCGCGATGGTACATGCGGGCTTGATCAACTGAGCCGCGCGCGCCTTGCGCTTTCCATAGGCGAGACGCGAAACGGGGGTTCAGCAATGCTGAAGGAATTCCGCGAATTCGCGATGAAGGGCAACGTCGTCGACCTCGCTGTCGGCGTCATTATCGGCGCCGCGTTCGGTGCCATCGTCAACTCGCTTGTCGGCGACATCATCATGCCGGTCATCGGCGCGGCCACCGGTGGCCTAGACTTCTCCAACTACTTTGCGCCGCTGTCGAAGGCAGTGACCGCGACCAATCTGGCCGACGCGAAAAAGCAAGGTGCTGTGCTGGCTTGGGGCAACTTTCTGACCTTGACACTGAATTTTTTCATCATCGCCTTTGTTCTTTTCATCGTCATTCGTGCCATAAATCAGCTGAAGCGGAGCGAGGCAGCACCTGCAGCGCCGCCAAAGCCAACGGCCGAGGTTGAGCTGTTGACCGAGATCCGCGATCTGCTCAAGAAGGGCTAGTGGAGCGTCGTGGCGGACAAGAAAGAGCGTGCGATCAAGGTCGTAGCCGAAAACCGCAAGGCGCGTTTCAACTACGCTATTGAGGACACGGTAGAGGCAGGGCTTGCGCTCACCGGCACCGAAGTCAAATCGATCCGGAGCGGCAAGACGACGATCGCGGAGTCCTACGCGGATAGCCGGGACGGCGAGATCTGGCTGATCAATGCCAATATTCCCGAATATCTGCAGGCAAACCGCTTCAACCATGAGCCGAAGCGGCCGCGGAAGCTGTTGCTGCACCGCAAGCAGATCAACAAGTTGCTAGGCGCCGTCGACCGCGAGGGGATGACGCTGATTCCGCTCAAGCTTTATTTCAACGAACGCGGCCGCGCCAAACTGCTGCTCGCGGTCGCCAAGGGAAAGAAACTGCATGACAAGCGCGAGGCTGCAAAGAAACGCGATTGGGGCAGAGAAAAGGGACGCCTGATGCGCGCGCGCGGATAGATTTAACCGCGTTCGGTCGAGCAAGCCTTACGTGAGGAGGAGGAAGAGGACAGCAAGGATGACTCAGAAGAATCTGTTTGAAGTCGACTGGAGCAAGATACCGGCACCATCAGATGATGGGGGCACGGCGCATCTCAAGGGCATGGCAATTCCCTCCATCGGCCTGCCGGCGACGGACGGCACGCTGGTGACGCTGGCGGATCTCGGCGGCCGCACGGTGGTGTTCGCCTATCCCCGAACGGGCGAGCCCGGCAAGATTGCCCTCGTCGATGATTGGGACATGATTCCGGGAGCGCGCGGCTGCACGCCGCAAAACTGCTCCTTCCGCGACCTGTTCGCCGAACTGAAAGCCGCCGGCGCCGCACATGTATTCGGACTGTCAACGCAGACGCGCGCCTACCAGACCGAGATGGCGTCGCGGCTGCATCTGCCGTTTGCCGTCCTTTCGGACGACAAGCTGCAGCTGACGCGCGCGCTCGAACTTCCAACCATGGAAGTCGCTGGCTTGACGATGATCAAGCGACTGGCGCTGATCATCGACAAGGCGCGGATCACGCACGTGTTTTATCCGGTTTTTCCGCCCGACCGGAATGCGGCCGACGTTTTGGCCTGGCTCAAGGAAAATCCGGCGAAGACTTAGTGGTCCGATTCTAACATTCGCTCCCTATCTGGGGTGCGGCTTTTGCGAATGGAGGACCACTAGCGGTTCGAGGAGGCTTGACCAGTTTATCAAAAGATAGGGCCGAGATCGTGAGATTGCTTAAACGTCTTTTTCAACGGTTGCTGATTTTTGGATTGGGCATCTTTTGTGTCTGGCTGATTGTCTTTGTCATCTTTGAAACCGCGGACCGCAGGCTTCCCTGGATACTGGCCGTCGGCGCGACCTACGGAGTTGCCGCTTATATCGTTCTGCCGCGCGCCATTCGTTTGGGCCTGAAGATTCTCCAACGCAAGCGCGTGCCGAGTTACACGATCACAAGCGACGGATTGCCGGGAGATCCTGTGAACGTCGCATTGATAGGCACCTTCCACCAGCTTCGCGCGGCCTTTGCCGCGCTCGGCTGGTCGGAAGCGGATCGGTTGAGCCTGGCCAGCTCATGGGGCATGATCCGCGCCTTCGTGCTCAACTCTCCGTACCCAACCGCCCCGTTCAGCACACTCTATCTTTTCGGACGCGGCCAGGACATTGGCTTTCAAAAGGCAATAGATGACAGCCCGCGCAAACGACATCACATTCGGTTCTGGGGCTCGAGCGAGACACGCGTCCGGCAAACCTGGGGAACCGCAGACTTCTGGCTGAACACCGAACGTCCCCCGGACGATGAGCGCGCTTTATGGGTGGGAGCGGGTACGAGGGACACCGGCCTGTCCCTCACCCGCCTTTCATTTCAGATCACCCACGCCACCGATTCCGATACAAATGCGGAACGCGACTACATCATGGGGGAGTTGAGGCGAGCCGGCTCGATTGAGGCGGAAAAAATCTATGAAGCCGGCCAAAGTATCCCTGAACGCGTCAACCACTATATCACCGACGGGGAGATCTTATTGGCGAGCCTGGTGGAAAAAGGCGATTGATGCTGCGGCCTTGCAACGACAAGCCATTCGATCGCATTGGTGTGCTACCCAACTTTTGCTAGGCCCAAGGTTGTGCAGCGGCGCTCGGCACCCCTTGCTAACGCGCGGGCGTGCGGACATACTGCCAATTGCTGACACAGTGCAGCGTCTGGGAGCCGCCAATGATGCGGCGCGGGATATCGATACTGGTTCCAGTCTCGCCGCCGTCGCGGCAGAGCGAAACGATCATTGCCCTTTCTGAAGCAGTCGCCGGCGGTTCGCGCGTCCTGACCAGTCTGGTCCGGCCGCAACAACGCGCGCGCCGCTAATCCACGGAGAATAGATCGACCTTAGTAAACACACACACGGGGGAGGAGCGCCTATGACGATGACGGCTGAGTTACCCGGCCAAGTGCCATGGTGGAAAGAGCCGACCAAGGATCAGTGGGTTGCATGGATTGCCGCCTGGCTCGGTTGGACGCTAGATGCGTTCGACTTCACAATCTTCCTCTTGATCATGGTGCCGATTGCGGAATCGTTCAAAGTACCGCTGATCGAAGTGACCGCGGTATTCACCGTAACCTTGTGGCTGCGCCTTGTGGGAGCGGTCGGCTCCGGCTGGCTCGCCGATCGCGTCGGCCGCAAGACGCCTCTGATGATCTCGATCCTCTGGTATTCGATCTGCAACCTCTTCGCCGGCCTTGCGCCGAGTTTCGCGTTTCTCTTCCTGTTCCGCGCGCTGCTCGGCATCGGGATGGGCGCAGAGTGGCCCGCGGGCGCTGCGCTTGCGATGGAGTCCTGGCCGGCACGCTCACGCGGTCTCATGAGCGGCGTGCTGCAGGGGTCGTGGGGCCTCGGCTTCCTGCTGTCGAGCTTGGCCTATGGGCTGCTCTACGACTCGATCGGATGGCGCGGCTTGCTGATCCTTGGCGTTCTGCCGGCTCTGGCTGTCGTCTGGATTCGCGTCTACGTCAAGGAGCCTAAGGTGTGGGTGGAGAACCGCCGCATTCAACGCGAGCAGCAGCAGGAAATTCGCGCTCCACTGTTCGAGATCTTCCGCCCGCGCATCCTCGGCAACACCATCATGGCGTGCCTGTGGATGGCGAGCGGCTTTATCATCTACTACTCGGTCTATGGCATGTTCGCCACCCATCTGCAGAAGGACCTGCATCTGAGTGCGGGGATGGTTGCCATGCCGATCGCGATGTCCAATCTGGTCGGTTTCCTGGCGATGGGCTTCTGGGGCTATGTCGCCGATGTGCTGGGCCGCCGTTGGGCGATGATCATCCCTGGAGCTGTCGGCATCCTGGTCACGCCGCTTTACCTGTTCCCTGAGTCATATGCGGTGGTGTCGGGCGCCTTCATTCTGCAGGGCGCATTCCTTGGTGCGGTCTACGGACAGAACCCCTCTTATTTGTCCGAGCGGTTCCCGACCGAGATACGGGCAACGGCGTCGGCCTTTTGCTATCACCAGGGAGCGATCTGGGCCGGCTTTATCGGACCGGTGCTGACTTATTTCGCAGTCGCTCAGCCGCTCGGCTTTGCCATTCCGATGCTGGTTTCAACGACGGCTGCGGCGATCGTGTTCGTCCTCACATTACTGTACAGCCCGGAGACGAAGGGCATTGTGCTGGTTCCCGAACTCACGTTGGTTGAGAAGCCCGCATAAATTTCCAACAAATCAGCGGCCGTCATTGCGGCGGCCGCTGATGCGCCAAAGCACGTCGCGATCTGCTTTCAAGCCATCGCGCCTTGATCCAGATCTGCTTTCACCCTCGCAAACACCGCGCGGAACATATCGCGCGTGAGCACGCCGGTATTGGTGTTGTAGCGGGAGCAGTGATAGCTGTCGTAAAGTTTCAATCGATCGAGGCGGTGCATTGCACCGTGAGCGAATGGCGCCGTTGCGCTGCGCAGCTTGAGCGCTTTGAGAGCCGTGTCATGCGCCACCCGCCCCAGCGCCACGAGCGCGCGCAGGTGCGGCATTGCGGACAAAGTCGCCGCGAGAAACTGTCGGCAGTTGCCGATCTCGGCCGGCAGCGGCTTGTTCTGCGGAGGGACGCAACGAACCGCGTTGCTGATCAGACAATCCACCAGCCGCAGGCCGTCGTCGGGTCGGGCCTGGTAATGACCTTCGGCAAAACCGTATTCGATGAGCGTGGCATAGAGGAGGTCGCCGGCATAATCGCCGGTGAAGGGACGCCCCGTCCGGTTGGCGCCCTGTAACCCCGGCGCGAGCCCGACGATCAGAAGCCTGCCGTCGGGATCGCCGAAGGATGGG
>Ga0306924_10009214_pt1 | contig 10003 bp, 15 predicted proteins | sample sta12Can44000111_FD_203756 | JGI IMG/M metagenome (GOLD analysis project Ga0306924, IMG submission 203756) | Lab enrichment of tropical soil microbial communities from Luquillo Experimental Forest, Puerto Rico - statanox.12C.anox.44.000.111 (v2)... | ecosystem: Environmental > Terrestrial >... | reverse complement strand
TCGTATCCGACGCCGAGATGGCCGCCATCAACATCAAACGCGCCGAGTTCCACGGCGAGTGGAACTACACCATCTCACCAAACACTCATCCGCCAAATCGCGCATTAATCTTGTGACGGGTCCTTAGTCCCTTACGAACGGACTCGTTACCTCTTGTGAGCAAAATTTATTGACCAGAAAACGCGGATGATGCGATCATGGACGCGCCGTAATGGGTCGAACCCATTGGGTTCGTTAAGTTTGCACCCGCGCTGCGGGAAGATTCGCGCGGATGTGAATCGGCAGATCATCCAAAAATAGCCCGTACGGCTGAGGGTGGAGTGCGTTCGAACTCCCTGTTTGGTTCCGGCTTGGCCGGCTTAGGATACCGTTGAAAGACTCTCAGTCCGATCGGCAAGCTCAGAGCGACCCCATTCGGAGACGGCCAGGTTGGGTACCGGTGCCGATGGATTGTCGGATCAATCAGCTCGGCCCGGATCGCCTTCAGCGCTCGATGCCGTCGCGCTGGACAACAGCAACAACGCGCCCGCTGCCGCGAGCACGCGAAGATCCCGCTTCATTTTCCGTCCGCCTCCTGTTCGTAGGGCGGGCCACGGACCCGCCGCTGCCTTCCAGGAAAATAAAATCCGCCGACTCGAATAAAATCAGTGGTGCAGCGATAGGTTCGAAAAATACGGCGGAATGATCTCCTTGTAATTACCTAAAGACATACCACTTGAGAATTTCGGGAATTGGTCTGCCCCGCGAAATTCTGTGGCGCGAAAAGGACGTGTGGTTTATCCCGCGAAGTCCTAGCTACTCGGCCGGGTAGCAGACAAGTTCTCGTCCAGGGCCGCGATTTGCGGCGGACAGATCAGGAGGAAGTATTACCCCCCTGACACCGAGGGACGGCAAATGAAAGTTTATCCCAGCCTAAAATCAGGGATTTGGGGCGCGGTTATCGGTGCGGCTGCCATATCGGTGGTCGGTTTCTCATCCTTCGGATGGACGCTCGGCGGCACTGCCGAGCGGATGGCGCAAGAACGCGCGCAAACCGCAGTCGTCGCCGTGTTGGCGCCGATCTGCGTCGAAAAATTCCAGCACCAGGCCGATGCACCGGCGAAATTGGTCGAATTCAACAAGGTTCCCTCATGGGACCCGCGGTCGATCATCGAGAAGGGCGGCTGGGCAGCGACGCCAGGCAACGATAGTTCGAACTCGGCCGTTGTAACCGCTTGCGCGGAGCGGCTTGCCGGCCCCCTGTAGGAGCTCAAACGAACAGGCAGAAGCGAAATGACGCTTCCCGTTCGATTTTCTCTGTTCCATTCGGATCTGAACGACTTTCTCTTTGCCTCTGTCGGAGATCAACGAAACGGAATGCCGCTCAACGTCGTTTCGGCGTTGACGCGACTTGACGTAGACCCATGGGAGGCGGCCGCCCGGCTTGCGGCGTTGCCAAAATCCCTCGCGGCTGAGGCGCTCGCGCCGATGATTGCTCAGTTACCTATCTTTCGGCGGCAGCAATCGGACAACCTGGTCATCAGCCAGCGATTGGTTGAGCTCTTACCAGCAGGCCGGCAAGCGGCCACGGCGGGTCCAGAGCAGGCTGTCGCAGAGAAGAAGAAATACTTTGACACCGTGATCGTGCTCGCCTGCCTTGCCCTTGGGGCGGCAGTGCTCTACGCCGTGTTGTGATCTGACCGACCAACCGATCGGGTTCACTTTGCAAGGAAAACCATGAAATACCTCGTTCCGCCGATCGTGATCCCGATCCTCTTATTCATTGGCGTCGCTGCCTATGGGCTGCTCAGGCCGCCGATTGTCGCCGTCGGCCATCTCCCCGCTGCCGCAGCGAACTCGCAGCCTGGTTAGCGCGGGTAATGGACGCAATGGCCACCGGTAACGAACTCACCCTTTCCAGGGGAAATATGTGTCTGACCACAAATTTGCAGTAGGGCAGAACGTAGAATTCTCGCCCGATTGGCCTATCGACGATACGACCAAAGGCCAATACACGATTGTCGCTCTCTATCCCGAGACGGGCAATATCCCGCAGTATCGCATCAAGAGCAAGCACGACGGGCACGAACGTATGGTTCAGGAGGACAGGCTCGACCGGCTGCTGAATTCGGTACCTACCAAGAACAGCTTGGCGGCGACGTTCAACCTGTTGCGTAGGGACAACGGGGGGAGGGACACATCTCGCGACCCCATTGACGGAATGTGACCAAATGGCGGCGCCGCGAGGGGACAGGAACGTAACTGGAGCGGGTTTCGCTCTCACCGGCATCAGCGTCCGGGCGGTGGCCGCGGTCGGGTCGACTACCGCCCACCCTGAGTTTGCATTCTCGGGTCAAATTCGGCGGGTGCTGGCCACGGGTGGGCTACCCCTGAACTTTGCTGCGCCGGCGCGGACCTCGGTGGCTCGGACACTGCGGCCCAACCAAAATGAGGTTTCATCGGCAACAACATCGATTGACAGCCAGAGCTCGGTAAAGGAGAAACGAGATGTTCGTCCGACTGAAGCTGGAAGAGACGCGCGAAGGGCTGGTGGCGACAATTTCCCAACGGGGTGACGACGGCAAGATCACCGGGCGTCCTTCGATTTTTCTCGTTCGCGGCAAGGAAGAGGCAAAACAAAGAGCGAAAGCAGTGGCGCGAGAGTTAGGACTAAAGACCTACGGTGTCGTCGACAAGACTTCCAGTCGCGTGCCGCCATCGGATCGCCCCGCCACCCGCGATCGCATATGATCCGTCCCGAAAACGTCGGAAACGGCCGCCATGCAGATTCGACTGGGCTATGAACTGGTCTACGATTGTCCGCAGCCGACACCTATGCTGCTGATGCTGAACGTCCACTACACGCGCGTCTCTGACGTGGTGGTGCCCGATCACCTCGTCACCAGTCCGTCGATCCCGATCCGTGCTTTCCGCGACGGCTTTGGCAACTGGTGCAGCCGGATCGTGGCGCCGGCCGGCCGGACCCGGCTGTCCGCCAGCGGAATCGTCAACGACACGGGCGAGCCGGATGTGGTCGCCAGCGAGACGCAGCAGCACGCCGTTGAGGATCTGCCCGACAAGGCTTTGGCGTACCTGTTGGGCAGCCGTTATTGCGAGACCGACCGGCTCTCCGACATCGCCTGGTCGCTGTTCGGGAAGACGCCGCTCGGCTGGGGCCGCGTCCAGGCCATCTGCGACTACGTCCACCAGCACATCGCCTTTGGCTACGAACACGCGCGTGCCGGCAGGACAGGTTGGGAAGCGTTCTGCGATCGCACCGGCGTTTGCCGGGACTATGCTCACCTGGCGGTCGCCTTCTGTCGCTGCATGAACATTCCGGCGCGATACTGCACCGGTTATCTGGGTGATATCGGCGTGCCGGCCTCGGACGCGCCGATGGATTTCGCAGCCTGGTTCGAAGCCTATGTCGGCGGCAAGTGGTACACCTTTGACGCTCGGAACAACATCCCGCGCATCGGCTGGGTGCTGATCGCCCGTGGTCGCGACGCGGCGGATGTCGCGATAAGCACGACTTTCGGACCGAATACGCTCCACAGCTTTACGGTACTGACCGAAGAAGTTGCCGCGGTGGAATGACCCAGGCCGGTTCCGCGCTAGCGCGGCTGCCCGCCCGCGGCTGGAGCGGCGGCATAGCCGACGATAATCGGCGGCGCCGGGCGATCGCCGAATTGGCCGATAACGTTTGGTAAAACGGAGATCGGTGACCGATCGTGGCGTGACCTCAAACCCAGACGAAGCCAACAGACCAGATCTCCGACATTGGTGTCACCCCTTGATCAACCGACTGGTGAATGGGACACCACCGATCACTAGTGCCGTCCAACTTAGATCAGTGGCGTTGAGGGTAACCCAATGTTTCCATCCTTCACGGATGACTCCCATCCGGCTCGAAGTGTTTTCCCGACGCACGACACGGTCTCCGCGTGTCAGTTGCGGTGCTGTTTCGTTCGGCTGTGCGTCCCTCGCTAGGACTGCGGCGAGTTCCACAGCAGTTATCTCGACGATCTGAGTCAACATTGGATTCGTGGGTCACGCCGGTAGCCGCATCAGCGTTGAAATCCCCCTGTAGGCCGGAACCGACAAGGTCTGAAGCAGCTCCTCATCCGTCTCCACCGTGTAGGTTCCCGCAGGCTGCACCTCGTCTATTCCGCTCAGATTGAACGGATGCGTGAAGGTGACCGTCCTGCTGGATGTCCGCACGGTAATCGGTGACCTCGATCTTCAATCAACGTTCCCCCGGTGGGGGATGCATTCAGGGCACGGGACGGAGCCGCTCTGGTAGCCTCCACTGATCGCCTCAAAACGACGTGCCGGCGCGCCGCCGTTCGCTTCGGAGTCGGGTTTCTAAGTCAATCTGCCGAGCTTTTCTGCACAAGCGCTCGCAACTGCCGAATTCGGTGTGCTGCTCCCAGGCATGGTCGCCCAGCCGCCCTTCTCGATCAGTGAGCGACGGTCCCAAGACGAGGAAACCTTGTTGAATGCGACGAGTTTTGCTGCGGCATCGGTTTGCTGCTGGAATCTTTCGACACAGATCGGAGCCAGCGCCTCGACGACCGCGGTTTCAGCGCGCTGAGTTGCCATTTTCTCCGCAGTGCTGCCGAGTGTCCATCCGAGCTGGGAGAACCCGACGGCCGCGAACGCTACAGCGCCGACCACTGCACCCCACATCGCTGGTTTCACTCCGGGATGGATCTTCATTTCGTCACCTTGGTTTGCGAGAAGAGAAATTCTCTGGTTTCAGGTCAGTCTGCCAACATAGGCCGCGGCGAGCGGGCGAAGATAGATTCGGAAACTACTCAGACGACCCTCGCCCGGCTCAACTGTCGGATATCGGCGACGGTGCCTGCTTAACCTTTTCCGCCCAAGGTCACGCGAGCACGGCGAGATCGACAGGCGCACGGTGCCATCCCCGGCAAGCACGTCGGGTCTGCCGCGGGGCCCTTGGGCGATAGCCGTAGGCGAGCGGCATTGCGAACCCATCCTGGGTCGCCGATTAGCATGTTGACTGCGGGCGACTGCTGCCTTATCCGCCCGAGGGGCGCTGCATCAGCACGGGTCGACTTCCCCGCGCTACGCCGACCGGCGCCTGGGAGAGCGTATCCGATGTCGCTCGTCGCTGCCACTGAACACCTCGCCACGCCATCCCGCGTTGTTCGGCGAACGACGTCGGCAGCAGCGCTCGCTGCTCTCCGGCAAGCGACTCTCAGACAATCGTCCCGCTAGATTCCGCTATGGAATATCGAGCCAGTGAACTCGCGGCAGACCGCGTCATACACGTGGTGGGCACTCTAGCGGGTACAGTCGGCTCGGCCATCCTGGTGGGTATCGCCGCGGCAGGTGCTGTCCTACCGACTTTCTCCTCGAGCCTCGTCTATTCCGTTTGCCTTGTCGCGATGCTCGGCTGCTCGGCCGCCTACAACCTTGCCTCCAACCCGTCTCGACGAGAGTTTCTGCGTCAACTTGATCACGCCGCAATCTTTCTGATGATCGCCGGTACTTACACGCCATTCACGACGTGCCGACTACACGGTGTTTGGGCGATCGCGATGACAACCGCGGTTTGGACTGGAGCGGTCACTGGAGCCGTCATGAAGCTGATCTGTCCACGTCGTCTCGAGCAAGTTTCTATCGTTGCTTACTTGGTTCTGGGGTGGATAATACTAGTGGGGATGAGGCCCCTGCTAAGCTCGGTGGACCTTCAGACGGCGGTTTTGATCGGAGCTGGCGGCGTGCTCTATTCTATCGGGACCGGCTTTTATCTCTGGCGGGCGCTGCCTTTCCACCACGTGATATGGCACGGCTTCGTGCTGGTCGCAGCTAGCTGTCATTACGCGGCCATTCTGCATGGGGTGGTGTTGGCCCTATCGTGAGCCCGCCACCTTGCACCGATCTGAAAACGCCGCGCTTTTGACCATCCGTTCGCCGGGCGCGGTATCCGACAGGACGCACACGCGTGTCGACGGGCCAGAGACTGGTGCCTCAATCTGCATGGACTCGCGGGATCTTATCGAGGTTGTTCTGGATTCTGCGGCTGAGCGGCTTATCTAAATACGCCACCAATGACTAAGGCCAAAAAGATCAACGCAGTGGCCAAGAGCAATCCGGCAACAATCTGCTTTCTATGCGCGATGCCGCGTCGAGCAACCGGTCTGCGAGTTTGCCGGCGCGGATCTGATTTGGTGGACCGCAATTTCTACTACGGGGCGTAGATGATGGAAAGAACAGCCTGTAGCATGGGCGTCTACTGCCGGTAGCTGAAAGTAAGGCAGCGGCTGCGGCGATTACGTCAACACCCGAAAAAAATCTGAGTTGGCTGACCTTGCGGGACGAACCGTCTGCCCTTCGACACGGCGCTCCTGATAGCCATACCGCTCGCCTCCTCGCTTTCAGGTCTTCGGTCCATCAGCTTGCGCAGCAACTCCCGACCGCGGAACACGCGCGAACGGATCGTCCCGACCGGCACTTCGAGGATCACTGCGGCCTCCTGATACGATGTCCCCTCCAGACCAATTAGCAAAATCACCCGGCGTTGCTCCTCGGAAATGCAAGCGAGAGCACGATCGAGATCGCGCAACGACAGCCTCCCTGTCGGATCGGTTGCCGTTGTGGGAAATGGCCACTTATCGTCGAACTCGACGGCAACGCCTTCGCGCACGCTGCGCCGGACGCCGTTTACATTCTGGTTGTGCATTATCGTGAAAAGCCAAGCGCGGAGATTGCTATCGTACCGCGAGCGATGCTGCTGCGCTATTGCGCGGAGGAGGGTGTCCTGGACGAGATCATCGGCCCGGAACACATCGTGGGTCAACGCGCGGGCATAGCGTCGCAGGCGCGGGATTTCCTTTTCGAGAAGCGAACTGAAATCGTTCATCTTAACCGCTCATGTTCTAGGAAAGTATCGGCTGCGTGCGGTGCCTGAGCGAAGGGCGTAGACGCAATCTCGAGTACGATGAAGCCCAGTCCTTCCAGGATCTCCTTCTCTGCGGCTCTCCGCAACTGATCGGGGATGACCTTCACGCCGGCCTCGCCGGGTCGTCGCGGATTTCGGTATCGGATCTTCAAAGCCACCCACATCACTCTTTGGCGCCCGGACCTGTTGAAGATGTCAGCGAGATCCGATCACGGGCAGCTTCGGAAACTACCTACGACGGGTGGGCTGATGCGACGAAGTCACCCGCGTCCCCGTTGTGGAGAGAGCCGCGCAGGGATCCTTTCGACGGCCGCACCGCGTCTCGGTCAGCGGAGAGATTGCAACGCGGTGCCTGGGTCGGCGGCGAGCGCCAAGCGGATCAGTGCTGAAAGCGAGTGCGAGCCGGTCTTCTTCATTACGGCGGCGCGATGGTTCTCGACTGTGCGCTGGCTGATGCCGAGGTCGGCGGCAATGTTCTTGCTGGGATGGCCGGCGAGCACCAGCTCCATGATCTGGCGCTGACGCGCGGTCAGACCCGCGAGGCGCGTCGCCGCCGCCTCCCGCCGAACCGACAACTTGCCCGAATCCCGGATGTGTTCGAGGGCATGCTCGATGCTGACGAACAGTTCGTCGCGGCGGATCGGCTTCTCGATGAAATCCGCAGCCCCGGCCCTCATCGCTTCGACCGCCATCGGCACGTCGCCCTGGCCGGTGATCATGATGGACGCCAGCCGGCTACCCTCGCCCTTGAGCCGCTGCAGCAGCGCGAGCCCGCCCATGCCGGGCATCCGGGCATCGACCAGTAGGCACCCTTCGCCGCCGGGACGATAGGCATCAAGGAACGCCTCGGAACTGGTATAGGTCTCGACTGTCCGGCCATCTCCCCGGAGTAGATCGCGCAGCGCCTCGCGCACCGCGCTGTCATCGTCGACCACGAAGATGGTCGGTGGTCGCTGGTTGCCGGCCGCTTCGGCAGGTCGCCGAGTGCTTGCCGGCACCCGTGGCCGCAACTCGGCGAGGCAGCGCCGGATCAGCTCCATCAGCTCGCTGGCCTTCACCGGCTTGTTCAGGTGCAGGTGGCCGCCCTGGGCGATCTCGCGCAAGGCGGAGGTCGAGATGTCGCCGGTGAGGATGACCGCCGGGATCTCGTTACCGAGCACCTCCCGCAGGCCAGAGACGACCTGGAGACCGTTCAGACCCTGCGGCAGATTGTAGTCGGCGACGACGAGGTCCGGGCGTATCGCCCCTCGCTCTGCCAGTTCCAGCGCCGTTCTTCCATCCTCGGCCGTCGTCGTGCTGTGACCCTCGCCCTCGAGCAGGAGTGCCAGCATCTCGCGCACTGAAGGGTCGTCCTCGACGACCAGGATCGCCCCGCTCTGGGGCGTGCTTTCCCGTACCTCGCTGCGGTCGAGCCGAGGCTGCCACTGCGACGCATCTTGTCCAAGCGGCACCTCGACGGCGAAGACCGAGCCCTTGCCTGGACGGGATCGGACATCGATAGCGTGGCCCAATAGGTCTGCCAGGCGCTCCACAATGGCCAGACCAAGACCGAGGCCCTTGCTGCGCTCGCGCGCCGGATTGTTGAGCTGATGGAACTCCGCGAAGATTGCTTCAAGTTCCTCCTCGGGAATGCCGATCCCGCTGTCCCAGACCTCTATGCGCACCTTGTCGCCGCGCCGGCGGCAGCCCAGCAGGATCTTGCCCTTGTTGGTGTATTTCACAGCATTCGAGAGCAGGTTGCGGATCATCTGCTCGAGCAGGTGTGGATCGCTGTGGACCCTGAGGCTGCTCGGGACGACGCGCCAGCCGAGGTGACGCGCTGCTGCGTGAAAGGTGAACTGCGTCCGCAGGCGCTCCAGCACGGCATTGATCGGGAAACCGACCATCTCTCGGCGGACAATCCCCGCCTCCAGCTGGTTGATGTCTAGGAGCGTGTCCAGCATGCTCGACATCGTGCTCACGGTCTCGTCGAGTCTGCCGACCAAGCCCAACGTGGCATCGTCCTTGAGCTTCCTCGCCAACATCTCATGGAGCAGGCTGATCGTCTGCAACGGCTGGCGCAGGTCGTGGCTGGCGGCGGCAAGGAACCGTGACTTGCCGAGGTTGGCCTGCTCGGCTTGCCGCTTGGCGGCCTCCAACGCCTCGGTATTTTGCTTGCGTTCGGTGATGTCTTCGATCGCCAGCAGGATCTTTCGCGTGGCCAGGGGCTCCTCGCGGATCTCCAGCGCGCTCACAAGCAACGATCGCATTCCACGCGACGGCAGCTCGACGTCGATTTCGCGATCCTCGGTGACTCCCTCGCCGAGCCGTAGGCGGTCGAGGAAGCCGCGCAGCGTCGCGATGTCGAGGCGGCCATCATCGACCGCGTCGAGTTGTCGACCCACGGTCTGCTCAGGCTCGACCGAAAACGTGCTGTAGAAGGAGCGGCTCGCGGAGATGACATAAAGCTCCTCGTCGAGCACGACGAGCGGCTGGCGAACGGTGTTGATGATGCTGTCGGAATATGACCGCGCTGCCTCGATTGCCCGTTCGGCCGTTTTCCGCTCGGATATGTCGGCGAAGGTGATAACCACTCCCGCAACCCGGGCGTCCTGGGTGCGGTAGGGCAGAATGCGACGGATGTACCACGCTCCGTTGTCGGCCTCGACCTCGCGGTTCGCCGGCACCTCGCCGGCTAGAACCATCCCGGCATCCGCGAGCAGGCGAGTGTCGTGAATGCGCCGGGCCAGGTCGACGAGCGGCCGGCCGATGTCGGTGGCAATGACGCGGAACAGCAATTTGGCCGCCGGCGTGAAGAAGCGGATGTTGAGGTCGCTGTCCAGGAACAAGGTCGCGACGCCGGAGCTGTCCAGAATGTTCTGCAAATCATTGGACGTGCTGCGTTGGCGTTCGAGCGTCTCCTGAAGCTGACTGTTGAGGGCGGTGAGCTCTTCGTTCAGCGACTGCAGCTCCTCCCGCGAGGTCATCAGCTCCTCGTTGGTAGACTGGAACTCCTCGTTCGCCGACATGGCTTCCTGGTTGACCGCCTTCTGCTCCTCGTTGGCGATCTCAAGTTCGTGGATGGCGTTCTGCAGCTCCTTGCGGGTAGCGTCG
>Ga0306924_10009209_pt1 | contig 10005 bp, 11 predicted proteins | sample sta12Can44000111_FD_203756 | JGI IMG/M metagenome (GOLD analysis project Ga0306924, IMG submission 203756) | Lab enrichment of tropical soil microbial communities from Luquillo Experimental Forest, Puerto Rico - statanox.12C.anox.44.000.111 (v2)... | ecosystem: Environmental > Terrestrial >... | reverse complement strand
ACGTAGGCGGAGGAGAAGTGGTGCAGCCGCGAGAGGCCGCGGGCCGCTCGCGCGAGCTCGAGCACGCCGCGGGTGCCGTCGACGTTCACCGCGCGGATGAGGTGCGGGTCGGCGCTGAGGTCGTAGCTCGCGGCGAGGTGCCAGATCTCGGTGGTCTCGGCGACGGTGCGCTTGTACTCGGCGCCGGAGAGGCCGAGGTGCATCTGGGTGACGTCGCCCTCCAGCACCTCGCCGGCTTCGCCGGCGTCTCTCCCCATGTCGAGCGCGGCGAGCTCGCGCCGCGCCGCATCGGCGTTCTGCGGGCGCACCAGGGCCACGATGCGGAGGGGCCGCGAGCCCGGCCGGCGCCGGAGCTCCACCATCCGGGCGACGAGGCGCTGCGCGATGAACCCCGGGTAGCCGGTGACGAGGACCACGTCGCGGGCGGGCACGGCTCCGTGCATAGCGTCCCGGGCGCGGCAAGGGAAGGGCGTTCCTCGCCGGCCCAGCCAGCCTCATGGGGAGGGAGCGCCAGGAGCCGATCGGGCGGATCAGTAGCGCCGGCCGGGAGCGCCCGGCGCGCGGCGTCCGAGGCCGCCGGCGAGGTCGGCGAGGAGCGCGTCCGCCTTCGCGGCGAGCGCGCTCTCGGGGCCGTCGTTCGCGATCACCGCGTCGGCGCGGGCAGCCTTCTCGTCGATCGGGAGCTGCGCCGCGAGCCGCGCCTCGGCGGCCGCGCGCCCCATTCCGTCGCGCGCCGCGAGCCGCTCGAGCTGCGCCTCGGGGGGCGCCCACACCACCGCCACGAGGTCCACGTCGCCCTCGCGCCCCGCCTCGTAGAGGAGCGGCACGTCGTAGAACGCGAGCGGCGCGCCGGCCGCGGCGAGCCGCGCCACCTCCCCGGCCATCGCGGCGCGCACGCGCGGGTGGACGATCCGCTCCAGGGCCTCGCGCGCGGCGGGATCGGCGAACACCCGCGCCGCCATGCGCTTGCGATCGAGCTCGCCGCCGGCGTCGAGCACCTCCGGCCCGAACGCGGCCACCACGTCGGCGAGGCCGGGCGAGCCCTTCGCCACCGCCTCGCGCGCGAGCAGGTCGGCGTCGAGCACCGGCGCGCCGCGCGCGCGGAGGAGCGCGGCGAAGGTGCTCTTCCCGGTGGCGATGCCGCCGGTGAGGCCCACGAGCCGCATCAGCGTGCCGCCGGTGCCGCCTCCGCCGGCGGCGCCTTGTGCTCCTGCGCGGGGACCGCCGCGGGCGCCTGCGGGGGCTGGAACCGGATCGCCTCCACGAGCTGATCCTTCGTGAAGAACACCGTCACGCCGAGCGCCCGGTAGATCCACACCGAGCGGAAGTCGTCGGTGAAGGTCTTCTGGGCGCCCTTGCCGTAGGTGCCCTCCACCGCGTCCCGGTCGAGCTGGGTGGCCGGAAAGACGTTGATCTCGGCGATGATCGCGTCGTCGCGGACGACGAACTGCGTCTGGCGGGTGCCGACGATCGCGCGGTCGTCGCGGTACACGAGCGCCGTGCGCGCGCCGAGCTTCCCCTGGGTGGAGGGCTCGCCGAAGCGGGTGACGACGTCGGTGCGCGTGCTCGCGCCGGGGGTGATGCCCTGCCAGGGCTTCGCGAGCGTGCCCGCCGGGGCGGCGAGCGCGAGCGCGAGCGCCGCGAGGGGTAGCAGGTGAACGGAGCGCATGAGGCATGATACACCGCAAGGCGCCCGCGCGCGGGCCGCACCTACACCCACCTCACGCACCGTGAAGCTCCTCTCCGCAGACTTCGAAAAGACCGCGACCCGGCCGTCCGACTGGCCCGCCGAGCCGCTTCCCGAGTTCGCCTTCGTCGGGCGCAGCAACGTCGGCAAGTCGTCGATGCTGAACTCGCTCACGAAGCGCACTGGCCTCGCGCGCGTCTCCGCCACGCCCGGCCGCACCCAGGCGCTCCAGTTCTTCCGGGTGGAGGTCCGGCCCGCGCCCGCGGCGCGCACCACCGCCCTCCGCTTCTGCGACCTCCCCGGCTACGGCTGGGCGAAGGTGTCGAAGGGCGACCGCGAGCGCTGGGCGAAGATGATCGAGACCTACCTGCGCGACCGCGACACCCTCGGCGCGGTGATCCTCATCATCGACGCGCGCCACGAGCCGCAGCCCGCCGACCTGGAGGCGCTGGCGTGGCTGCGCGGCCTCGGCCGCGAGGTGTGGGTCGCCGCCACGAAGATGGACAAGCTCTCGCGGAACCGCCGGCTCGGGGCCCAGCGCGCGCTGGAACGCGCGCTCGAGCTGCCGGCCGGCGGCGTCATCCCGTTCTCCGCGGTGGAGGGGACCGGCTCCGACGCGATGTGGTCCCGGCTCCTCGCCACGGTGCGGGCCGAGCGGCCCTAGAACCCCTAGAACCCCGACGGCGACGGCACTGCGGAGCCCAGGTCGCGCAGCTCCTCCGCGCGCCGGGTCTTCCAGCGCTCGCTCATCATCGACCGCATCTCGTCGCCGCGGCGCGGGGCGAACAGGAGCCCCATCCCGGCGCCCACCAGCATCCCGAGCGCGAACAGCCCGAGCCCGCCGAACCAGTCGCCCACGGGGTTCCGCTGCTCGAGCCCCACGCGCGCGAGCATCTCATCCCGGTCCAGCCGGCCGAGCATCTTCCGCGCCGCATCCCACCGCGCCATCTTCTTCGCCTGCCGCCACGACATCGCCATCGCGTTCCCTCCCTCTGGAAGACCCCTCAAGCCTGCGCCGCCGCGTGGTGGGGCCACATCCCGCGCGCCACGCCGAAGACCTGCTCACGCACCGCCGGCACCGCGAGCGCGCCCACGGCCGCCCGCGCCAGCCAGCGCGTGGACCGGCTGAAGAGCCCGCCGCCGAGCAGGTAGCCTGCCGCGAGCCCGATCAAGGAGGCGGCGAGCGGCCGCTCCCGGATGCGTTCGACGAGCTCCCGCCCGATCTCACCCAGCCCCGGCAGCTCCGTCGATTCCGCCACGGCCCCTCCCTCCGCGCCGCCCGCCGCGCACGCACTCAGGCTGCGCATCGCGGCCGGGTCCGCAAAGCGCCAGGTCGAGGGGTTCCCTCGTGCGGCGGTTTACGGGAGTGCGGGACGCCGCCGTGCCCTGTAGGATTCAGGAAATTCCTGGAGCGCCAGCCGGAGGACGAACGCCATGAAGCTCGAGCTTCTGTACGGTCGCGGCCTGCTGCCCATCGAGCTGCCGGACGACGTCGAGGTCACGGTCATCCGCAAGCCGGCGATGCCGGTGCTCGCCGATCCGCCGGCCGCGGTGCAGGCAGCCCTGGAGCGTCCGGTCGGCGCCTCGCCGCTCTCGACCGAGGCCCGCGGCAAGCAAAGCGCGTGCATCCTCGTGTGCGACATCACGCGGCCGGTGCCGAACCGGCTCCTCCTCCAGCCGCTCATCCGCAACCTGATCGCGGCCGGGATCCCGGGCGAGCGGATCCTCGTGCTCGTCGCGACCGGCCTGCACCGTCCGAACGTCGGCGCGGAGCTCGAGGAGCTCATCGGCGATCCCTGGGTCCTCCGCACGGTCCGCGTCGAGAACCACGACGCCCGCGACGACGCCATGCACGCCGATCTCGGGTTCACGCCGGCGGGCACGCCCGTGAAGCTCGACCGCCGCTTCGTCGAGGCGGACGTGAAGATCGTGACCGGCCTCGTCGAGCCGCACTTCATGGCCGGCTACTCCGGCGGGCGGAAGGTGATCGCGCCCGGCGTCGCCCACAAGGACACCATCACCACCTTCCACAGCTCCCGCTTCATGGCGGACCCGCTCGCCGAGAACTGCGTGCTGGAGGGGAATCCGCTCCACCGCGAGCAGCTCGCCATCGCGGGCATGGTGGGGAGGGTGCTCGCCGCGAACGTCGTGATCGACGAGCGGCGGGAGCTGTCGTTCGTGAACTTCGGCGAGGTGGTCGCGAGCCACCTCGAGGCGGTGGCGTTCGTCGAGCGCTACGCGAGGGTGGCGGTGCCGCGCCGGTTCCACACCATCGTCACCAGCGCCGCGGGCTATCCGCTCGACAAGACCTACTACCAGACCGTGAAGGGCATGGTGGCGCCGCTCGACATCCTCGCGCCCGGCGGGAACCTCGTCATCGTCTCCGAGTGCTCGGAGGGGATGGGCTCGCGAGAGTACGTGGCTGCGCAGGAGCGGCTCATCGGGCTCGGCCCCGACGGCTTCTTCGAGGGGATCCGGGAGAAGCGCTTCGCGGACGTGGACGAGTGGCAGACGCAGATGCAGCTCAAGCCCATGCACGCGGGGCGGGTCCACCTCTACAGCGGGACGCTCACCGAGCGCGACCGCTCGCTCACGGGCGTGAACGTGGTCGCCTCCGCCCAGGACGCGGTGCTTGCGAGCGTGCGGGAGAGCGGTGATCCCCACGTGGCCGTGATCCCGGAGGGGCCGTACGTGGTGCCGGTGTATCGCGCCGAGCGATGACGAAGGGACGGCTCGAGGCGTTCAGCGACGGCGTGATCGCGATCCTGATCACGATCCTCGTGCTCGAGCTGAAGGTCCCGCACGGCGCGGACGCCAGCGCGCTCGCGCCGCTCGTGCCGATCTTCCTCACGTACGTGCTGAGCTTCGTGTACCTCGGCATCTACTGGAACAACCACCACCACATGCTGTGCGCCACGGATCGCATCAACGGTAAGATCCTGTGGGCGAACCTGCACCTCCTCTTCTGGCTCTCGCTCGTCCCGTTCACGACCGGCTGGATGGGCGAGAACCACTTCGCGGCGCTCCCCACCGCGGTCTACGGGGTCGTGCTCCTCGCCGCGGCGATCGCGTACGTCGTGCTCCAGAACGCGATCATCGCCGAACAGGGGCCGGGCTCGAGGCTCGCCGAGGCGATCGGCCGCGACCTCAAGGGCAAGATCTCCCCCTTCCTGTACGCGGCCGGGATCGGGCTCGCCTTCGTGCGCGAGTGGATGGCCGACGCGCTGTACGTGATCACGGCGCTGATGTGGCTCGTCCCCGACCGTCGCATCGAGTCGCGCGTCGAGGAGCGGCATCCCGCGAAGCACGACTGACGTGCAGTCAATGCGTGGTGGTCGTCACGCCGGTCGCCTGCAGCGCGCGAGCCGGCGGCGGACGGCGGGCGCTCGGGTCGAGCGCGATCTCGAAGACGACCGGGAGGTGATCGGACGCGAAGCGGACGTCCGGGCCGTCGAGCACCGCGCACCGCACCACGTGCACCGCGGGGCCCACGAACGCGCGGTCGAGCCGGAGGAGCGGGCGGGAGGAGGGCCAGGTGGGGCGGGCGCCGCCGCATGCGTCGGCGGCGTCGCCGAGGTGACGGCGGATCCAGCGCGGCACCGCCAGGAACGACCACGGCGTGTTGAAGTCGCCCACGAGGACGAGCGGGTAGGCGAGGGCGGCGTCGCGCAGGATGTCGGCGGAGAGGAGCTGGGCCGCCTGTCGCCGGCGCTCGCGCCAGTGGAGTCCGAGGTGCACGTTGAAGAAGTGGATCGCGCCTCCCGGCACCTCCACGTCGGCCCGCAGGCAGCCGCGCGGCTCGCGCCCCGGCACCGAGAGGTCGTAGCCGCGTGCCGACGTGATGGGGTGGCGCGAGAGGATGCAGTTGCCGTACGGGAAGCCGCCACGCAGCTCGGTGAGGCCGTACGCCGCGGCGAGGCCGGTGAGTTGCCCGAGCGTTCCGGCCGGATCGACGAGCCCACCCGGGCCGCCGAGCGCGCCCACCTCCTGCAAGCCCGCGACGTCCACGTCCGCGGCGGCGATCACCTCGGCCACGCGCTCGGGATCGTGGCGGCCGTCGCGGCCGCGCATCCCGTGCACGTTCCAGGTCATGAGCCGCACGCGCCTATGCCCTCGGGAAAGGGTCGTGAGGGAGCGGGCTCACGCGCGTCCGGCCTCGGGGAGCGGCGCGGGCGCCGTCGGGTCGTTTCGTGGCGCGGGGGCGTCGCGCAGGAGCCCGGGGCGGTAGCGCTCCATGAAGAACCGGTGGAGCTCGGCCGGCCGGCGCACGCGCTCGAAGTCGAAGCCCGCGTCGGCGGGGTGGAGCATGAAGGTCTCGATCTCCTCGGGCGCGACGCCGCCGTGGGAGCCGAACTCCCAGGCGTACGCCACCGGCTGCTGGCCCTCGCCGCGCCAGCCCTGCACCACGAGGTCGCCCGACTCGGGGAGCGAGAGCAGGTCGGCGAGGTAGCCGGCCAGTAGCTCCGGCTCGGGGTGGGGGAGCCGCGCGACGTCGGCGGGATCGGCCAGGTCGAGCTCGTTCCCGCGGAAGAGCGCGAACCCGCGCGCGCCGCCGCGGACGGCGACGATGCCCACCGCGCGCGACTCCCGGAGCGCGGCGAGGACCGCGGGGTGGCTGGTGCGGATCTCCTCGATCCGCTGCGGGCGGTCCGCGTCGAGGAGGTACACGTGCGCGAGGTCCCCGGCCTCGGCGGTGGCGATCCGATCGCTCACCGACGAGCCGAGCGCGTGGCCCACGATGCGCCCCTCCGCGAGGTCGAGCGCGCGCCGCGCCCAGCGCCGCGTGCCGGCGGGGAGGCTCCGGATCCTGCGCAGCGCCGCGCGCACCCCGCGCGTCCGGGCGAGGGAGAGGGCGGCGGAGGCGCCGAGATCGCGCGGCAGCGGCACGCCCTTGTCGGCGAGCGAGAGATACTCCGGCAGCGAGAGCCCGCTGCTCGCCTCGAACGGCGTCGTCGCCACCTGGCCGTGATCCGAGAAGACGTAGACGTCGTAGCGCTGCTCGGGGAGCGCCTCGGCGGCGGCGAAGATCGCGGCGAGCGCGCCGTCGATGGAGCGCAGGTGCGCGAGGGCGAGCGGAGAGTCGGGCCCGCGGCGGTGGGCGAACTCGTCGTACGCGACGAAGTCGGCGTAGACCACCGGGATCCCGCGCGCCATGTCCACGACGAGCCCCTGCACCGCCAGCTCGCGCACGAGCGCGGCCACGAGGAGCCGGTGCAGGAAGAAGCGCGGCTCGTGCTTCAGGCGCCCGAGGGACGCGGTCCAGCGCGCGCCCTCGAAGAGGCCGGCCGTGATCTCCCAGCCGAGCCGCGCCGCGAGGTTCACCGCGGTGACGCCGTGGACCATCCAGCTCGCGGCGTGATCCCACGCGTTGAAGCCGCGGGTGAGCGGCCGGAGGGTGAAGTCGGCGAGCCCGGCGAGCGAGAAGGTGCGGAGCGCCGCGCCGCCCGCGAAGATGGAGAAGTAGGAGGTGCCGCCGGCGAGGAGCGCCGGCGCGTTGCTCGCGACCTGCGCCTCCACCCGGCAGACCTCCGGGCCCGAGTCCATCCGCACCTCGGCGCGGCGCGCGCGGTCGTACCAGACGTAGCCGGGCACCGACGGGGAGCGGCCGTAGAACAGGCCGGCCTGGAACGCGGGGGTCGAGGACGGCGCGCCGCTTCGGAGGCGCGCGAGCCGGTGCCCACCCTGCGCCAGACGGCGCGCGAGGTGCGGGAGGAGGCCGTGCTCGAGGGCCCACCGGAGGCGCCGGTGCGAGACGCCGTCGAGCTGGAGGAGTAGGAGCCGGCGGCCGGCCTCGAGCGGCGGGGGGCGCACGTTTCCGCGGCGCGCCACGGGGAAGAGCGCGCGCCGCACCGACGCGCGCACCGCGCGGGGGACCAGCTCCAGGAGCGCCGGGGAGTCGAGCAGCCTCGCCATGCTTCCGGCAGAAGCTAGGGGCGGCGGCTGGCCGAAAGGAGCCCCGACACGCGGCCGCCGATGGGCGATCGAACGGGCGATCGCTCGCAGGGACGCCCAGAATTCGGGAGCGGAGCCCTGGAGAATCCGCTCAGCCGCCGGGCGGTGCCCAGCGCACCTCGAGGACCGTGAGCTCCACCTCTCCCGCCGGCCGCTGGACCCGCGTGACGTCCCCCTCGCGCTTCCCGAGCAGCGCGCGCCCCAGCGGCGCGTCCACCGACAGGAGGCCGCGCGCGACGTCGAACTCGTCGGGCCCGACGAGCCGGTAGGTGCGCTCCTCGCCGTCGTCGTCCTCCACGGTGACCCAGGCGCCGAAGTAGGCGCGGCCCGCGGGGTGCGGCGCCGGGTCGACCACCGTGAGGGTGTCCATCTTCACCGAGAGGAAACGCAGGCGGCGATCGAGCTCGCGCAGCTTCCGCTTGCCGTACTGGTACTCGGCGTTCTCGCTCCGGTCGCCGAGCGCGGCGGCCGCCTCCACCTCGGCGACGATCTTCGGGCGCAGGACGGTCCAGATCCGCTCGTGCTCGGCGGCGAGCCGGCGGAAGCCTTCGGGTGTGATGTAGCGGGGCCGCTTCGCTTCGCTCATGTGCGGTTCGAGGTTAACCTAGGGACCGTGAAGATCACCGACATCCTTCGGTTCGCGCGCGAGCGGGGCGAGCCCGTCTTCTCGTTCGAGTTCTTCCCGCCCAAGACGGACGAGGGCGTCCGGCAGCTCTTCGAGACCGTCGAGGCGCTGCGGCCGCTCGGCCCCGCCTACGTGTCGGTGACCTATGGCGCCGGCGGCTCCACCCGCGCGCGCACGCTCGAGCTCGTCACGCGGCTGAAGCGCGAGACCGAGGTGGAGGCGATGGCCCACGTCACCTGCGTCGGGGCGTCGCGCGACGAGATCGCGGCGGTGCTCGACGAGGTGCACGAGGCCGGGATCCAGAACGTGCTCGCGCTGCGCGGCGACCCGCCGCGCGGCCAGACGCGGTTCGAGCCGCACCCTGACGGCTTCCGCTACGCGAGCGAGCTCGTGACCTACGTGCGGGAGCAGCGCGACCGCTGGCGCTTCTGCATCGGCGCGGCCGCGTATCCCGAGGGCCACGTGGAGACCCGGGACCTCGCGGTCGATCTCGCGAACCTGAAGCGGAAGGTGGACGCGGGCGCCGACTTCCTGGTGACCCAGCTCTTCTTCCGGAACGCGCACTACTTCCGGTTCGTGGATCGCGCCCGCGCCGCCGGGATCCAGGTGCCGATCCTCCCGGGCATCATGCCGTTCACGAACGTGGAGCAGGTGGAGCGCTTCACGGCGATGTGCGGCGCCCAGATCCCGCCCGCGCTGCGCGCGGCGATGGAGGTGCGGCGCGAGGACGCCGACGGCGCGCTCCAGCTCGGGGTGGCCCACGCGACGCTGCAGTGCGCGGATCTCCTGCGGCGCGGCGCGCCCGGCATCCACTTCTACACGCTGAACCGAAGCCCCTCGACGCGCGCGATCGTGGCCGCGCTGCGCGCGTCGGAGCCGTGGCGAGAGTGAGCTCGAACGAGCCTGCGCCTGCACGGCATCGAGCCAGCTCGCCCAGCCTCCTCCCCGCACGCCGTGCGAGCGGCTCTCGGCCTGGACAAGGCCTCCAAAGGTTCGCGAGCGGACCTGGCAGCGTGTGGTGCTGCTCCATAGACGTTGGGCCTTCGTGGAGTGCGTGCTCGATCAGGCGTCTCTCGAGCGCTGAGGCCAACGGCTGGGAGGAGCGATCACATGGACAAGATGCTCGTAGTCGTGTTTCCCAACGAGAGCGGAGCCTACGAGGGCAACAAGGCGCTATCCGAGCTGGATCAGGAAGGCAGCATCGTCCTCTATGCGTCGTCCGTGATCGCGAAGGACCAGTCCGGGCGCGTGACGATCAAGCAGGAGGGCGACCAAGGTCCGCTGGGGACCACCGTCGGCATGTTGACGGGGACGCTGATCGGATTGGTCGCCGGGCCCGCGGGCGCTGCGGCCGGAGCCTATCTCGGGACCGTGGGCGGCGGGATGTTCGACCTCGCCAAGGCGGGCGTCGGTGCGGACTTCGTCGACGACGTCGCGCGATCGCTGAAGCCCGGCAAGGTCGCCGTGGTGGCGGAGATCAACGAGGAGTGGGTGACCCCGGTCGACAGCCGGATGGAAGCGCTGGGCGGCGAGGTTCACCGGCGCGCGCGCACGGAGGTCGTCGACGCGCAGCTCCAGTCCGAGCAGGACGCGGTGCAAGAGGAGCTCGCCGACCTGAAGGCCGAGGCGGCCAAGGCGAGCGGTGAGGCGAAGGCCAAGCTGCAGAAGCGGATCGACGCGGCCAACACGCGGCTCCAGGGGCTCCAGTCGCGCGCGCAGGGGACCCGGGATCGGCAGAAGA
>Ga0306924_10009206_pt1 | contig 10006 bp, 7 predicted proteins | sample sta12Can44000111_FD_203756 | JGI IMG/M metagenome (GOLD analysis project Ga0306924, IMG submission 203756) | Lab enrichment of tropical soil microbial communities from Luquillo Experimental Forest, Puerto Rico - statanox.12C.anox.44.000.111 (v2)... | ecosystem: Environmental > Terrestrial > Soil... | reverse complement strand
CCAGTACGTGATGTCGATGCTCCGCGTGAGCAAGGTCGTCCCGCCCAAGCGGCAGATCATCAAGGACATCTCCCTCTCGTTCTTCCAGGGCGCGAAGATCGGGCTGCTCGGCCTGAACGGCGCCGGCAAGTCCACCGTGCTCCGGATCATGGCGGGGGTCGACGAGGAGTACGAGGGCGAGGTCCAGCGCCAGGGCGGCATCCGCATCGGCTACCTCCCCCAGGAGCCGAGGCTCGACGGCGCGAAGACCGTCCGCGAGGAGGTCGAGTCGGCCCAGGGCGAGGTCGCCGCGGCGCAGCAGCGGCTCGAGCAGGTCTACGCCGCCTACAGCGAGCCCGACGCGGACATGGAGAAGCTCGCCGAGGAGCAGGCGCGGCTCGAGGCCATCATCGCGAACGCGGGGGCCGACACCGGGAACGCGCTCGAGATCGCGGCCGACGCGCTCCGGCTCCCGCCCTGGGACGCGCGCATCGCGAACCTGTCGGGCGGCGAGAAGCGGCGCGTGGCGCTCTGCAAGCTGCTGCTCTCCAAGCCCGACATGCTCCTCCTCGACGAGCCGACGAACCACCTCGACGCCGAGTCGGTGGAGTGGCTCGAGCAGTTCCTGACGCGCTTCCCGGGCACGGTCGTCGCCGTCACGCACGACCGCTACTTCCTCGACAACGCCGCCGAGTGGATCCTCGAGCTCGACCGCGGCCACGGCATCCCGTGGAAGGGGAACTACTCCTCCTGGCTCGAGCAGAAGGAGCAGCGGCTCGAGCTCGAGGCGAAGCAGGAGAGCGCGCGCATCAAGGCGATGAAGCAGGAGCTCGAGTGGGTGCGCCAGAGCCCGAAGGCGCGCCAGGCGAAGAGCAAGGCGCGCCTCGCGCGGTTCGAGGAGCTGTCCCAGGTCGAGGTGCAGCGGCGGAACGAGACGAAGGAGATCTTCATCCCGGTCGCGGAGCGGCTCGGCGACAAGGTGATCGAGTTCAAGGGCGTGTCGAAGGGGTTCGGCGACCGGCTGCTGATGGACGAGCTGTCGTTCATCGTGCCGCCCGGCGCGATCGTCGGGATCATCGGTCCGAACGGCGCGGGCAAGTCGACGCTCTTCAAGATGATCACCAGCGTCGAGAAGCCGGACGCGGGGACGGTCTCGATCGGCCAGTCGGTGAAGCTCGCCTTCGTCGACCAGAGCCGCGAGAACCTGTCGTCGGAGAAGACCGTCTTCGAGGAGATCTCGGGCGGGCGCGACCTCATCCAGGTCGGCAAGTTCGAGATGCCGAGCCGCGCGTACATCGGCCGGTTCAACTTCAAGGGGCCCGACCAGCAGAAGGTGGTCGGCACCCTCTCGGGCGGCGAGCGCGGGCGCCTCCACCTCGCGAAGACGCTCATGACCGGCGCGAACGTGCTGCTGCTCGACGAGCCGTCGAACGACCTCGACGTCGAGACCCTGCGCGCCCTCGAGGACGCGCTCCAGGACTATGCCGGGAGCGTCTTCGTCATCTCGCACGACCGCTGGTTCCTCGACCGGATCGCGACGCACATCCTCGCCGCCGAGGGCGACTCGCGCTGGACGTTCTTCACCGGGAACTACCAGGAGTACGAGGCGGACAAGCGCCGCCGGCTCGGCGAGGAGGGCGCGAGGCCGCGCCGCATCCGGTACAAGCCGATAGTTCGTTGACGGGGGCTGCGCGCGCGATAGCGCGCCGCGTCGAGATCGACCTGGGCGGTCGAAAACGGAACCGGGTCGGGCGCTTGCACCGCCGGCCCCCCAGGTGCGAGTGTTCGCCCTTCCGACTCACGGGGGAGCGCTCTTGAACGTCCTCGTCCTGAACTGCGGCAGCTCTGCGATGAAGTTCGCGGTGGTCCACTCCACGAACGGTCACGAGCACATCAAGGGCATCGCGCAACCGCTCGGCGGGGCCGGCGCGACGCTCACGTTCACCCACGAGGGGAAGAAGGAGACGCGGCCACTCCCGGGCGCGGACCTCGACGCGGCGCTGCGCGCCATGGTGGCGCTGCTCCGCGAGGTGGGGCTCGCCGACCGGATGCTCGGCATCGGGCACCGCGTCATCCACGGCGGCGCGAAGTTCTCGGGGTCGATGTTCATCACGCCCGAGGTGATCGCGAAGATCAGGGAGTGCATCCCGCTCGGCCCGCTCCACAACCCGCCGAACGTCCGCGGCATCGACCTCGGGCACGAGCTCTTCCCGGACCTCCCCCAGGTCGCGGTGTTCGACACGGCGTTCCACCAGACGATGCCGCCGCGCGCGTACCTGTACGCGGTGCCGTACGAGTGGTTCGAGAAGCACGAGGTGCGCCGCTACGGCTTCCACGGCACGAGCCACCGCTACGTGTCGCAGCAGGCGGTGAAGCAGCTCGGCCTCGACCCCGAGGACCACGCCATCGTGACGGCGCACCTCGGCAACGGCTGCTCGCTCTGCGCGGTCCGGAACGGCCAGAGCATGGACACGACGATGGGGCTCACGCCGCTCGAGGGCGTCGTGATGGACACGCGCAGCGGCTCCATCGACCCCTCGATCATCGTGCACATGAAGAAGGCGCTCGGGTGCAGCGCCGACGAGGTCATGCAGAAGCTGAACAAGGCCTCCGGCCTGCTCGGCGTCTCCGGCCTCTCGAAGGACATGCTGACGCTCCAGGACGCGGCGAAGGACGGGAACGCGCGCGCCGCCCTCGCGATCGAGAAGTTCTGCTACTCCGTCGCGAAGCACGCGGCGGGCATGATCGTCTCGCTCGGCCGCGTCGACGCCCTCGTCTTCACCGGCGGCATCGGCCAGAACGCCGTCGACGTGCGCGCCCAGATCGTCGGGCTGCTCGCGTTCGCCGGGTTCACCCTCGACCCCCGCGCGAACGAGATCCACGGTCAGTCGACGCAGGGCCGGATCACGCGGACGACGAGCCCCATGGCGGCGGTCATCGCCACCAACGAGGAGCTCATGATCGCGCAGGACACCGCGGAGATCGTGGCCCACGATCCGAACGTGACCGCGCGCTGGGGCATGACCCCCGCCCTCCGCGCCGTCGCGGCCGCGGTCGTCGATGCGGCGATCCAGGCCTCCGCGGCCGAGACGTAAGCGGCCGTCCCCAGGTCGGCCGGCGCGCCGGAGGCTCAGAAGCGCGCGCCGACGGTGAAGCCGCCCACGTGCTGGCGCGAGTCGCCCCGGTTCCACTCGAGATCGAACGCGAGCGTGGTGGGCATCCAGCTCGGCCCGAGCACCGATACGTGGATGGAGGGCTGGCTCTCGAGGACGCCCGTCACGTACCCGCCGGGCATGGTGAGGGGCTGGACGTTCGTGCCATAGATCCCGGCGCCCTCCCGGAACTCGATCTCCACGAACCTCGTCGCGTACGCGATGGCGACGAAGGGGTGCAGCTCGCCGAAGTAGCCGGTGCCGAGACCGAGCACGCCCTCGACCCCTCCCCGGAGCGACCAGGGACCGCCGAGCGGCTGGACGAGCTTCGCGAGCCCGCCGACGTGGGCGAGGACGTCGTAGCCGCTGGGATAACGGTACTGGAGCTGGTTCACCCCGCGTCCGCCGAGGTGCCGACCCGAGAAGACGGTCTGGTGCGCCCAGTCCTGCATGACGCTCCCGCCGAGGTCGCCCACGACCTGGAGCCCGACCATCCAGCCCACGATGAGCCCCCGCGCCGGTGAGGGGCCGAGGAACCGCTGCCAGGCGGCGTAGACCCTGCCGTCGTCGACCCGGTCGAGGCCGCCGCGCTCCGTGATGAGCTGCTCGCTCAGGCCGAGGCGCAAGAGTCCGCGATCCCCGTCCGGAAGCTCGGCCGTGATGCGCAGGTTCGCGACGAACCCGTTGTCGTCCTCGAGCTTGCCCTTCGGGAGCCCCAGGTAGTCGTCGAAGAACCCGACCGTCAGCGACCGGGTCGTCCACGCGCGCGTGCTCACCGTCGGTGCGGCATCGGCGTCCGGCTCGTCCTCGAGCGCTCGCGGGATGTCCGGGGCGACGGCGAGCGCGCACGCCAGCGCCGCCGCGCACCGTGCGCGGCGGCTGGACGTGCGGCCGGCCGCGCGTCCGGGATCCGGTGACCATGTCGCGGGGGCTCGGGCCAAGCTGACCTCGGCGCGGTGCAGGCGGCGGGCCACCGCCGCGCGCGCCGTCCAGCGCCGGGATCCTCGCGGCGCGCTCCTCGGCGCTCGTCGCCCGCCGGCGGGTCGTTGAGCGGATCGATCAGGCTCTGAGCACCTGCTTGGTCCCGCGTCCGTCGCCCGAAGCCCTACGCCGTTCGTGCGAGCCGGCGTGGTCCCGAGGACCCGATCACGGCGCGCTCTCGATCCGCGTCGCAGCGGCGATGCCCTCCGCCATCTCCTGGCCGAACCGGACGAGCGCCCTTTGCATCGCGGCGACCAGCGCGCCGTAGTCCGCGCCGTCGACCTTCTCGGTGACGGTGGCGTCCCTCACCGCGAGCGACTTCGCCTCCTCGCCCCGCTCCGCGACCAGCTCCCACCGAGCGTGCAACACGACCGCCCGACCGAGGACGCCGTCGAACCGCGAGATGCTGACCGCGGCGCGGTACGAGGAGGCCACGGCGGGGAGCGTGGCGGATCTCCAGGCGGACACGAGGACCTTCCGAGCTGCGAGCCGGTCCGCGAGCGTCGCGACGAGGGAGCGGGTGATCTCGCGCTCCAGCGAGCCGCCCCAGCGATCGAAGTTCGCCACGACGAGCTCGTTCGTGCCGGCGCGGGTCACGATCTGCTGGCGGTCGAGGTAGTCGGGGAGCTCGATCGGTCCGACGGCCAGGGTCGCGTCGGCGCCGGTGAAGCCCGGGCCATCCGGGACCTCGAGCGGCGCCAGCGTGTAGAACCGTGAGGGGCGAGAGGTCCCGACGCAGCCCGCGAGGGTGAGGAGCGCCGCGCAGGCGAGGAGCCGCGGCCCGCCGACACGACCTCGCCTCGTCACCGCCTACCTCCTCCCCTTCAGCACGGCCTCCGGGTTTCGCTCGAGGGAGTCGGCCAGGGACCGGACCGCGCGCGCGGCCGCGTCGAGCTCGGAGAGCGTCCTGCTCAGGTCGTACCCGAGGTTCGCGTTCTGCGCGGCGATCCGCTCGTAGGAGCCGAGCGTCGACCGCAATTGCTCGAGCGACGTGCCCGCCTGCCTGAGCGCCTGCTCGGCCTGCGCGAACGTGCGACCCGCGGCGTCGGAGGACGCCGTCAGGCTCGCCGTCAGCGGCTTCACCTCCGCCCTCAGCTCCCGGATGAGTCCCTCGAGCTCGCGGGTCGCGCCCGCGAAGCCCTGTGCCGCTTCCTGCACCGCAGGAGAATGGACGAGCTGATCGACCGCGTCGGTCGCGCTCATGATCTTTTCGGGGAGCTTGCGCAGCGTCTCCGTGAGCTGGTCCCGGAGCGAGGGGATGGTCGGGATCTCCGGGTACCTCGGCTCGAGCCCGACGAGCGTCGTCGGCATCTCCGGGCGGAAGTCGACGTTGATGTAGAGCTGCCCGGTGACGATGCTCAGGACGTCGAGCTGCGCCTTGAGCCCCTTCTCGAGGAGCGGCTGGTAGAGCCTGCCCGTCTTGAACAGGTCCGCGCCTTCCCCGAGCGACTCCTTGCCTCGCGGCGAGACGATCAGGCTCCGCGGGTTGAACTCGACGTACACGGGGATCGCGATGCTCAGGTCCGTCGGGTCGAACACCGCGGCGATCTTCGTGACCTGTCCGACCGTGACGCCCCGGAACTTGACGGGCGAGCCGACCGAGAGCCCGGTGATCGTTCCCGAGAAGAACATCACGGCGGTGGGTCGGTTCCGGAACAGCCTTCCAGATCCGAAGATGGTGACGCCGAGGACGGCCAGGGCGATGGCGCCGACGACGAAGCCGCCGATCAGCGTCTTGCTCGCCGCTCTAGCCATGGCTCGCCTCTCGCCCCCGGGTCAGGAACGCGATCACCCGGGGATCCCTCGACTCGGCCAGGAGCTGCTTCGGGCTCCCCGAGGCGATCATCGTCTTGCTCTCGGCGTCGAGGAAGACCGAGTCGTCGCCGATGGCGAAGATGCTCGCGAGCTCGTGCGACACCACCACGATGGTCGCGCCGAGGCTGTCCCGGAGCTCGAGGATGAGGTCGTCGAGGAGCCGCGACGTCACCGGGTCGAGCCCGGAGGACGGCTCGTCGAAGAAGAGGATGTCCGGGTCGAGCGCCATCGCCCGCGCCAGGCCGGCGCGCTTCGTCTGGCCGCCGCTGAGCTGCGACGGGTAGAGCTCCTCGAGGCCCGCGAGGCCCACCAGCGCGAGCTTGAGCGACACCAGGGCGGAGACCTCTCCCGCGGTGACCGGGGCGTACTCCTCGAGCGGGAGCGCCACGTTCTCCGAGAGGGTCATCGAGCTCCACAGCGCCCCGCTCTGATAGAGCACGCCGAAGCGGCGCAGGACGCGCTCCCGCTCGCGCTCCGGCAGCTCCCAGAACCCTCCGCTCGTCCCTTCATAGAGGATGGTGCCGCTCGCGGGCGTCTGCAGCCCGACGAGGTGCCGGAGCAGCGTGCTCTTCCCGCTGCCGCTCCCTCCCATGACGACGAAGATGTCATGCTCTCTCACGGTGAAGCTGAGATCCCGCATCACGACGTAGCCGTCGTACGCCATGGCGAGATCACGGACCGTGATCTTGGCCCGCGGCTCGACCCCCGGGGCTCCCCGTGAATCAGATGCCGAGGGCATAGGCCACGACCGTGATGAGGGCAGTCGCCACGACGATGCTGACGATGCCCGTGACGACCGCGGAGGTGGTGGCCTGCCCCACCCCCGAGGCGCTGCGGCTGCTGCCGAGGCCGCGCATGCAGCCCGTCACCGCGATGAGGACCCCGAACACACCGCCCATGAACAGGCCGAGGGACAGGTCGCCGAGGTGGATGACGCGCCTCGTCTCCAGGTAGTACTGCGTCGCGCCGATGTCGAGCATCGTGACCGCGACGATGAGCCCGCCGAGGATCCCCATGACATCGGCGTAGAGGCAGAGGAGCGGCATCATCAGGGTCAGCCCGAGCAACCGAGGGAGGACGAGGAAGTCCATCGGCGGGATGCCGAGGGTCCGCAGGGCGTCGATCTCCTCGTTGACCTGCATCGTGCCGAGCTCCGCGGCGAAGGACGCGCCGGTCCGGCCCGTCATGATGACGCCGGTGATGATGGCCGCGATCTCCCGGACGGTGCCGATCCCGACGAGGTCGGCGACGTAGATCTGCGCGCCGAACGCCCGCAGCTGGATCGCGCCGACGAACGCCAGGATCAGCCCCACGAGCAGGTTGACCAGCGAGACGATGGGGAGAGCGCGCGCGCCGCAGTCCTGGACGACGAGCAGGAGGTCCGAGCCGCGGAACCGGGCCTTTCCTGCGACGAGGCGGACGACCGAGAGGAACGCGTCCCCGACGAAGGCGAGCGTCTCTCCGCCCGCCCTCCACGCTGCGAGGGCCACATCCCCGACCCGCGCGAGGAAGGGCATCCGCGACTCGGCGCGAACGTCCATCCTCGCCGGCACCGCCGCGGCGAGCGCCAGGAGCCGCCTCACGCCGTCGGGCAACCCGCGCTCGTCGACCTCGACGCCCAGCTGCGCGAAGCGCGACAGCAGCGCCCGCAGGAACGTGAGCAGTCCGCTGTCCCAGCCGGCGAGCGCGCGCGTGTCGAAGATCACCTTTCGAGGGGGCGGACCCTGCTCGACCTCCCCGAGGACGCGCCCGGGCTCGGGGATGCCGCGCCCGAGCCTCCAGTCTCCGGCGAGCGCGAGGCGCAGCGTGCCGTCCGGCGCTCTCGCGTACTCGAGATCGACCCCCGACATCACCCGACCCCTCCAGCCGGACGCCCCACTCCCAGGTGCCGCCGGTGTCGACCCTCATCCCGCGCCGATGCGCTCGTGCGCGCTCAGTCGCCCAGGACCACCGGGTTGGGCCGCGGCCCCGCGGTCCTGCGAAGCAGGTTCCTGTCGACGTGATGGAAGGGCTGCGGACGCCCGGCGACCTGCAGCACGGTGTCCTGCTCGTACGCGAAGGTCCCGTCGTCGTTCACGGTGAGCGTGAGCGAGTACTCGACCGTCCGGAAGTTCTCGTTCAGGAACGTCGCGGACACGATGCCGGCCACGGGCGAGCCGAGCGTCGCCCTCACGGTGAAGCGTCGCGCGTCCGGCTCAGCCGTTCCCATCGCCATCGCGATCTGGCCGCGCGGTATCGTCAGCGTCTGCAGCAGGATCTTCGTGGCGGGCTCCCACAGCCAGTAGCCGACCTGATCGTGGAACGTGAGCCGCTCGTCGAGCTTGTTGATGTGGATGTGGTAGCGCAGCCCGTACAGGAGCTGCGGGCCGTTCGTCTGCGGGTCGATGGGCTCGAACACGGCCCGTTCCCGGAACGGCTCGTCCTTGGTGCCGTCGGCGACCGGGTGCGTGTCGACGCCCTGGCCTTCCCACGCGCCCGCGAGCTTCGCCAGCGGTCCGAGGTTCCGGAGCGTGTCCAGGTCGAACCCTTCGGGCTCGGTGTAGATGTCGCGTGCCATGTCGCCGCGCGTCGGCCTCAGGAGAAGACGTCGAGCACGTAGTCGTGCGCCGCGAGCGCGGCGCGCGGCATCTTCCCCGCGTCGACGCGCCGGACCACCTCGTCCCGCGAGAGATCGAAGATCGCCTCGAGGATCGGCGCCCGATCCGGATCGCTCGCCTGGCCGACGACGAACAGGACGCGGGCGCTGTGCTGGACGTAGCGCGGCGAGAGGAGCTGCTTCTTCAGGAGCTCCATGATCGCCGGCGCCTTCGCGCGGTCGAACCGGCTCGGCTCGCCGCGCCGGTCCTGCTCGGCGAAGAACGCGTACGTCCACTCGTTGTGATAGTCCCAGACCTTCTGGAACAGCTCCCGGGTGAAGCGCGTGCCGGCCCGGATCGGCTCCGCGTCTTGCCCGAGCACCACCCCGTCCTCCGTCAGCTTCTGACGCTGCAGGTGGCCGTCCTTCGTGATCGTCGCCTCGTGCTGGACGAGCGACCAGAGCCACGAGACGTAGATCCGGTAGGTCGCGAGGTCGTTCATGAAGCGGAGCTTCAGCTCGTAGTCGTCGATCGCGGCCGCGAAGTTGCCGTTCAGGATCTGGAAGCCGTAGTTCGCCGCCATGTAGAACGAGTGCTGGACGTGCTCGATGGTGACGTCGCCCTTCGGCACGTCGTAGATGGCGTGCCAGAGCTCCGGCGTGAGCAGCTTCTCCGGCGCGTCGACCGACTCCTTCGTGATCACGGCGGGGGTGATCTTGCCGTCCGCGCGGAGGAGCCCGCGCTCCTGGAACAGCTTCCTCTCGGCGTCCGAGAGGCCGCTCGCGACGGTCGGGACCGCCTTGCCCTTCACGTCCGTCGTGCGGAGCGGCGCGTCCACGAGCTGCTGCAGCGCGGAGAGCGGCGCCTGGAGCGGTCCGTTCCCGGCGGCGACGTACTCCGTCTCGGGGCTCGCGACCCAGCTCTGGCGGTAGGCGTCGTAGAGCCGCCCCTTCACGCGCCCGGCGAGGATCTCGTCGAGCGTCGGCTGCTGCCCGGCCGCGACCGGCGCCTCCGGGACGAACATGAGGCCGAGGATCCGCTCCCGGAGCTTGTCCGCGACCATGGCCCGGAGCGCGAACGGGTTGTAGCGCGAGCGGCCGTAGGGATCGGCCGCCTGGTAGATCATCACCGCCGCCATACCGCCGATGGGCGCGCCCTGCGTGAGCTCCCCGCGCTTCAGCCCCGCCATGAGCATGAGGAGCGCGTTGTAGCGCTGGTAGGCGATCATCCCGGGCGTCGCCATCCCGATCGACTGCGGATCCGGGAAGACGCCCTTCGGATCGTCCTTCCACATCTCGATGAGGCTGCCGAGGTAGTCCCAGCGCCCGACGTTCGTGCCGAGGAGCCGGCGGCGCAGCGTCCAGAGGATCGCCGGCAGGTGACGCCCCGCGTTCCCCTCCTCGTAGAGCATCTTGCACTTGAGCGTGCCGGCGGGGACGCCCATCAGCCCCTCGAGGCGCGAGAGCAGGCGCTCGACGATCAGCGCCTCGCGCGGCGTCTGGA
>Ga0306924_10009203_pt1 | contig 10007 bp, 9 predicted proteins | sample sta12Can44000111_FD_203756 | JGI IMG/M metagenome (GOLD analysis project Ga0306924, IMG submission 203756) | Lab enrichment of tropical soil microbial communities from Luquillo Experimental Forest, Puerto Rico - statanox.12C.anox.44.000.111 (v2)... | ecosystem: Environmental > Terrestrial > Soil... | reverse complement strand
GATCAAGGCGATCGTTCGCTGGAATCGCTGCTGTGAATTCCAAGTGAGGCCGATGATTGCGGCAATGATTAGATGCGGCAGCGGAAACACTAGAACCGCTGATGAATTCGTACTGCATCTGGCAGGGGAAATACGCCGAGGGTGATCAGAATTCCACCGACAAAGAGAAAATGATGCGGTCCGTGTTGGCCCGACTCTTATCGAAAACGAAAGCAGGGCCAGAAGAGCGAGCATCAGCGCGATTCCGATCGCCGCTCTTGGCCCCAACGGTTCCCGTCATAGATTCGTTCGAACACGCCGCGGACATCCATTAATCGATAGGTGAGGTTTAAGATTCCCAGAATTCGTGTTTATTCGTGATCATTCGTGGTTAAAGAAATTCCGTGACCTCGGCGCAAATCCGGCAATCGTTTCTCGATTTCTTCCGCGAGAAGAAGCACAGCATTGTGCCGTCGTCGCCACTTTTGCCGGACGCGCCCAATCTCCTGTTCACAAACGCGGGCATGAACCAGTTCGTACCGATTTTTCTGGGACGACAAAAGCCGACGTGGCGGCCGCCGCGCGTCGCTGACACTCAGAAATGCATTCGCGCCGGCGGCAAACACAACGATCTCGAAGACGTCGGACTCGACACTTATCACCACACGTTCTTCGAGATGCTTGGCAACTGGAGCTTTGGCGATTACTTCAAAAAGGAAGCAATCGAGTGGGCATGGGAACTAGTTGTCGAGCGGTGGAAATTTCCCGCGCAGCGACTTTACGCGACTGTTTACAAACCTGGGCCTGACGAGCCGAGTGAGTTCGATCAGGAGGCGCACGATCACTGGGCGCGCTTGTTTCAAGACGCCGACCTCGATCCGAAGATTCACATCGCTGGTTTTGGTACAGCCGACAATTTCTGGATGATGGGCGACACCGGTCCGTGCGGGCCGTGCTCGGAGCTACATGTCGATCTCACGCCGGATGGCGACACTCGCGGTGCGCTCGTGAACAAAAATGATCCGCGCTGCATCGAGATTTGGAACCTAGTGTTCATTCAATTCAACGCACATCCGGATGGAACATTTGCGCCTTTACCGCGACGCCACGTCGACACGGGAATGGGTTTCGAGCGTACAACGGCAATCATTCAAGGTACCAAAAACCTTACGGATTTCTCCGGAACGGTCTCGAATTACGAAACGGACATCTTTCGCCCGATCTTTGATGAAATTGAGAAACTGAGTGGCAAGAGATACGCGTCAACCCTGCCCAAACATGTAAACGCCGGTGAGAGCAAAAAGGATAAGATTGACATCGCCTTCCGAGTAGTCGCCGATCACATTCGCGCGCTCAGCTTTGCAATCGCAGACGGAATCATTCCGTCAAACGAGGGCCACGGTTATGTGTTACGCCGGATTTTGCGACGGGCAATCCGTTACGGCCGCGGTTTGGGTTTCCATGAGCCGTTCTTCTTCAAACTCGTCAATGTTCTTGCGAAAGCGATGGGCGAGGTTTTTCCTGAAGTCCGCGCCAAACAAAAGACAATCGAAGAAACAATTCGTCGCGAAGAGGAATCCTTTAACAAGACTCTCGATAAAGGGATTGAACTCTTCGACTTAGAAGTCGGACGCGGTGTCTCGAAAATCTCCGGCGCGTTCGCGTTCAGACTTTATGACGAGCAAGGGTTTCCGCTCGATTTGACTGAACTGATGGCGCGCGAACGCGGACTCACTGTCGATGTTGTTGGATTTGAGAGATTGATGGAGCAGCAACGCGACCGTACGCGCAAAGCTCATAAAAAAGAAATGATCGCAGTTGAAGGAGAGTTGACCGCGGCGCCGACAAAATTTCTCGGCTACGATTTTATTGAAACGGAAGCGGTGGTCGAATCGGTTTTGGCGGGACAAAAACCGGAAGAGCTCGCGATCGTTCTCGATCAAACGCCGCTGTACGCCGAGATGGGCGGCCAAGTAGGGGACCGGGGCTTGTTGCACGTTCCGGGACACGATCGCACGGAAGTCGGTCAGCTTCGCGTCATCGATACTCAAAAACGCGGCGATGTTTTTGTTCACCGCGCCAAATTGATCGACGGACGCGCTCCTGAGCCGGGCGAGGCGGTGCGCGTGTCCGTCGACGTCGCGCGGCGACAATTGATTCAAGGCCATCACACTGTGACGCATTTGCTGCATTGGGCGCTGCACCAAGTTGTGAGCAAAGATGCGGCGCAGAAGGGAAGTTACGTCGGACCGGACAAACTGACCTTCGATTTCTCGAGCGCTGCTTTGACAGCCGAGCAAAAGCGCGACGTCGAGAAATTGGTGAATGAAAAGATCGCGGAGAACGCGTTGGTTTCGTGGATAGAAATTTCCTACGCCGAAGCAAAAAGGCGCAAAGAGATTCAACAATTCTTTGGCGAGAAATATGGCGACAGGGTCCGTGTCTTACAAATTGGCGGCGATCCGGCAAAGTTGAACGGCTACTCGATGGAATTGTGTGGCGGCACGCACGTAAGATCGACGAGCGAGATCGGTCCGTTCCGGGTCGTGAAAGAAGAGGCGATCGCCGCCGGGACGCGACGCATTGAAGCCGTCGCGGGCGATGCAGCGCGCGTTTGGGCGAAGGAAGAAGCGAAGCGTCAGCAGGAAAAATTTGAGACGCTGTTGCGCAAGAAGCCGGACCTCGCGGCATTGCCTGTTTTCACTGGCTCAGTGCCAACCACGGAGATGTTGAAGCAAGTCGATGCGCGTGCGACCCATCTCGAAACATTGGATGTCGATGTTCGCGAGTGGGAGAAGAAACACGCAAAAGAAGCGGAAGCCGAGTTGCGAAGTCGCGGTGCGCAAGTCGCGAACGAACTCGTGTCATCCAACGCTGGTCAGAAAATCTGCGTAGCCAAAATTCGGGACGCTGGCGGGAAATTGCTTCAAGCCATCGCCGACGCGCTGAAGGCGAAGTTTGACGGACCGATCGTTCTCGCGGGCTCGCAAGAAAATAATGTCGCGCTTATCGTCGTCGTTCCGAAACCTCTAACTTCCCAGATTCAGGCGAACAAGATCATCCAGCAGATCGCGCCGATCGTGGGCGGCAAGGGCGGCGGGCGTCCGGAAAGCGCACAAGGTGGCGGCACCAACGCGGCGAAGATTGACGAAGCGTTGGCGAAAGCGCGAGAGCTTTTGGGTTAGCACGCGCTCGGCGTGGCTGCATGCTTCGTGCGGGCGAGTTGTGAAGAGGATCTGTTTCCTGTCGGCAGTCCAAGCTTGGATAATACGAGTTGTCGCTCGGGACGTCTTTAAAGACGGTTACGTTTCCTGTCGCCACGTGGACCACGGCCATGTCACGTACGACCGAACTCTCGCTCTTTCTTTCAACGATGTTGAACGCTAGGCGAGTTCTATCGGGCGATATTGTCGGGAAAATACCGTCAGCAAGCTTTTTCTCATCGCTGCTGTCCGAGATTTGCGATCCAGACGGCATCATCGCGTTCAAACGTGATCATTTGCGGACCCGGCGAAGAGGTGGCCGCTCCGAGCGAGACAAACATCATTTGGGACAGGATTTTCGGGTTCATGGGATTGCCAGGGTGATGAAGAATGTTGCTGCCAGTGCGAGGAACAGAACCAGCATATAAATGAAGCCGCCGACGAAAAATTTTAGTGTACTGATGAACCAACCTTGCCCGTAGACCCGCCGGATCGAGAAGAAAATTTGCACCACGAAAGCGATCCAAAGAAGAGCGATCACCCAGTCGGCGAACGTGCCCGGAATGGTGCGATCGAGCCCCATGGTCGTGAGTACGATCAACATGACCCCGGTGTAGAAGAACGTGTGGATATGGAGCGCGTAAATTAGGTGGTCGATGTAGAAGATACCTCGTCGGGCATAGAGAACTTTCAGAACAAATGCGAACAACGGAATGCAACAAAGCATCATGTAGGGCAGATTGCTGAACAGCGTCGTGATGAAGAGGCCCATCTTCGTTCCATGTTCGCCCATCTTGTCCTTCGCGCGCTCTTCCAACCATTTCTCGAATGGAGTCGTTGATTTCGCGTCGTCGAAGATGACAAAAGGTCGATCTGTGACCGGCCCGTAGGTTTGTTTGCCTGAGTCAGCTGGCGAGACTGTTGGCATCGTGGTTGGCGAAGAATTCTCTTCAGCTGCTACCGTCGCCGAAGGGCTCGGCTTGGTCAGATAATCCAACGCTTCTTGTGCTTTTCGGCGCTGATCCGCTGAAAGATTTTCTCTTTCGAGCTCTTTTTCGATCTCGTCACGCTTTTCCGCGATCGCGGTCGCGACTTCCGCTCGATTCTTCTCTGGAATCTTGCCAGGCTCGAAACGAATCCACTTCGCTCCATAATTCACGGCAAAGAAAAATAGGATGCTCGCGAGCAGGTAGAGACGCAATGGATGCAAATAGCGGACGCGTTTGCCGGCGAGGAAGTCGTTCGTGAGTTTCCATGGTTTCACGATGAGCAGGGCGATCGTCGCGAAAAATTTGGAATCCCAGTTTAGGAACGAATCGAGAACGTCGACAATCACGTGTCGAAACGAACGTCGGTAATCGATCGCGGCCTGGCCGCATTGAGCGCAATGCGGGCCGATCAATTCTGCGCCGCAATTTTCGCAATGCGTGAACGGCAACGGCTGTCGATCCTTCCCACGTCCGAACCAACGACGGCGGGCCTTTCGCTCAATCGCAGAGATTGCAGTGTCGCCAAGAATAATTTTTGCCGGTTCGTCGGCCATTGCGCGCGACATTACAAAAACGCTCTTGAGTCGTCCACTTTGTAAGGCCCCGGTCTGTCTTGACGTTGCGGCTGCGCCTCATCAGACCGGCGCAATGAGAACATTTACGACAACTGGTGCTATTTTGCCGTCGATTGCGACCCTGGAATTGAGTTCGGCTTTTCGCGCCGACCGCACATGGACCGCGCAGTCGAGCACTTGCGCGCCGCGTGTGCTGAGCTCCAGGAGGCTGTGCGCGATAAGGGCGGATGGCGAGCCCGGGCGCTTGAGCATGTCAATCACGCGATTGCCGAGACCGAGCACGGAAGTTCATTTTGCCGATAGAACTTCTTTTCCAGAAAATTAAGCGGAGCCGCTCCCCTTTTTCTAATCCCGTAAAAAGGAGAGCGCGGCCGTACAGAATATTCCGATCACAAACATCATCACATCGTCGTTTCTAGTGTCGTGTCATGGTAGGGCGATTGACCTCAACCGACCGGTTGAGAACTTAGCGGTTGACCGTCACAACGCGGGAATGCCACGATCACGAGCGCAATGGCACTCAGTCTTTTCCGCAAGAAGAGCCCCGATCACCTGATTGCTGAAGCCGCGATGCCGGAGCGGCAAATGAAACGCGCGCTCGGACCGCTTGCGCTGACCTGTATCGGCATCGGTGCGATTATCGGGACGGGAATTTTCGCGCTCGCGGGCACTGCTGCCGCAGGCGAGCAAATCGAGGCTTCCATTTGGAAAACGCCGATTCTCAATTTCATGCAATCGTGGATGAGCCATGCGCCGCTCGTCTTCGGACGGCCTGGTGCCGGCCCGGCGGTCATGGTTTCGTTTGTGGTCGCGGGAGTCGCGTGCGGTTTCGCGGCGCTTTGTTACGCGGAGCTCGCGTCCATGATTCCCGTCTCGGGTTCGGCTTACACTTATTCCTACGCGACGCTGGGTGAGATCATTGCCTGGATTATCGGTTGGGACCTGATTCTCGAATATGCGGTCGGGAACATGGCAGTCGCTGTCGGTTGGTCCGGCTATTTCGTCCGATTATGCGGTAGTCTGTTTGGATTAAAGTTTCCGGTCTGGGCCGTGAACGCTTTGGACACCGCCAAGGGGATCGTCGCGCAGGGCGGGGATGCGTTGTCGAATTATTCTTCGACCACAATTCCGACCGTTCTAGGCTACCCGATTGCACTCAATATTCCTGCGTTACTCATTGTCGCGGCGGTCACGATTCTTTTGATTTACGGAATTCGCGAGAGCGCGCGCACCAATAACGCAATCGTTATAACCAAGCTCGCCGTAGTCATCTTTGTAATCGCGTTCGGCGCGTTCATGATTCATCCGACCAACTGGCAGCCGTTTGTTCCGACCGGGATCGGCGGTGTGATGAGTGGTGCAGCCATTGTTTTCTTTGCGTTCATCGGGTTCGACGCCGTTTCCACGACCGCGGAAGAGACGCGTAATCCACAGCGCGACATGCCAATTGGAATCATCGCGAGCCTGATAATTTGCACGATCCTTTATGTTTTGATGGCCGCGGTCATCACCGGCGTGCGCAAATACACGATTTATTTCGGCGACCCGGCGGCAGTGGCGACCGCGTTCGCTGCTTACCCCTGGGCGACGGCGCTGATCAGCGCGGGTGCGCTCGCCGGCATCAGCTCAGTTCTGTTGGTGTTTCAACTTGGCCAGCCGCGCATTTTCATGGCGATGGCGCGCGATGGTTTGCTTCCACGATATTTCGCGAAGATTCATCCGCGTTTTCGGACGCCGCACATCACCACGATTTGGACCGGCATCTTCGTCGGCGGCGTTGCGGCGGTTGTGGATATTGGATCGCTTGCCGACCTGACGAATATCGGAACGCTGTTCGCGTTTATCCTCGTTTGCCTCGGCGTAGTTATTTTGCGACGCACCGATAAAAACCGACCTCGACCGTTCCGTGTCCCGATGACTCCAATCTTTCCGATTCTCGGCGTGATCTTTTGTTTTGTGTTAATGCTGAGCCTTCCGCTCGAAACCTGGATCCGCTTCCTCGTCTGGCTCGCAATTGGCCTGACGATCTATTTCCTCTATAGCGTCCGCCACAGCAAACTTCGCGGCGGCGAAGATACCGGAATTACCGAAGACATTCCGCCGCCGATCGTCAAAACGTAACTTGGGGAACCTCGCGTCCCGATTGAAAATGATCGCGGGGCGAAGACCGTTCCCACATTAGAGTATAGCTGCCAGTCGCCAGTCCGGCTCGAACTTGCGCCGCTTTTTATGCATGGCTCGCTCGGTTATCGGCTTCGGATCTTTCCCTATCATCTTCGCTTTCATATTTTACGCTAGCGGCGTGAGTGAGCGGAGTAAGCCGATGACAAAAGATCTTCTTGGGCGACGAATGGTTTGCTTTCGGCAATGAGACATCGCCGCTAGAGTCTATCCGGTGAAAGTTTTTCTCGTAGCAGTCTTTGGCGTTTCTGTTTTACACGCCGAATCGGCGAGCGTTCTGCCGCCGCCCGCCGGAAAACTCTATCACGGATTTTACTGGGGCGGCGTTGGCACGGACACGCATGATCCGACTGAGCACGACGTCACGTCGGCGGACGCGGCCCGTTACGAACAAGGCGTCGGCGCCAAGACCGCCTGGGTTTATTTTTCGAACAATTGGTTCGAGTCGCGAGAATTCCCAGTCGAGATGTGCAGTTGGATCCGCGATCTCGGCAAAATTCCGTACGTGCGCTTGATGTTGAGATCAGATGTCGATCAACGTCATGCCGAGAAAAAATTTTCGCTTACGAAAATCATCATCGGCGAGTTCGATACCGATCTTCGCGCCTGGGCGCGCGACGCGAAAAAGTTTGAATCGCCAATCTTGATCGAGTGGGGGACGGAGCCGGACGGGGACTGGTTTAGTTGGAGCGGCCAGTGGAACGGCGGCGCGGTTGACGGGCCGAAGCTCTACATCGTGGCTTATCGGCACATCGTCGACCTAATGCGCGCGGAAGGCGCCGACAATTTGACTTGGGTCTGGCATGTGAACTGGTACGACGAGCCGGAGCGTAAATGGAACGCGTTCGAAAATTATTTCCCGGGAACGGATTATTGTGACTGGGTCGCGCTCAGCGGTTACGGACCGCTCACGCCCCGTACAATCGAAGGGATCGAGTCATTCCGATTCAAAATTGACGAAGCTTACCCGCGTTTGACCAAGCTCGCGCCGGGAAAACCAGTGATCATCGCAGAGTTCGGTTGTGAGTTGCACAATCGGCATGTCGATGTCGTGAAGTGGACACGAAATGCGCTCGAAGACCTTCTTTCCAATCGCTGGCCCGCGATTGTTGGCTTCTGTTGGTGGAACGAAGGTTGGCAGAACGATAATAACAAAAAGCACGACACTGACATGATCGTTCTGCACGATACCGATCTTACCCGCGTGTTTCGGGAAGAGTTGGCGCAACACCCCGACAAAATTCAAACGGCCCCGCTGATTGCGAAGTGATTCGCTTCGTCCCATAATTCGACATGATCAGAGTCGACGTTGAATACACCGGCAACTTGCATTGCGACGCGACGCATGGACCGTCGAGGTCGAAGATCGCGACTGATGCACCAGCCGATAACAAGGGAAAGGGCGAAGCGTTTTCGCCGACGGATCTTGTCGCGACCGCGCTCGGTACCTGCATCAGCACGACCATGGGCATAAAAGCGGAATCGCTCGGCGTCGATCTTCGCGGGATGAAAGTTTCCGTGCAGAAAGAAATGTCGAAAGACGCGCCGCGACGGATCGTCGCGTTGCCGAGCGAAGTTCACATTCCATTGCCGCCCGATTCAGTGCATCGCGAAGTGCTCGAGCAGACGGCGCTCAATTGCCCCGTGCACAAAAGTCTCCCACCGGAAATTAAGCGCCCGACCCAATTTTTCTGGGAAGGTCTGAGCCGGACTGGCAGTTGATTCGCGCAAATGCGCAAATCATTTTTCAACCGGATAGAGCCACTCCAAATAATCCGCGACACCGCGTTCGAGTGAGAACTGTGGGTTATAACCAAGCGCGCCGCTGACTTTGACCAAATCCGCTTCGGTGAAGTTTTGATAGTGCGCGTGCGGATTCTCGATGTAGTCGGGCTGAAATTTTGTGCCAAGACACTTGTTGAGTACGTCGACCAGCTCGTTAAACGAACGCGCCTGACCCGAACCGAGATTGTAGATTCCGCTTTCCTTTGCTTCGAGCGCGAGAATGCTGCCGTCGACGACGTCTTTCACGTAAACGAAATCGCGTCTCTGATCGCCATGTTTGAAAATGCGCGGCCGTTGTCCGGCCTTCATTTGCTGAGTGAGATGATAAACCATGCTCGCGGGGACACCTTTGTGCGCTTCCCTCGGACCGTAGACGTTGAAGTAGCGAAGACCGATGATTATCCACGTCGGGTTCTGCTTTGCTTCGCGAATCGCCAAATTGTCCATAATCGCTTTCGAAAACCCGTAGACGTTCGACGGCGCCGCGCCGTTTGATTCGACATTCGCCGTCGTTGCAGCGCCATAAGTTGACGCCGAGGAAGCGTAAATGATTCGTGTCTGGTTCGGCCGCGCGAATTTCAGGAGCCGCCGAAAGCTTTCGACGTTGTCGTGCACTTGGACCAATTGATCGTGCAACGTCGTGTCGGTGATCGACGCCAGATGAAAAATCGCGTCGAACCTTTCGTTATCGAATTGCTCGCGCCAGTCGAGTGTTGCCAGATTTTGCGCGACAAAATCGCCGCCGTAGCCGTGCAGGTTTTTGAAATCGCCCGAACGGAAATCGTCGATCACGGTCAGACGCGCGTCAGGGAATTTTTCCTGCAGCGCGAGCGTTAGATTGGAGCCAATGAAACCGGCTCCTCCGGTGACGAGGAAATTGGGAGCGGATGAGGCCACGGATGGGTTGCGAGATAAATAAATCTTGAGCGCGGAATCGCAAGGGAGTAGTTCTAAGCCCAGTTCTTTGCGAGCTTGAAAAAGTGGATCGGCGCGAGAAATCCCGTGAAAACCGGGAGCAGTTGCGCTGCTGTAACTGGATACGACTTCCCAAGGCCAATCGTTGCATAAAGCGATGGTGAAGGCGGGAAGAAGGTAACGCCAGGAGCCAGAATATTCGACCGCTCCACCTCATTCGCGTTGGCGTAGCGGCGGCCGCAGGCGGCAATATCGAATTATCGAATCATTCGGAACCGCTGAGCCGACGGCGAAAAAACTTCTTCGCAAAAGGAAGAATGAGAGCTGGGCGATGCGCCGTTGCTGGGCAAACAGGTCCGACTCTCGGGTTGGAGGAAATT
>Ga0306924_10009202_pt1 | contig 10008 bp, 9 predicted proteins | sample sta12Can44000111_FD_203756 | JGI IMG/M metagenome (GOLD analysis project Ga0306924, IMG submission 203756) | Lab enrichment of tropical soil microbial communities from Luquillo Experimental Forest, Puerto Rico - statanox.12C.anox.44.000.111 (v2)... | ecosystem: Environmental > Terrestrial > Soil... | reverse complement strand
GCGGGCACAGCTGCATATCCACCAAGGGCGTGCGGCAGCCTGCTACAGCCGACGTGGATTGGATCTCCTGGAGCACCCAGGTATGGCATGGCTCCGAGATATCAAGTGGCTATTCAAGGCCGCCATCTTTGACGGGGAAGCTTGTGCGGGAGACGGGCACCAGGGCATCCAGGCCGTCTTCACGGAGAGGACGCGGGTGGGCGGGGACATGGCCTTGGTCCGCTTTGACGTGCTCCACCTTGGCGGCAAGAGCGTGATGCGAGAACCGTGGCGAGATAGGCACAAGAGGCTCCAGGATTTGATGGAGAGCCACCAGCTTCCGCGTATAGCCGTGGTGCCCGTCACCGATGATGCCCCAACACCGCCGAGCGGCTTGAATGCACTTGAGTACGCCCGGAAGGCGGACGAGAATCGAGCGCGCGGCCCGATCCTGAGACAGGGCGCTGAGGGGGGCTATGCTCCACGACGCATGCGCGTTCGCGTTCGGCCTCGTCCTGGTGTTCGGGCCCAGCTTCGCCTGGGCTGGCCGAGGATGGTATTTCCTGATTCCCCCTGTGTATGGCGAGGGCGACACTCTCGAGGTGGCCCGAACCGTGCCGCTCCGTCTGTGGGAGCAGGGTGGTGCCTTCGATAGTGCTGGGGAATGCGAAGCCGCTCGAGTCAAGGTCGCCGACTCGGCGCGGGAGGCGCTGGCGTCCGGTGGGGAGATCCCGCAACTCAGCCCGAGCCGGACGCCACCCACTTCGTGGGCAAGTGATAAGGCACTCCGGCCGATTTACGAGCGCATCGCGGCTATCGACGGCCGTTGCATCGCTTCAGATGATCCACGGCTTACGCAGAGTGCCCCGGCTCAACGCCCCTCGGCCCCGCCGACGGAGCTCTCACCAACGACGCCTGAGTTCAACGACGCGGTCACGGCCTGTCGTTCCATAGTGAGACAGGCAACGAACCGTGACCTCGCTCAGTACAACAGCCAAGAAGCCAAGCTCAACAGCCAGGATGGGCTTCACGTCCCGATGATGGAAAGCAAGTTTGACGCATATGCCCTGCCTGATGGCCGGCTCCGTGCGCTTGGTACTCAGGCCGAGTACGTCAGCTTCTCAAAATGTATGAACGATCGCGGGTACCCCATCGAGCAGCGTTGAATGAGCGCCTGATTTCGGTCGTGTGCCGGGAATGTGATGCCAGTGGGATGCTGAGGCACCCGCTGTTTCTCGGCTGGAGTTAGGCTCTCCTCCTTCGGCTCCGACTCCCCTTGCCCAGGCAGACGGGTTGGCCGTAGCCTGTCCCCGGCCCATTCATAAGCTGTGAGGGGAGGCCGATGCGCCGGGGTCCTAAGCCCGCCAAGTCCAAGGAAGCCAAGCCCCCTAGTGCCCGCAAGTCACCCAAGAACGAAGACTCCAGGGTCCGCGACCTCGAGCAGCGCCTGGCAGAGGCACTGAGGGACAAAGCTGAAGCGTCGAAGCGGGAAGCGGAGGCGCAGGAACAGCAAGCGGCCACGGCGGAGATCCTTCGGGTCATCAGCAGTTCGCCGAGCGACCTGCAGCCGGTCATGCAGACGATCGTGGATAGTGCCGTCCGGCTCGCGGACGCCGACAACGCGATGATTGGTCGCGCCGAGGGCGACCACATTCGCTGGCTGGCGGTTGCCGGCACACTGTCGCCGGAGCGCCCGCACGTCAGTCACCAACCGATCAACCGGTCCTTGCCCAGCGGCAGGGCGATTATTGATCGCCAGACGACGCAGGTGGAGGATATCTCCGTCTCAACGAGGTTGCGAGCCAAAACCCGTCCCTCCTTCGGGTCTTACTCGACGGCGAGATTGATCACGTACCTGACTTTGAGGACCCCTCGATCGGAGAATTCGCGCGTAGTCTGGCCCGGGCGCGCGGACATCGAAGTCGGCTCATGGTGCCACTGCGCCGAGGTCCAACAGTTGTCGGTGGCCTCGCTGTCACGCGCGTCGCGCCTGGGCGGTTTTCGGAGGACGAGATTGCACTCCTCAAAACCTTTGCCGACCAAGCGGTCATCGCCATCGAGAATGTGCGATTGTTCACCGAGTTGCAGGAGACGAATCAGTCGCTGACACAAGCCCATGCTCAGGTGACCGAGGCCCTGGAGCAGCAGACGGCGACGAGTGAGATTCTGGGCGTTATCTCGCGCTCACCGACTGATGTTCAGCCGGTGTTCGACGCAGTGGCAGAGAGCGCCGCTCGGCTGTGCGAGTCGTTCGATTCCATCATTTGGCGCCCGAGCGCTGACCATCTCGTCGTCGTCGCTCATCATGGACCCATCCCCATCGACCCTGGCGGGCTTCCTCTGACTCGCGAGAGCGTCCCGGGCCGAGCGCTGCTGGACCGGGCGACTCTTCATCTCCCGGACCTCCAGGCCGAGGCCGACGTGTTCCCCGTTGGCAGCGATCTGGCACGACGCTACGGCTTCCGCACAGTGCTGAATGTCCCGTTGATGCGGGACGGCGCCGCGATCGGCGTGATCACGCTGCGTCGTACGGAAATCAGGCCTTTCTCGGAAAGGCAAGTTGCTCTCCTTAACACCTTCGCCGATCAAGCCGTCATTGCCATCGAGAACGTGCGGCTGTTCACTGAACTGCGGGAGAAGAATCAGGCATTGACTCAGGCACATGCCCAGGTGAGCGAGTCGCTGGAGCAGCAGACGGCGACGAGCGAGGTCCTCAAGGTCATCAGCCGCTCGGCTTTCGATCTCCAGCCGGTACTGGATACCCTCATCGAGAACGCGGAGCGCCTGTGTGGAGCAGACAGAGGATTCATCCATAGACAGGATGGAGAGTTCTACCCGGTTGCCGCCAGCTATGGCCACACGCCTGAGTGGCTCGAGGTCGTGAAGCGAAACCCAATACGTCTGGATCGCACGTCAGCCACTGGACGGGCGGCTCTTGAGCGTCGAGTGATTCACATTCCCGACATTCTGGCGGATCCCGAGTATCGATGGGCCGAGAATCAGAGGGGACAGGAACAGATGCACCGAACCGTCCTCTCGGTCCCGATGCTTCGCGAGGGGGCTGTCATCGGGGTCATCACGATTCGCCGCCCCGACGTGCAGCCCTTCACTGACACGCAGGTGGAACTGGTGGCGACCTTTGCCGACCAGGCGGTCATCGCGATCGAGAACGTCCGCCTCTTCAAGGAACTCGAAGCCCGCACCCAAGACCTGACGCGGTCGGTGGGCGAGCTTCGGGCGCTCGGTGAAGTCGGTCAGGCGATCAGTTCCACGCTGGATCTCCAAACCGTGCTAGGCACGATCGTGGCACGGGCCACCGAGCTTTCGGGCACCGATGCAGGCGTCATCTACGAATACGACAAGCCGCGCGAGGTGTTCGTACCACGGGCCACGGAGCATCTTGAGGCCGAGATCGTTGAAACAATGCTCGCCACGCCGGTCCGAAAAGGGGAGGGAGCGACCGGACGGCTCGCGGAGGCGCAAGAGCCGATCCAAGTTCCTGACATTTTGGCAGCCCCCGCTGAGAGCCGAGTGCGGGGCGCGCTCGTGCGGGCCGGATACCGGGCCCTGCTTGCGGTGCCCCTTGTCTGCGAGGAGCACCTAATCGGTGGCCTCACCGTCATTCGCAGGGCAACGGGCGCATTTTCACCGGAGACCGTTGAGCTGTTGCAGACTTTTGCGACCCAGTCGTCTCTGGCCATCCACAACGCCCGGCTTTTTCGGGAGATCGAGGACAAGAGCCATCAGCTCGAAGTTACCAGCCAGCACAAGTCGGAGTTCCTGGCCAACATGTCCCACGAGCTGAGGACACCGCTCAACGCGATCATTGGCTTCTCCGAGGTGCCGTCGGAGCGGATGTTCGGCGAACTGAACGAGAAGCAGGAAGAGTACCTGAAGGATATCTATGCGTCTGGGACTCATCTCCTGTCCTTGATCAACGACATCCTTGACCTGTCGAAGATCGAGGCTGGCCGGATGGAGCTGGAGCTGACGGAGTTCGATCTGCCCCTGGCTATCGAGAATGCTCTGACGCTGGTGCGTGAAAGGGCCGGGCGACGGTCAATCGCACTTCATACAAATATCGATAGTCGGGTTGGCCAGATTCAGGCCGATGAACGGAAGGTGCGACAGGTCGTCTTGAATCTGTTGTCGAATGCGATCAAGTTCACGCCCGAAGGTGGGCGGATCGAAGTCGAGGCCATGCCAAAGGACGGGCTCGTCGAGGTCTCTGTCACTGATACCGGTATTGGCATCGCTCCAGAGGATCAAGAGAAGGTCTTCGAGGAGTTCCGCCAGGTGGGGACGGCAGCAAAGAAGATCGAGGGCACGGGGCTTGGGCTCACCTTGTGTCGGAAGTTTGTGGAGCTTCACGGCGGCCGGATCTGGGTAAAGAGCCGGGAGGGTGCGGGCTCGACGTTCACGTTCACGATTCCGGTGCGAGGGGGATGACCTAGAAGTCACAATAACCAGCTGCGCGACTTCCGTATCATCGCCGTAGGAGGCAGTAACTCATGGGCCCGCTGATCGTACTGTCTATTGCTCTCGGGCTCGCCATCGGCTTCATCGCTGCCGCGCCATCAGGCAACTCGAGCGCACAGCCCACATCGAGTGACAGGGCAGAGGGTCCGACGCTTCAGCGCGGGCTCAATCTGAGCCATTGGTTCGCGCAAGTACGAACGACGCAAGGTTTTAGCTGGGAGCATCTAACCGCTCACACGACCGCCGCTGATATCGCACTCATTCGCCGGCTCGGATTTGACCACGTGCGGCTGAGTGTTGACCCTGCGACGATCTCCGCCCTCGAGAATGTCGATACCGTCCAGCAGGATCGGATGCACGAACTCGAACGAGCTGTCCGGATGATCATCGACGCCGGCATGGCAGCTGTGATCGATATCCATCCGACGTCTGACTTCAAGATGGCACTGGAACGAGACAACGACCGCGTCGCGCGCTTCGCGGACTTCTGGCACGATCTGGCCAGCCGGTTCGCCACACTGCCGGTCGACCGGGTCGTGCTCGAAATCCTGAACGAGCCGCAGTTCCAAGATCGTTATCGATGGAGCGGCGTCCGGGCCAAGCTGCTCGCGAGCATCCGACAGGCGGCACCCCGGCATACGGTGATCGTTAGTGGGCACGGGTGGGCGAGCGTCGAAGAACTGCTGAGCCTGGAGCCGCTCGCCGACGCCAAGGTCATTTACAACTTCCACTTCTACCTGCCGCATATATTCACGCATCAAGGCGCCACGTGGGGCAGACCATTGTGGCGACACCTTGCTGCCGTCCCATATCCATCCAGTCCGGACAACGTCTCGCCCGTAGCCGGTGGGCTGGCCGATGACGTGTCCAAGTTGCTGGTGACCCGTTATGGCTATGAGCAGTGGAGCGGAGCGCGCATTCGCGCTGAGATTGAACAGATCGCCGCCTGGGCGAAGAAGCGAAATGTTCGCGTGATGTGCAATGAGTTCGGTGTCTATCGGCGTGTGGCGACTGACAGCGACCGAATGCGTTGGATTGCCGACGTCCGCACCACGCTCGAGATACACGGGATCGGGTGGACCATGTGGGATTACGCGGGCGACTTTGGTCTCGTGACCAAGCAGGCGGGGCAGATCGTCGTGGACGACACCCTGGTCTCGGCGCTAGGGCTGCTTTCCGGGGCGAACCGATGAATTGCGCGAGATGCTCGGCAAGCCATGAGCCGAATCGTCGCCGAAAGGAGCCGACCCGCAAGCACCGAGGCCGCGGCCGAGATACACCGCGGGGCCACGAGCGACAGCGCGACGCTAGCGCGTCGTAAATCGGACCGAGTTCCAGCCCTATCTATTCTCGGAGCAGCGCCCTATCGCTGCACTGCCTCCTCATCGACAAGTGCTAGGAACTGGCGCTGGGTGGATCTTGGCTTTTCGGCGCAATTCTTATTGACAGCGCGACGAGGGCAAGGAATCCACTGGGGGTGTCTGATGGAGAAAGTGGCTGATCGTCGGCGGTTCTTGAAGTTCCTGGCCGCGAGTCCCTTGCTCGCGCGCAGCACGGCGCAGCGAGGGTCGACCCGCGCCGAGGCCACGGCTAACGACAGCGGGGCTCCCGAGCGCACGCTGATTGCGTCACCCAACGATGCCCTGAACGTCCTTGACTTCGAGCCAGTCGCGCGCCAGACCCTGCCGCCCGCTCACTACGGCTATCTGGCGACCGGGGTCGATGACGACGCAACACTCCAGGCGAATCGAACCGGATTCTCCAAGTTTCAGATCCGGGCGCGCCGCCTCGTCGACGTCAGCCGTGTCGACACATCGATCGAGTTGTTCGGCACTACTTGGAAGACGCCGATCGTGCTCGCGCCCGTGGGCAGCCAGAAGGCGTTCCATGCTGACGGTGAGATGGCGTCGGCGCGAGCGGCGGGAGCCAGAGGTCACTTGCTGATTCTTTCGACCGGCAGCACGACTTCGGTCGAGGACGTCACGTCCGCTCGGGGAGGACCGGTCTGGTTCCAGCTCTATCCCACGGACACGTGGCCAATCACGCAGGCGCTCGTGAAGCGTGCGGAGCGGGCGGGCTGCCCTGTGCTCGTCCTCACGGTGGATCTTCCCGCGGGACGAAACACCGAGACCGCGGCGCGGTTCGCGAAGAAGGATACCCGGCAATGCGCGAGCTGCCACCAGCCGGGCTGGCCGGGCTTTCTCCGCCACAAGCCGATGTTCGACGGTCTGGACCTCAGCGGAGTCTCCCTGTCCGCCCCAGCCCTGACCTGGGAGTTCGTGCGTCGGCTGAAAGACACCACGAAGATGAAGCTCGTGCTCAAAGGCATCGAGACCCGCGAGGACGCGGCGCTGTGCGTGCAACACGGGGTGGACGGGATCATCGTGTCGAACCATGGGGGGCGAGCGCAGGAGGGGGGGCGCGCGACGATCGAATGTCTCCCGGAAGTCGTCGCCGCGGTACAGGGCAAGTTGCCGGTGCTCGTCGACGGCGGGGTGCGTCGGGGCACCGACGTCGTCAAGGCCCTTGCCCTCGGAGCCAAAAGCGTCGGCATTGGCAGGCCATACATCTGGGGGCTGGCGGCCTTCGGCCAGCCCGGAGTGGACAAGGTGCTGGACCTCCTCACTCGTGAGCTCACGTTGATGATGAGGCATGCGGGTGTGACGTCTGTGGGCAAGCTCGATCGCAGCTTCATCATCGACGGGCGCCGATAGTAGTGCGGCGAGCTCGACTCGGCGGTCCGAAGGCGGTCGGGTCTGGATGACCTGCACCTGCGGCGCGGCGATCAACGGGTGCGGCTATGCTGATTGACCAACGCGGCCAACTCCGCGATCAGCCGCCTTCTGCTAGCTTCCGCCAGCCATCCCACCAGATGTGCCCATGCCGGCGGCTCGGGTCGCGGTGCTTCTCGCGCTGCGTGGGCAGCCCCCGAAGCTACTGACGGACTTGCGCTAAAGTTTGTCTGAATCCGATTGAACGGAGACTCATGGGCAAAAAGAAGCGGAACAAATCGAAGAAGCCGCTCGAGCGACTCGACCACAAGAGCATCCCACTGAGCCCGGAACAGGCGAAGGGCACCAAGGAACAGTTCCAGCGATTCACCGAGAAGTTCGCGCGACCGCCAGGCCCGAATGATCCGCTGTTCTTCGATCCGGGCGTCGACGAGCCGCGTCCGATCATCGACGAAGTCGTCGATCAGCACATGCTCGAAGCGATGCACACGGCCGGAGTCCGCCCCGCCCTATTGCCGCGGACACAGCCGGTCGCCGCAATCTCCACGTTGCGAGTGGCGGTCATGTTGCCGTGGTAGTGCCGTCAGGAATATGGAGCAGGCCGGAGTGCCGCGTTCGGTCGCCATGAAGCTAACGGGCCACAAGACCGAGAACGTCTACCGGCGATACGCAATCGTGAGTGAGGCGGATCTGGACAGCGCTGCGGTGAGGTTGGCCGAGGCCGCGTCACGTTTTATGTCACGTTCGGCGGCCCCGGCCTGAAATACTGCTCTACAACCTCGCGACTTCGTTGGTTGCGGGGGTCGGATTTGAACCGACGACCTTTGGGTTATGAGTACGAGACGGCCATGACCGGTAACCCTCTGATCTCGCGGGAAAGACAAGTAGCGGCACGGAGTTTCACGTTCTTTACTGTTGCGTGGTCCTTGCCCCCGTTTCGGCATGTTGCGGGGTGGTATGGGAGCAAAATGGGAGCAGCTCTCAGCCAAACGTCTGGACTTCGACGAGCGAGCCGCCTTCGCGAAAACATGCTCCATTCCCGAACGGGACACGCACCCTCCGGTAACCCGTGAAGTCCGCGGGATCATCAGGGTTTCAGGGCCGTCCGCATGACCCCCGATCGTTTGCCCGCGACCCGAAGTCTCCAGAAGGAATGGCGACGGTGTGGGAAACCCAGCTGTCACTGCACCGTGGGAGCGCTCCACGGCCCCTACTGGTACCTGCGCTGGCGCGAGGGCGGCCGCCAAAGAAGGCAGTACGTTCCACAGGAGCGCGTGAACGCCATACAGGAGGCCCTTGAGCAACGGCGGCGACTACGTCCGCCCGCCTGGGCCCTGCGACAGGAGCTCGCCGAGCTCCGGCAACTAACACAGGAGATGAGCGATGACGAACATGACCGGTGAGCTCGAGCACGGCGCCATGGAGACTGTGCCCCCAGATGCAGACGCCCGCGCGGCCAAGCTACAGGAGGGACTCGAGAAGCAGCGGCGGTGGGGCGAGCAACTCCGCCGCAATGCGCGAGCCAACTTCCGCGCCGTGGACGGCGCGCTCAGCCTCCGCGGCGAAGAGGACTGGCTCAGAGTCGCCGAGCAGAGCCGAGAGCAATACGAGTCCGGCGGGTTCCTGCTGGAACGGCTGGGCGCCGAACGGTTCCTGGATCCGAAGCTTATCGCGACCCTCATGGGGCTGCGCCAGAGACTCATGGTCGAGTCGGGCATCACGACGGCGGCGGAGACCATGCTGCTGGACCTAGCGCTAGTGCACTACCACAACGCCCTCCGGGTGCAGGGCTGGATCGGCGACTTGGCGCTGCACATCGAGCGTCAGTTCTTCGGGTCGGGCGCCTTCGCCGCCGAGTACCGCGACCTTCCCCGAGGGACTCGCCAGGCGGCCGACGACGGCGTACGCCGGCTCAGCGAGCAGCTCATGCCCCTCCTCGACCGGGTCAACCGGATGTTCATCCGCAACCTGGCAGCGATCAAGGATCTGCGGCAGAGACCCGTCCCCGCCATCGCGATCGGTCGAGCGGAACAAGTGACCGTCGGGCAGACCCGGCGAGGAGGTCTCCGTCCGGCCAAAGGCACGCGCAAACAGCGTCCATAGGCGGCGTCGACAGGATAATCGACTCCGGCATGACGCCACCGCGACCGGATCGAACCACACCACCCAGCGCTCGCGGGCACGCCCACACGTCACTCCCAGTCGACGCGTAAGCTTCTCCGTCAAGTCGCCACCGCGAACGTAGACTCCGCGGGCGTACGGTCGTCATGAGCCCTACGTCTCGAGGAACGAGATCACGCCTCGACTCGCGGCAGGACGCCTTGTCCTATCTCGGCGCGTTCGTGACCCTCGGGTGGCTCGGTGATACGCCGATGAAACCTCGCGCTCACGCCGCGGCTTGGCGAGTCACGCGAGGGTCACTCACCACCACCATTTTGTCGGTTTTGTCGGGTACCCGTCTGCACTGTTTGTAGGTCACCGGTCGGGGAGAGCGTCGCGGAGAATAAATACCCCCACGGGGTATATTCCGTCTTGGGCAACAAACTTTCAAAATTTGTTCCTCGCCGACTGTCGAGCACATTCCCGGCGACGGCGACGTCGCGGCCATGCGCGAGATCGCGCGCGTGCTCAAGCCCGGCGGGCTCGTCTGTCTCGAACAAACCGTCCGGCCCCCTGCCTTCCGTTCGGAGGTAAATATCTAGAGAGGGTGGCCCGTCGAAGAATAGGAGGAAGGGCAGCACGATGAACAGCCTAGGGAAGCTCGCATGTGGGATCGGCGTGGCGGTCAGCGTCCTGGGCAGCGCGGCTTCAGCCCTCG
>Ga0306924_10009199_pt1 | contig 10009 bp, 7 predicted proteins | sample sta12Can44000111_FD_203756 | JGI IMG/M metagenome (GOLD analysis project Ga0306924, IMG submission 203756) | Lab enrichment of tropical soil microbial communities from Luquillo Experimental Forest, Puerto Rico - statanox.12C.anox.44.000.111 (v2)... | ecosystem: Environmental > Terrestrial > Soil... | reverse complement strand
TTCGGCCAGGGTCTCGGTCGCCGCCAGCTCGACTTCCAGCCACTTGGAGTACTTGTTGGCGTCGCTCCAGACGCGGCCCATCTCTTCGCGGGTGTAGCGTGGAATCAAGCGCATCCCCTTTTTTTTGCGGCTTACGCACCCATCATAGCGCAGCTTGAGAGCGGGGCTGTAGGAGGTAAATACTCCACTGCCACGGATGTAGTCACTCTACGTCCTTGTACCTCCGCCGAGGTGTTCCATGGTCAAGCTGCCCTATCGAAACCGGATGGAACTGTTGCAAGGAACCCTGGACCTGATGGTTCTGCAGACGCTGCAATGGGGTCTGCAGCACGGCTATGGCATCAGCCTGGCGATACGAAACCGCTCCGGCGAAATCCTCCAGGTGGACACGGGTTCGCTATATCCCCGCCCTGCACCGTCTCGAGAAACAGAAGTGGGTGGCCTCGGAATGGAAAGTTTCCGAGAACAAACAGCGCGCCAAATACTACCGGCTGACCTCTGCCTGGCTGCCAGCTGGCGCAGGAACGGTCGCGCTGGCGGCAGCTTACCGGCGCTATCGCCGGCGTGCTCGGCCACGGCGGAAGCGGGAGCGAGCCATGAAATCCGGATGGTTCAGCCGTAAACGGCGTCGCGAGGAATTGAACGACGAACTCCGTGCGCACCTGGACATGGCGACTGAGGACCGCGTGCAGCGCGGCGCATGCCGCCCGGCGCGAGTGGGCAATTTTCTGCTTACGGCCGCCGTTCTGACGCTGGCCCTGGGCATCGGCGCAAACACCGATCGCGTCTTGCCAAGCGTCGTCAAAATCGATCGTCAACTGCGTGCTGGAGGCACGCCGACCTTTACCGCAACCGTGACTGGGTCGACCAACCAAGGCGTGACCTGGGCGATTTAAAAGAGTGTGCCTGCTGTGGCTCCTTCCGATTGGATCTGGGAGCGGTCGGTAACAACTTCCCCTAACCCGGATTTTCCATCGTGACCTGCCCAGGGAAGGTCCTCAGCACCGCTCGACCGAAGAAATTAGCGATCCGCGTGATCCAGCACCCAAATGTTTCCTGACGACTGTGCGATGTTAACGACGAGGCGATCGCGGGAGATACCTAGCTCAAGTGGAAGGATATTTGGTGCAATCATCGCGGCGGGACTTCTAAAATCCGTGACTCGAAATGGAGATCCGAAAGCTTTGCCTTTTGCAGGATTGAAACGGATACCATAAACGTTATTGAAGCCGTTGCGACCAGACACGAAGTAGACCGTTTTTCCGTCGGGCGACCAGCGCGGTTTGTCGTCCCACTGCTTGCCATCGGTGACGGGAATCCACGGTCCGCCGGCTGCCGACATCAAAAAAATAGTTGACTCGCCTCCCCTGTTGGCTTCGAAAAGGATCCAACGTCCATCGGGCGAGAAGTGCCCTTGCCACAGGTCGTAATCTGGAGCGGACGCGATTTTTCGAGCCGGCTGGGCAACCTCGTCGATATCTACCGCCCAGATTTCGTAATGGTGACTGTCGTGGTTAAGCTGGCTACCCAAAATCGACCTGCCATCCAACGACCAATCAAAAGGCTGGATGTGCAGCTTCGTCGGCTTTTCCTCTCTCGTCAGGGCGGACCAAACGGTAAGTTGTCCTTCGCTTGTGGTTTGTCCGTCCGGCTCGAGTCGAGATCGAAAGAAGGCCAGGCGCGTTCCATCCGGAGACCATATGGGTGCGTCTGGAACATGAAAACCATCGCCCTCAATTAAGCTCTCTTGGCCATCGTCAAGCGACATCCACCAAAATTCCGGTTCTCCCTGGCGAGTGCCGGTATATGCGAGGCTTTTGCCATCTCGGGACAACGCGAACACCCCCATGAATCGGCCGGAGGGTGTTACTGGTTTCCCAGGACCTTTAAGCCGACCATCGTTAGCTTCGAATGGGAACGCCCAACCGCGCGCTTGGAGCGCCTTGCTGGTAAAGGCTAGCTTTCCACCGTCTCCGGAGATAGCGGGTTCTGTATCATAGCCCGCCGTCGTTAGGCGCTTCAGCGAGAGCGGTCGCAGGGTCTGTGGATTGACTTCCATGCGCCAAATGTTTTTGGCGCCTCGGAAAGATTGCTCTAAGTAGATGGTTTTTCCCGAAGGCGCCCAGGCGAAAAAGTCTGCGTCTCCGAATGCGGCAATACCGGCACCCAGGCTAACTTCGTTGATCTCGCGCAAGGTCTCGGCGCTGACATCCGACTTGACGGCGGGGCCCCCTGCGATGGGTTGTGTCCAAATGTTGTAGGCCAAAGCGCCACGAAGCTGCAAAATCGAAATCCTCTTGCCGTCTGGGTGCCAGGCTGCCGATAAGAGCCAATCCTGCTGCTCGGTCAAGTTGGTCAGGACTGGATGCGGCGGTGCTCCAGCGAGGCCGACAACGTAGAAGCCGTTACGTAACCTGTAACTTTGAGGCGGCGCAGTTTGAAACAGAATCTGCAAGCCATCGGGACACCACAGCGGACGATATCCGAACGAGGAGATCTTCCTTTCAAGACCCTCGCCTCCGAACGCGGGAACGACAAATAGCCCGCCCTCGCCATTTTCAGAACGGTAGGCAATGTGCTTTCCATCGGGCGACCAGGCCGGCTCCCATTTGTCGCCGGGACCCTTGGCAATTTCAAAAGGACTACCAATACCGAGCTCCTGAATCCAAATGCCCAGCTTACCCCCCCGATCGGAGCTGTAGGCGATGAAGCGGCCATCGGGCGACCAGGTTGCACCGAATTGCAAGCCTTCATCGAAAGTCACGCGAGTGAGTCCTCTTTCCACTGGCCAGCTCGGTTCGTTACGTTTATAAAAAAAGAATGTGACAAAGGCCACCAGAGCTGTCGCACATAGAGCAGCGAGCAGGTAAGGCCGACGCCAAATTCGCTTGGCGGATGACTCCCGAGACTTAGTCTCCGGCCGACTAGACCCGCCCGTTGGGATGCGGCCGGATTCGGTATCGCGTTTCAGGCGCTTGAGATCGGCGCGCAGATCAGCTGCGTGTTGATAGCGGACGTCTGGATCTTTTTCCAGGGCTTTGTTGATGATTTGTTCGAGCTCCACAGGGACTTCGCCGTTGAGCTCGCGAGACGAAGCCGGCTGGCGGTTGAGGATCGCTTCAAAGATCAGGCCGGAGGTGCGGCCGGAGAATGCATGCTTTCCGGTCGCCATTTCGTACAGCACCGCTCCAAAAGAAAACAGATCGGCGCGTGAATCCAAGTCATCGCCGCGCACCTGCTCAGGCGACATATAAGCGACCGTACCGAGGGCGAAGCCGGGGCTGGTGAGCGATTCCTGCGAAATGGAAGAGTTCGGCCGGCCCTCAGCGCCAAAACGTTCCCGGCGATGCACGCAGGCGCGCTTGGCCAAACCGAAATCGAGAATCTTGGCTTGACCGCGAGTGGTCACGAAAATGTTGGCGGGCTTGATGTCGCGATGTATGATACCGCGCGAGTGCGCGGCGTCGAGGGCGTCGGCGATTTGAATGCCGAGGTCCAGCACGGTGGTCATTCTGTGGGGCTTGTCGCGAATGTGTTGTTGCAGCGTTTCACCCTGCAAATACTGCATGGCAATGTACGGGCGCTCCTGGTGTTCGCCAACTTCGTACACCGTGCAGATATTCGGGTGGTCCAGGGCTGACGCGGCGCGGGCTTCGCGCCGAAAACGCTCGAGAGCTAGCTGGTCTTGCGATAAATCTTCCGTCAGAAATTTCAGGGCGACCTGGCGGCTCAGCTTCATATCTTCGGCTTCATACACTTCGCCCATGCCACCCTTGCCAAGCAGGCGAATGACTTTGAAGCGGCCAGCGACCACCTCACCCGACGCTAATTCGTGAATGGGGCTTCGCGATGTCTCGCGGGGAGGAGACCCCAGAACGGGATCGCTCAAAAAACTGCCGGCTTCGTCATGATCCGCGAGCAGCTTTTCAACCCGCGTCCGGACCTCCTCCTCCGGGCACAAACGCGCAAGAAAGGAGGCGCGCTTGGCGGCAGGTTGTTGCAGGGCCACCTCAAACAGCGCTTTGATCCTTTCCCACTTTTCCGGCGTCATGTCCATGGCGCTCTTTCAACTCCCCGTAGAGCCAAGCCTTGGCCATACTCCAGTCTCGTTTAACGGTCTTGGATGATACACCGAGGACCTTGGCTGTCTCTTCGACCGACAGGCCGCCAAAGAAGCGCAGCTCGACAATCCGGCTTTGCCGATGGTCCAGCTTGCCGAGCCGTTCGAGCGATTCGTCGAGCGCCAGCAGCTCGGCGCAGCGGCCGCGGGAGATGACGAAGACCTTATCCATCGGCACCCTGGCCTGTTTGCCGCCACGCTTGGCGCGCAGACGGCCGCGCGCGTAGTCGACCAGGATCCGACGCATCAGCTGCGAGGCGACCGCAAAGAAATGGGCCCGGCTATGCCAGTTGGGGTCGCGCTGCGCCACCAGCTTCAAGTACACCTCATGGACGAGAGCAGTCGGCTGCAGGGTGTGGTCGCGGCGCTCAACACGCATGCTTTGCTTGGCTACACGGTGCAGTTCTTCATAAACCAGGGGAATGAGCTTCGCGGCGGCGTCGTTATTGCCGTCGGCCACCTGTTTGAGCAAACGAGTCACGTCCAGGGACTGGGAATCCAATCAGGGCCTCCAAAATCGGGTACTACAGGCAGGTAATACCCACAGATTCTAACCCCGAAATGGCGTTCGCGCTAAGCGTTGCAATAGCTGCCGGTGACCCCTTTGTCCAAGAAATGTCGCGTAGTCATTAAGAGGCAAGACGCGGAACAGCGGACGAAGCGCCCCGCGGGCGTGGCCGAGTGCGGTCCGAGTAATCCCACAGACGAAACAAGGAGCTTCAGGACCATGACCGGAAAGAATTCTTGGACGATAGCGGCGGCGGTTCTGTTTGCGATGGCTCTGCTGGGGACCAGCGCACCGGCGCGGGCGGAGAAATGTTCGCTAGCGGCTGCAGCGGGCAAGTACGGATTCACCTTGAACGGCGTGGCAATCACCCAGGCTGGCGCGGTTCCGCTGGCGGCTGTCGGTAAGGCCATCCTGGACGCGGCAGGAAATGTCAGCGGATCGGAGGCCCGCAGCGTGGGTGGCGCATATGCGGACGAGACTCTGTCTGGAACCTATACGGTGAATGCCGACTGTACGGGTACCGCAACGGTGCAGTTCTTCGAAGCGGGCAACCTGGTACGCACTTCAGTGCTTTCTTTGGTTTTTGACAATAACCTGCGGGAAATTCGCATGGTGCAGAAGTCCCTGACTCTCCCGAACAACGTCGTTTTGCCGGTTGTGATCACGGTCGAAGCGCGCAAAATGTTTACGGAAGAAGATTGAAGAAAGACCGAAGAAGAACTAAAGAGCAGTCTCTATGGGCGCGGCGGTTCGGTGCCGGCCGTTCCGTGAGTACGCAGCCACTGCGAAGAGGTTAGCCACGGCGTTTATTGCGGCTCACAACCGTCGCGAGATATTTCGTTCTAATCTCCCTGGTAGGCGGTTTCCGCGTCGCTTCCTTCGGCGGTGCGGGGGTGTGTATTTAGCCCCTCTGCTACGCATGGCCTATAAGGTCTTGCAAAGAAAGTGGTCGCTGTTCTCTCAACCAAATTCGGTCGGAGGCGACCAGCTCGTGGTACGCCACAGGCACCAGGCTGGTCGCCGACAGGTGTGGTCAGGCGCTGGCGGCGGAGGCGACCAATGCTGCGCTAGGATTTCCCTAGACCTTCCCACTTCCGCCTCCGCCACCCAGGTTGGCGCTTGAACCTGATGTCCCTGTTTCCGCCGAAACGTCGCGTTAGACAATAGGGAGACACGAGGCTCAGCTTTACTGCTCGTAGGCAGGCATCTAGCAAGCTTCAATGTTACGGAGTAATGGGACTCGAAGCTGCCGACACCGGACAGCAAGTCCTTATTAAATGCGACTCGAATGCTGCAAGTTTCTGAACGTTCAAACGTTCAAATTCGGAGCAGCGGCCTTCGGAAACGTTCAGCGTGTGACACAAAAGGATCCGCGGCGGACAGTTTGCCCGGACAAAAGTGCGGGGAATCTGGATCGCGGCGCCATGCATTTGGCCCGCGATTTCCTGAGGGCGAATCGGCAACGCCTCGCCTGAAGCCGGGGCGGAAGAGTATTGAGGACCGCGTGAAAGAGGAAATCAGCGTTTGCTGTGATGTCCCGGGCGGGTTTTTGCCTTTGAACGGTCGAATGGTTCGCCTCGGCGGCGTCAGCAAAGAATTCGATGGTGCGCGCAAAGTCAAGGCGCTTGACAACGTAACGCTCCACGTCGCCCAAGGAGAAATCGTATCCATTGTGGGACCGTCGGGATCCGGGAAATCCACTCTGTTGAATCTGATTGGCACGCTTGACCGCCCTACCAGGGGTTGCATCCAGATCGATGGGCAAGACATTGGCTCTTTAGATGACGCTGCCGTGACTCGCCTCCGTCGCGAAAAGATAGGCTTCGTTTTTCAGTTCTTCAATCTGCTTCCCAGCTTGACCTGCTTGCAGAATGTGGGACTTCCGTTACATCTGCGGGGCTGGTCTGGCTCCAAGGTGACACAGCGTGCGCGCGCACTTCTTACCTTGGTCGGGCTCGGCGACCGATTAGACCACCTTCCCGACGAGCTTTCCGGCGGCGAGCGGCAGCGCGTCGCCATCGCTCGCGCTCTCTCCGGTGAACCACCGCTACTGTTGGCGGATGAACCGACTGGAAACCTTGATAGCCACACCGGTAAAGAAATCCTCGCCTTGCTCCAGGACTTGCACCGGCGGTTTGGCAGCACGATTGTCCTGGTCACTCATGATGAAAGCGTCGCAAGTATCGCCACCCGCCGGATTACGCTACGCGATGCGCGCATTGTCGAGGGGGCCCGGCCATGATGCTTTTGCGACTCATCAGCTGGCCATACACCTGCAAGCACCGCTTTCGCTCGTTGCTCACGGCAGTGGGCATTGTTTTGGGAGTCGCTATTTTTGCCGGAATGCACGCCGTCGGCGCCTCTGTACAGTCGGCGTTGAACATCACCATTGATCGCATCGCGGGCAAAACCCAGTTGCAAGTGACAGCAGGCGAATCCGGCTTTCCTGAAGATGTGCTCGAGCGCGTGCAATCGGTCTCCGTGGTGGCGGCGGCGGCGCCTGTGATCGAGGCTGTGGTTCAGACCGGCATCAAGCAGGAGGGCAACCTGCTGATTGTTGGCGTGGACATGACCGGCGATCGCAGCCTGCGCGAGTACGACCTGGAGGACGGCGACCAGAACATTGTCGATGATCCGCTTGTGTTTCTCGCCCAGCTCGACTCGTTGATCGTAACCCGCGACTTCGCGCGACGCACCGGACTCGGGCCGGGAAGCAGCCTCACCATGCAGACGATGGAAGGAGAGCAAAAGTTCACGATCCGCGGCGTCATGCGACCGGGCGGTCTGAGCGCCGCTTTCGGTGGGAACCTGGCCGTAATGGATATTTACGCTGCGCAGAAAGTTTTCGGACGCGGCAGGAGGTTTGACCGCATCGATATCGGACTGAAGGACGACTGCCCGCTCGATAAGGGCCAAGCCGCGTTACGGCAGGCACTCGGGCCTGGGTTCGAAGTGGATGTGCCCGCCGCGCGGAGTCGACAGTTCGACTCTCTTCTGCAGGTCTACTCCTTCATGGTGAACTTAACCAGCCTGTTCGCGCTGTTCATCGGGCTGTTCATCATCTACAACACATTTGCCGTCGCCGTCACGGAGAGGCGTGCGGAAATCGGCACTTTGCGCGCATTGGGAGCCACCCGTGGCCAAGTGATCCGGTTATTCCTGTTGGAAAGCGTTCTGCTCGGTCTGGTTAGTTCCGTTTTTGGTATTGCGTTTGGCAGTGTAATCGGCAACGCGCTTGCCGGGTATGTCAACGACGTGATGCTGGCGCACTATGGCATCGCCCTCGGCACGGAGAGAGTGAATTTAGGCTTAAGCCTAATAATTACCGCCATCCTCCTGGGAACTGCGACGAGCATCTTGGCCGCGGTGATCCCCGCGGGCAACGCTGCCCGTATCGATCCGATACGAGCTCTGCAGCGAGGCCGCTGTCAGATGCTCTCAGAGGAGGAGAACCGGATGCGACGACGCGCGGCCATCTTTTTTGCTGCGCTGGCTTTTGCTTGTTTGGTTTTGGGGCGCTCGCGCGCGGGTTTCTATTTCGGATACGCCTGCTTTGTTCTGGGGGCGGTGCTGTTTACACCTACGCTCTCCATGTGGTGCTCTCGCCTGCTGCGACCAGCGCTGACCCTGCTAAGGCCCGTTGAGGGTGCCCTTGCTGCCGATAGCCTCGTGCGGTCCCCGCGCCGGACCTCAGCGACGATCGCCGCGTTGATGCTCTCAACGGGACTGGTAGTCAGCCTGGGTGGAATTTCCCGAGGCGTCTATGGATCAGTGGTGGATTGGGTCGATAGTTTCCTCAACTCGGATCTCTTGGTGTTGGCGTCCGAGAACGGCACCAACCGTAGCTTCCACTTCCCCGAAGCAATGACGCCTATGTTGTCTTCGCTGGAGGGTGTGGCTGATGTGCAGCGGATGCGCAGCAACAAAGTTTCGATAAAAGGCGCTTCCATCCTGATGGTTGCCATGGACATGGATAAAGCCGCGCAGCGCAGCAGCGGGCGCGTTGTAGCCGGCGATATCAAGCAAATGTACGGACAGGCAGCCGCGGGGAAGGGCGTCATCATATCTGAGAACTGCGGCATGCTGCAGGGCATCGCTATGGGCGACACGGTGGAAATTCCCTCTCCCTCCGGACTGCTGCACCTTCCCGTCGTCGGCATTGTAACGGACTACTTGAATCAATCGGGTTCGATGTTCGTCGACTACTCTTCGGTGTATCGCCCTTACTGGAATGATCCCACCGTAGACATCTACAAGGTTTACGCGAAGCAGGGCACCTCGGCGGAGGAATTGAAGCAGCGCGTGCAGACGACGTTTTCAAATCACCGCCGCTTGTTCGTTGGCCTGAATCGCGAAGTGAAGGCACGCGTGATGAACAACACCAAGCAGTGGCTCGGCATGAGCTACATGCAGATAGCGGTCGCCATACTTGTCGCAGTGCTCGGAATTGCCAATACCTTGTTGATGTCAGTCAACGATCGCCAGCGTGAATTTGCGACTCTGCGCGCTCTCGGCGCGCTCCGCAACAATGTGCGGCTCTCTGTTTGGCTTGAATCCGCGACCATCGCGCTCATTGGCTTGATCTTGGGCGTCGCCTTCGGTGCCATCGACCTGCGCTACGAACTCGACGTCATGCGGCGCGACTATGCCGGCCTCACGCTGGATTACGTGTTTCCCTTGCATCTCGCCGTGATACTCGCAGGAACCATGCTCTGCGCCGCGTCGGTTTCCGCGCTGGGCGCTTCAGAGTCCACCGTTCGCAAGTCTCCGGTTGAGGGGTTGGCGTATGAATAAGCCGCTTTGCGCTCTTGCACTACTGGCATGGCACGCCAGCGCGGCTTATCCACAGGACGCGCGTCAGATAATGACCGAAGTTCAGAACCGCGCCCAATCGAAGTCCGAACATTATGAAGGCTCGCTCGAAGTAATCAATGCCAGCCAGAAAATCAGCAAGAAGCGCTGGGCGTATGACCGGCTAGGGGTGTACGGCAACAGTAAGTCAGAACTGCGTTTCATAGCCCCGCCGGACGTCAAGGGAGTGGCCCTTCTTGTAATCAATCATCCCGAGCGGGCTTCTGACCAGTGGATGTGGATCCCGGCAGAGGAGCGCGATCGCCGCATCGCTCTTCAGGATCGCTCCACGCGATTTTTTGGTACCGATTTCAGTTTCGAGGATCTCGAGGAGCGCGATATTGATCAATATGATTTCAAACTCCTGGGTGACGACAAGCTCGATGAAGGAGATTGCTGGAAAATAGAATCGCGTCCGAAGGAAAGCAAAACCTCCCAATACACTTCTTCGCTTCTATGGGTTCGTAAAGACCGGTACTTCTTAGTCCGTACCGACAATTTCATCAAGGACCGTTTGGTTCGTCAGATTG
>Ga0306924_10009194_pt1 | contig 10012 bp, 3 predicted proteins | sample sta12Can44000111_FD_203756 | JGI IMG/M metagenome (GOLD analysis project Ga0306924, IMG submission 203756) | Lab enrichment of tropical soil microbial communities from Luquillo Experimental Forest, Puerto Rico - statanox.12C.anox.44.000.111 (v2)... | ecosystem: Environmental > Terrestrial > Soil... | reverse complement strand
GGGTGCCCACGTAGGAAACCGACAGCACCGACCGTCCGATGGACTGCTGAACGCCCACGCTGAACTGCGTGCTTCTTGGCGACCTATATTGAGTTTGGTTCATACCGGTGACGTTATTGACCGGAATGGATTGCGGAATCGGTGTGCCGAGGGTACTCGTCTTGGGATTCGAAAGCAGGACGTTGTTGAAGTTGATGCTAGCCGACAACGGGGGAGTTCCCGCATTGCCGTACACGTCGTTGCCCTGGATGCGCTCGTTCATGATGCCGTAACCGCCGCGGAGGATGGTCTTGCCCGAACCGGTGAGGTCATAGGCAAAGCCGAGGCGCGGTTGGAAGTTGTTCCAGTCGCCATTGACGCAGCCGTTCGGAGTCCCGTTCCGGCCGCAGATGCTGAGGCCGTTCAGATAAAACAGCTGACCCGCGAGGATCGGGTTGGAGCTCGGCCCCAGTCCAGGGCTCGCCGAGCTGACGGTATTGCCATCGGCGCTCAAGACGGCCGCATTCGCCGGATTGTATAGGTTCGGAAAGAAGTTGGCCATTTGCTGGTTCGCTTCGTAGGTATGCGGGATGCCGTCCCAGCGCAAACCAAGATTCAAAGTGAGGCGATTATTCACGCGGTAATTGTCCTGAACGTAGAGCGCCCAGGAAACGTTGTTCCAGTGACCGCTGTCCTTGACGGCGTCCTCGGTGTATTGCTGGCTAAGTCCGAGCAGATAGTCGGCAAAGTCATTTCCCGTGAAGGATCCGTTAAAATTGAAATTCCCCTGGGTGGTTTTGAACCAGTCCTGAACCTTCTTGTAGTACAGCCAGCTTCCACCCATCTTTAGCTGATGGCGTCCCCTGGTCCAGGACACGTCGTCACGGAGTTGGTAGCTGTCTGCGACGTTGTTCCACGGCTGCCAGTTGACGGTGTACTTCGCTCCTGTGCTGCCGTTCAGGTTGATCTGCGGGATGCGGGTATCAACGTTGGGCCCGGTAAAGAACCGGTTGAAGTTGAAACTGGATGGTGCGGTGATCAGGCCGAACGGGGTGATCGCAATGCGGTTCCCGTTGTAGTTAAAGGAAGCTTCGTTGACCAGGGTCGGGCTAATGGTATACGCGGTATGCACAACGCCGGCGTAGGAAGGATTGCCGAACGTGTTCCCGACCGAAGGGACGTTGGAGCCGCCCCACATGGTCGTCGCGAAGTTTTGCGAGATCTGCTCCGCCACGAAGTGGCCAAAAACCACGAATTTGCTGCTGACGTTATGGTCGATGCGCACGATCTCTTCGCGCACGTCGGTCGGCGTGCTCACGGGCAGGATAAACTGGTTGCCGCTGGTAGGCTTCGGGAAGATTCCTCCGTATGGTCCGCCGGCCGTCAGCAGTGCTTGCGCGTTCGGATCGAGCATGCACGTTGGAATAGTATTGCCGGGGAAGGGGCTTCCCTGGACGATCCCGGCGGGAAGCGCGTCGCCCGGACAATTCCTCGCGAGGACCTTCGGGGACACCGTGGCGAGAGTCGGAACATTGATGTTGGTCGCGCCAAGGTCCCCGCCATAGGTGGACGGATTCGGAACCGTCTGGTTGATGGGCGAACCGCCGGAAATGATCTTGCGCCACTCCATGTTGTAGAAGAAGAATGTCTTGGTCCTCTCGGGGTTGTAGAATTTTCCAAAAGTTACCGGCCCGCCAGCGTTGAAGCCAAAGATGTTATATCTGAGCTCGCCTATGGTCTGCGGGGCGGGATTGAAGAAGTTGCGCGCGTCCAGAGCATCGTTGCGGAAGAACTCCCAAGCGGAGGCGTGGAAGGTCGTCGTGCCCGACTTGACCGCCGAGCTGATCGTGGCGCCCGAGTTAAGTCCGTAGTCCGCGCTGTAGTTCGAAGTGAGTGTTTGCGTCTCGGACAGGGCATCAATCGAAGGCATAACGATCGAGCCGCCGGCTCCGCCGCGGTCGGAGTTCTCGCCGCCGTCGAGGAGGTAGAGGTTGTGGCCGACACGTGATCCGTTAAAGCTGACATTGCTGTCGCTGCCGACCGGCACCGGCAACTGGCTGTCCGCCATCAGGCTCGACGCTCCGGTCGTCAACTGAATATATTGGTAAATGGCCCGCCCGTTGGTAGCCAGTTGCGAGATCTGCTGACCGCTGACGAGGGAGCTCTGCTCGCCCGAATCAGCTTGCACCGCCACAGCGTTGGCCTCCACCGAGACGGTCTCCGACGCCGTGCCCAACTTCATCTGGAAGTCGACGCGGATGCGGTCGCTGACGTTCAGGACAATGCCCGTGGTCGCTTCCACCTTAAAGCCCGTCGAGGTGGCTTTTAGATCGTAATGGCCAATGGGCAGACCTGGTGCGGCGTACTGCCCCGCGTCATTGGTCGTAAACGTACTCGTGCGTCCCGTCTCGACCTGTGTGATGGTAACCGTGACGTTCGGTATTGCCGCCCCGGATGGGTCCGTTACCGTTCCCACGATGGTGCCTTCTTGCGCCGACGCGAAGAACGTCACCCCGAGAAGGAGCAAGGCTAACGCCACCACATGTGAGACGGCGAATCTCCTGAAGAGATGCCCAACACTTCGAACACGAAAAGATGTAATACAGTTCATTATCTGCCTCCACCCCCGGCGACTTGGAAATCGCCATGGTTAAGTCACCGTCTGGATCTAATCGGTCTGCAAAAACCAGACCCGCGCGGACGACCGCATGGATAGGGCTCGACACCCCTAGCCTTCGACTAACCTCGGCCAGCACCTGTTTTTTGACAGCTTTGAGATGGAACAGCTAAGCCTTGACCGCTTCCACCACCCCAAGCACCCTGTCTCGCTGCAATCGACTCCGTGACTCAAAAACCAACCAAGCGCCCATTGCAGGCATGGCCGCAACGTAAGCCGTAAACGTTTACGTTGTGTTGTGTTGGTCTATGTACCCTGCCCCAGAGGCGTTGTCAAGCACTCTTTTTGATTTCTGATGTCCAATATCGTTTTTTTAGCGGAAAGATGGCCTTTTGCCTGGCGACCCACGAGCCCCTCCCCCCACAACCTGGTGAAAAATAGATATTTGTTAATAAGGTGGCGTTCCATGCCCCCGGCTCAAAGCCAGAATTCGACGGTGCCGCTGCGGAACCTTAAGGGTGGGCTCGAGTTATCCGCTTTTCCGGCAGGCTTCGGGATCCCAAGGCCAGAGGGCGCAAAAGCCCGCGGCTCCTTCCTTGACAGAAGAAATCCACGCGTCAACCGAAGTTCGATTCTGTTTTTCGTCTTGGCCTCATCCATTTTTGCGATGCTTTCGTCCGGCGAGATCGCGAATTTTGTCATGCGATTGAACAATTCCATGGATGAATGTCCGAAACACTTAGGAACTTTCGCAGAGGCTATTTATCGTGGCCGACAGAAACGGCGCTCCGGAGCTTCGAGTGTCGTCGCGAGCGGCGTTTCGTCCGCACGCGCTCCGCTGCTGCCTTCTAAATGCCAATGAATTTTCGCGTGCTCCTGCCTCCCCGGGCAAATGGCGTCAGGCTTGCCGCCTCCGCCGCAACCGGAACGCTCCGCAATTTCCGGCCTCGAAACCCGGTCTGTGAGAAAATCGATTTGCGCCTGACGATCGATGGAATTGAGGATTTCCGGTTGCCGCTTCCCTACACAGAGTTCGTTCGTTTCTCCCGACTCGTAGTTCTTTTCTTTTCTCCCTTCCTGTTCGGAATTCCGCAAGGCCCCGCGCCCGCCCCTCCCGTCCCGTCCAAGATCAAATTCTCGCTCCGAACCCTGCCCTTCCGCGTCGAGTCCGACGAGACCCTGAAGAGTCCTCACGCTCCCGCCACCATGGCCGGCGGCGTGGCGGTTTTTGACTACAACAAGGATGGCCGTCCCGATATCTTTTTCACCAACGGCGCCAATATCGAGACTCTCAAAAAGGATTCCGCGAAGTTCTCGAACCGTCTCTACCGAAACGACGGCAACGGCGTGTTTACCGACGTGACGAAAGAAGCCGGTCTCGGGGGCGCGGGCTTCGACATCGCCGTGGCCGTCGCCGACTACGACAATGACGGCTGGCCCGACCTGTTTGTCGGAGGCGTTCACGGCAACACGCTCTACCACAACAATGGTAACGGGACGTTCACGGACGTCACCGCCAAGGCTGGCCTCGACCATTCGAACGATCCCGAGTTCGGTCCCTTATGGACCGCCGCCGCTGCTTGGGTCGACATCAACAACGATGGCCTGCCCGATCTCGTGGTCATCAACTACCTTCAGTGGGATATCAAGAAGGAAACGCTCTGCACCTTTGCAGGCGGCTTCGATTACTGCTCCCCGAAGCTCTACAAAGGCCAACCCAACCAGTTGTTCCTGAATCGCGGCGATGGAACCTTTGAAGACGTGTCAGAAAAGTGGGGCCTTCGCGCTTACGTGGGCAAGGGCATGGGGGTCGGCGTCGCCGACTACGATCTGGACGGACGGCCGGACCTTTTCGTCACCAACGACACGTCCAACAATTTTCTGTTTCACAATACCGGGCAGAGATTTGAAGAAGTCGCTTTCGAAAAGGGCGTGGCGCTGGTCGAATCGGGCGAGTTTGTCTCCGGCATGGGCGTGGATTTTCGCGACTTCAATAACGACGCATATCCGGATATCGTTTTCGTCGCTCTCGACAACCAGACCTTTCCGTTGTTCCGCAACAAGGCGGGCAAGGGCTTCGAGGAGGTCACCTATCCGACCGGCATGCGCAAACTGACCCGCGGCATGGCCGGCTACGGACCGGGGTTCTTCGATTTTGACAATGACGGCTGGAAGGATCTTTTCGTTACTCGCGGCCATGTCGAGTCGATCCCGACGCCCGCATACGAAATCGATCAGTACAACACGGTGTTTCGGAATCCCGGGGCAACCGGCCAATGGGAAGCTCTGACCGCGGAAGCGGGTCTCGACGCCTCGCCGCCCGCTCGCCACCGCGGATGCGCTTTTGGCGATTTCGACGGTGACGGGCGCGTGGACGTGGTGGTCACGGCTTTGGGCAAGAACGCGGAAATCTGGATGAACCGTTCGGAAGGCTCCGGACATTGGCTGGACATTTCGCTCGAAGGAACGAAGAGCAATCGCGACGGTATGGGCACCCGGATCAAGGTCGTTACCTCGGCTGGCGCGCAGTACAATCACATGACGAGCAGCGTCGGTTACGCTTCTTCGAGCTACGGCCCGGTGCATTTCGGTCTCGGCACGGATTCGACGGCCAAGCTGGTCGAAATCCATTGGCCTTCCGGCATCGTTCAAACGCTACAGGATGTCAGCGGTGATCGCGTGCTCAGCGTCAAAGAGCCAACCGTGAAGTAGTATGCTCCTAAGTTCGAAAATGAACTCTGCCGGGTGCTTCGGTGCTGGAACATCTGATGCTTCGTAGAATTCGAAGTGACTTCCGAGTGCCTTTCCTTGCGCTTCTCGTGGCCCTCGGGGTCTTTCCAGAAACGTGTTTCGGAATCGGCCATGACCGCTTCGTGGCCACAAAATACGAGCCCGGCGATTTCATCCTCGTCGAGAACGGCGCCGCGGCGCCGCTCGCGGTCGATCCGAACGACTACCCAGGAGTAACCCGCACGGCAAACGATCTCTCCGGCGACATCTTGAGGGTCACGGGCGTTCGGCCCCGTTTCCTGAACGCTCAAGGCGCTCTTGAAGGTAGGGCGGTGATTATCGCTACGCTCGGCCGAAGCGCTCTCCTCGACCGCCTGATCGGCGAGCACAAGATCGATGCGGCCGCGCTTCAGGGAAAGTGGGAGTCTTACCTCATCGAGACCGTCACCGATCCGCTTCCCGGAGTGTCCTCGGCTCTCGTCATTGCGGGAAGCGACAAGCGCGGAACGATCTACGGCATCTACGAGATTTCCGAACAGATCGGCGTGTCCCCGTGGTACTGGTGGGCGGATGTGCCGGTCACGCCGCAAAAAGTCCTTTTCGTTCGCCCGGGTCGGCACTTCCAGGGCGAACCCGCAGTCAAGTACCGCGGAATTTTTCTGAACGACGAGGCTCCTTCGCTCACCGGATGGGTTAAAGAAAAGTACGGGGGTTACAATCACGAATTCTACGTGAAGGTCTTTGAGCTGCTCTTGCGTTTACGCGGCAATTTTCTATGGCCGGCCATGTGGAACAGCGCTTTCAACGAAGACGATCCCCTCAATCCGAAACTTGCCGATGAATATGGAATCGTGATGAGCACGTCGCATCACGAACCCATGCTGCGTGCGCAGCAGGAGTGGAAACGGCACGGAAAGGGCCCCTGGGACTATTCGACCAACGGAGCGGAGTTGCGCGAATTCTGGTCCCAGGGCATCGAGCGCAACAAGGACTACGAGAGCATTATCACCCTCGCGATGCGCGGCGACGGCGACCTGCCCATGTCGGCCGAGAGCAACATTCGGCTTCTCGAACAAATCGTCGCCGACCAGCGCAAAATTCTGGCCAGCAAAATGAACCCTGACCTCGGCAAGATTCCCCAAGTCTGGGCGCTCTACAAAGAAGTGCAGGAATACTACGAGAAGGGCATGCGCGTGCCAGACGACGTCACCCTGCTCTGGTCGGACGACAACTGGGGAAACATCCGCCGTCTCCCGACCGACGAAGAACGCGGGCGCAGCGGCGGGGCGGGCATTTACTACCACTTTGACTATGTTGGGGACCCGCGCTCGTACAAGTGGATCAATACCAATCCCATTCCCAAGGTCTGGGAACAGATGAATCTCGCCTACCACTACGGCGCGAATCGCATCTGGATCGCGAACGTCGGCGATCTAAAGCCCATGGAATTCCCCATGGAGTTTTTCCTTACCTTTGCCTGGGATCCCGAGGCGTGGCCGAAGGAAAAGCTTGGCGATTTCACGAGAGAGTGGGCAACACGCGAGTTTGGCCCGGCGCACGCGTCCGAGATCGCTCGCCTCATCAGCCAGTACGGCAAATACAACGGCCGGCGCAAACCCGAACTCCTCGAGCCGGACACTTTCAGTGTTGCCGACTACGGGGAGGCGGACCGTGTCTCCGCCGAGTGGCGGTCGGAGGTCGAACGAGCCGAACGGCTCTATGCCGAAATCCCGGAGAATCAGCGTGACGCCTATTTTCAACTGGTGCTGTTCCCGCTCGAGGCGTCGGCCCAGGTCACCGAGCTCTATATCACGGTCGGGAAAAATCAGCTCTACGCCCGGCAGCGGCGCTCGAGCACCAACGATCTGGCCGCCAAAGCTCGCAAACTATTCGAGGCCGACCGGGCTCTCTCCTCTTCCTACAACCACGAACTCTCCCACGGAAAATGGGACCACATGATGGATCAGACCCACATCGGGTATACCTCGTGGCGCGATCCCCCGACGAACGTCATGCCGCAAGTGGTCGAGCGGGACATTCCCGAGGCGGCGGAAATGGGGGTCGCGATTGAAGGATCCGCTTCCGCCTGGCCCGGCGCGGCCGAAGAGCCGGTGCTGCCCCGCTTCGACTCCTTTGTCCGCGAGCGTCGCTTCTTCGATGTCTTCAACCGCGGCCGCACGCCGTTTCGGTTTTCGGCCGCGGCAACGGAGCCCTGGATTCGCGTGAGCCCATCGTCGGGCGAGGTTCGAAAGGAAGAACGCGCGTGGGTCAGTATCGACTGGGACAAGGTTCCCGTCGGAACCAACACCGGTTCCCTCAAGATCTCCGCATCGACAGGGGACTCACTGACCCTGAAGCTTTCGGTTTCGAATCCCCGGGAGCCCGAGCGCGATGCGCTTCGCGGGTTCGTCGAATCCGACGGTTATGTCTCGATCGAAGCCGAAGACTTCACGGCCAAGAGGGACACGCCGTCGGCTCGCTGGGAGAAAATTCCTGACTACGGTCGGACCGGGTCGGCGATGTCGATTTTCCCGGTAACGGCCGCGAGTGTCACCTCCTCGGAGGAGGCTCCCTGCCTCGAATATCGCATGTACCTTTTTGATCCCGGCAAGGCTCGGGTCGACGCCTTTCTTGCGCCGTCGCTCGCTTTTGTTCCCGGCCGCGGGCTCCGCTACGCCACCTCCTTTGACGATCAGCCGGCCGAGATCATCGATGCCCTTCGCGAGAATTCATTCGAGGATTGGGCCACGTCCGTCAAAGACAACATCCGCCTCAGCAGGTCAACGCACCGATTGGCAGGGACGGGTTATCACACCTTGAAGTTCTGCATGGTGGATCCCGGAATTGTTCTCGAAAAACTGGTCGTCGATCTTGGCGGAGTGAAGCCCAGCTATCTTGGGCCTCCGCCGAGCTTCCGCGGCTCGGGCGTGGCCGAGGGCATCGAGCGCGCTCAGCCCCACGTGCCAAACAAAGGAACCCAATGAAGAAAACTGTGCTCGGAGTTTGCCTAACCGCATGCACGCTTGTGCCTCTGGCTGCCTGGTTACAAGCAGCGGATTCCCGCTCTGGCGCATTGCAAATCACCCCGCAGGATGCGCTCGAGGCGCATGGCATAAGCGTGTTTGTGTTTCACAATTCCTATCACGGCGTTTTTGGCGACGAAAAAATGAGCGGCGTCGAACTCGTGCTGCACGAGGAGCGCATTGCTACCAACGGTGACGTGCGTCTTTCCCCCACTCCCGCGCAGTGGGACCCGATTCCGAAGTTTCAGGATCGCAAGCGGGGGCCTTCTCCGAACGAGTTGGTTGCCTCGCTCGCATACCCCGATCAGCACCTGGCCTACCGCATTGTCGTGCGCCCGGAAGAAGGCGGCTTTCGCGTGGCCGTCGAGCTCGACCGTCCGCTTCCCGCCGCTCTCGCGGGCAAAGCTGGCTTCAATCTTGAATTCCTGCCCACGGCTTACTTCGGAAAGTCGTATCTTCTCGACAGCTCCTTCGGCATTTTCCCGCGCCATCCCGGCGGGCCGATGGGAAGGCGAGCCGACGGTGCGGTCGAGCCCGAGCCGCTCGCCCGCGGCGAACGCATCCTGCTTTCGCCCGAAGATCCGTTGACGCGTGTCAGCATTACCTCGGACGGCGTTCCGCTCCTGCTGTTCGACGGCCGCAACCAGGCGCAGAACGGATGGTTCGTCGTTCGCAGCCTGCTGCCTGCTGACAAAACCGGCGACGTTGTCGTCTGGCACGTTCACCCGAACGTGGTTCCGGGCTGGAAGCGTTCCCCGGTTGTGGCCTCGAACCAGGTCGGTTACACGCCGGAGCGCGAGAAGATCGCGGTCGTCGAACGCGATCCGCTCGACCAAGGGCCGGCCAAGGCCCGGGTACTGCGCATGGCCCCGGACGGTACCTACAAGGAGGTCTTCCAAGCGGATGTAAAGCCTTGGGGGAACTGGATGCGTTATTCCTATGCGCATTTCGACTTCTCGGCGGTTCGCGAGCCCGGGATTTACGCGATCGAATACGCGGGTCGCGTCAACGCGCCGTTCCGCATTGCAAAAGATGTTTATCAGAACATCTGGCAGCCTACGCTCGATACTTATCTGGCCGAGCAGATGGATCACGTCAAAGTGCGCGAAGCTTATCGCATCTGGCACGGGCCGTCGCATCTCGATGACGCGCGGCAAGCGCCGGTCAATTACACGCACTTCGACGGCTATGCCCAGGGCCCGACGACGGATTCGCCTTTCGCCCCAGGCGAGCACATTCCGGGATTCAACCTTGGTGGATGGTTCGATGCCGGCGACTTTGACCTTCGCTCCGGGACCCACTCTCGCGTGATCACCGATCTGACGCTGGCGATCGAAAATTTCGGGCTCGATTGGGACGACACGACCGTCGATGAACAAGCTCGCTACGTGGAGATTCGCAAGCCCGACGGCGTCCCCGACGCCATCGAACAGATCTCGCATGGGGTGCTTTACCTTCTGGCTCAATACCGGCTTTTCGGTCACGCCATCCCGGGCGTCATCGCCCCGACGCTTACCGAATACACCCACCTTGGCGACGCTGCTTCCGCAACCGACGGGAAGATCTATTCCGGGAGGATGTCCCCGCTCGAATCGGATGGCGTGTACTCCGGTGTGCCCGACGACCGCTGGGCGTTTACCACCCACGTGACGGCCCTAAACTA
>Ga0306924_10009193_pt1 | contig 10012 bp, 4 predicted proteins | sample sta12Can44000111_FD_203756 | JGI IMG/M metagenome (GOLD analysis project Ga0306924, IMG submission 203756) | Lab enrichment of tropical soil microbial communities from Luquillo Experimental Forest, Puerto Rico - statanox.12C.anox.44.000.111 (v2)... | ecosystem: Environmental > Terrestrial > Soil... | reverse complement strand
TCGGCCCTCGACGAGGCGGATAAAGATCCGGCCGCCGGGATGGCAACCCGCTGAGCTCGAGCTCGCTCGCCACGCACGTGCAAGGGAATGACGATGAGCCCGATCGACCCGCAGGACGACCCCGTCACCGGCACGGCCGGCGGGCAAGAGCCTGCGGAACAGAAGAAAGCACAGAGCTTCACAATCCTGCACACCAATGACATGCATTCGAACCTGATCGGCGTAGGGCCTGCATCGGAGTATTCGCCGATGACTCTCAACGACGATGCGACCATCGGCGGTATCGAGCGCATTGCGTCGCTTATCGACGAGCGCCGGAAGGCGCGCGAAGCCATGGGGCCGGTCCTGGTTCTCGATGTCGGCGACTTCAGCATCGGGACGCCGTTTGGCGGCGCCACCGATCAGACCGGAGCCGAGCTCCAATGCCTGTCAATGGCCGGATATGATGCAACGACATTCGGCAATCACGAGTTCGATGCCGGCCCCGAGGCTCTCGCAAAGGCGATCGCGGCGGCCAAGAAGGCCGGACACGTCCCGCCGATTCTAGCTGCCAACACTCATTTCGATGGCGACGATGCAGGGCTTTCCCAATTCAAGGAACTTGCGCAGGCGGAACTGATCCGCCGCCATATGCTGCTGGAGCGCGGCGGCATCCGGTTCGGTCTGTTCGGCATGATGGGAACCGACTCCATTCAATTTACGATCAACCCCGGCGCGGTCACCTTCTCCGATCCTATCGAGACCGCTCGGAAGATGGCGAAGCAGCTGCGTGCGGAAGGTGCCGACGTGGTCATTTGCCTGAGCCATTGCGGTGTGAGAGAACCGAAGAGCGGCCCAATCACCGAAGGCGAAGATATCGACCTGGCACGCGCTGTGCCCGAGATCGATGTCATCGTCGGCGGCCATACCCACACCTTCGTGCGCACCCCGATCATCGCCGACGGTACGCCGGTCGTGCAGGCTGGCTGTTATGGTGCAGCGCTTGGCGAGCTGGTGATCCGGATGGAAGGGCGCGAGAGGAAAGTCGAATCCTACACGCTGCACACCATCGACGACACGATTCCGGGCGATCCCCGCCTCGTCAAGGCGGTGAAGGTCTTCAAAGTCGAGACATCGCGCGTTCTGTTCGCGCCGCGCGGTTTTGCGATCGACGAGCCGCTGGCGGTGATCGATCGCGACTGGTCAAACAGCTTCTTCGACCTGACGGCGTCGATGCCTCTCGGCAATCTGACAGCGGACGCGATCCGGCATGCCGCCAAGGCGGACGTGGCGTTGAACGCCGCCGGCATGGTCCGTGCCGGACTGACTAAAGGTAATAGCGGCGTGCAGACGGTTTATGATGTCTTCTTGCTGGCACCGCTCGGCATCGGTGTTGCCGACCAAAGCGCCGGCGGGTCTCTTGTGGTCGTTTACCTCACGGGCCGGGAGATCAAGAACTGTTTGGAGTTCTTGCTGATCGGCAACCCGAACCTGCCCGGGCAGTATTTTCCGCGCGTCTCCGGAATGCGTTTCCATTACGACCTGTCACGACGGAAGTTTGACGCCGTGACGCAAATTGAGCTCGGCGATCTGGCGGGCGGCTATCGCACCATCGACATCTCGGATTCAACCAACCTCTTTAGCGTCGCCTGCAATCTCTATTTTGGCCTTGTGCTGATTTCCACCTCGCGAAAAGCAGGCGTGTCGCTCGTGCCGAAGAAAAAGGATGGGACACCGATAAAATCGCGCGCCGAGGCACTACCCGAAAGGCCACAAAGCGGGCCTTATCTGCTCCCCCCGAAAGGAACCATGGAGGAGGATCAGGCGGTGCGTGGTGCTGGAGCCAATTCCTCGATGGAGATCAAGGAATGGCAGGCGATCATGCAATATCTCAAGACCTTTTCAGAGGAGAACGACGGGGGCGTTTGCCCGCTGGTGATGGACGAACGGGCTGAAGAGAATCGAGCCATCAACTTGCATGCGTAAGGGGGTAGCAACTGACCGGAAGTCAGCCATTTTTTTGGAGGTCCTTGCCCACACCAAATATCTGGGCCTGCTGTGTGCTTCCCTACGTGCAGCACAGGGTGGGAACTTCATCGATTGGTCCGCGCACCAAGGAATGACAGCAATCGGCGCTCAGCAGACATTCTCGAGCGGCAGCCAGAGGGTCTCAAACGGGTGGATTCCGGCAGTTCCCGATTTGCCGGCCTGTGATGCGCATTGCTCGAAAGCGGTCATTTCCTGCCTGAAGCCACGACACCCGACACCGCGCCTATTGCGCTGGCACTGGTAGCTCAAAGCGTAGAGGGATATCGTCATCCATGGGGGGCTGCCGCTCCTCGGAGCCGAGGATCACCGCATGGACGTGACGGCGTGGCTGCGCGGGTTGGGGCTTGAACAATACGCGCCGGCATTCCGCGACAACGATGTCGATGGCGAAATGCTGCCAGAGCTGACGGCCGACGACCTGATCAGCATCGGCGTAACCTCGGTCGGCCATCGCCGCAAGCTGCTGGCCGCGATCGCCGCCCTCCGGGTGGAGCCGACGCGTGATTTAGCCCAACCGGCGGTAAGCGCCACATCTACTCCCGTCTCCCCTCCGATTAGCGAGGCTGAGCGCCGCCAGCTCACAGTCATGTTCTGCGATTTGGTCGATTCGACGGGATTGTCGGTGCGGCTCGACCCCGAGGATTTGCGCGCGGTGATCGGCGGTTATCATCGCTGCGTCGCCGCGGTCATTGAGCGCAGCGGCGGGTTTGTCGCCAAATACATGGGCGACGGCGTGCTTGCCTATTTCGGCTATCCGCGCGCCGACGAGCACGATGCCGAGCGGGCGGTGCGGGCCGGGCTGGCGCTGGTCGAGGCGGTAGGCAGGCTCGACACGGCGGCACGAGCACCGTTGCAGGCGCGGGTCGGGATAGCCACCGGTCTCGTCGTGGTCGGTGATCTGATCGGCGAGGGCGAAGCGCGCGAGCGCAGTGTTGTCGGCGAGACGCCCAACCTGGCGGCGCGGCTGCAGGCGCTGGCCGAGCCGGGGACGGTGGTGATCGCGCCCGGCACGCAACGGCTGACCAGCGGGTTGTTCGACTACGAGGACCTCGGGCCGATAGCGATCAGGGGCCTGGCCGCGCCGGTCACAGCCTCGCGGGTATTGCGCGAGAGCGGGGCCGAGAGCCGCTTCGAGGCATTGCGCGCGGCTCGCACACTGCTCGTCGGCCGCGACAAGGAGCTGGCGCTATTGCAGCGTCGGTGGCAGCAGGCCAAGGCCGGCAAGGGCTCGATCGTGTTGCTGTCCGGCGAGCCTGGGATCGGCAAATCGCGCCTGGCGCAGACCTTGATCGATCACCTGAGCGCCGAGCCGCACACTCGCTTGCGCCTGTTCTGCTCGCCGCACTACCAGGACCATGCGCTCTACCCGACGATCACCCAGCTCGAACGCGCCGCCGGGTTCCGGCGCGAGGACACCGCCAATGAGCGCCTCGACAAACTGGAGGCGGTGCTGGCCCAGGCGACCGACGATCCTGGCGAGGCCGTTCCGTTGCTCGCGGCCTTGCTGTCGCTCCCGATCGGCGGGCGCTATCGGCCGCTCGACCTCACCCCGCAGCGGCAAAAGGAGCGGACGTTGCGGGCATTGGTGGCGCAGGTCGAGGGGCTAGCGGCGCGGCAGCCGGTGCTGATGCTGTTCGAGGACGCGCAGTGGAGCGACCCGACCTCGCTCGAGCTGGCCGGCCTGATCGCCGATCGCGTGCCAGTACTGCCGGTCCTGCTGATCGTCACTTTCCGGCCTGAATTTGCCCCGCCCTGGACCGGGCGGCAGCACGTCATCTCGCTCGCTCTCAACCGCCTGGCGCCGCGGCAGCGGGCGGAGCTAATCGCGGGCATTACCGGCGGCAAGGCTCTGCCCGAGGAAATCGCCGCGGAGATCATCGACCGCACCGACGGCGTGCCGCTGTTTGTCGAGGAGCTGACCAAGGCGGTGCTGGAGGCCGGCACCCAGCGTGCCGCGGCGCTGTCCGCCACGCCGCGGACGGCGGCGTCGGTTCCAGCGACACTCTATGCTTCCTTGGTCGCGCGGTTGGATCGGCTCGGACCGGTGGCCAAGGACATCGTACAAAGGGGCGCCGTCATTGGACGCGAGTTCGGTTACGAACTGCTGGCGTTGACCACCGGTCTGGCAACGGCACAGCTTTGCGACGCGCTGGACCCACTGGTCGACTCCGGCCTGGTGTTCGTGCGCGGAACGCCGCCGGATGCCGTCTATACATTCAAGCATGCACTTGTCCGGGATGCGGCGTACGAAACCCTGCTGCGCAGCCGGCGTCAGGAACTGCACGCGCGCATCATCGAGGTTCTGGAAGGGCAGTTTGCCGACCTCGTCGAGCGGCAGCCCGACCTTCTCGCGCACCACTGTACGGAAGCAGGTTTGATCGCCAAGGCGATCGGGTTTTGGGCGAGGGCCGGTCGGAAATCGGTCGCCGGTTCGGCGATGATCGAAGCCGTGTCGCAGTTGCATAAGGGGCTGGATTTGCTGGCGAAGTTGCCTGAGGGGCCGGAGCCATTGCGGCACGAGTTGCAACTGCGCATCGCACTCGGCGAGGCACTCACTGCATCGCGAGGGCCTGCGGCATCCGAAACCGGGCAAGCCTACCTCCGCGCGCTGGAGATTTGCCAGGATCTTGGCGATTCCGAGGCATTGCCGCAAATTCTCAATGGATTGTGCAGCTACCACATGGCTCTTTCCGAATTTCGGGCGGCACGCGATGTGGCGGAACAGTTGCTGCGGCATGTTGAGACGCAGGGCGACCCAGTCACGCGAATGGCGGCAAACCGGAACATGGGTGCCTGTTTGTATTGGCTTGGCGAGTTTCAGCCATCGGCAACCCACATGCAGCGGGTGCTCGATACGGAATTGCTCGACCTCGGGGGGTCGATCGTCCCTGGGTCCATCTACCACCTGCGAGTAGTGGCGCTGATCTACCAGTCCAACAGCGTCTGCATCCAAGGCCATCTGCAACGGGGTGCGGTTCTTAGCGAACGCTCCGTGACCCTCGGTAGAGCGACCGGTCACCCGCAGAGCCTTGCCTTCGCGCTCAGCATGGCCGCGCTGCTCAAGCTGCTGTCGCGTGCCGAGAGCGACGCGTCGTCGCTGCTGCAAGAATTAGCTCTGCTGGCTACCGATCAGAAACTGCCATTTTGGCTAGGCCGTGCCAACTTCCTGCTCGGCTATACCCTGACCGGCTGCGGCAGACTAGCGGAAGGCCTCACACTCGCGCAGAAGGGCTTTACTGACATTGTCGCGACCGGTTCCACGATAAACCATACCTGTTATCTCGCCCTGATGTCACAAATCCATGCCAGGGCAGGTGATTTTGCTACGGCACGGGGTCTTCTTGCTACCGCGGTCGCACAAGCGGACCAAAGCGACGAGCGCTGGTTCGAGGCGGAACTGCACCGCCTGGCAGGCGAATGGACGATGAATTATTCCGCCCCGGCGGAAAAGGCCGCGGCAGAGGCATGCTTCCTGCGCGCCGTGGGAACCGCGCAGCGGCAAGGCGCCAGATGGTGGGAGCTGCGCGCCGCCACGAGCCTCGCTCGGCTGTGGCGCGACCAGGGGAAGCGCGCTGAGGCGCGCGATTTGCTGGCGCCGGTCTATGGCTGGTTCACCGAGGGCTCCGACACGCTTGACTTGAAGGAGGTCAAAGCGCTGCTCGACGAACTGACTGAGCCGCCGATTGCCGCAGGGGGGTGAGTATTAGCGGCTGCACGGGCGTGTGCCACAGCAACTCGCACCGTCGCGACTAGGGTGGGCTGCTACATGTAGGAGTCCGGTGTGAATGTCCGCTTCACAGCCGACCCGACTAGCCTTGGCGTGGTGATGAAGGTCTGCAATGGGTCGTGTGTCACGAGCGCCGTATGATTTATCTGCGGCGCGCAACTGTACGAGAGATGAAGGAGGGCCCTTCGGGTTCGGTGATCAGGAGCGATCTCAAGCCACCGCAAGCTGCTGCGGACAAAAGCCGTGGTGGTGTTGTGTCAAGAAGGCGCGAGAGCGCCATGCTGTACGAGAGATGAAGGAGGACCCTTCGGGACGGTCCTGTAGGGGAGGGCTTCAAACCGCGATGAGCTGCTTCGGTCAAAAGCTGCGGTAGTAAACGTCATGGTCAAAAGACGTGACGTTGATCACGTCAGGTATGGATGAGAGAGATGAGCGCAAGCGAACCTCTGGTGACGCATCGCAACGCTTTAGGCGGCATCAAAACTGGAGTTGCACCACTGCTCCAGGAAGAGCGTGGCGGAAACCTACTTACTGGCCACGCGGTGTCCGGTGTATAGGAGGCATGACTCTCATTCGGGCTCTCGTACGGAACTTGAGAACCTGTCCAACGATCCCAAGGGAAAAGGTACAAGCAGCGAACCTGCGAGGCCGAAAGTACCCATGCGGCGGGCAGGGGCGGACTGCTCCGTAATAGCGAGGAAGCGGGGTAATGCCAGTGGAGCGAAGGGGCAGGTCACCGACGTTGGGAGCGGGCCAACTGGCAACAGGAAGAGCCCCATTTCTCGACGGAAGGCGGCAGTCTTCGTTCGGTGGCACGAGCCGGATGACGCGCCTTCACGGCCAATGCCGTTGGTTACGAGCCACCCCCCGCATCAATATCCGGATGTCGTTTTACTTGGCCCAACCCCGACTGCGTGATTGATCATAAGTAATTGACATTAATCATTGTGGTAGGTTAGAGCGGCGGAGTACGGGAGCGGACGGCCGTCTCCCGAGTATGAACAGGAGGTAGCCGAGCAGCGCGGGCTGCGCGGTCGCGCCGCGAGGGCTTCTGCAGAAGAGCGTTCGACCCGCATCGACACGCGGAAATTCGCTCCACCATCCTGCTGTCCTCTTCGACGCCCTGCCCGCCGCGGCCGGCTCGACCGAGCACCGGGAGCCGCAGCTATGCTTGAGCGTCTAGAACAGCAAAAGAAGCTGACCGCTAATCAGTGGCGGATCATCTTAACTACCAACCTCGGCGACATGCTCGATTTCTTCGACTTCTTTTTGATCGGGTATGTCCTGGCGTTCATTCTGAAGGAGTGGCACATCACCTACGGCCAATCGGCGATCATTCTGATCTCGGCCGGTCTCGGGGCAGTGCCCGGTGCCTTCTTCTGGGGCTGGATGGGCGACCGCATCGGCCGCCGCACGGTCTTCATGTTGACCGCACTCAATGTGGCGGTTGCCACCGGCATCATGTATTTCACGCCGGACCAAAACTGGCTGATCCCGGGCTGGGCGTTCCTGGCGTTCTTCCGCTTCTTTGTCGGCTTCGGCAATGCCGGGATGATCGCGGTCGACATCCCGCTGGTGCAGGAATTTGTGCCGACCTACAAGCGCGGCTGGGTCGCCGGGCTGACCACGACCCTGTTGCCGGCTGGCAATATTCTCGGCGCGTTATCGGGGTGGCTGCTGGAGCCGATGATCTCGTGGCGCGGTCTGTTCCTGGTCGGTCTAGCGCCGGCGTTACTCGTCTTGATGATCCGCTATTGGGTCCCAGAATCGCCGCGCTTTCTGATGCGGATTGGCCGGCACGACGAAGCGCGTGGATCGCTCGCCTGGGCCTTGCAATGCGACCCGAGCGAAATCGAGTTGCCAACCACGACGGCCGATGAGGAAACGACGCGCTGGCGCGAATTGTTCCGCTATCCGCGCAGCATGGCGGCGGGTTGCCTGATCGCGCTGAGCCAAACCGGCGGCGCCGGCATCCTGATGTGGATCACTGCGCTGTTTGTCATGGTCTTGAAGGTTACGCCAAACGAGGCCGCCTATATGATGATCTGGGTCGGCATTCTTGGCATCATTGGCCGGCTCGTGGCGTCGTGGATGTCGGACACCGTGGGCCGGCGCTATTCCGGGTTCCTGATCGGCATGGGCGGGGCGATCTCGATGGCGCTCGCGGGCTATTGGCACGACGTTTATATCGGCACGGTATCGGTATTCTTCCTGTTCATCATGGCGCAGCGCTTTTTCGGCGATGCCAGCTACGCGATCATCGGCCCCTACATCGCCGAAATCTGGCCCAACCGACTGCGCGCCAGCGGCATGGGCTTCAGCTATGGTATCGGCAATCTCGGCAAGATCATCGGACCACTCGGACTGGCACTCATCGTCGGTTCGTCCGATTATGTAAGTCCCAAGGTCGTGCCCTCGGCGCTGTTCCCAGCCTTGTTGTTCCTCGCCTTCTGGTATGCGCAGGCGGCGTTGATGTTCCTGTTGGTCGGCTTCGAGACCAAGGGCCGGTCCATCGAGGAGATCAACCGTGCACTCGACACCCCAGCCGGCGTCGCACTTGATCCGGTTCGCGTGCCGGCGCAGTAGCGGCTCCGCCGCCTCACCGGGTCCCTGACCGGGCATGTGGCGCCACCTGGAGTGAACTCGAACGCGAGACCCAGGCGTTCGGGCTGGCCACCACCGGGAGAGGAATCAGGTTCGCAACAGACTCACCGCTGGAGGGGAATGGATTCGAACTTTCAGTTCCGCACGAGGCACGGGACAGGTAGCGGTTTCGGGGCTTCGTCCGCTAAACTCGCGATCTGGCAAGCATCGGCGGCAACATTGAGGGACGCCGACTTGCTGCCCCGCTGCTTGGACAACTCGGCGGCAAAAGGGGAGCCGAGCAAGTCTTTCCTCCAAGCCGACCTGGCGCGCCCGTAGTGCTGTTCAAGGGGGCGTTCAGGCGCGGGCTGGCTCGCCGGCCCCATGTCGTGATACGCGAGTTGTGGTAAAGTTAAGGCGCTCGATCCTCGACCCAGGGGGCCTGCCAAGCCATGGCCTCGACCGCCCGTCGCCTCGCCGCAATCCTTGCCGCGGATATTGCCGGCTACTCACGCCTGATGGGGACGGACGAGGTGGGCACGGTGGAGGCTTTACGCGAGCATCGCGTGACCGCCGATCCGCTGATCGCCCAGCATGGCGGGCGGATCGTCAAGACGACCGGCGACGGAGTGCTGATCGAGTTTGGCTCGGTGGTCGGCGCCGTCGAGTGTGCTCTGGCGCTGCAACGGCTGGCGGCAGAACGCAATGCTGGGACCCCCGCCGAGCGCCGCATGGAATGGCGCATCGGCGTGCATCTCGGCGACGTGCTGATCGAGGAAGATGACATCCTCGGCGAGGGTGTCAACATCGCCGCCCGGCTTGAAGGCATCGCCGAACCCGGCGGCATCTGCATTTCGGACGATGCCTTTCGCCAGGTGCGGGGGTAAGGTCGAGGCCGAGTTTGCCGATAACGGCGAGCAGAGCCTGAGGAACATTGCCCGCCCGCTTAGGGTCTTCAGCGTGCGCTCGGCCTCAGCACCCGAGCCGCGCGGCGCTCCCGCGGCCAGCCTGCTTCTCCCCGACAAGCCTTCAATCGCAGTGCTCCCCTTCACCAATATGAGCGGCGACCCTGAGCAGGAATATTTTGCTGACGGCATAGTCGAGGAAATTATCACGGCGTTGTCGAGGGTCCGGTGGTTCTTTGTGATCGCCCGCAACAGCTGCTTCACCTACAAAGGCCGCGCTGTCAATGTGAAGCAGGTCGGCCGCGAACTTGGTGTGCGGTACGTGCTCGAAGGAAGTGTGCGCAAATCTGGCAACCGAATGCGGATCACCGCCCAGCTCGCCGAAGCTGCGACCGGCAACCACGTCTGGGCCGAGCGCTACGATCGTGACCTCGCTGACATTTTCGCGGTGCAAGACGAGATCACCGAACGGGTAGTGGCGGCGATCGAACCAGAGCTTTATTCGGCCGAGCGCTTCCGCAGCCAGCGCAAAACGCCCGAGAGCCTCGATGCATGGGAGTGTGTGATCCGCGCGCTGTCACTGATCTCGCAAGACACGCACGCTAGAAACACGGAAGCTGAAGCGCTGTGCCGGCGTGCCATTGAAATATCGCCCGGTTACGGCCAAGCCCACAGCTTGTTCGCGTGGGTGATTACGCGCAGGACGCTTTGGTCGGGTGACGTCACGACTGTTGCGGTGGAGGCCAACACGGCGGTGCGAACCGCGCTC
>Ga0306924_10009190_pt1 | contig 10014 bp, 6 predicted proteins | sample sta12Can44000111_FD_203756 | JGI IMG/M metagenome (GOLD analysis project Ga0306924, IMG submission 203756) | Lab enrichment of tropical soil microbial communities from Luquillo Experimental Forest, Puerto Rico - statanox.12C.anox.44.000.111 (v2)... | ecosystem: Environmental > Terrestrial > Soil... | reverse complement strand
ACCGTATTGATCGCTTGGTCGCGGGCAAGGACTGAGTGCAACCGCCGCTTCGGCGCGTGTCCATCCTGGCGCATATACGACCAATCCGGCGCAGAGGGCAACCAATCGGACCATCGGAGCCTCCGTCTATAACGCGACGAACTGAAACGCGTGGTCCGTCACGGGCGTTCCATGTCTCACGGGCGGCGAACGGCAGCTTCGGGTCGGCCCGGCCAGGTCGATCCCGCGTGTGTAGATGGCCGCTTTCGGCGCCTCTCGCCCGTTCCGACGTATTCCGACGACGGTCCTCTTTCTCATCACACAGCAGCCGATCGGCGTCGAGTGCCGGAACTGGTCTTCATGCCCGAGGCCGTGTGAAAAGTGATTACCTCGACGAAATCCAGCAATCTTATTGCTCTTACAATGGAGTATTCGAACTCTTCGCTACGCCGCAGCACGCACTGCGACAGTAAATTGCCCAATCACTGGTGCCGATCGTCTTTTCACACGGCCTCGCCCCGAAACGGACATCCGTCAGCGGTAAAAATGAACACCAAGTGATCGGCTCTCTTAGGCCCTCAGCTTTGCGAGCAACTCGGCCTAGTCATTAAAGGCTAGCTCGACCGGGGAAGCAGCCGGTCCATCCCATTAGCCGCCAGTCCCAAGCACCTGTTTTTACAAGGCCAACGGCTGTCAGGCCGAGGCCCCGATCCGACATTGTCCTTCGCCTGGCACGGCGATCCCCTGCATTTGCATGAGCAAAGCGGCACCCCGTGTAACGCTACCTAGCTGGCCAGCTTTGCCAATGCCGTGCGCGCCCACTGCAGATCCTCAACCAACGTTCGTCCACACGAATTCTGCTCGGGCGGGACGCCGGCCCTGAATGCCAGATAGCCGATTGCGCAGGCAGCGTTGTAGAGCGGGATGCGATTTCTGTCGAGGCATCGCTCGACGGCCGGCTCGTAGATGCGGAGCGCGGCATCGAGCATGTCCTCGCGTCCGACATCGAAAAGCAAATAGCGAAAATCGTGGTGCCGATCCGCCCATGCGGCGCCGTCGTAGTCGAAGACACCGTTGACTGCATCGGCGTGATCGAGCGCCAGGTTGTGAAGGCCCAGGTCGCCGTGGACCAGGGCCCGATCGGCTGCATCCACCGCCATGCCCTCGTATTCTTCGATAACATCTGCGAGCGCGCGGATCAGACCGCGGTCGTTGATGACGCGCGGCAAGGGTTCGCCAATCCAGGCACCGGTCTCTGGCCACGGCACGTGCTGCCGCAGCCAGCCGGCGGCGTCCGCCTCGACAATCCCGGTGTGCTGCTCCACGAGGATTTGCCCAATCGCGCGTAGCGGCGGTAGAGGCCCCAAGGATCGCATCGGCCGGGAACCATCCGGCGGACGTCAAAGCCGGAATTCGAGACGAACAAGATTTCCGGCACTCGGAACGAGCAGCGCTTCGTGAGGAGGCCGAGGACGCGGCGTTCCACCGCGAGCCGCGTTACGCCTGCTTCCGAGGCGGGGAACCATGCGATGTGGCCGTCGGGCAGCGATACGGCCCACCGTTCCTCGCGGGCGTCGATGTGTAGCGCCTCAGCAGGATGCGGGAACCCGGCCTCGCGTAGCGCCCGGCACACGGTAGCCGGCGTGAGAACCGCGTAGATCGACATCCCTTTGGCTTCTAAAGCGGAATAAGTTACGGTGAGACCCCAGTCACGAAGATGGAAAGCCTTCCTTCGCATTTCCTGCGCTCCCTTCCATTGATGTGAAGGATTTTCCGGGACGACGGCGCATAGCGAGAATGCGGAAGGCACCGAGACCATCGTCCGAAAGCGGCCAAGCAAGGGACACGCATGCAGTTGAAGTATCGAAGGCCGTGCGTGCTACGGCGCTTTGATCTGTCGTCGTGATAGCAGAACCCGTCAGAGCGGGCGCGGATCTTCTAATTGTAGTTGCTGGATCAGCGATCGCCGTTTAAGTGAGCGATGCCGCTGCTAGGTTTCAGGTCTGCGCACCAGCTTAACCGCCACGATGGTCAGGCATGGGCCGAATAGCAGCGTCGCCGGTCGACCAGGGCGGAAAGCGTGCGGTATTGCGGCAGGTCTCCGTGCTTATGAGGTATCGACTCCGATCATTAAGAGGGGCGTGGTTGGCCGGTGACGTGACCGACAGCCACAATTCCATAGGGAGGTAATGCATGGCCGCGATCGAAACAATCAATAACGGGGCACAAGCAGGTTTGCTCGATCGCGAGCGGATCATCGCGAAGCCTGGTTTCAATCGCTGGCTCGTGCCGCCGGCTGCGCTCGCGATTCATCTCTGCATAGGCATGGCCTATGGTTTCAGCGTGTTCTGGATTCCGCTCTCGCGCGCGATCGGCGTCCAGAAGTACGTCGCTTGCCCCGAGCCCTCGCTCATCTCGTCGCTGTTCATGACGACGTGCGACTGGCGCATCGTCGATATGACGCCGATGTACACGCTGTTTTTCATTTTCCTTGGCTCCTCGGCCGCGCTGTGGGGCGGTTGGCTCGAGAGCGCTGGACCGCGCAAGGCCGGCCTGGTGGCAGCGTGCTGCTGGTGCGGCGGCCTCTTGATTTCCGCCATCGGCGTCATCGTGCACCAGCTCTGGATGCTGTGGCTCGGCTCCGGTGTGATCGGTGGCATAGGCCTCGGCCTGGGCTACATCTCGCCGGTCTCGACCCTGGTCAAATGGTTCCCCGACCGGCGCGGCATGGCGACGGGCATGGCCATCATGGGCTTCGGCGGCGGTGCCATGATCGGCTCGCCGCTTGCGGACATCCTGATGAACCAGTTCCGGTCGGCAACCTCGGTCGGCGTCTGGCAGACCTTCGTCACGATGGCCGTCATCTATTTTGTGTTCATGTTGGGCGGCGCTTTCGGCTATCGACTTCCACCGGGCCACTGGCGGCCGGAGGGCTGGACACCTCCCCCTCCCGGCGTCAAGGCCATGATAGCCCATGGTCACGTCCACCTGCGCGACGCACACAAAACGGCACAGTTTTGGCTGATCTGGGGCGTGCTGTTCCTCAACGTGAGCGCGGGCATCGGGGTCATCGGCATGGCCTCCCCGATGCTGCAGGAGATCTTCGCAGGCTCGCTCATCGGCCGCCCCGACATCACCTTCACGCATCTCGACGACGAGCAGCGGCGCATGGTCGCGACCATCGCTGCTGCTTTCACCGGATTGCTCTCGCTCTTCAATATCGGGGGCCGGATCTTCTGGGCCTCGACGTCGGACTACATTGGGCGCAAGGCGACTTACTACACGTTCTTCCTGCTCGGCATCGTGCTCTATGCGAGCGCGCCAACATTGGCGCACACCGGAAACAAGGCGCTCTTCGTGCTTGCTTTCGGCATCATTCTCTCGATGTACGGCGGCGGTTTCGCGACGGTGCCGGCCTATCTTGCCGACGTGTTCGGCACGCAGTTCGTTGGCGCCATCCACGGCCGCCTACTCACGGCATGGTCAGCTGCGGGAATCATGGGTCCCTTCGTGGTCAACTACATCCGGGAGTTCGAACTGCAGGCTGGCGTGCCGCGCGATTCCGTCTACGACGTCACCATGTACGTGCTGGCCGCGATGCTGGTCGGCGGCTTTGTGTGCAACTATATAATCAAGCCTCTTGCCGACAAATGGTTCATGAAGGACGAGGAGGTCGCGGCCTTGCAGGCAAGGACCCAGGCCGCCGAGGCGACCACTGGTTCCATGGGGATCGGGGCATGGCGGCTCGATACCACCTCGGTCCTCGCCTGGATTGCGGTGGGCGTGCCGATCGCCTGGGGCGTCTGGATCACGGTTAGGAACGCTCTGACGCTGTTCCGTTGACGGAGATCTTGCTGGAGTTGGCGCATCTTTCTCATTGCCGCACCTTCCGGCGAAGGTCGCCTCACCGAACCGACAGTGGCCGCTCGGCGCGGGCGTGGGGAACTGGTCTTCATGCCCCGAAGCCGACCTCTGCGTGGCCGCCAGGATAGTTTAGAAGCAGCCATTCGAGGCAGCGCTGGGTAGTCAGTCTGCGGCGTCGGAAAGATCGCGAAGCTGGGTCTTCAGGAAATCGAAGTCAACCGGCTTGGTGATGAATTCGGCCGCACCATACTCGCTGGCCAGGCGTCGCCGCTCCTCATCGCCATAGGCGGTCACCATCATGACCGGCAGATCGGGCCGCCGCGTCTTGATCTCGCGCAACAGCGTCAACCCGTCCATCCCAGGCATATTGATGTCCGAAAGGATGACGATGAGCTCGGGACGGACCCCATTCGCCAATGTATCGAGCGCCTCCTCTCCCGAGGCGGCAAAATGCAGGACATAGGTGCCCCGGCGTGCCTCGCGGCGAAAGTGCTGACGGAACAGCTCGGCGACATCCGTCTCGTCATCGACAACTAAGATGCTGACGCTCATGAGCTGCTCTCTGCGGCCCGACCGTTGCGCGGCAGTCTGATCGTGAATTCGGTGAACTCGCGATCACGGCTGTCGACGGTAATCGTGCCGCCATGCTGCTGGGTGACGATTTCCCAGCTGATCGAGAGCCCGAGACCGGTCCCTTCGCGGTCGGCTTGGTCGTAAAGAACGGTTGAAACAGCTGGTCCCTGATTTCAGGAGGGATACCGGTGCCGTTGTCGCTCACCCGGACCTCGACCGCCTCGCCCAGATCGCGGGTCGACACCTGGAGGGTCGGGTGATAGGCGGCCTCGCCGTTGCCGCGAGCGCGCCTGGTGGCGGCGTAGACGCCGCTTCCAAACAGGTTCAGCAACACGCGGGTGATCTCTTGCGGCGCCAGCTCGATCTGCTTCAGCGCCCGAGCGTAGTCCCGTTCCAAGGGTGATGTTGAAGCCCGCATCCTGGGCGCGGCCATCATGGTAGGCGAGGTTGAGCGCTTCCTCGATCAAGCCGTTTAGATCGACACTACGACATTCGCCGCTGCTCCCGCGTGAATGCTCCAACATGCTCTTGACGATGCCATCGGCGCGGCGTCCATGCTCGGCGATCTTTTCCAGATTGCCGGTCAGCATCCCGATCGTCTCATCGATTTCGGCGCGCTTGTCCTAGCCGAGTGCGGCAATAGCCGAGGCGGAGATCTCCTTCAATTCGTCGAGCAATTCGACCGAGAGGTCGGCGAAATTGTCGACGAAGTTGAGCGGGTTCTTGATCTCGTGAGCAATCCCCGCAGTCAACTGGCCTATCGAGGCCATCTTCTCAGCCTGGATCAGACCGGCCTGGGCGGCTTTAAGATCGCGATGGGCGGCTTCGGCCGCATCGCGAGCCGCTCTGATCTCGGTCTCAGATCGCTTGCGCTTGGTGATGTCGCTGTAAATCACCACAATGCCGCCATCAGGCATCGGGTTATTCTGAATTTCGATCACTGCGCCGTCCGGGCGGGTTCGCTCAAAGCTGTAAGTATCGCCGATCCGTACCCGCAGGCGCTCGATCTGCGTCTCGGGATCGGTCTCGTAAAACTCCCCGGGTTGGTGTCGAAGTCATGCTGCTCATCCAGGAACTCGTCGGGCAACTGGAAAAGTTCCTGGAAGTTGCGGTTCCAAGCGGCGAGGTGCAGCGCCTCGTCAAATCGCGACACCCTCAACCATGTTGTCGAAGGTGACCCGCAACTCCTGTTGGCGCTGGCGGATTTCGCCGAGCCGCCGCGCATGGTCTTGAACACAGCGCAGCCGTCGGCGCGGCACGAGACGATCAAGCTGCGGCTACTCCTGGCCGCCGATGCCGTTCCAAGGTGAGTGCCGGCCTCACACAATGCCGAGGGCGCGGATCAGTCCCAGACTGATGGCGCAGAGCAGTAGTAAGGAGATGGTGACGGCGCCGGTGACACGGATGCCGGCGCTGGCCACCACCCGGATATTGACGCCCAGCCCTAATGCCGCCATCGCGACGATCGTCAGCAGGCTGGCGGCTGTGGCGGCTGGAGCCAGAGCTTCATGCGGTAACAGCCCCGCCGAGCGCAGTGCCGCCAAGCCGAGGAAGCCCACAACGAACCAGGGCACCAACTGATGCAACGGCGGGCGACCGTGCGCCGGACGCTTGCCCTTAGTCAGGCTGGGTGCGGGCTTCTCAGCCTGCTCGCGCAGACGGTTCGCCAGAACCGAGAGTATCAGCACCACTGGACCGAGCATTAGGACACGAACTAATTTCACCAGCGTACCGGTCTGGACAGCGATCACGCCAATCGGCGCCGTCGCTGCCAGCACCTGCGGCACGGCATAAACGGTGAGCCCAACCAGCACGCCATACTGCGTCCCCGTGAGCCCGACGAGCGGGATTATCAACGGCAGCGCCAGCACGATAATGACGCCGAGCACCGCCGTAAAGGCGATGGAGGAGGCCACGTCGGCACTGTCGGCACCGATCACCGGCGCGACCGCGGCAATCGCCGAGTTGCCACAAATAGAGTTGCCGCAGGCCACGAGCAGCGCCAATCGCTGTCTCAGCCCAAGTGTTCGCCCGATCCCGTAGCTGATGGTGATTGCAGCCATCACCACGAGCACGATGCCGGCCAGTAGAGCCGGACCAACGGCCAGAATGATGCGGGTGCTGACCGAGGCCCCGAGCAGCAACACGGCCACTTCAAGGAGCGTCTTGGCGCTGAAACTGATACCGGGAAGCCATCGTGTACTTGGCGTCCACGCAGTCCGGATGGCAGTCCCGAGCAGGATCGCGAGCACCAGCGCCTCCAGCCATACCCGGCCGAAGAGACGTTTTTCCGCCACCTGCGTAGCAATGGCAGCAAGCGTCACTACCCCGCAGAGGAGCAGTCCCGGCATGATCCGGTGAAAGAGCCGGAAGCCGAGGGCGATAGCTGTCATGATGCCATCTGCTGCTCGCCGGAGGTGGGCGTTGCGCGCCGGCTGGTCGAGTTCGACCCGCGGCACGCTCTTGTTGCATGGATTTGCTTTCGGCATGGCGCCCCCACAGCCCGTACGCTCCCCCAGCACGAGCTGGGAGCGGCACCACACGAGTAGCTCTCCGATCTGCGAAGATGTGTGAGCCGCTTGACATTGCCGGCGATTTTTTGCGGGGAGCGCGCGGAGCTCGTCGTCCGGCTCCGTCCGGGCGGTGCAGCGACAGTAGCAGGGCCCCGCGCTCCGGCTTGCCGCGTTAGAAGCCCGGCATTGCGAGGACGCCGCCCTGGCCACTGTTCGGATCGACAAAGGTCGCAAAAATAGTGCTCGGGGGCGTCGTATCGGTCGCGTCCGTGGAGGCAGCGATCCCGTTCAAGCTGACATTGTCGAGTGGCTGACCGTTGATCGTGACTTGTCGGATAGCGACGACCGTGCCGTCCTGCTTCATCCGTACGATCGTGTTGTCGCCCTGATTGGCGACATAGAAATCAGAGCCGGACCCGGGAGTTTCATCCACGGACCCGGTAGCTTCATCCAAAGTCGTGTTGCTGGCCCAGTTGGAGTCATCCGTGTTCCTCACGACGGGCGTGAGGTCGACCGGAATATTGAGTGCCGTCGAGTGGATGCGGCTTACCGAGCCCAGGCCGAAGACCTGATAAGGCGCGGTTCCGACAACCGTCAGGTTGACGACCGCGATCGTATCGTAAAACGGCTCGCTGACGAACAGCTGACGGATCACTCCTTGCGGCAGATTGTACGGGTTCATGAGCACTCCGAACCGAGGCTCGATGCCCTCTTGCTGGGCATTCCCGTTGCCCCCAAGGACCGGCCGCACGGTACCCAGGGGTGCCAGCCCGTCGAGCCCGTAAAGCGTATGCTCCTGGACGATAGCGCCATCGGCCGTTACGACTACAAAGACCGCTTTGCAGGTGCCGTCTGGCGATGGGCCGAGCAACGCCGTCCCAACCGCAGCGGTGTGGAGTGCGCCAGGAATGACTTGCGGTTGCGGTGGCCCGACTTGTGGTGGCGGTGGCGTCACAGAGTTGCGGTTCGTCAGATCTCCGACATAGACGCCTCCAATCAACGCGTTGGGAGCGCCTTTGAGGGGCAGCCCGGTCGGGTCAAGTATGCTCGACGAGCCTACCTGGTTCAGTCCGAATGGCGCATTGGCCGGCCAAATACGCCCAAAGCCGTTGTTGTTCGAGAGACCAAGCGGATTACCGACCCCGGTGTACCCAGCGGTGAACGCATTGGGGTTGTTTACTCCATTCAGCCAATGCGGGCTATTCGCGCTGAACATTTGCACCGCACCGCCGGACGTGGCCTCCTGGTCGCCTTTGCTGTCGAAGTTGACCGGAACGACCAGCGTGTTGGGACCGCTCGGATCGATCGACAACAACGAGCCCTGCCGGCCGCCGCTGGCGGGCAGTGGAGCGCCGAAGTTCGATGTGCTGCCGACCAGGAGCCGGTTTGGATCGAGCACTTTCCCAGACTCGGTAAAACCGGGGAACTTTGTAGGAATCGGACTCGGGTTGGCGCAGGCACCCGGCTGTAGCATTCTGCCGCCGTCAATGAAGTTGCCGATCTGTGCGATCGCCGACGTACCGGGAATGTTGGTGGCGACGAGACGGGCATTAAGGCCTGCTATCTGCTGCGCCCGAGCCTGCCGCCAAGTAGTTTCGGTGACGAGGGCCGCGATGCCGGTCGCTAGGATCATTGCGGCGAGCGCGGTGGTTTTGCCGATCTGTCTCATGAACTCGGCAGCCGAGCGGACTTTCATGGTATTCTCTCCCTGTCCACGGTTTTGCCCTGTGCAAAGGCCCAGCGACGCTCGGGCGTCCACACCGACATGGCGCGCGTCGCGGTCGAAAAGGTTGCGCCCGAGCTGGGTATTGGTTAGGCCGAGATCCGCCTTGATCAGCGGGGCCGCCGTCGAAATGTTGACCCGATCCACGGCGGTGCATAGTGCAGCGATTGTCCCACAAGACCAGATCGCCGACCTGCCAAACGTGCTCCCAGGTGAAGTCTGGGCGCGAGGCAAATTCCCAAAGCTCGTCGATCAGCGCTTCGGAGTCCGCTAGCTCAAGCCCGGTGTAGGCATTGCGCCGGCGACCGAGATAGAGCATGCGGTGGCCGCTCTCCGGATGGGTGCACGCCAGTGGGTGCACAGCGCCCGGCGAGGTGCGCGGATCATCGGTCGCCGTGACGCCCTGTCGCACATAGCCGCCGCTGGTGTAAGTGCCGTCGTGCTTGATCTTCAGGCCGGCGATGCGGTCCTTCAGGCGCGCCGGCAGCGCCTCATAGAGGCCGTACATCGTGCAGAACGACGTGTTGCCGCCCGTGACGGGCACTTCGAGAGAGTAGAGGATGCTCGCCTTCGGCGGCACGTCAAGATATGACATGTCGGTGTGCCACACCGATTCGCCGTCGCCCAAGCCGCCGATCGGCTCGCCGCCGTCCTGCCTTCCCGCCCCGAAATGCACAATGCAGCTCCCCTTCAGAAAAGTCGCCGCTGCGTTCGGTCACGCAACCTTTAACAATGACGCTGCACTCGTCCGAGGCTTCGGAAAGGCGAGGTAGAGCGAAATCGCACCAGCGGCCGCAATTCCTGCGACGATGTAGAAACCTAAATCGAGCCGTCCCTGACCAGCCTTGATCGTTCCGAGAAGGTTCGAGGCGAATACGCCACCCAAAGCGCCGAGGCAGTTGATGAGGGCAATTCCCGCGGCAGCGGCCTCGCGTTCGAAATAGGCCGGAGGTATCGACATGAAGATCGACCAGAATGAATAAAACCCAGCGGTCGTGGCCGCCATGCACGCCACTGCAGTTAAAGGGTCGTGGGATGCAGTCGGGAGAATGATTAGGGCGATTACCGTAAGGATTTGCGCGGTTATCGCATGCCAGAGGCGCTCTCCCCTCGCATCGGAGTGCCGGGCGGCCAAGTACATGCCGATTGCCCCGATGATGAGAGGTATTGCACCATAGAGACCGATGATTCTGACATCCGTCAGACCCGCGTCCTTTAGGAGCGTCGGACCCCAGTAGGCGAACGTGTTCGCGACGCAAAACTGAGAGAACGCCGCGAACGCAAAGAGGTACGTGCGGAAATCGTTGAAGGCCACAAGCAGCCCATTGTGCGAATGGGGCGTGAGGCGCTTCTCCTGCTCGA
>Ga0306924_10009186_pt1 | contig 10016 bp, 9 predicted proteins | sample sta12Can44000111_FD_203756 | JGI IMG/M metagenome (GOLD analysis project Ga0306924, IMG submission 203756) | Lab enrichment of tropical soil microbial communities from Luquillo Experimental Forest, Puerto Rico - statanox.12C.anox.44.000.111 (v2)... | ecosystem: Environmental > Terrestrial > Soil... | reverse complement strand
CTGGGTGGGCCGGCTGATCACCCCGTAGGCGATCAGGGCGTTGCCGCCGCCGAGGGCGAACCCGTGCCGGGCGGCGGCGCGCAGGGCGATTGCGGCGACCTGCCGGTGCAGCTCACGCAGCGGCATCAGGCGGCCGAGTCCGCCGGCTGCGCGGCGCGCAGCACCTCGTGGTGCTCTTCCCATGCCCGCCGCACGCCCCGGGGCAGGTACAGGTCCCGCCACGTCTCGACGAGCTGGGGGCCGTTCAGCCACCCGGCCAGCTCGCCCTCGCGGATTGCCTCATTCAGGACGACCTGGTACATCTCCCGCAGCGCGTACGGGTCGTCCAGATCCCAGATCCGGCCAGCGGGACTCCAGTACAGCCGCAGCGGGAGGATCACTTTCCCGCGGGCAGGGCCGCGCAGGTCGGCCAGGTCGGCGATCACGAGGACCCGTCGCCCGGGCCGCGCCTGATAGGACGTGAGGATCGCGGCGGGTTGCACGTTTTCCGGTTCGAGGGCAGATGCCAGCAGCGTGAGGATCTCCGCGTGGACGCTGCGCCGGTCACGTCTGGCAGCGGCCTTGATCCTGTCGTAAAGGTCGTCAGGGAAGCGGACCGAGTGGTGTATCACGCATCCATATTAGATGCAAAATGGCTGTACTGCACGGGTGGATACGAGGTCGCTAACATCCTGATCGCGGCTGGTTCCGGATGGCCCCTAGTGACAGGGTTCTTACCAACGCCTCGACATCCGCGTGTGATCTTCTGACCTGCCTTGATGACAAGTTGTCATAGCAGGCTGCCATGCGGGTCGGCCGGTCCCGCATGTCCCGCTGCGAGCCAGTCCGCGCATTGTCACAGCCAGCTCACCTCATCGGATAGCCGGTCCGCGATCGACGCTGAAGTCACTCGGCGGCCTGGTTAGGCTCCAGGCCCGAGGCCTTGGCTGAGTGGGGGGTTCGCGGCCAGGGCAGCCGGATGGCAGGCCGCCGCCGCGGCCGCGGCGGCGGGATCAGGTCTACCCAGCCGATGACTGCTTCAGAATCATTGAACGCGCCGGGGAGGTCCTCGGGTATTAGCAAGGTGGGCAGGGTCTTAGTGGTCAGTGAGATGGCGAACCCGCGGTAGCGCCGCAGCTGCTCGCAGACGTGCGGAGGCGGGCTGACCGCCCAGGCGTGCCCGCCTGCAGAGTCTTCGCCGACGGTCACGGTCAGGCGGTCATCACGCAGGTCCGCGCGGATCTGGCGGGCGCGCGGCGGGAACCTCCCGGTGGCGGGGCGCAGGCCGAGGGCGGTGAACTCGTCCAGGGTGGCGTTCCGCCAGCCGCCGGTGCCGTCCTGCTCGAGTAGCAGCTGCTCGCACGACGGGTTGATCACCATGACCGGGAAGTCACGCGCTCCAGGCTCAGCCCGCGCGCCGAGGTACCCGGCGACGAAGGAGGCGGTGGGCCGGTTCATCCTGACCCGCCTATCGGGGGGTGTGATGCCGGACGGGCGGCAGGCGGAATGGTGCATGCTGAGGAGCACTCTGGCGTTGTTGAGGGGTCCGTCGGCGCTGATATCGGCTTTGGTCCCGAGTGGTTCCCCGCAGGTCTGGCAGGCTACGGGCCACAGGTTGGTCAGCCACCTGCTCAGACTGTCCCGGTCGATGAGGTCAGCCACCGCACGGGCGATGAAGACCTCGAAGGATTCTTGTGACCGTAGTTTGCCGGTCAGCAGCTCGCTGTATTCCGACTGGTCATCGCCTTCTTCGGCGGCCGTAGTTTGCGGCTGACAGGCGGCGGCCTGCTGGGCTGAGTCCCTGGTAGCGGTACGAACGCGCCGCGGGAGGCCCGGACCACATCGACTATGTGGGCGAATCCGGTGTCCTGGCTGGGAAGAAGATCCCGGGATCCGCTGATCACTAGGATATGGCCGTGGCGGGCCGCAGCCGCGCGCCAGGCGGCGAAACGCTCATCGTCCGGACCGCCAGGATTGCGGTACCCCGCGATGAAGACGCCGGTTTCGTCGCCGGGGCGGACCAGGTCCACGTCAGCGTCGGTGATCCGGGCGGCTAGGCCACGTGCGACCGGGATCTCCATAGGCTGCTCGGCCCCCAATCTGTCCAGGCTGGCGAAGCCGAAGGCCTGAGGACCGCCGTGTGCCTTGAGGTTCAGCCGCGGCACGTACGCGACGGGCGGACACGCCGGGCCGAGCTGATCCTCCATGAGCAGCACCCAGGTGGCGGTTTCGCCGGGCGGGCTGGTGTGCCATCTGACAGTGGCGGCGGCGAGCAAGCCGTTCTCCCGGCCGTCCCTGAATTCCCGGATCCGGTCGGCATCGGTGTAGGACTCCCGAGACCGCCCGGGCGGGACGCGGACGCCGAGGTTAGGGCCGATGAAGACCATGACCGCGCCGGTGCTGACCGCGGCTGACACCCACCTGGGGTCCAGGGTCAGCCGGCCCTCGGCGTAGACACAGCCGTACGGGTCAACCAGCTCCACCCCCGCAGCTGTCCGGCACAGCCCCCACCCGTCGGCGGGCAGGCCGGCCATGATAAACCGCGGCGGCACCCGCTGCCAGCCGGTCCCGACGAGCGTGTCGATGCGCGGCTCGTGGGACAGGCCGGTCACCGGGTCTTTTATGGCAATGGTGTGCGCCGGCTCGAACAGCAGGACCGGCATCTGGTCGGCGTCGGTGCCGCTGTCGGTGATCAGGCCGCCCTCTGGTGTCGTTCCTGTGACCCTGGCCGCGCGGCCTCCGAAAAGCGGGTCATCCATGAAGGTTGCCCGGCACGGCATCTCGGTTTCGGCGGCTACCTGCTCGATTAGCTCCATGGCCTCGGCCGAGCCGCCGCGGAGAGGGCCCGTCGAGCCGTCTTGCTTCAGCCGCTCGGCAGCTCCCGGCCTTCGCCGCCGGTTACGGCGGTTGCGGTCTGCTTTTCCCATCTTGGATTTGCCTTCCTGGTCAGTGGTGGGGGGCCGGTGCTGCGGTCGGGTCATCGGAGTGGCCGAACAGCCGCATCACCTGCTTATCGAGAGCAGCCAGCTGGCCGGTCATCTCGCTGGTTAGCTCCCGCTTCTCGCCGATACCGGCGAGCACGGGCGGCGGAAGGGGAAGCCGCTGCTCGCTGCGGAGCATCCTGTCGGCTTCCTGCAGGTCGTGCCGCACGTTGCCGAGCAGCCGGAACGCATCCCCGGCGGACAGGTCACGGCTGGTCAGCCCGGACCGGAGCTCGAACAAGAACCCGCGGGCCATCTCCAGGTACATCGCGGCCCGCATGGAAGGGCCGCCCGGCTTGGCCGCCTGCGCCAGCGCGGTCTCCAGCATGGCGATGCGGTCACATACCGCCCCCACCTGGCTATCCTCCCCGCCGGGAGCCGCCGCGGCGGTCTTGGGAGGCGGCTGCTGGCCATACGCCGCGTAGATCTGAGCCAGCCCGGCCTCATTGTCCAGGACGTCATTCAGGATGCCGGCGATATCGTCGCGGGCCCTGGCGACCAAGGTGGTCACTTCGTCTGCGGTGATACGGGTAGCGCCCATGCGCCATGGCCGTCTGCTCACTTCCCCTCCTTCCCCACGTGCGCTAGAGACTGCCTGAGGTTCTTCATGGCCCGGTTCCGGTTCTTCCGTACTGCCACTACGGAGTCGCCGAGCTCGGCGGCGATCTCCACGTCGCTGAACCCGTCCCAGTGCCAGGCCATGACCTGCCGTTGCTTCGGCGGCAGGCCTGTAATCACGGCGGCCAGGACCTCCCGGGTGACAGCCTGCTGTTCCACGGCGGCCGCCGCCGACACTCCGGCGAGCCTGTCGGCCCGTCTGGGATCCGCGTCCAGCGATGTCTCCCGGGCCGCGGCCCGGCAGTGCATGAAGTACTCGTTCTGCGCGACCTTGCGTAGCCACGCCCGGTTAAGACGGCTGGTGTTCCACGCCTCGAATGCCCGCATGAACGTCGTCTGGGCGATGTCCTCGGCAGTGCCTGCATCGGCGCCCAGAAACATCACGAAGCGCACCAGCGATCCGCGCTCGGCATCGTAGAACGCGACGAAATCCACATTCGCCACTGTCTCTGATAGCACCGACAACTCCCGCTTACCGCCCGCCGCGCCGCCCCGGCGGCTGGCCCCGCCGCCCGGCCGGGCGGCGGGAAGCGAGCCGACGCCGCAGCCGCCGCCGCGATGTCAGGTGCCACCGGCGGGCCACCGGGTAGCAGTACACCCGGAGCCGGACACCGGCACTTCGGCTCTCCCGCCGCGCTGACCAGGACGCGGCGGCCCTGGTGGCGTGGCTGACCTTCCTGCACCACGGGCACATCCGCTGCGGGGGATCCTGGGTGGCCACGGGCGGTCACTTCCCTCCTGCTCTTGCCGCCTGGCTCGCGTGCCGGGCAGGTAGTAAATGCTGAAGCCCCGCCAGATGTGACCTCTCCCCGCCACGATTTTTACGGCCGCGGTTTCGCTCAGGTTCATTTGGCCGGATTCAGTTGCGCTTTTGCGCGTGTCCAGCCGGGCGTCCGCCCTGTCCCGCAGCGAGGTCGACCAGCTGCTCACCCGCAAGGACATCAGCCTGCGCGAGCGGACGCTGTGGCGGATGCTGTACGAGACCGCCGCCCGGTCGGCCGAGGTGCTCGCGCTCGATATCGGGGGCCTGGACCTGCCGAGCCGCTGCGCGGGTCCGCCGCAAGGGCGGCGCCATCGACGTCATCGTCTGGCAGACCGGCACCGCGCGCCTGCTGCCGCGCCTGCTCCAGGGCCGCACGGCGGGCCCGGTATTCGTGACCGAACGGAAGGCCCGGGTGCAGCTCCCCGCGGCCGACCTGTACGAGCTCGGCCACGCCCGGCTCAGCTATCAGCAGGCCGAGGCGCTGTTCGCCAAGGCCTCCGGAAGCGCGACCCTGCACCAGCTCAGGCACTCCGCGCTGACGCACGACGCCGAGATCGGAACCGGGACACCGATGCTTATGAGGTGATCCGGTCATACCTCGGTCCGGTCGCTGGCCAAGTACGCGCAAGTCAGCGCCGAAGCGCTGATGCGCCACCAGGCCGAACGCGACCCAGCGCGGAGACAGTAACGGACGCACCGGGGAAGAGCGAGGACATCTGCACGTAACCTTCGGGCCTGCCCTGATAACAGGTTGTCATAGCAGGCTGCTATGGGAGAGGCCGACAACCGGGCGGCTCGGGGCCCAACGTCCCATAACTGCACCATGCCATCCCCCCACGGATGGCGGGGACCATGCCTTCCGGGCGTAGGCCGAGCCCGAATGGGCCGACCGGCTCGGCGACGCCGACCGGCGCGGCCTGACCCCGCTGTTCACCGTGAACATGACGCCCTACGGCGAGATCCAGCTCAACCTCGATCACCGCCTGAACCTGGGTGCAGGCAGCGCATGAGGGCGCCGCTGTCGGTGTGCCGCGAAGGAAGTCCGCCAGGGCTGCGAGCTTGCCGCCGCATTCCGGCCGTGCCTTTCCCTGCGCGCCTCAGATGGCGGCTGGTGGTAGCTCCCTTACCGACAGGTCGGCTCGGAGCAGCGATCGCCGGCCGCACCTCAAGTTAGTGCCGCTCGCTTACCTCGCGGATGGATGAGAGCCAGGCCGCAAGGAATCCCTCGGGATCGTGCTCGTCGCCCCCGGCTAGGTGCAGCAGAGGCGGGCCCGCGTCAACCAACTCGGACAGCGACTTGTACTGCGCCAAAACCACGGATCCAGGCAGGTCGCAATTGCGGACGCGACGCCTCGCGGTTGCATCACCTGCCGGGCCAGAATCATCAGCATCGGTCCCATCCCGAGTTCGTTGATTCTGGTGCGCAGTGCAGCGAAGCCTGGGGTGTCCGGCATGAGCAGTGCGTGCATGATCAGCATCCCGCCAAATCCGGCCGGGCCCATGGCGACCTCGCGTGCTTGGCATAGCCTCTCGATACCGGCGTTCTCCAGTGCCCTAACTGGTTCCAAGCGCGTCAGCGCGGCGAATGCCTCCGCGCAGGTGTCACAGGTGTCGGCCTCGATCATTACGTCCCGCCACTCCTGCGCGGACAGCTGGGGAAGGGGCTGGAGCAACAATGGAACGGCCAGTGGCGATAGCGGGGCTGGGGACCGTTGGGGTTACCGCCACTGGCCGTACTCGCACTCACGACCGGGCAATCACGCAGTTAGTTTGCGAGTGGTGACGGGGACCCGAGCGAAGGGCCTACCTGATGCTCCCCCGTCATCGAGTAAGCGCGAGGCGCCTCAGCTCAGTCCGAAGACCGGAGCTGAGGCGCCATACGTTGATCATTCGGCCAGCGCGGCAACACCTGCACTGGCCGGTACCGGGCAGGTTTCCGCTTCGTCGAAGCCTATTCGCCGGTGGACGCGGACCGGCGCAGAACCTGTGCCTGGCCCTGCGCGCCCAGGGCGTCGCCACCACGTTCACCACGCTGCTGGTCGCCCGCGAACCCGCGGTCAAGGAACTGCTGGGCATCCCGGAACACATCCCGACCGCCTGCCACATCGTCGCGGGCTACCCGGCTCGCCCGTTTCCCCGGCGGCTGTATCGGCCCGAGGTCAGCCAGCTCGCGTTCGCCGACCGGTACGGCAGCGAGCTCGGCTAGGCGTAGTGGTTTCGCGATGGCGTAGTGGTTTCCGGAATAGGGAAAGCACCGGGCAGGCAAACCTGGTGCCGGGGTGCCGCGTATTGGCGCCCCGCCTTCGGCGGAGGGAGAATGACTGTGAGTACTACCCACGAGCGGGCAACTTTCGGATCAAGAACGCGTGCCGGGCTGTGGCGGCTGGCCGGTCCATGGTGGATGTTCCTGGTGACCGGCATCGCGTGGCTGATCATCGCTTGGGTCACCCTGCGGTTCGCCCCCGCCTCGCTTACTACCGTAGGCGTCCTCATGGGTGTGCTCTTCTTGTTCGCCCTGTTCAACGAGATCCTGATCGCCATGGTCCGCTCCAGCTGGCGCTGGCTGCACATCGTGATGGCCGTCATCTTCGCCTTCGGCGCCGGCTGGGCATTCGCCCGGCCCCTTGACGCGTTCTGGACGCTCGCCTCGATCCTTGGTCTCCTGCTCATCCTCCGGGGCACGCTCGACATCATCACCTCCGCCGAAACCAGGGAAGTCAACTCCCTCCGGTGGCTCGGCATGGTGGCCGGGATCCTGGAGATATTGATCGGTTTCTGGGCCGTCCAGCAGTACCTCAGGGTGCAAGGGGCGCTGCTGCTGCTCTGGGTGGGGTTGTTCGCGCTGTTCCGCGGGATCTCTGAGATCGTGATCGCGTTCGAGCTGCGCCGCGCCCAGCGCCCCTAGCGGCGCTGGGCGCGGCTGCCCATTCGGGATAACCTCTCGACTGCCACCGGAACCGGCGCCGCCGCCGTCGCCGGGAGCTGGCTTGCCCGGGCGCGGGCCGGCAGGAAGGCCAGCGCGGCTATCGTGGCGACGGCCGTCACGCCCGCCGCCACGAGCGAGCCCTGGTGTATCCCGGTCATGAATGCCTGCCGGACCGCATCCGCCGCCGCGGGCTGCAGGGCGGCAGGGAAGTGCGCAGCGGTGATGACGCCCGCGACCACCGACTGCCCGGCGTCGCGGGCGAGGGCCGGCGGCGCCCCCAGTCCGGTCAGCGCGGCCACCACGTGGCTGCCATAGCCGGAGTTCAGCACCGAGCCGATGATCGCGACGCCGAGCGTGCCGCCGACCTCGCGGGTCGTGTCGTTGACCGCCGAGCCCGCCCCTGCCTTGTCGCGCGGCAGCGCGCCCATGATCGCCTCGGTGGCCGGGCCGGTGGTGAACGCCAGGCCCGCCGCCATCAGCGACATCGCGATCACGACCTTGCCCCAGTACGGGGAGCCGGCCGCGGTGCTGGCGGCGACCACGAACCCGGAGCTCATCAGCGCCAGGCCGAACGCGACCACGACCTTGGTGCCGACCCGCTTCATCGCCGCGATAGCGACCGGCGAGAACGCGGCGGTGACGACCGCGAACGGCAGCGTCGCCAGCCCGGCGCCCAGCGGGTCGTAGCCGCGGACGACCTGGAAGTACTGGGTGATCATGAAGATGAAGCCGAACAGCCCGAAGAACGCAAGCGCGATCGCCCCGCTCGCCGCGCTGAACCGCGGGTTGCGGAACAGCCGCACATCGAGCATCGGGTCCGCCCGCCGGGTCTGCCACCAGGCGAACACGGCAAGGATGACCAGCGCCCCGCCTATCCCGCCGACGGTCGTCGCCGACCCCCAGCCGTGCCGCGGTGCTTCGATGATCGACCAGGTCAGCAGCGTGATCCCGGCCACGGACAGCAGCGCGCCAAGCGGGTCGAACCGGCCGGCTCGCGGGTCGCGCGACTCGGGCAGCAGCAGCCGCCCGGCGACCAGCGCCACGACCACGAGAGGAACGTTCACGTAGAACACCGAACTCCACGAGAAGTGCCGCAGCAGCGCGCCGCCGGACACCGGCCCGATCGCCACCGCCAGGCCGGAAACCGCGGACCAGATGCCGATCGCCGTGGCGCGCTCGCGCGGAACGGTGAACACGTTGTTGAGGATGGCCAGCGTGGCCGGGTAGATGAGCGCGGCGGCAACGCCCATCGCCGCGCGGGCGGCGATGAGCTCCGCGCTTGTGTGCGCGAGCGCGGCGCAGACAGACGTCAGGCCGAACAAGGCGAGCCCAAACTGCAGGAGGCGGCGCCGTCCGAGGCGGTCGCCCAGGTTGCCGCCTACGAGCAGCAGCCCGGCGAAGGTGAGCGTGTAGCCGTCGACGATCCACTGCAGCGCCGAAGTCGACGCGTGCAGGTCCTTGCTGATCGTCGGCAGCGCGACATTGACGATCGTGTTGTCCACCACCACGAGCAGGACGCTGAGGCAGAGCACCGCCAGGATCCACCACCGGCGGTCGTTACGGGTTTCCATGAGGGATCCGCTCCTTGCTTCTAGGACGGCGTACTATATCAGGAGGTTTACGTTCTATAACTAGATAGCTGCACCATATGAAGCAGATGGTCTCCCGTCGAGATCCAAGATGGCATAGTTTGACCAGACCAAGCTGGTGGTAGACCTGCAAGATGGACTTGTTCCTCGACCCGGAAGCCGGGAAGCCGCTGACCACGCAGCTGTACGAGCAGCTCCGCCGCGCCATTGCCGGGGGCCGCCTGCTGCCCGGAGATCAGCTCATCCCCAGCCGCCAGCTGGCAGGCGAGCTCGGCGTGTCCAGGCACACGGTGACCACCGCGTACGGCCGCCTAGTGGCCGAGGGACACGCAGAGGGACGCGCCGGCGGCGGCAGCGTGGTGGCATCGGCGTTCCCGGCGCCGCCCGATGGGACCAAGGGGGCCAAGGGGACGGATCCGGCGGCCGCCCTTCGCCCTAGTCCCAGGTTCGCGGGCTGGTCTCCGTACTACCGGCCGCCCCCGTACGGGTGCCGGTTCGATCTCCGGCCGGGTATGCCTGACCCCGCGCTGTTCCCGGCCGCGCTGTGGCGCCGCCGGGTCGCCGCCGCGGTCGCCGCCGAAAATTCGTTGTACGGCGATCCAGCCGGGAAGATCAGGCTGCGGCGGGCCATCGCCGGCTGGGTGGCCCGGTCGCGATCGGTGGCGGCCGGGGAAGATACGGTCCTGATCACCTGCGGCGCCCAGCACGCCATCGACCTGGTGACCCGGGTATTGCTCGAGCCCGGCGACTGCGTCGCAGTCGAGGATCCCGGGTACGTGCACGCCGCGCGCCTGTTCGGGGCCCTCGGCATGAGGGTCGCTGGCGTACCGATCGATGACCAGGGCTTGGTCGTGGACCTGCTGCCGCCCTCAGCGCGCATGGTTTACGTCACGCCCTCGCATCAATATCCCCTCGGCATGACGATGTCGATGTCACGGCGCAGGGCGCTGCTGCGCTGGGCGGAGTCCCATGACGCGGCGGTCATCGAAGACGACTACGACACCGAATTCCGCTACGTCGACCGGCCGCTGGAGCCCCTCCAGGCACTCGATGCGAACGGCCGGGTCGTGTACGTGGGCTCATTCTCCAAGACGTTCTCGCCGTCGATCCGCCTCGGCTTCGCGGTAGTGCCTCAGCCGCTAGCCGAGCCGGTCGCCGCA
>Ga0306924_10009185_pt1 | contig 10018 bp, 8 predicted proteins | sample sta12Can44000111_FD_203756 | JGI IMG/M metagenome (GOLD analysis project Ga0306924, IMG submission 203756) | Lab enrichment of tropical soil microbial communities from Luquillo Experimental Forest, Puerto Rico - statanox.12C.anox.44.000.111 (v2)... | ecosystem: Environmental > Terrestrial > Soil... | reverse complement strand
CGCCTACGTGCCAGCCGATTCGCTCGTCAGCGTACGCCTCGTGAATGCAGGATGGACCGCGTTGTTTCGCGACGCGCACTGGGCAGTTCTCACAGACTGACGCGCCGGAGCGCTCCTCTGCGACCGGCTCATTCCGCGTGCCCCGATACCACGCGCAGGATCGCGTCCGCGGCCCGTCGGCTGGCGCCCGGACCGCCCAGCCGCGCGCGAACGCTTGCGAGGCTCGCACGGATTTTCGCGGCGCGATCGCGATCGGTGAGCATCGAAATCGCCTCTCGAGCGACGGCCTCCGGCGTGAACGCATCCTGCACGAACTCCGGCGCGATGGTTTCTCCGGCAATCAGGTTCACCATCCCGATCGTGCCGAGCGTCACGACGCGGCGAGCCAGCTGATATGACAGCGGCGCCATCCGGTACACGATCACCATCGGCGCGTCGTGAAGCGCCGCCTGTACTGTGGCCGTGCCGGAAGCGGTCAGCGCAACGTCGGCGGCGGCCAGGACCGTGTCGGTCTCGCCGTCGACAATCGAAAATGATGCGCCAGCCGCATTCTGCCGGACCGCATCGAACAGGCGATCGTCGAGATGAGGGGCACGCGCGACGATGAACTGCGCCGACGGGATCTCACGCCGAATCAACCCCGCAGCGGCCGCGAGATCGGGCAGGATCCGCGACACCTCGTTCGGGCGGCTGCCGGGAAGGATCGCCACCGTCGGGGCCGACGGCGACAGCTTCAGCCCGCGAAGAAATGGATCGCGCGCGGCTGACGGTTTCGCGAGATCGATCAACGGATGCCCGACGAATTCGACGGGAATGCCAGCCTTTTCGTAGATCGGCGCCTCGAACGGAAAAATCACGAGCACGCGATCGGCGATCGCGCGCATCGTGGCGAGCCTCCCCGGCCGCGACGCCCAGATCTGCGGGCTGATGTAGTAGATGACCGGCACACCGAGTTTTCTGACGGCCGGCGCCAGCCGGAAATTGAATCCGGAAAAATCGATGAGAACGAGCACGTCCGGGCGTTCGGCTTCAGCCGCCGCAACAAGGCGCCGTCGAGCGGCCAGCAGTCGTGGCAGCTTCGGAATCCACTCGGTGAGGCCCGTGACGGACAGTTCGCGATAGTCGTCCACGAGGCGGCCGCCGGCCGCCGCGAATCGCGGTCCGCCAAGACCGGAAATCGCAAGCGACGGATCGATCGAGAGGAGTGCGCGGATGAGGGCGCCGGCGTAGAGATCGCCGGATGCCTCGCCGCAGGACAGGAGAAGACGGGCGCTCAAGACGCCGGTCGTTTGAACAGCGCGGGATCGAGGGGAGAGTTGAGCTTGACGTCCGTCACGCGGCGTTCGACGGACATCGCCCCCACTCGCTGGGTCGCGTGGAAGGCGAATTGGATTCCATCGACGGCCCGGTATTCGTGGAATTCTTCCTCGATGACCGGCCGCCCGGGCGCATCGGCCGTGTACAGCCGCTTGAGGATCAGGCTGGACTCCGGATCGACGTACAGCACGATCGGGTTGAGGTCGGTGGCCGAGAGCTCGAGCGCGTGACTGAGCCGGCCCGCCGCATCCTTGACGTCCGGCAGCAGTCGCACCGAGATCGCACCATCCTTCGCTGCCAGCAGCAGCGCGACGACGTCCCGGCGGAGGCCCGCAGCCATTTCTCGCGCGAACATCTCGGGGGCATCGTGAAGTCCACGCTTGTCTTTCATCCAGACCTGCGTGCCGTCGTACGCCTGCACTTGCCCTTCGGTCTCAACGCGAAGGTGATTGGGATACTCGATGTAGTTTGTCGTCTCGACGGTGGACTCCCCGTCGGGGCGGCGACTCGCCTGCGTCTGCTTTGCGACGATCGACTTCAGCGCCCGCAGCTTCTCGAGACCGCCTTTCGCCGCGATGACCTTGTCGAGCATGGCGCCGGCCTTCGCAATCTCGTCAGGCGAGGCGGTATCCGACGGGCGGCTCGCAAGCGGCGCCTGCTGGTAGCTGGACGCAGGCCTGCCGCCGTCGCGCCAAAGGCGCTTCGGCGTGCCTCGCCGGAGCTCGCGCGGTGCGTCTGCGAGCGTCGGCGGGAAGGCCTGCGCTACATTCGCGTCGAATTCGCGAACCCGTCCAGCCCCTCCCGCCCGTCCTGCCTGATCCGCCTTGACCGTCGTCCGCTTGAAGCTCGCGGACGTCAAGTCGAGATCGGCGAGCTCGACGGTCTCGAACGTGTCGAAACCGACGGCCTTCAGCTGCGAGACAAACGCCGCCGAGTTGCCCACGAGCACAACCGACAGGCGATCCGGTCTGAGCAGCGCCTTCGCCACGCGCTGGATATCGTCTGGCGTGACCTTGTTCACGCGCTCGCGGAAATTCTGCAGTTCTTCCAGCGGCAGACCGTAAAACAAGGCGTTGACGACCTGCATGGCGATCGCTTCGGGCGTTTCGATCGTCAGCGGAAAACTGCCGGTCAAATACGCCTTCGCGCCGTCGAGCTCGCGTTCACCGACACGTTCGCGCTGCAGCCGCCAGAACTCGTCGACGATCAGCCGGAGCACTTCGCCGGTCGCTTCCGATCGCGTGTTGGTCTCGGCTTCGAAATCGCCGCTCTCCTTCAGCGTGTCCATGTTGGCCTGCGCGCCGTACGTGAGGCCGCGCTCGGTCCGCAACACCTGATGCAGCCGGTTGCTCCCCTCGCCTCCCAGGATGCGGATGGCCAGGTTCACGGCCATGTAGTCCGGATGCGTGCGGGGAATCCCGATGTGGCCGACGCGCACTTCGGTCTGCACGGCGTCGGGCTTGTTGACGACGATCACCCGCCGGGTTGGATCGGGCGGGCCAATGAAGTTCTGCGACGGCAGGTCGCCCTTCTGCCAATCACCGAACACTTTCTTGGCCGCCGCAAACGCTTCCGGCGCGGTGACGTCGCCCACGATCGCGAGGATCGCGTTGTTCGGCATGAAGAACTTCGAGTGGAACGCGACCAGATCGTCTCGCGTGAGCGCAGCCAACGTCTGCGGCGTTCCGTTGTCCGGCAGTCCGTACGGGTGGAAGCCGTAGACGAGCCGATCGAACACCGAGTTCGCGATATATCCCGGATCCTCGGCGCTCACCTTCAGCCCGGACACCATCTGCTGCCGCTGACGTTCGATCTCCGCCGGATCGAACGCCGGCTGGCGCGCCATGTCGGACAGCATCTTCAGGCCGGTATCGAAGCTGTCCTTCATCACGACCATGTTGACGAATGTCAGGTCGGTGCCTGCACCGGCACCCATGGCCCCGCCGATGAAATCGACGGCATCGTTCATCTGCTCGGCGGTCATCGTCTTCGTGCCTTGATCGAGCAGAGACGCCGCCAGGTGCGCGAGTCCCAGCTTCTCCCGCGTGTCCGACGCAGTGCCGGCGCGAATGAGCAGACGCATGGTCACGGCAGGCTGCTCGTGGTGCATGACGACCACGACCTGCAGGCCATTGGGCAGCGTCTGGATTTCGTACGGCGGGAACTTGATGTCGCGCGCCGGCAGCGGCTGCGGCGGCCGCTCGGTCGGCCAGTTCGTAGACTGCGCCGACGCGAAGGCACAGAGGAAAAGAGAGAACACAGAGAACAACAAGCCACGGAGACGCAGAGACACAGAGACAGTTTTTCTCTTGCTCCGGGTCTCTGTGTCTTGGTGGCCCTCGCTCCGTGATCTCATACCGCTCTGCGTCCTCATTGTGCCGCCTTGCCCGACGGCAACAACGTCAGCACCAGCCGGTTCTCGGGCCGGAAATACGCTTTCGCGACACGCTGCACGTCGGCAACAGTCATGTTCTGGAAGATGTCGAATTCTGCGTCGGCGGTCTTGATGTCGTTGTGAATGACAACCGCGTGTGAAAGTTGGCCGGCCTTCTGCTGGTCCGACTCACGACCCATGATGTAATCGCGAGCGAACTGGTTCTTCGCGCGCTGGAGCTCGTGCGCGGTAATCGGCTCGGTCTTCAACCGATCGAGCTCCGCGATGAGCGTGTCCGTGACCTCCTGCGTGCTGTGGCCGGGCTGCACGATGGCGACGGCGTAGAACAGATTCGGATCTTCGATGAGATTGGCGTTGCCGAACGCGGCAACCGCCATCTGTTTCTCGTACACCAGCTTCTTGTAGATGCGCGACGTCTGGCCGTCGGACAGCACTTTCGCGGCAATGTGCAGCGGATACGAGTCCGGGTTGCCGTCCTTGGTCACGTGGTAGGCGACAACAACCGCCGGCAGCGGCCACGGCTCCTGCAGCGTGACGCGCTTCTCCCTCGTTTGCGGCGGCTCCTGCGGGATGTCGCGCGGCACCACGCGGTCGGACTTCGGCACCCGTCCGAGGTAGTTGTTGACCATCGTCAGCGCCTGCGCCGGTTCGAAGTCGCCGACAATGACGAGCGTGGCGTTCGCCGGCACGTAGAACGTCTTGTAGAAGTCGCGCACGTCGTCGACTGACGCTGCCTCGAGATCTTCCATGCTGCCGATGGTCGCGTGCTTGTACGGATGCACCGTGAACGCCTGGTCGTAAATGATCTCGTTCAGGCGGCCGTACGGCTGGTTGTCGACGCGCATGCGCCGCTCTTCCTTGACGACGTCCCGTTCATTGGCGAAGGTGTCCTTGTCGATGCGCAGCGTCGCCATGCGATCCGCCTCGAGCCACAGCGACAAGGGCAGGTACTGTGCCGGCACCGTCTCCCAGAACACGGTCTCGTCGTCTGTCGTGTAGGCGTTGCTCTGCCCGCCGACCGACGCCAGCATCGACGTGTGCGCTTCGGGTTGCACGTTTTTCGAGCCTTTGAACATCAAGTGCTCGAACAGGTGAGCGAAACCGGTGCGGCCCGGACGCTCGTTCTTCGAGCCGACGTGATACACGAGCTGCACGTGCACAATCGGCGTCGAGTGATCTTCGGACAGCACCACGGTGAGCCCGTTGGGAAGCGTGGTGATTTCGTACTGGAGCTTGGGCGGGCGCGATGCCGCGAGCGCCGGCTGGGTGGCGGCGGAGAACATGCCGCTGGCCAGCAACGCCGCGGCCAGCACACGACAGAACCTGGCCATAAGAGGATTATCCACTGACTGGGTGAAACGGGCTAACCTTCGGTGTCCGACTGACATGCCGCGAGCTTTTGCTCCAATTCGGTGATTCGTTGTTGGAGGTCTTCGAGACGCTTTTTCATGGAAGGCAGTTGGCGAAAGACCACGGACGCCTTCCGCCAGTCACCGTGGGCAAAGGCCGGCGAGCCGGTCACGAACATGCCCGGCTCAACGGACTGGAGCACCGCGCTCTTGGCGCCGACGATCACTTTGTCTCCGACGGTGATGTGTCCGGTGACCCCAGTCTGCCCGGCCATCATCACGTCGTCGCCGATGGTGGAGCTGCCGGCGATGCCAACCTGGGCGGCGAGCAGCACGCGCCGGCCGATCGCGACGCCGTGGGCGACGTGGACGAGGTTGTCGATCTTCGTGCCGGCGCCGATGCGGGTTTCGCCGATTGCGGGACGATCGACCGTCACGTTCGCACCGATTTCCACGTCGTTTTCGATCACAACGTCGCCGTGCTGAGGGATCTTCAGATGGGTCCCGTCCTTCTGACGCGCGAAGCCGTACCCGTCGCTGCCAATCACCGCGCCGTCGTGCAGCGTCACGCGATCACCGATGACAACACGCTCGCGGATCGACGTCTGTGAATGGATGACGCAGTCGTCGCCAATCCGCACACCTGCACCAATGGCGACGTTCGGGTACACGACTGTCCGTGCGCCGATCACCGCGCCGGCGCCGATCGTCACGAAAGGACCGATCGAAGCGCCAGCGCCGACGGACGCATCGGTGGCAACCGCGCTCATCGGATCGATACCCGCCGTCGGCCGCGCATCCGGTGCAAACAACGTCACCGCGTTCGCGAACGCCGAGTAGGGGTCGTCGGCGTACAGCACCGCGCAGCTGACATGCGGTGCGTTGCGAGTCCTGCGTCCCAGAATGACAGCGGACGCGCGCGTAGTCGCCAGCTTCGACAGGTATTTGGAACTGGCTACGAAGGTGAGGTAGCCGGGACCGGCCTTGTGCACCGCCGCAATGCCGACGATGTCCAGGTCGCCGTCACCTTCGAGGGTGCACTGCAATCGATCCGCGATGTCCCGTAGTTTCAAGGCGTTAGCGCCGAGTATATAACAGCGGCCATTTTCAGGGCGACGGAACCGCGACGCGATCGAAGAATGCCTCGAGACGAGTGAGACCGAGCTGATTCGCGATGGCCGTCACACGCTCCGCGCGCGCGTCGCGAGGAAGCCGGGCGAGCATGCCGAGCTCGGTCAACGCGCGCTCGGCAGTCGGTCGCCATGAGACGCCTTCGAGAGCATGGCGAGCAGCGCTCCACGACAGATAGTGAGCGACAACGCGAAACAGAAAGTAGTACCCGATGAGATTCGGGCCGGGCAGCAGGACGAGAATGGCTGTGAGAATGACGCCGACAATATTCAGCAGCAGCCACCAACCGTGCTGGCGGCGAGCGCGCATGAGTACCCGCGAGCGAATCGAGGCTGCGGACGTTTCCGACAGGTCTGAGGGGTAGATGAACGAGGCCGACGCGAGCGTACGCAGAGACCACAGAGTGCGCTGTTCGGCGATCGATTCCGCAACCTTGCAGACGAGCCAATCGCCCATGCGAGTCAGACGCCTGCTGCGGTCACGATGCGGATCGCTCGCCGCATACTTCATCTGCCGCCAGACATCGCGAAGGCGGTCGATCACGCGGCCCAGAAAAGCCGGATGCCCCCGGGCCATCGAGTCCGCCTCGTCAGAGGGTTCAGTATACAGATCGAACCGACCGGATCCGATCGGCACGAGATAAACGGCTTCGTCACTCAATCGCTACGGCTTCTTGACCTTCTGCACAGCGCGTGGAATCGATGTCCTCAACGCCGGCTTGCCTGCCTGGGTCCACGCGCCGACGATGGCGCTGGCGGTCCCGGTGATTGCGCCGGCAAGCTGCTGCTCGAGCACCGGCCGGATGTTCGTGAAGAACGCCTCGAAGTACGCGTCGTCGTACGTATCCTTCGTTCCGATGGCGTCGTGATCGGCCGCCAGGATCTTCGGAACGAGCTGGAAGCTGGCAAGCGCGATGTCGAAGATGAAATCACGCATATTCGCGACGGGCTTCACCGGGCTCGGATTGATCGTCAACCGTGATTCGAAGCGCTCGAACAGTTCGGCTTCGAATCGGCTGTGAAGGCCGTTCTGGCCCGATAGCTGGCCGTCGTAGTTGTTATGAACGTGCAGCGGTTGAAACGCGTCCTGGATGTAGTGACCGAGCGTGGATGCGAAGATCACGCTGTTGCCTTCGACGTACGGCTGATTGCGGGGGAAACCCTGAAACACCCGGCGCAGGTTGCCGAACTCCTCCATCGTTCGCCACGGCAGCAGCCCGTGACGACGCACCACCGCGACGCCGAATTTTTCGACCGCCGCGTCGTACTCTCTGGGCAATGCGACAAACGGATATGGTCCGTAGTCGTCGACGCCGAAATCGATTTGATGATTCGGCGGCTCATCCTCGAAACCAACGACGCGCCAGAGGTCCGGATCGTTGGCGCGAAGCACGAGCTCGTCGCGGTTGTGTTCGAAGAACGGTTTGATTTCTGACGGCAGCAGTTCGATTGCCCGCCGCATGATGTACCGATGTGCGACGGCTCCCCATGCGAGCGCTGGCGATGGCACGAGCGCGGCCACGAGTAGCGCGACAGCCACCGCGGGCTTTTTTCGCATACTGGTATATTACGGCACTTGGATAATCTGACTCATTCGCTCTTTGGTGTGACGCTCGCGCGCACGCCCCTTGCGCGAGCCGGCCGCGGCACTACAGCGGCACTCCTCATCGCATCGAACGCGCCTGACGTCGACATCGTGTCCACTGCCGGCGGGGCCGTGAAGTATCTCGAGTGGCATCGCGGCATGACCCACGGGCCGCTCGGCATCATCGGCCTCGGCGCGATCACCGGCGGCCTCGTGTGGATCGGCCGCCGGTTCTACGATCGGCGAACACGACAGACAAACGCGAACGCCGAAACGGACACCGCTGGCACTCATGACGCGCCGCTCGGGACGCTGATTGCCGTCTCGATGGTGGGCGTGCTGCTTCACGTGCTGATGGATCTGCCGACGTCATACGGAACGCGCCTGCTCAGCCCGTTCGACTGGCACTGGTTCGCGATGGACTGGATGCCGATCGTGGACATCTACCTGCTGATGGCGCTGGTGATCGGTCTGCTGGGCCGGTCGAACGCGGCGCAACGACGCGCGAAGGCAGCGTTCGTCCTGATGTTGATGGCGACCAACTACGGCGTGCGGGCGGCCTCGCACTATCAGGCGCTCGAGGTCGCGCCCCGGCTCTTCGGTCCAACGCTTCCGCCCCCGTGCGATCCGCCGGCTGACTCCGCCGCGGTCGTCGATTCGTGGCCGCGTCCCGCGCCGCCGTCGACTCCCCCTCCCGGAAAGCGATGCCTCGTGGAGATCGTCGCGATGCCGTCGTTCACATCGCCATTCAGCTGGCGCATCATCGCGCAGATGTCCAACGCCTACGAAATTCACGACATCGATCTGCTCGATCGACGATTTCGCGATCCCGAGAGCGGATCCGACGCACCCTGGCGCCTGACGCTGCGTTACCCGAACGTGTGGACGCCAACCGTGGAAAAAGCGGCTGCCACACATCTCGGACAGGTGTATCTCGGATTCTCGCGTTTGCCGGCGGCGCGATCGGCGGTGGACGCCGACGGCGCGACCACGGTTCGATGGACCGACATGCGGTTTGCGGGCGGCGCCTTTACGCTCGATCAACCGGGCCCGCGCACCAATCCATTCACCGCAACGGTGCGTCTCGGGGCCGACGGTCGCGTTCTTGAAGAGTCGCTCGGCGTCCGCCGCTAACGTGGTGTTCGTGGTGTGCCCCGGCTAGGCGCGCACATGTCGGTCGCAGGCGGGCTGCCGCGCGCGGTGGAGCGGGCGGTCGTGCACCGGTGCGGAGCGCTGCAGATTTTCGCGAAGAACGCCAACCAGTGGCGCGGACGCGAGGTTCCACGACAGGAGATCCGCGAGTTCCGCGCGAAGGTGAAAGCGGCCGGTATCTGGCCCGTCGTGTCACACGCCAGCTATCTCATCAATCTCGCGACGAAGAACCGGGCACTTCGCCGGCAATCGATGGAGGCGATGGGCGATGAACTCGATCGCGCAGAAGCGCTCGGCCTGCTCGGCGTGGTGCTGCATCCCGGCGCCTACACCATCGGCAGCGAAGCGGACGGGCTGTCTCTGATAGCCGATGCGCTGTTCGAATTGTTGCGCGAGCGGCGGCGCGGCAAGACGATGATTCTGCTCGAGCACACAGCGGGCCAGGGTACCGCGCTGGGCGCGACCTTCGAGCAACTGGCGTCAATCATCGCGAAGATGAACGACCATCGCCGCGTGGGCGTCTGCCTGGACACCTGCCACCTGCTCGCGTCGGGCTACGATCTCTGCTCGCCTGAAGGGTACGCGGCGACGTTCGCGCAATTCGGCCGGCTGATCGGATTCGATCGGCTGCGTGTGTTTCACATGAACGATTCAAAAAGACCGCTCGGCAGCCGGGTCGATCGGCACGAGCACATCGGACAGGGCTACCTCGGTCTCGAACCGTTTCGCCGCATCGTGAACGATCCGCGCTTTCGCGACTTGCCGATGCTGCTCGAGACGCCGAAAGCCGAGGGCAAGGCGACGGGGCCGATCGGCATCGACCCACTCGACGAGCAGAATCTCAACACGCTGCGCGAACTCATGGCAGGAAAGGCGCAACCCGAACGGCGCTAGCCCCTTCTGCCCGTCCCGCCTCTCCTGCCCTTCCCGCCCATCCTGCCCTACCGTTCTCCGAAGACCTCCGCCTCGAATCGCCATATCTTCGCGCCATGATTCCAGGCGTCGAGCGGAAGGCCGGCCTTCCTGCACGTGTGCGCAAGGAACGTGTCAGCGTTCCAACTCCACTCCGTTGCCACTTGCGGCAGCAGAA
>Ga0306924_10009179_pt1 | contig 10022 bp, 13 predicted proteins | sample sta12Can44000111_FD_203756 | JGI IMG/M metagenome (GOLD analysis project Ga0306924, IMG submission 203756) | Lab enrichment of tropical soil microbial communities from Luquillo Experimental Forest, Puerto Rico - statanox.12C.anox.44.000.111 (v2)... | ecosystem: Environmental > Terrestrial >... | reverse complement strand
CACGAGTACCGCCTCGGCCCTGTGGCAAGCTGGGAGATCGACCTCTTTGGCGGGCTGCGCCGCGGTGCGGCCGCCGCGCAGGATGAGGCACAGGCAGCCGAGGCCGAACGGGCGGGGACACGCGTGACGGTATCCGCGGATGCCGCCGACGCCTACCTGCAGGTCCGCAGTTATCAAGCACGCCTCAGCGTCGCGCAGAACCAGGTCGATATCGACAATCATCTTTTGACGCTGGTGCATGACCGTTATGACGCAGGCGCAGCGACGGGCCGCGAGATCGCGCAGGCGCAAGCGCTCCTCAAACAGGCGCGCGCTACCCTGCAGCCTCTACACATAGGGCTCGAACAGCAATTAAATCGACTCGACGTGCTTATGGGCGCCCAGCCCGGCACTTTTGCGCGCGAAGTTGTGGCGTCTGGAGCAATACCCAGAGTGCCGCCGATCTCGATTGGCGATCAGCCGACTGACATGCTACGCCGTCGCCCCGACATTATCGCCGCAGAACGTCAACTCGCAGCATCGAACGAGCGGATTGGGGCGGCTCTGTCGGACTACTATCCGAAAATCTCGATCGCCGGTGCGCTCGGCTTCGATAGTCTGGGTACAGATCATCTCTTCAGTTCCAGCGCCTCTTGGGCGATGGGTGGCGGTGCCTTGCGGTGGCGGCTTTTCGATTTCGGCAAGGTCGACGCCGCAGTGGCGGAGGCACGTGGTGCCAATGCGGAACAGCTCGCCCGTTATCGGCAGACAGTCCTTAAGGCTGCCGAGGACGTTGAGAACGCCCTGATGGCGCTCACCGAGACCGAAACGCACGTCTTGGAGCTGCAGGGCGAGGTCAACGCTCTCGTTCACTCCCGCGATCTGTCAGAACAGGCCTATAAGGCCGGCTCCATCACGCTAACAGACGTGCTCGATGCTGATCGCCAACTTCTTAGGGCGCGTGACGAACTCGAGAGCAATCAGGCCGATGCGGCGCGTGCCGCTGTAGGTGTCTTCCGCGCACTCGGCGGCGGCTGGAGCGGCCCGGCTCAGTCCGCGGCCGTGCGTGCTGAACCCGGACGGTTACACTCTCTCACATCGCAATTGAAATGACAGGGGACAGTTTTTGGCCACTTTGCAGCCCGGGTCGCCGCCGGACATCTTTAGCGAGCCTTGAGTTCGCATCCGTCCGCACGCAAAGCGCGTCCACTCGAGGAACTTCGCTACCGACCGACCAGCGCAGCGCAGTGTCGGGGCGCCCGTGCCGGCGTAGATCGGCTGGATAGGCCTCCAACGGCTAGTGCACGGTGGGGCGTTTCACGCTGCGGACCGCGGAGCCTGCCAGCTGAGCGAGCCAGGTTTCGGCTTGGCGTTTGGCCTCGTCGAACTCGAGGGGACTACCGAGGAATTTGTGGCTCTGCTTTCCGTCACGGGTCCTAACTCGCGCCGGTCAGGTGTCGGGTCCCCGACGAAATCCCAGGAAGGCGCCCCGCCCGATGCGTTGGAAGTACGGAATGTGGAGTACGGCGAGGCGCTCCCGTACCTACATCACCCGGGCCGAGCTCGAGCGGTACGTGGACTCGTGCAGTGTCACACTGACAAACGAGAGGGTTGGTCAGGCGCCGTTGCACCCGCCGTCGCCGTAAGAACCGTCGCGCAAGAGTTCCGCACCGGCTCCGTTCAGACGAACTGGATGCGCATCCCGGACATGCCTAGCATCATCCAGGTCGCAACGGACCCGGCGGCGACCGCGCCGCCGACCAGGAGTCGGTCGGCGAGCGCCTTGTGGATACCATGCGCCATCATGATCACGCGCGCCCCCGACGTAAGATGCGACAGCACAAAAAACACCGCGAGCCAGTAATGCGGCAGGAGACGGATGTTCCACGGGTCTTTGATCATGCCGGCCGGGTCACCCGTTGCGAAGTTCCACCCCGTGTCGATGCCGAGATACGTCCGAGCGAAAATGAAGACCGAGTCCATATGGCCCAGCACGTAAACGGCGAGATAGACGCCTGAGGCGATCTGGAAGGTGCGGAAGCGGTCGCTGGGTGCGGCTGTCAGACGCCAGACGAAGAAGAGCCCAGTGCCAACCTGGAAGAGGATGAGCGCCACCAGCAGCGGCTGCAGGATGTTGCTACGGTATACGTGGCGGAATGCCTTCTGCACCGCCTCGTACGTGGCCGGACCGGTGGGGAACATCAGGTGATTGGCGAGGTGAAGTGCAAGGAAGATCAGGACAATGGCGAGCGCGGACACGCCGTGAGCGACGCGCAGCGGCGCCGGAACGGGGCGCACCGCCGCTTTCGCTGGCACATTGTTGTCGGACCGTAGCAGTAACACGAGCCCGATCGCCCAACCTAAGACCCAGAGCCAAGTGTCGGGGACCGGATTGTGTAGCATGGTGAGAGCGACGCCCATAAAGACGAACAGCGTCGGGGCTGTGACGGCAAGAAGCGCCGCGCGCTTCGCGCGCAGCTGCGCCACTGTCAGCCGGTTGATCTCGGCAAGAGACATCGCGGCCAGCGTAGCGAGCAGCGGTACTGCGAACGCTAAGGCCAGGCACACCACCGCACCGAACCGCGGCAGCGCGACCGTGCCGCCGCTGCGTTGCGCGATGCGCGTGACGCTGAGATGGAAACCCTCGAGAGTGAAGGGGTAGAGCATGCCTGCGACCAGGGGCGCCGCCATCCAGAACCGGGCAGCAACTGCTGCTCTGTGAGAATCCGATCTGTGCCCAATCTCAAAGGTGCTCATTGTCTCCTCCGCCCTGTCACGGCGGGTTCTGGCCTGCGCGCGCTGGGGAGCCCAACTCGTACTCTAGGTTCGCACTCTCTTTCCGCCGTCCCGCTTGCAAGAGCGTATTTACCTCGGCCGCTGCCCAATCGCGAGCTCACTGCGCTCCAGCTTGTCGGTCGGACAACTCACGGCATTATTCCCCAGTGCGACACGCTGTCCGCCGTCCGCCCTTGCGGCGGTAGCGGACTCCAAGCCAGCCGATCCAACAGGCACGAGACGTGATAGTGCTTGCTGTCGGTCCATATCACGATGCCGCCGTCTCCTTGGACGAGCAGCGGTTGCCCGCACCTCGAGCACTTGTCTCTCCAGCTCAGCGGCTCGGTGTCCCATCTCCAGCTCATGGCGTCACTCTCCGACAGATGCGTCAGTAGCCTCGGTCCTGGCCCGCGCCGCGGGGCCGTAACCGCGTGTCAGCACGCGCGCCATGAGGATGCCGCCTTCGTAAAGCAGGTACATCGGGATGGCGAGCGAGCACTGCGAGATGGCATCCGGCGGCGTGAGAAGTGCTGCGAGGATGAAGATGCCGATCAGCACGTAGCCGCGGTTCTTCTTCAGCTTCTCGATGGGCACGACGCCCATCATCACGAGCAGCACCACCGCGATCGGCACCTCGAACGCCAGCCCGAAGCAGATGAACATGGTAAGCACGAAGTCCAGGTAGTTGTTGATATCCGTCATCATGGCCACGCCCCTGGGCGTCGTGCGGGCAAAGAACTCGAACATCGGCGGAAACACAAAGTAGTAAGCGAACGCGATGCCCATGTAGAACAACACGATCGAGGAGACCAGTAGCGGCACCGCGAAGCGCCGCTCGTTGCGGTACAGACCCGGCGCCACGAATGCCCACAACTGGTAGATGACATAGGGCATGGCGAGCATGAGGGCGGCAAAGAACGACAGCTTGAAAGGCGTGCTGAACGGCGACATAACCCCGGTGGCAATCAGGTTGCTCCCCTCGGGGAGCCTGGCAAGCAGCGGCCGCGCCACGAAGGTGAAGAGGTCGTTCGCGTAATACACGCACGGCAAGAACGCGACTCCGACTATCACCAGTGCACGCAGCAGCCGGTTGCGCAGCTCGAGCAGGTGCGAGATCAGCGTGCCTTGGGCGAGTTGCTCGGGTGGTTGGTTCATCGGCGCTCGGCGCGTGGCCCGCCCGGGGAACCGGGCGGTTCGGCACCCAAGGCGACCAACGGGTGAGCATGCGAGTACGTCAGCGGTCTCACGAAGGCATCGCCAGGTGCGACGGGATCCGCGGGATCGCCGGGATTGGCGGGATTGGCTGGCTCGGTCGAGGGCTCGGCCGATGCCGGCGGGCGCTCGCCCGCGGCCGGCGATGAATTGGCCGAGGCACCAGCGGCGGCGCGCTGGCGCGCTTCTTCGCCCTGCACTTCCTCCTCGAGCTGCTCGCGAAACTGACGCGCCATTGCCCGAGCCCGCCCGACCCAGCGGCCTGCCTCGGACACGACACGGGGAAGCTTCTCCGGTCCGAGCACGGTGAGTGCCAGGACGAAGATGATCAGAATCTCCGAGAACCGGCCTTCAAACAAGTCACGCGCTCCGTTCTGTCTTCGTATCGCGCTTCTTCGAGGCTTCCGCGAACTCAGCGTCCGCGCCTTCGGCGCGGATCTGCTTCACAGTGCTCTGTTCTTCCTCGTCCTCGTTCACGGCTTTTTTGAAGCCCCGTACCGCCTGCCCAAGATCCGAGCCGACCGTGCGCAGTTTCTTCGCACCGAACACGACAAGCACCACCAGCAGGAGGATCACCAGCTCGCGAATTCCTAAACCACCCATGGACTTACCTCCGACTGCGCGTATTGATCCAGGTGACGCAACATCGACCCCCGTGGAGGCCCGCAGTACTCAACGGCTCTGGTCCAATGCAACGCCGTCCGAGGGCGCGATGCTTCGGGGAATTGAAACGTTGCAGGCTCTGAGTGATATACGACGATGTTGTCACTGCTCACTTCTTCACAGCGTTACGGTCGGGAACGCGCTGCGCTCAGGTATCACAACGTGCCCGGCGCCACGCGGAAGGGTTCTCACCGACGACGCTGCGGAACATCTTCGACAAATGCGGTTGGTCACACAGGCCGCAGCAGTGTGCAATTTCGTTGAGCGCGAGATCGGTGCTCAGCATCATGCCTTGAGCGAATTCAATGCGCCGGCGCCTGAGAAAAGTGCGAGCAGAAACCCCGAACGACTGCTTGAATGCACGGCTAAAATGGCCAGTGCTCAAACCTGTGAATCGCGCCAGCTCAGCTACCGAGACTCGTCCGGCGAGGCGCGCATCGATATAAGCCATGACTCGCCTCGAGCGCCACGCCGGCAGCCCCCCGCGAATCCGCGGTCGCTGGTTTCTGGACTGAAGCAGGCCGAAAGTCAGCGATCCGACAGCGCTTAGCTGGGATATCATCCTTTCGCCCTTCCCAGTAGGTAATGCTCGAAAGCCCACGCCGGGAAGGCATTCAACGAACCGTGACCCTCCCAGTAGTAGCGGTCGAGCAAGTCGTCGAAGTGCACACGAACGAACTCGCAGACCGCCGCGAAGCACCTCGCTTCGAAGGGTTCGAACTCCGCTCGCCATCGGATGTACGCCGGATCCAGACACACACGATGGGACTTCATGTGCCGCTCACATCGAGTGCGAAGACGTCCGGCAGGTCTCGAGCGCTACTCACGACCGTGTTGCTCGTTTCGCGAATCGCTCTCTCAGGCTTGCTCTGCGGACAAATCAAAAAAGCTCCTACGGCACGCCCGACAAATTCCCGTCGGGACTAGAGCCAGTCTCCACGGCGCGCGGCGGCGCTGCAATTACACCCGTGTATACGCCGCGTCCTGCGCACCGATGCTGGCGCCCGCCAGAGTGCAATTGACAGAGGTCAACGCCGCCTTTCCACAGGATGCCAATATGGATTTGGTAAGGAGATTCCTTCACTTTGCAGACGCGCGCGTTGTAATGGCGACGACGCGGTCTGGAGTGCTTGAGAACTTAGGAGATCAACGATGCGGGCGAGATTCGTGAGACTACTGGCAGGAACAACATCAGCGGCGGTAGTAGTGGCAACTCTGCTGCCGCAGGTCAGCGGCGGCACCCCCGCCGAGTCGCGTAACTCGGTCGACGGGCACTCGGCTGCGGACTCGCAAGGGAATCTACACGTGCCCAAGGACTATCGTAGCGCGTACGAGTACTTGGGAAGCTGGGCGATTGCCGATGAAAAGGGGCCGGGTGCAAAGCAGATCCATATGGTCTATGCATCGCCTGGGACTGTCGCCGCCTACCGGGCGAACGCACGCTTCCCTGACGGCACCGTGCTGGTGAAGGAAGTCTACGCAGCGGTCACCAGCCCCATGACAACGGGCACCGTTAGCCACGCAGCGAAGTTGACAGGGTGGTTCGTCATGGTCAAAGACAATCACGGACAGCACGCTGGCAATAAGCTGTGGGGCGATGGCTGGGGCTGGTCGTGGTTCGATGTCACGAACCCCTCAAAGACAACCTCGACTGACTACAAAACTGATTGTCGTCAATGCCATGTGCCGGCTGAGGCGACTGAGTGGGTTTACACAAAGGGTTACCCGGTCCTAGAGCGATAGTCCGGACAGGATGCGATCGTCCGCGAGCAGTGCCTCCATCAAGCCTCCCTTCTCACCCGCTTATCGGCACTTCGCAACGCGCACAGCCACCGTACTTCGCACGCGTACCACGGCTGCGGTCGCAGTCTCGCTTAGGATTGCATCGACATCGCCTTGTTGTTGCGCAGCGGACTTTGGCTCACACGCGACCAGTGACTCGCTTCTCTAGGTCATGCTGAGCACCAGCGCAACAGCTGCGAGAAAGATGCCCAGGCCCACCGGCATCACCCAAGCGGATCGGAATCCTGGGTCGTCGAACTCACTGTGCTCCGGCTCTAACCTCGCCCCCACATCCCGTAGAGTGGCTGGGTCTCCGCTGTCCATATCGGTAGTCCGTTCCGGCTCCGGTGACTTGGCTGAATCATTCGCCAATTTCTCTGTGTCCATCGAACACTCCAGTTTTCATCGCGCGGGGTAGTCGTGAGGGTGTCCTCCAGCAGATGTCCATCGAGGCAGGAGTCACTCAATAAGGCCGGGCGAGAGGGTCAACTGTGCCTGTTCGTCCGCAACGAAGACCGCAAGGAGACTCGCAGGCTCCGTGTCACTCGCATTTGCACCAACCAGATGAGTGCTGCCGAGGGGCTCAAAGAACGTCTCCCCGGCGCGATAGACCCGCACTGGCCCTGTCGCGGAATTCTCCGAGCGAATCTGTCCGGAAAGTACATAGGCGAAGACACTCTCCCGGCATGAAGGTGGGGTGCTGAGCCGCCTCCGGGGCCGTACTCGACCACAACAGCCGTGAGGTCTTCCCGGGCACGTTCGGCAGTCGAGCCGAGAAGACCGTGTGCTCATGGCCTGCGCCGCCGGCGGGGACTGCCCGCACCAGGCCCGTACCCGCAAAAACGAGGACTCCGATCAAGATCACTCCCAACAGACGGCGGCCAACAGTGATGAAACGCATCGCTATTCTCCTCATGTGAAATGACGGCGGACGGTGGCAGCGCCCGAATCCGTCAGGTTCGACGGGTGGGCACGGAGCGCTCCTTTGGCGTCGTGTAGCCACTCGAGCTTGCGAAGGGCGAAGCCAAGTTTCCGTTTTGCCAGGTCGTTGGAAGCACCACGGAGCCGCGTCGCATAATAAATGGAGTCTGCGCCAGCGGTTCGCAATGCCTCGGCTTCGGTAATCACGCGGGGAGCAGGGGCGCCCAGGAATTGCGCAAAAGCGGGCAGCCAGATATTCATATCCGAGGGATCGTCGTCAACGACATTGTAAACACCAGGCTCGGCTTCGAGTGCCGCCACGGTTGCAGCCGCCGCATCCTCCACGTGCACGAACGAGAAAACGCCCTGGCCCGAACCGATGATCGGATATTGCCGCTCGCGCACCTGCCGGGAGAGGCTGCCGGTGGCGGGATCGTGGTAGGTTCCGGGCCCGTAGAAAAAGCCGTACCTGAGCACAACTCCCTGCAGATCGGGATCATTTAGCACACGCTCCTCGCTCTGAATGTAGGTTCGCACGTTGCCCGCGATTCCAGAGGACGCCTCCGACGCCAGCGGCTCACGTTCGGTGGCGAGCCCTGCCCCAGGTGCGTAGAAAAATCCGGTGGACTGCGCGATGTAGCGCCTTGCGGCCCAAGAGATCGCCGCATCCTGAAGGTTGCGCCCTCCAACCAGTCTCAATTTCCAATCTCGCACCGCAGCCGCCTTCATTTCCTCGGGCGTATATTTCTTTCGGCAGAGAAGTAAGTTCATCGATGACGGCATCCGGCTTAACCTTACGAAAGACCGCATCGATGGCATTACGATCCAACACATCCGCGATGAACGCCTCCGCGCCCCTGTCACGTAAAGCCCGCGCATCTTCGGTGGTGGTAATCCCAATCACTTCCCGGCGCGAAGCGACCAGCGCCGAGATCAATGGACGCCCAATAGCACCTGTTGCACCAGCGACCAATACCTTCATGTGTCCTCCACATAACCTCGATCAGCGAGAGCCTCGTCGGCTTCAAGCGCGTTCGCGATGCAGCCCCACCGGGGCGAGATGAATGTAGGCAAGGGGCCCAAGACAGTCCGGCGCGGACGAATACGACTTCGCGGGTTGCCTCAGCTCCTGAGACCTAGCCTCGCGCGGGACGCGCCAGAATTTGTCGGTGCGCACGGCGCTGTAATTTGCGCCGCATGTATACCTTGCCTCCTGAGCATCGATGCTGGCTTCAGCCAGATCGGCGATTGACAGATGTCAACGCCAAGCTCACGCCGCCCCATCAGCGCTCCATCAGGCCGCTACCCGAAGGTTGTCGTGCACCTCAATGACCCCAGGCGCGGCCCAGACTGCCCCTTCGGCTTGATCGCGAGCCGCGCAAGAGTCGACAGTGCCTTCCAGCGTCACTGTCCCGTCTGCTACGGCAACCTGGATCGACTGGCTATCAAGCTCCGCAACTCTTTTCAGCGCCTTCTCAATACGCTGTTTGATGTCAGTAGGCTGTGGCTGACGCTTGAGCGTAACGTTGTTGATGACCCGGACAACGCCGCACAGTTTGCGCACCGCATTCTCGGCGGCGTTCTTCTGATACTGCCACGATACCTCACCAGAAAGGCTCACCCACCCGCCTTCCACCGTCACTTTGATGCTCTGCGCGGGAACCAGTGCATCCCAATCAAGTGAATTTATGGCACGTTTCGCAAGCTCCTGATCATCAGTTGGGTTGGAACCAGCCAGGTAGACCTGGAGACTTTCGACAACGCCCCGAACCCCCGCGACACGCTTCACAGCCGCCTCCGCTGCGTGCTTTTGCACGTAGCTCGGCACGTACCCCTTCAGGGTCACTATGCCGTTGTCGGCCCTGATTCCGATGTGATCCGAATCAATGTCGGGATGCCACGCGAGCTCCGCCTCGACGTCTTGTTTCAGTACTGCATCGCTGATCATCGTTGGCTCCATCATTACTGTGTGGAAAAGGGGCAGCGAATTCGACGCTCAGCCCATCTGCGTGCCATCTGCCTCGATCACCCGTCAGACCGTTTGCCGCCTCCTGTGCAGCTCGGCAACGCCAATCCGGCGCGACTCCGAGCCCAGCGTCGCTTACGGCAACGCGCAAGGCCATGAGTTGGATCAAGTCTGCTGCTCTGCGCCCACCGCCGAATCGATCCGATCGAACAGGGATTGATGACGGCGACGCCGAAATTGACCCGCCTCAATGCCCACCCCTGGTTCATGCGTCACCCTGACCTCTCGCGGACCAACAACTTTTTAGGCAGGCGCGAAAGGACCCCCATGATGAATTTAACGGGCAAGGTCGCCATCGTGACGGGCGCGTCCTCTGGGATCGGGGATGCGCTGGCCAAGCGTCTAGGAGCATTAGGAGCGGCGGTAGTGGTGAACTACTCCTCCAATCAAGAAGGAGCGGCGCACACAGTCGCGGAAATCACTCGGAAGGGCGGCCGTGCAGTTGCGATCCGCGCAGATGTCTCAATGGCGGCAGACGTAGAACGGCTGTTCCACGAGACCACGAAAGTCTTCGGTGCGCCAAGTGTGCTGGTGAACAACGCGGGAAGCTACGATTTGGGTCCGATAGATGTAGTCACCGAGGAAGCGTTTCACCGGGAATTCAAGCTAAATGTGCTCGCGCCGCTTCTTACTGTTCAGGAAGCTTTGAAGTATTTTCCTGAAA
>Ga0306924_10009176_pt1 | contig 10023 bp, 8 predicted proteins | sample sta12Can44000111_FD_203756 | JGI IMG/M metagenome (GOLD analysis project Ga0306924, IMG submission 203756) | Lab enrichment of tropical soil microbial communities from Luquillo Experimental Forest, Puerto Rico - statanox.12C.anox.44.000.111 (v2)... | ecosystem: Environmental > Terrestrial > Soil... | reverse complement strand
AGCGCCAGAGAAAGCAATCCAGCGCTCGCGCACGCGTTCCCAACCCGCCGCCCGGTCCTCAAGGGCCGAACATCGGGCCTTTTCGAGGGCGGCTTTGAGACGCAACGCTAGCTCTTCTAGGGACAGGTCAAGACCCTCCAAGGGTTCGCACACGAAGTCATCGAGGGCGGCGGCAAGCGTGCTACGGTCGAATGGGCCATAGCCCCGTGGAACCCCGGAGAAAGTCATGCCCAACGCGCGTTCCGCGATTGACCGTTCCATCACATTGTATTGATTTTCATTTAGGAGGAACTTGAACCAGTCCTCGCATATCGCACCCGTGATCGGCAGGAATTGGAGCGCTGGGTCAGAACTCTGCGACCCATCCGAAGACTCGTCATCTGATGTCAGTCGATCGAGGTCCTTGAAATAGCCCTTGAAAGGGCTTGGGATCGGGTCGCGCTCAATGCGGACCTCGCAGGCGGCCTCCTCGTTAGTCGCGGCGTTGTGGCCAACAATCTTCGACTGCCCGGGCCTTAGTAGCCAGAAGGCATCCGCGTTCGACCCCGGGTCGAACGTCGGGAAGATCAGCATCGGTGCTTCATCCCCCTGCGCAGCCCAGGTGGGAAGTTGAAGGGGAGATAACGTAGCCCCGAGGCGGACCCGAAGCACCAGAGTCGCCCGCAGCTGTTTCCCAATCGGCGCGATGCAGAGGCGCAGATGAACGACGTATTGGCCTTGCGTCGTGCCGGATACTTGGCGGGCGTTGCCGTCGGTGGACCTCATTTCGGCGACGACGGAAACGGGGAACGCGTTGCTGAGCGGCCATGTCCCAAGCACGAGCGAAGGATACGGAGGGAATGCCGCCTGTTCTTCGACTTCTGCCTCCCAACTCGGTTGATTGAACTCAATTGGCCACGGCCACTGGAATCCAAAGGGCCAGCGGAAGAACTCGATTTCGATCTCTCCCGGCTCGAGCAAGCGGCCGCCGTCGAGCTCTCTGCGCTCGCACTCCCGGCTGGGAGCGGCCACGACACGAGCCCTCTCGACATCGCGAAAGAAGGCTGTGAGGTTGTGTTTCGCTGCGACCCCTTCTGCGACAAAGCGCAGGCGGAAAGCGAGTTCCTCGAACTCGGACGCTGGCTTGCGTGCACCGCCCCGAGTCCAGAAGTCGGCCTGCCCAAATACTTCTAGTAGCACCTCGTCTTCGTCTAATGCGGCTAGTTTCGCGGCCGCTTTGGCGATTCTCTCATAGGGCTTCGCGTTCTTGCACAGACGCTTCTTCGCGCGTTCCTCGGGCCGCAGATTCGGAGGAATCGCGTACTCCGACAGGTGCTTGGTGGGATCCTCCTTCTCGTTTCCGATCCCAGCCTCTATCAGGACCGCCCTCTTGGGGATGCCCGGGTGCTCCTCAACCCGCTTCAATAGCCCATACAGCGCCTGTGCAACGGCGATCTGGTCCTCGCGGCGCATAATGGGACCCCTTTTGGATCCCGGGCGCAGCTCGTTGCGTAATTGGCGAGCTAACTCAGCACGATTAGCCCGGCTCTGACTTTCCCGCATCGCCAGATCCTCGGGCGTCGGTTTCGTTTTGGACGCGCGAAATGGAACAATATCAGCCATAGCCGGTCTCTCCTTCATCGCCTCGAACGCCGCCGGCGGGCGACTCCTCGTCGGTAGCTGCGTCCGCGCCGGCCGAAGGGGATCACTACCGTGATCGGGTATCCGTCCGCGTCGATGACCACCGCACGCCGGCGTGCGCGCTCCAGGTCGGCAATGACAACTCCTTCAGCCCGCAATCCGGTGACCGCAGCGTGGCTGAGGGTGACGGATGCACGGCCACCGCCGAGCGGCACAAGCCGATCGGCCGCGTCGAGTATCATGCGCAGCTCGCGCTTGCGCACACCTCGCTGTTGACAGCGCTCGCGCAGGTGACGGCCCCTCGGCGAATTCGCCCAGTCAAAGTGCTCTCTCATCGCAGCGCCTCCAGCCGCTCGTTGCCGCCTCAGAGGTAGGGGCAACCGGAGAAATGGCACGGGGCCCGAGCGAATGCACTCCGCAAATCAGACCGAGTGCGGTAAAGAGTGCGGTGTTCTTTGCGGGAGATCAAGCCCTAGATTGCGGGAAATCTCGCGGGACGGAAAAATGCGACGTGGTCATGCGCGATGAAATCCGAGTAAAATTCTGGATCGGGTCGATCGGGGGACATATCGGGTCGCGTCGATCCGCCGTGCGGAGTTCGAAGCCTCACCTTCGCGAGCTTGGGCGGTAATAGGGTTGGTGGGTTTCGAGGTCGAAATAGCCGGCGTAGAAGCGCCGGACATGGGGCAGCAATGCTTTCGACAAAGCCCGCCGCTCGACCTCGTCCTGGACGAGCGGGTGCTGCAGTGACTCATGCAATTCGCGCAGCGCGGAGTCGCGATCGACCCGAGTGAAGCGGCCGCCTTCGTAAACGACCTCGCCGGCCACCATGACAAGGTCGACGCCATCGGTCTTGGCCCGTTGCACGACGGCATCGAGAACCGGAGTCTCCGGGTCGAGATAGGGATAGGCAAGCTTGTCCCAATCGAGCAATACGAGGTCGGCGGCCTTGCCGACCGCGATCGTGCCGATATGGCTGCCGTAGGGGGTGGTCGCGGCACCGCCTGTCGTCGCCATGCGCAACACCTGGCCCGGGCTCGGGACGTCCTCGTCCGCCATCCCCGGAACCCGATGCGCGCGTAACACCATGCGCATCTCCTGGAGCATGTCGCGGTCGTCGTTGATTCCGGCTTCGTCGAGGCCGATCGCCGTATTGACGCCGCGCTTCTCAAAGGCGTTGAGCGGTGCCACCCCGCTGCGCAATCTGAAATTCGAGCTGCAGTTGTGGCAGATATGGGTGCCGGTCGCGGCGACGCGGTCGAGATCGGCCTCGCTGAGCCACACCCCGTGGCCGAGGGTCAGGCGCGGCCCGAGAAAGCCAAAGTGGTCGATGTAGTCGAGCGCGGTGCCGCCGCCGCGGCGGCGCGCATATTCCTTCTGATAGGCGGTCTCGACGAGATGCATGTGCATCGGCGCCTGATGACGCGCCGAGAGGTCGGCAAGCATCTCGAGGGCGGCGTCCGAGCACCAATGCAGGTTGGCCGGCGCCAGCTGGATCTTGACCCGCTCCTTGTCGTGGTGCGTGGCACGGAGATGCTCGAACAGCGGGCCGTAATCCGCCAAGTTCAGCCCAAAGCGCGCGAAATGGCGCTCTAATGCCGGTTGCAGGTCGGCCGGCAGGCTTGCCGCGAATTCCTGGTCGTCCTGATAGACGAGCCGGTTCTGGTCGCGGAATGCGAAGGAGTAGGAGACGCGCATGCCGATGTCTTGGTAGGCGCGGATCACCTCGCCGGCACCGGCTTCGACCGCTTCGAGGCCGCCCGGCACCCAGCCGTGCAGATGCTGTACCGTGGTGATGCCCGAGGCGATCATCTCGAAAGCCGAATAGAGCGTGTCGAGATAAAGGTCGACCCGCCGCATCACCAGCCGGGTCACAAACCACAACTCGAGCGGCATGTCGGGGGAGCCGAGCTGCACCGGGGTCAGGCCAATATGGTGGTGGGCGTTGACAAGCCCCGGCAGCATCACCTTATGGCCGGTGCCGAGGACGCGGACCCCCGGATGCTGTGCGATCAGCGCATCGGCGGGGCCGATCTTGGCGATGACCCCGTCATGCTGCAGCACCGCGCCGTCCGAAATCTGCCGCCAATTGCGGCGGTCGGCGGGCTCGGTGAGGATGGTGCGGGCGCGGATGATGCTGGACGGCATGGCCTCTCTCCCGGTTATCGATCGGCGGGGCAGCCGGCAGTTTTTGCTCCCCCCTGTTTCCACCCTGTTAGCCGATTTTGGCTCCCTGCGAGGGGCAAAAATCCACCCTGTTCGAAGAGTCGTGCTGGGTTTTTTAAGTGCTTGATATTGAGTAATTAATTGGTGATTATCTCACTCGATTACCAGTCTGGAAGCGATTTTCCCCCTGTTATCCCGGTCCGAACAGGGTGGAAGATGGAGGGTCGGCCGATTGAATGGCAAGGCCTCAACACGCGGAGGGCCGTGTTTTGAAAACCATCCGCACCCCGATCCTTGAGATCGCGTACGAGGAAAATGGGCCGGCGGACGGGCCGCCGGTCGTCCTGCTGCACGGCTTTCCCGACGACGCGCGCGCCTATGACGGTGTGGCCCCGTCGCTCGCCGTCGCAGGATGGCGGGTGCTCGTGCCCTATCTGCGCGGATACGGGCCGACCCGGTTTCTCGATCCGCGAACACCGCGGTCGGGCCAGCAGGCCGCACTCGGCCATGACCTCCTGGAGTTTCTCGATGCGCTCGGCGTCGAGCGCGCGGCGCTTGCCGGCTACGACTGGGGTGGACGCGCCGCCTGCATCGTCGCCGCGTTGTGGCCGGAGCGGGCCACGTCCCTGGTCTCGATCGGCGGCTACAACATCCAGAATATAGCCCGCTCAGGTGAGCCGGCCTCACCCGATCGCGAGCATCGGCTGTGGTACCAGTGGTATTTCCACACCGAGCGGGGCCGCGCCGGGTTGGCGGCGAACCGCAGGCCGCTGTGCCGGCTGTTGTGGGAATTGTGGTCGCCGAACTGGCGGTTCGACGATGCGACCTTCGAGCGGACCGCCATATCCTTCGACAATCCCGATTTTGTCGAGGTCGTGATCCAATCCTATCGCCATCGCTTCAGCCTGGCGCCGGGCGATCCGGCGCTGCAGCCGATCGAGGACCGTCTCGCCGCGCAGCCGCCGATCACGGTGCCGACGATAGTTCTGCACGGCGCTTGCGACGGGGTGTCACCGCCGGAAAGTTCGGAAGGGCACGCCCGCTTCTTTGCCGGGTCTTACCAGCGCCGGGTGATTCCGGTCGTCGGGCATTTCCTGCCTCAGGAAGCCCCGGCTACGGTGGCCGATGCCCTGCAGGAACTACGGACGTCCGTGCCTTGACAGGGTTTCGAGGGGCCTTCTAAATGCGGTGGGCCGGGCGCGTAGCTCAGCGGGAGAGCACACCCTTCACACGGGTGGGGTCACAGGTTCAATCCCTGTCGCGCCCACCACAGCGCGGGAGATTGCTATAGGCGCGTAGCTCAGTGGCAGAGCGCTCCTAGCACATGGGAGAGGTCAGGGGTTCGATTCCTCTTCGCGCCTACCACATCATGGGGCGGCGGATCAACCAATGCCGGTAATGCTCTCGAAGACCTACGATGCCCTTATCGCCGCGGGCGCGCCGGAAGAAAAGGCACGCGACGCTGCGGAAGAGATCGCGGCGTACGAAAATCCGCTTGCCAAAATCGAGACTGATCTTGCCTTGATCCGTGCCGAACTCGGCGAGATCCACAGGACGATGGCCACGAAAGCGTGGATGCTCGCCCAGATGGTCGTCCCGCTCGGCGGTGTCGCCGCATTGATACGACTCTTACACTGAGACCGGCGGGTGCCCCGCTCCCTATCGACCTCTGCATCCCCTCGGCGTACCCTTCCGGCTTAACACATGCGGAGGGGAAGATGCAGTCGACGCGCATCGGCGATTTCGAAGTACATCGGGTGGCCGAATTCGAAGGCCCGTTCTTCCCGCCGGCTGATTTCTTTCCCGACTTCGACCCCGAGGTCGTTCGTGTCAACGCCGAACTGCTCGGACCGCGGCTGATCGAGCCGGCGAGCGGCAAGCTCGTCTTCAGCTTTCACACCTTTGTCGTCAAGACCGGCAAGCACACGATCCTGATCGACTCCTGCCTCGGCAACGAAAAGGAGCGCCCGACCAGGCCGCAATTTCATCGGATGCGCTCACCCTATCTCGCCGATCTCGCACATGTCGGGGTCAAGCCCGAGGACGTCGATTATGTGATGTGCACCCATCTGCACTGGGACCATGTCGGCTGGAACACCCGGCTCGACAACGGCCGTTGGATTCCGACCTTCCCGAACGCGCGCTACGTGATGGCCCGCCGCGAGTTTACCCATTGGCAGAAGCTGCACGAGGGTGGCGAAGACACACCGCACCGCCGCGCGTTTGAGGACAGCGTGTTGCCGGTCGTGCGCACCGGGCAGTCGGAATTGGTCGACGACGATTATGCCTTCGAGGACGGGTTGTGGTTCGAAGCTGCCCCGGGCCACACGCCGGGGAATGTCGTGATCCATGCCCGCTCGGGCGATGCGACCGCGGTCTTTATGGGCGACGTGATCCACCACCCGCTGCAGCTTTTGAAACCGGAGTGGTCGACCATGGCCTGCAGCGACCGCGAATTGTCGCGCAAGACCCGTACCCGGCTGATCGAGGAGCATGCCGAGCGCGGCAGCCGGGTACTGCCGGCGCATTTCCCGGCCCCGAGTGTCGGACGGATCGTCCGGCGGAACGGCGCCTATTGGTATGCGTTCGAATAGGGCGGAGGGAGAGATGCCGAGAATGACGGGCGGCGCCGCATTGGTCGAGATGCTACGCCGGCACCAGGTGGACACGATCTTTGCGCTGCCCGGAGTGCAGAACGATGCGCTCTTTGTCGCTTTTTACGACGCCGGCGAGGCGTTGCGGGTGATCCATACGCGGCACGAGCAGGGGGCCGCCTATATGGCGTTCGGCTATGCCCGGGCGAGCGGTAAGGTCGGCGCCTATGCCGTGGTGCCGGGGCCGGGCCTACTCAACACCACGGCGGCTCTCGCCACGGCTTATGCGACAAACGCGCCGGTGCTGTGCATCAGCGGCCAGGTCGCTTCCGATCTGATCGGCCGCGGTTTTGGTCTGTTGCACGAGATCCCTGACCAGCTCGGGATCCTGCAGCGGCTGACCAAATGGGCCGCACGGATCGACCACCCGACGCAAACCGGCAAGCTCGTCAACGAGGCGTTCCGGCAATTGCACGACGGCCGGCCGCGCCCGGTCGGGCTCGAAATCCCGCCCGATGTGCTGGCGCTCGCGACCGAGGTGTCGCTGCCGACTGCCGACGCATCGCCGGCGCCGGCGATGCCGGATCCCGAGCTGATCGACAAGGCGGCGGCCTTGCTCGCCGACGCGAAAAAGCCTCTGCTGTTTGTCGGCAGCGGCGCTGTCGACGCGGCCGAAGAAGTGCTGGCAATCGCCGAGATGCTCGAGGCCCCGGTTGTCAGCTTTACCGGCGGCAAGGGCATCCTCAGCGACCGTCATTACCTGGCCCAGCCGTCGCTCGCCGGTCACGAATTGTGGCGCGAGACCGATGTCGTGCTGGCGGTCGGTACCCGCCTGCACCAGCCGCAGGTGCGCTGGGGCGTCGACCGCGACCTCAAGCTGATCCGCATCGACATCGATCCGGTCGAGATTACCCGCATCACGAGACCGGCGCTCGGCATCGTCGCCGACTCGAAGACCGCCCTTGCCGCGCTCCACCGCGCGCTCGAACCGCGCAATATCAAGCGCCGGTCGCGCAAGGACGAGCTCGAAGCACTGAAGGGTCGCACCTTGGCGAGCGTCGCCGACAAGCTCGCCCCGCAATGCGAATATCTGAAGGCGATCCGCGCCGAACTCCCCGATGACGGGATCTATGTCGAGGATCTGACGCAGGTCGGCTATGTCGGGCGGATGGCGTTTCCGGTCTACCAGCCGCGCACCTACATCCATAGCGGCTACCAGGGCACCTTGGGTTTCGGCTTTGCGACCGCACTCGGCGCCAAGGTCGGGCGGCCCGATCGGCCCGTCGTCTCGGTCTCGGGCGATGGCGGGTTCATGTACAACGTCCAGGAGCTGTCGACCGCGGTCAAGCACGGCATCGACATCGTCGCGATCGTCTTTGCCGATGGCGCCTTTGGCAATGTCCGGCGCATGCAGAAGGAGGATTACGGCAACAAGCTGATCGGGGTCGATCTGTTGAACCCGCAATTCCCCAAGATGGCCGAAAGCTTTGGGGCGGCCGGGGTGCGCACGACCACCCCCGAAGGGCTCGGCCGCGAGCTCGCCGCCGCACTGAAGCGGCGTGGGACGACCCTGATCGAGGTCGCGGTCGGCGAGATGCCTGACCCTTGGAAGGTCATGCTGCCGCCGCGCGTCCGCGGAGCCCGGTAGCCCGCATCTGATGTTCGACAAGGCCAAGCTCGAAGCGCTGCGCGCCAAATACACCGGCGTCAAGGAGACTGAGATCGCGCCGACCGAGTTCCGGAAGGCGCTGTCGCTGGTGTTCGGCGACGACTACCGGCGGGCGATGCCGTATGCAGGCCTGTCCACTTTGTTGGACCTGCCTTATCGCCCCGAGGCTCCCGATCTGCCGGATTTCGGCGGGCTCGATGTGGCGCTTGTCGGGGTGCCGATGGATCTCGGCGTCACCAATAGGGCGGGGGCCCGCTTTGGGCCGCGGGCTGTACGCGATATCGAGCGCATCGGCCCCTACAACCACGCCCTCGGGGTGGTACCGCGTGGCGAATGCCGGGCGGCCGATATCGGCGACGTGCCGATGCGCTCGCGGTTCAGCCTCGACAATTCGATCGAGGACATCGCGGCTTTCTACATGCGCGTCCATAAGGCTGGTGTGCGGCCGCTCTCGGTCGGCGGCGATCACTCGATCACCTACCCGATCCTCCAGGGCCTCGGACGCGACCGGGCGGTCGGCCTCGTCCATATCGACGCCCATTGCGACACGATGGGCGAAATCGATGGCTCCAAGTTCCATCACGGCGGGCCATTCCGCCAAGCCGTGCTCGCCGGTGTGCTCGACCCGGAGCGAACAATCCAGATCGGCATCCGCGGCCCGGCCGAGGTGTTCTGGGGCTTCTCCTACGAGTCCGGAATGACGGTGCTGCACATCGAGGATGTCGACCGGCTCGGCATCGATCGTGTCGTCGAGAAGGCGCGCGCGGTGATCGGCGACGGCCCGACCTACATCTCGTTCGATGTCGACGGGCTCGACCCGGCTTATGCGCCGGGCACCGGTACGCCCGAGGCGGGCGGGCTGACCCCGCGCGAGGCGCAGGCGATCCTGCGCGGTCTCGCTGGCATCGACATTGTCGGTGGCGATGTCGTCGAGGTCGCACCGCAATACGACTCGACCAGCAACACCGCGATGGTCGGCGCCCAGATGCTGTTCGAGCTCTTCTCTTTGATGGTGCTGGGCCCTCGCTTCAAAAAAACCGGAAGCTAGCTGCGGCGCGCCGCCAGGAGAATCGCGGATCTCCTCGAGCAACACCTCGCTCCGCGGCGGCGGCGCGGGCTTGGCGTCTTCCCGTACGTGTAGGCGCGCAGTGCCTTGATCAGCCAGAAGATGACGAAGCTGACGATCAGGAACTGGATCACCGCATTCAAGAACACGCCAAAGTTCAGGGTCACCGCGCCGACTTTCTGCGCGTCGGCGAGCGTCGCGGCCGACTGGCCCTTCAAAGTCACAAAGATGTTGGTGAAGTCGATGCCGCCGACGATGAGCCCGATGATCGGCGTGAAGATGTCCTTTACCAGGCTGTTGACCACGGCGGTGAAGGCAACCCCGATGATGATGCCGACCGCGAGGTCGACAACGTTGCCGCGCATAATGAAAGCGCGGAACTCGTCGAGCCAGGCCGGCTTGTGCACATTGAACGGTACTGCAGCACGTTCGCTCATAGCGGGACTCCCGGGGCATCGAACGATATTCCACGTTCTAAATGCCCCGGTTTTGTCACGCGAGCGATTTGATCGGCCGCTATCCTGCCGTTTAGCAGAGATCAGGCGAGGTCAAAGCGGTCCAGGTTCATCACCTTGGTCCATGCCGCCACGAAGTCGTTGACAAACTTCTCCTTCGAGTCCGCGCACGCATAGACCTCTGCAAGGGCGCGCAGCTGCGAGTGCGAACCGAAGATCAGGTCGACACGGGTGCCGGTCCACTTGACCTCGTTCGTCTTCCGGTCGCGCCCCTCGTACACCCCTTCATAGCTACCGGACGGCTGCCATTGCGTGCTCATATCGAGAAGGTTGACGAAGAAGTCGTTCGTCAGCGTCTCGGGCCGCTTGGTGAAGACGCCGTGCGTGGACTTCCCGGCATTTGCGCCCAGGACGCGCAGGCCGCCGACGAGAACCGTCATCTGAGGTGCTGTC
>Ga0306924_10009173_pt1 | contig 10025 bp, 17 predicted proteins | sample sta12Can44000111_FD_203756 | JGI IMG/M metagenome (GOLD analysis project Ga0306924, IMG submission 203756) | Lab enrichment of tropical soil microbial communities from Luquillo Experimental Forest, Puerto Rico - statanox.12C.anox.44.000.111 (v2)... | ecosystem: Environmental > Terrestrial >... | reverse complement strand
TAAGATAGCGACCTAGCAGGTCCCACTCCGAAGGCGGACGCAGCCGACGATGCGCGGGTGATTTGGCGCGAGCTTTGCGAATAGGCATGGCGAGATTCCCCACTCATCGATTGTCTTGAACGGCTGTGGAAACAATCCTGCAGGAGGTTCAACATGCAGAACCGGAACAGCGCGTGGTGTGACATAGAAGACACGCCTCTTAGCTTGAAGACACGCCTCTTAGCTTGCCACTCGAGGGCGTTAGCTTGCCACGTGAGGGCGCAGCCACAGTTGTGCTTGGCTACCGGGGGATGAGTTTGCTCAAGGTGTTGTGTCTACGGCACATAAGAAAAAGGCGCCGCCGAAGCGGGGCGAGTTTGTACACGGGTGCTGAGGGTCCATCCACCCCGCGTGCGTAGATTTGCAGTCGATCGACCGTCGGTGGTGGCGAGCGCGACCAGGAAAAAAAGTGTCAGTGAAGAACTCGGTTTTAGGCCAATTTGAGCTGGGCCGCTAGGCCGAGAGCGATCAGAATTCTGAGCGACAAAAACCTCAACCACGCGAGGAGGCGGCAATTATAGCCGGCGGCGGCGAGCACGGCGTTGGTGGCGTCGCCGCTGGCGTGGCGCGATCACGCCAACGCCTGGGGTCGTTAAGGAAGGACCGATTAGCCATTTTCCCGGCCGTTATTGCCCTGGCCTATGAGTACGAAACTAGCGCGGGCCCTGCGTTCGTGATGTAAATGAGCATCACAGACGAGCGCTTTCGCGTCTGATGAGCGGGGTTTCTCTTCGTGCCGTCACGGTTGCTCTTTCCTTTTTCTTTAGGTCTTCTGGCTGCTCGCTTTGTGTATGGGCGAATGGAATCGACCATTTCGTGATGGCCATCACATCAGCCGAAAGCCGGAGTCTGGCAGAAATCGGCAACCAAGGTTGATCCGCCAATGAATGAGTAATCACCGGGGCTTGGCCACTCCCCGCATCGACCAAGGGGAGGAGAGCTCGGAGAAAGAGATGAAAACCGTCCGATCGTCCGCCTCACCGTCCACGTCGAGCCGTGCCCCTCATGCCGCGATCATGCGCGCTCGCAATGTCCCGACGGATATTGGGACTAAGCGGCGCGCGTCGTGTTCGTCTCAGAGCCGCATGACGGCGTGATTCATCGCGATCGCTCGCGCCGCGGCAGCAGAAAGCTGCTCTGGTCGAGCATGCTGGTCGTGCCGATCGCCGCCGACGTCCGCATCGAAGCGCGAGAGGTCCTAAACCGGATCAGAAGTAAGGCATAAAGACTGTTCGAAGGCGATCGCAATCGCAACCGGACGCCGGAGCCGGAGCCGACACGAGGTCAAGCAAGTCTATATTCGCCTCTGCTTCCGAGAGACCGCCACGGCGGATGCATTCCGCAATCGCTTCGGTGGCGAGTCCTTGACCCACACATCGGCGAAGCCCAAGGCGCGGACCTCGGCTATGTCGTCGGATGCACCAGCAGTGACACGGGACGCAGAGGAAGAGTGGGGGAGGTGAAACCCCGCGAGCAGCTAACCCAGATGAGGGGCACGAGCTTCGTTTGCGGGCGATCAACTGTCGTCGTGGTCATCTTGGCTCTTGTGCAATGGCACCATGTTGTCGTCTTGGTTCTTGTACAATGGCACCACGCGCGCATCATCGCTGCGGCGGCGCCCTTGCTGTACAGCGAGCATCCACGCTTGAGCCAAATCGAGAAGCTGATCCCGGACAGTCAGGTCATCTGTCAGTCCGGCAAGCCGCACGCATTCAGCCGCGTGGCTCGCGCATTCTTTTTCGGAGGCCATAGTGATTGCTGCTCCAGGCACGAGCAGGTACGGTCGCCTCTGGAGCAGCTGGAAACAATTAATTACAAGGATCACCCTGCAGGTTAACATTAACGTGCAGGTCCGAATGCGCCCGGGGCTGAAGAGGATCGGGAGCGATGGCGGTAACGCGCACGCATTTCACTTAATCTGACAGAGGTGTCCTATCCCCACGGCGAATCGCGAGCCGAGGCGAGGCGCGGAGCGGTCGGGGTGCGAAGCGCCCCGCTCGGCGCATCGGAGGACACGATGACAACTGAACAGAAGATCATCCGCGCCAACGCCGCTCGATTTCCAGCAGGTTGACATTGTCAATGACAAAAGCCTCGTCCAGCCTGCAATGACAATCGACCACCCCGGCTCGCTGGCCTCCCCCCGAGCCTGGCGCGGGTCCTGTTCGACGTCGGATGTCGCCGCGGCCGGGCCACCTCGCCTTTGCAGAAGCGCTAAAGGCCCGACGTTGTTGTTAGACCCCCGACCGTGAAATCAGCCCGATAGTCCCGGGCACGACGCTCGATGTCTATGCTCAGCCGTGCTCACGCAGCACGGCTTGGACTGCCCCGTTTCGGCGGCGTCGATCCGCTCGATGCTGCAGAACGCGCGGCGGCCCGCAGATGGGCGAGCATCTTGAGAAGGATTTCGCGGACTTTGGGATCAGTCGTCTGCTCAGAGGCGTCGGCGCACTCAGAAAGCACGCCGACCACCTTGAGAAGGATCTCGTGGACTTTGGAACCGGTCGTCCGCTCCGCGGCGTCGGCGCGGTCGGAAAGCGCGGTGGCCCTCAGATCGGCGGCCACCTTGAGAAGGATCTCGCGGACTTTGGGATCGGTCGTCCGCTCAACGGCGGCGTCGGTGCACGCCTTGGCAATGCGCAGATACTTGGAGCGAGTGTCGATGTCCATGGTGGGAAGCCCGACATCCTTCACCGCGATAACCCAATGCTTCGTCTCCGTGGGCTGCCGTAGGGTTCACCGTTTCAGCCACAATTCTCCGTTAAGATTTTTTCATCCTGTCCCTGGGTATAGCGGCCTATGCTGCCATCGGGGGCGTTTTATGATTTCACTCGCCACTCTCAGTTTGCTGGTGGGCGCGTCGCTCGGACTGTGCTTTAGGGTCCACGTCCTTGTGCCAGCGATCATGTTGGCGCTGGTAGTTGTCGCCGGAGCAGGTATTGCCGCCGAAGCCCGTCTATGGCGGATCGCGCTCGACGTACTTGTGGTTACGATGTGTCTCCAAGTGGGCTACATCGCAAGGAAGCGTCTTCAAAGTCCGCAGAGCAGTCTTGCGAGAAGGCCAACGAGCCGGGTTCGACAATCCTCCGTCCGGCGATGAACCTGTGAAATGCTTCTGACCGTCTCCGTCTACATCAGTGATTTCCAGAAAAGCTACGGCTCTGCTGTTGCCATGCGAGGAACTGGAGATTGCTAGTGGCCTTAGTGCGGTTGATCCCTGGCACCGCGTCCGGCAGCAGACGCGCACGCTCCTGTATGTCCCCGATGTACATCTGCCATTGACATGGAGCCACGCGCCAGTCGCGGCCATCTGCTCTGGCGTCGGGCCTCCAGCCAAGGAAGCTGCCATTGTACGCGCTGCCTCCTTTGGTTGTTTGTGTCTTCACGGGTCGCCTGGGTTCACGAGTCCTCCTGGGGGCATGCATTCTTTGGACAACGGGACACAATGCTTGCGACCCTGCTTTGTCCGTTCAGGCGGCAGCCATGGAAATACTCACCTTGCAGAAGGAGTATAGCACCGATAAGTTCGTATTCATGACCGATAAGTTCGTCTTCCCAGGCCGCAATGGTGGGCCTTTGGGAGCCAGGGCTCTGTTTATATTGCTGCGGAGCCTGGACGTATTCGTAACTGTACACGGATTTAGAGCCAGCTTCCGTAATTGGTGCGCACACACCCGGCAAGATCGCGATTTAGCTGAACTGAGCCTTGGCCATTTGGTCGCAGACAAGACCGAGGGGGCATACTGGACTGATGACATGCTAAGCGAGCGTCGCAGCGTCATGGCTCAATGGGCCTCCTACGCGGCTCAGCCGCCTAGCTAGGAGACGCGGGCATACGTTTATCCCAGCAAGACTCGGACCTGACCCCCCGGCTACCGCCGCGCGCCGTCTCCTGCACTGAGCATTGCCGGATCAAGTGATCCTTGCTGTGAATGCGCTGTTGAGGAAATGCCCTGCCAATAGTAGACCCACCAATAGCAGAGCGGACACAGCCATCGCCCATCGATCTCCCGCCACGCGGAATTCGGAGGTGTGAAGAACCCCGTGCTGGCTTCAGCGTGACGCAAAAGGAGGCCGAAGCAGCGGCAGTGGCGGCAGCGCGAGAATATCATGGCACCTTGGGCCCCGGCTGGGTGAATTCAGCCAGAAGCCCTCGGCCTCCTCTGGAACGCGCTCATGTCGCGCCTGCATATCTCGCTGCTCTTCGATGTTTCTTTCTGCGCGGCGAGTTTCCACTGTAACCCAAGCATAAGCAGCATCCTGCGAAACACCGGGTCGTCGGTCTTTTCAGCCGCGTGGGAGCACGCGGCGGCGTGGTCTTCATAATCTTGAGCCAGGGTCCGCATGCCAGCCAAAAATACAGAGAGCGGGTCGCGTTTCCATTATTAAATCTTTGACGGGCTTCTTAACCTTACATGCCTCGGGCAGGGGAATAAGCAGCATTCGGTGGTGACCCGCGACTCGCGGCATCGGTGACGCGGTCTGCATTTTGCGCCGGATCGATTTAAGGAATTTGGAGTGATTAAGTTTCTATGGAAGCGCACGTTTTTGCTGACCGTGTTCCTCGGACTGTGCGCACTCGACGTAATTCTATGCATCCTCACGCGCGTTCCGCTGAGGTTTTGGCCTTACGTGCCCTATTACGTGATCGTGCAGAATCTCGTGATGAAGCCCTTGGCCCACCAACGCTGGAAGCTATCGTAAAACCCCAACAGGAAGGTAAATTGTGCGACGAGCTCTTACAAGGGTGATCTATTTTGCTGCGTTGATCGCCTTTGCGGTCTATCTCGGCAATACTTTTGCGGGCGGCTACATCTATCCGCGTGGCGAAGGTCTCGTCATCGGCGAGCCCGCCGTAGTCGCCGCCGAGTTCGTCGCAACGGTGACCGACGTGCTGGTCAAGGATGGGCAGGAGGTGAACCGGAGCGAAATCGTCAGCCATATCTCGTCGCAGTACATGAGCGAAGCCCGTGCCAAGCTGACTTCCGATTACGCCGCGCGCGCCTTGCGGCTCGCCGAGGTGAAGGCACGACGGGAGATTGTAGATGCCGTCTTGGCCTCGGCCGAAACCCGCGAGCGAGTTGCGGCCAATGGTCTCGCGCAACTCGACACAATCCAGAAGAAGGGCTACCTGCCGATGTTGACCCATGCCGCCGCCACCGATCACGCATTCAAAGGTAAGCAGGAGGCTCGACGTAAAGCGACGCCAGTCGCTCACGCTGCTCAGCGGCCTGGCAGCAGCGTGACCGCTCGCGACCCGCGCGCAGCAGCCGAATGCGAGGATTCCACGCATCGGTTTTTTGTCGCCCTTTCCTCAAACCTACCAAGAAGAATTCCGCCGCCGATTACGGGAGCTTGGTTATTCGGAAGGCCACAACGTGCGGCGAAGCAGTTGTCGAAGTCGGCGGTAAACGCGATCCTCTTCCGCGATAGCACGGCTCAGGAGCTGAGATCAGGAGAAATGCTAATCCTAATGGTCCTCTTTTCCCCCGATGTGTTTTTGAGGGTTGGCGCGCCAGCAATCAATATTCTCGCGATACCGATCATATCTATCTCATTTTCACACGATGCCCCCCTAACTGCACGCGCACACACCATGTAAGTATCTTGACGAAGTCTGTCCTTTAATTCTTCGCTATTTTCGTTTCCGTCATTGTCAATCTGCTTCGTGTAAGTCTCATCAAGGCTTTTCACGATCAATTTGATATCGAGGGTCCTTGGGGACGGCCTGGCACTAACGACATAGCGACCCTCTTCGGTCACTTGTAGCGTGAGCCGGAATGGTACAGAGCCCTAGCGTACGACCTGGCCACCGCTCAAATCCTGAGGGAGCGTGATCTGGACGGATGATGATTGTTGCATCGACTCCAGAAGGGCGAATCCGCGTGAAGCATTCCTGTCGCCTAAAATCACAAGCACAAAAGCCGTAAACACCAACAGAGCGATCCAAGACCAATTTGGGAGGACGAATGAACCTGTTAGATTCGGCCCTTGTCGCTCCAGCCAGATATCCAGCGCCGCCAAGACCCCCGCCGCAGGGACAAGCGTGAGTGGGCGACAAGCAGCCTCGCTGTGCCGCCGATGCAAAGCAAGGCCACGATACATCCGGCCGCCACCATCTCTGCTAGGCGATACCGAAACGGGATTTTTAGTCTGCCTACGAAAGAGAGAAGCGTTATGGTCGAGAGCAGAATGACAAATTGAACGCCAAGATCGATCAGTGTGGCGGCAGTCCAGCCGAGATCCAAACTCGTATCACTGGGCTTCCCGATGAGTAGCAGCATAAACACCGCGAACAGGCCAACGGCGCTGCGCCACGTCACGGCCCACACGACGGTCCAGAAATTTGGCGCTCCGATCGCCGCTGTCAGGCGCCTCAACTGGATCCAGCTGTTGGAGAGAAGTAGCCCGGCTGCCATGGCTCGGAGCAGAAGATTGCTCACCGCCGTTTGCTGGGCTTTGTCCGTCGACCGCCGGTTCCAACCCATTACTCGTTGGAGAATTCGCTTGCGATGTTCTGGATCGAGTTCCCCGAGGGCATCAAGCGCTCGTATCTGAAGTCGCCGTTGCCATTCCGGATCAACACTAGCCGGGCCCCCGGACAAGGCGCGCACCAAAAGGTCGTCAGCCCGGGCACCTAAGCGGCTGTCTTCCCCTGCAGGCCACAATGGCAAGCGCCTGAATTGCATTGCCGCGCAGAAGATTCGCGCCGTCTGCTCACTCGGACGGTCGGCGTAGCTGTTCGAAGATCAGTTGGCAATGCTTCTCGAATATGCGGAGGCTTCCTTCGAGTGCATGGAGCATCGATTCCGCCAGCCCCGAGGGCTGGCCTGTGTCAAGCGCGTCCTTCAGGAATACGCGCTGGCGAACGATGTGGGCCTTCAGTTCGGCGATGTGCTCCCAAGCGCGATTCATGGATTTGTGCGACAACCGACACTCTTCGGGTCTAAATCGTCGGACCGCAATTGGGCGGGCCCCGGCCCAGGCCAATAGAATTGGGCCGGGACCCTACGGCCTCGGAACGTGAGTTAGGCAAGGTCCCGCAGCCCGCTCCTCAGCTGTACAGAATTTGGGGCCTGTTTCCATTAAATTTGGACTGTTAACGGCGAGGCTCTTTATTAAGCCGCAACGCCAAACAACCGAACGTTCCCTAGATATTCTGTTCCGTTTGTTCGCTGGAAAGAGACCAAGCGGCCGGCTGGAGGCCGGATGAGACTCGGAAGAGACGGATGCAGTTACAAGCTATCCCTGGGGATACGTGCAAAATGTAATTAACGGGATGCATGCAAAATTTAATTCTCAACAATATACAACCAAAGGTACAAAGAGGTTATGAGCGGAGCCGGAGCACTGTGGCGGTTCGTCCCAAAGTTCGCTCGGCTCGGCTCACGAGAGCCTTTGGCTTCGGTGGTTCCGACCGACCACCGCCTTCGGTGCGGGGCCAAGCCCCGGTCGTCGTGCCCAATTGCGACCGGGGCTTTTACTGAAAATGTTGTTTGGGGCCGACGCGCGGCCGCCGGTAAAAATGGGCACTTTTTTAGGTTTGCGAGAGTGGAAAAAAAGTCACCTAACCCAGTCGACAAGCATGTCGGCAGCCGAGTGCGCATGCGTCGCATCATGCTTGCAATGAGCCAGGAGAAGCTCGGCAATGCTCTCAGCCTCTCCTTCCAGCAGGTGCAGAAATACGAGAAGGGCACTACCCGCATCGGAGCGAGCCGCGTGCAGCAAATCTCTCACATCCTACAGGTTCCGGTAGCGTTCTTCTTCGAGGATGCGCCCAACTTGCACGGTTCGACCTACAGAATGAAAGAAGCACCCCCTCCTTCCTACGTGTCGGATTTCCTCGCCACCGCCGAAGGGCTCTTGCTGACAAAGGCTTTCATGCGGATCAACGAACCGAAGCTTAGACGCCGCATCGTCGATCTCGTTGAGGAGATTGCCGGTGAGGACGATTAGCCGATCGAGATAACAAGGCGGGCAGGAGTATGATATGATAGACCAATACTTTGAAGGCCGAAGTGACTCTCACCACTATAGTCGGTGGCCTGACCCATGGCGCTCCGAAGATGATTGGGGGCCGCTGACCACCGCAGTTATCTTTCTCATTATCTTGGCTGCACTCATCGTCTACGGCAGCGCCAACCTTTAAATCGTCGCTGTTCTAGTTGAGGTCGGGAGGTCAGTTGGCCCTGGCGCCGCCCGGCGTTATGGCAAGTCCCGGCCCGTCGCTTCTAATCACAGCGAGTCGGGAAACTTACGCAAGAGCGAGGTCTCGCATCGAGCGATAGTCCTCGCGCGTTCATAGGACCGCTGTGCCGCTCATGCGCGATATCGTGGTGAACTCGCTCGCTTCAATTGATTGAATTCCCCTCCCAGCCAGGGCCGGATTGCAAGGATATCGAATTGGCAATGGTCGGTCAGGGGGTCAGGGCGTTTGCACATCCTGCGAGTTATTGGCCAAGCCAGTCCCAGGTCGTCCCCTGTAGTCGCTCCAGCTCAGCCCGTTCTTCTGCAATCCGCTTGTGCAGGTACTGGCGCTCAAGCTCGGTAAGCTGCGTAGCGAGCAGCGTGACACAGCGTTGAATATTTCGCCGATGGCTCAGAATTTTCGCAGTCCCGAAATCAATCATCGTCACCTCGTCGAGATGGTCCCGCCTTTGTGCAGATCAGCAGAGACGGAGAGCCGCACCCCGCCACCAGGCTCATGGACCTGGGGCGGGGGCTCGACCCCTACACCACCAGCTCCCCCATAGCAGTGGTGGGAGAGGAAGCCCTACCTTAGTGCCCGACCAGAACCGTGCAATTAACAACGGGTGGCCCGCTGAACGTGAAATCGCCGACGCTCAAACGCGCGAACCCCGCCAAGCTGGGGGCGCTTGGCGGGGCTCGGCAATGACTCTTGGCCTCAAAGGGAAGCGTGAACGAAAGCACTTGGTTTGGCCGCGAGTCGGCGCAACTCTACGCCACCTCTTTTCTCGCGAGCAATTAACAACAGCTGCGATCCAATTTAATGAAGTGGATTTCGAACTTTAATTAACTAGACTCGGTGACGGGCCGGCGCGCCCGATAGTTCAATGGCTCGCTGAGCGTGCAGGGGCACGACGGATTGAGCTTGAGCGGCGTCACGTGCGCGTATAAGCGCAGACGCCCGAGACGGCCGGATGTCTACTATGCCCTTGCCGGTGATCGGGTTTCTCAGCGGGACAGACTTGCCCGCTCTGGCATATGTTTTCGAGAGGGAAACAGGCGCGGCGATATAGGAATCTCATTAAATGAAAGAGAGAGGCATCTGCGCGATTCAATTGCCGGGGTGGGGGCGCTCGCCCGCCAGCCATCGCATATAGCAGGGTAGACACAGGCCGGAGCCCTTCGGCAGTACCGAGCAGTAGCAATTTTCCGGCTTCTCATTCGCGTTTTGGGCACGGTCTGATTCCTCAGTCTTGTTGAGCATTTTTGATCTCCGCGTGGCATGGCATTCGCTTTACCATGTCACGAGATAAGCCAGCGGACTACCGAAAAAGGGGTGCAAAGGCGGCCACGGCCTGCAACCATGGTCAATCGCCTAATCAAGCCCAATCCGCCAACGGTAGGCCATGGGTCGCTCCGATCGCCGTCACGATCGGGCTCACCGGCCACGCGCACGAAGATGACGACGCAGATTGTCGTCTTTGCACGCTCCCAAAGTACTCGCCACCATCCGCGAGTAAACCTGGCGCCGCAATAGGCCCTGCTTCGCCCATTACTTGTCGTTTCGACAACTTTTAATCACGCTGTTGAGATTCTCAGCGATGAGACCGGCGTCGCTTGCCTCAAAAGCTAGGACTGGGAATCTTTTCACCGAAGAGTGTTGGCCTGCTGATCCACCCCCATTGAAGTGGTCCGACTTGAGGTATGTCTTTGACATCAAGGAGGACTGCAATGGCAAGGAAGCGATACAAGCCTGAAGAGATCGTCGCGAAGTTGCGGCAGGTCGATGTTCTGGTCTC
>Ga0306924_10009168_pt1 | contig 10029 bp, 7 predicted proteins | sample sta12Can44000111_FD_203756 | JGI IMG/M metagenome (GOLD analysis project Ga0306924, IMG submission 203756) | Lab enrichment of tropical soil microbial communities from Luquillo Experimental Forest, Puerto Rico - statanox.12C.anox.44.000.111 (v2)... | ecosystem: Environmental > Terrestrial > Soil... | reverse complement strand
TGGGCCACAAGCTCTATCCCTTCAAAGGACCGCAGCACCCAGTCGAAGGCGTCAACTGGTACGAAGCGCGGGAGTATTGCCAAGCCGCAGGGGGGCGGTTGCCCACCGAAGCGGAGTGGGAGTATGCAGCGCGAGCCGGCAGCATTGGCGCGCGCTACGAACAACTGGACGCGATTGCATGGTATTCGGGCAACAGTGACAACCAGACCCAGCCGGCGCGACAAAAGCAGCCGAACCCTTGGGGCTTGTACGATATGCTCGGCAACGTGAAGGAGTGGGTTGCGGATTGGTACGACGAGAACTACTATCAGACTCTACCCTCGGTAGTAGCCGACCCGAAGGGCCCACCGAGCGGAGTGCATCGCGTGTTGCGGGGAGGATGCTGGGACGAAAATCCGGGAGACGTACGCGCGTCGAGCCGGGACTTTAGTATACCGAGCAACAGGAGTGTCGGCTACGGTTTCCGCTGCGCCCGGGGCGTTATTCCCTAGCGCTGATCACTAAGGCACCTTCAGCGGCAGGATTCAGCTCACCCGGCCTGAAAGCCGTCCCGGCGGGCAGGGGCTAGTCCGCGCGCAAGGCTTGAATCACATCCACACGCGCGGCTCGCATCGCCGGCCACGCGGACGCAACTACGGCCGCTGCTATCAGTAGGCCCGCCGTGCCAGCCACGACCCACGCCCCCGGCATTTGCAGTTTCTCGAAATAACTGCCGGCCAATCGATCCAGCGCCAGCCCGCCGGCAAATCCGGCACTAATCCCCGCGGACCGGGGGTTGTAATAACGTTGGCAGGTTCTGAGCTTGTGCTCTCCGGTCGTCGCCGATGGGGAACTCCCTCGCTCGGCGGGTTCGGCTTGGCTACATGAGCCATTGGTCTTGGTTGATAGCCCTCTCAGGCTTACCGGCGGCGCACGGGAACCCCCGGAGGCAGACGGTCAAACCGCTGAGGAGTCATCGTCAAAACGCGCTTCCACCCCAACCGTAGCCATCGGGTGTCGGTAAATTTGTGCCAAGGCCACCTATAACCGCGACATTGCATATAGCCTGAAATCAGAAGGAGGGGATCATTGATGGCGTCCAAAGACGAGGAGGCGCTTCAGGAGGACCTGTACCGGAAAATGCTGGTTCCGCCCGGCAAGAAGATCGATCTGAAGCGCGACTACGATCCCGGCTTCACGGTGAAGATGACCAAGGACAAAGCCGCTGCCACTCTGCTCAAGGGCATAACACAATTGGCCGAGTTTCAGGACAAACTCTACGCCCAGGATAGGTATTCGCTTCTGGTTGTTTTTCAGGCGCTCGACGCCGCTGGCAAGGACGGCACGATCAAGCACGTCATGTCCGGCCTGAATCCGCAAGGCTGCGAAGTCCACAGCTTTAAGGCTCCGTCCGCAGAGGAACTCAATCACGACTATATGTGGCGCTGTGTGAAAGCGCTGCCGGAGCGCGGGAGGATCGGCATTTTTAACCGATCTTATTACGAAGAGGTTCTTGTGGCCCGAGTTCACCTGGAGATCCTAGCCAAGCAGAGCCTGCCTGACTCGCTGAAGGACAAAAACATTTGGAAACGCCGCTTCGAGGAGATCAACAATTTCGAGAAATACCTTGTGAATAACGGCACGGTTGTGCTGAAATTCTTCCTACACGTCTCGAAGCAGGAGCAGAAGCGGCGCTTTCTTAAACGCATCGACGAGCCCGAAAAAAACTGGAAGTTCTCCGCCAGCGACAGCGCGCTTTCTGGAAGGACTACATGGCCGCCTATGAGGACATGTTCCACCACACCAGCACGAAGTGGGCGCCGTGGATCATCGTGCCGGCGGATAACAAACGGTTCACGCGGCTGGCGGTGGCCCATGGGATCTACCGCACGCTGAAGGGACTCCACTTGACGTATCCCACGGTCTCGGGCGAGCGTCGCGCCCAGCTGCAGAAGGCTAAGGAGATGCTGGATAAAGAGTAACCGGCGACACGCGCGCGCCCGCAAAGAACGTCTATCGCTAGTGTCCATTGACGCTCCGAACTGCACCTGCAACGAAGTCAGACGAGCGAGTATGCCCCAAGTATTTGGGCCGGGCGTTGTTCGGGCTAGCTGCCAGCACCGACTGGCGCGCGGATTGCCGAGGTTGTAGGAGCGCCGCATGCGGCGGGTTTCGGCGCAAAACCTGAATCCTCCGGCCGACATCCGACCACCAAAGGACCCGGAGTGTTGAGAAGTACCGCTAGCATTCTGCGTCGCTGCTTCGTCGTCGCCCCGACCACGACGAATCGCTACGCCAAAGTCGATCTCGCAAAGAGGCTCCAAGCCGGGAGTGACGGTTGTGAGCCTGGACACAGTTGTCAACTACAGCCTTGTTGACTCCGATGGGAAACTACTGCACGACGGCGCCTTTCCACGCAGCGGCTGACGCGACTCGGGCGCCGACAAGCCGGACGCGGAACTGGCAATGCAGTTTTTTATCAGGGTGCTGCCCTGAGAGTCGAAGCGGAGCGGGCAGACCAGCAAATCGGCTCGTCCGAAGTTCTTCGCTTCTGTCCCCGCATTTGCTCTTGGATCACTGGCGCCGAGGTCATGGTGGCTTGTGGCCGATTGGTTGTGACTTTCCGGGTCAATCGGCCCTGCGCTGAGTATGGAACTCGTATGCCGTGATGCGAACCTCGACTGCCACACGCGCCGCGCGGACGACTGTGCCATACATCCAAAGGTTGAGGTTGGTCCCGTCGTCCAGGGGCGCGGGCCACGCAAGTTCCATCCGTATCCTTTGCCCCACCCGCAGGTTCTGATCGGTTGAGAACCGCACGATTTGGCTGCTCAACGCTAGCGTCCGGCCTTGCCCAGCGCGATCACGGGAATCCGTTTCGTAGGCCATGGGCAGGTGGATGGGATATAGAACACAATTCGTGTTTTGCGAATTCATGACTGGCATTGGATTCCCAGGGGGCTCTCGCTCCGTTTTTGCCCGCGAGCCAGCAACAAGAGCTTGCGGCAGTGATGCTGGAAAACAGACCAGCGCCTCAAAAAACTCCAAAAGTGCCAGTTGTCCCTATTTCCGACCAAGGCTCAGGGGAAAACCTGTCGTAAGCGGACGGAACCAGCCATCGAGAGGCGCCGCCAACTAAGCCCAAAACGCACGCAGCCAAAAAACCTGTCGTGACAGGGCGCAAGCCGCAATCGCCCTGAAACCTTCGCCGGGGAGTTCGCGTCGCTCTTGTTCGGCGCCGGTCTTGTGAATGCCGGGTTACTTTCGGCGGCCATCCTGCCGCTGGCGACGGCCTACAACGTGTGTGAGGGATTGGGCTTCGAGCCCGGTGTTGACAAGCGGTTCTCAGACGCTAGAATCTTCTATTCGCTTTACACCTTCCTCATCGTATTGGGATCCGGATGCGTGCTGATTCCCAACCTGCCGTTGTTGAGAGTGATTCTGCTCGCTCAAGTGGCCAACGGCGTATCGATTCCGTTCGTTCTGATCTTCATGTTGGTGCTCATTAACCGGAGGGGCCTGATGGAGGAGATGCGCAACCGCTCGTGGCAAAACGTCGTGGCGGCTTCCACAAGCATCGTGATGATCGCGCTCACGGCAATGATGTTGTGGACTTCCACCCGTGGCTGATGCCGTAGCCCGCCACGCATGTCGCAATTCCCGTAGGTCGGGTCTCGAAGCCTGTGGCGTTCGTCCCAACTCGATTCATGTCGGGCGAGGTTATAGAATGAATCGGTGGGGAAAAACGATGGCACACAATGTTCGACCTATTCCGGAAGGATACCATACAGCCACACCGTACTTGATCTGTAACGGTGCTGCACAAGCTATCGATTTCTACAAGCGAGCCTTCGGAGCGACGGAGATCATGCGGATGCCCACGCCAGACGGGAAACTCGCTCACGCAGAAATTAAGATTGGTGACTCCCATATCATGCTGGCGGATGAGAGTCCGGAACAGGCGATCCGCTCGCCCCAACACTATGGCGGCACACCAGTCAGCGTGCTGCTGTATGTCGAAAGCGTGGACACCGTATTCCAGCAGGCCGTTTCATCGGGAGCGAAGGCAGTGCGGCCGCCTCAGGACATGTTTTACGGCGATCGAACCAGTTGGGTCATTGACCCGTTCGGACATTCCTGGTACATCCATACGCACGTCAAGGATGTCTCGGCGGAGCAGATGCAGAGCGCGATCTCAGCGAGGGGGCAATAAATCCGGAATCCTCGAAGCCTTTCGCCGCTACTACGGCCGCATGTGAGGTGGTGGCTTCGATTGGCTTCCTAGAAAAACAGGCAGGCGCGAAAAAAAGTTGAGCCAAGCACCAGAGCAGGTCAAGCCAGTGGCCGCTGACAATTTGACCACGTTATAACAATAAGCGTGGATCTTCCTGTGAATCCGCCGATCTTGCCGATGCTCTCCAAGCGAGTGGCCGACCTACCCACTGGCGGGACTTGGATATTCGAGCCGAAGTGGGATGGGTTTCGCGCTTTGGTCTTTCGCGACCGAGATGAGATCGAGATCCAAAGCCGAGATGAAAAACCGCTCAATCGTTATTTTCCCGAATTGGTCGAAACGCTACAGTCGCAGTTGCCTGTTCGTTGCGTGCTCGACGGCGAAATCGTCATCGCCAAAAATGGCGGGCTCGACTTCGAGGCACTCCAGCTTCGCCTGCATCCGGCAGCCTCGCGGGTCAAACTGCTGTCCGAACAGATACCGGCATCTATCGTATTCTTCGATCTGCTGTGCGAGGGTGAACACGATCTACGGCATGAGCCGTTCGAAAAACGACGCCAGAGGCTGGAAGCGCTCCTCTCGGCTGCGGCGCCGCCGATTCATCTAACACCCGCAACTCGCGAATCGAGCGTCGCCTCGGACTGGTTTCGTCGCTTCGAGGGCGCGGGCCTGGACGGGGTCATGGCCAAGCTGAGTTCGGGCGCCTACGAACCGAACAAGCGCGTAATGCTCAAAGTCAAGCACGAGCGCGATTGTGATTGCGTAGTCGCCGGGTTCCGTTGGTACAGGAACAGCGACCGCACGACCGTCGGTTCGCTGGTGCTCGGGCTTTTCGACGATTCAGGCGCCTTGCAGCATGTCGGCGTGTGCGCGAGCTTCTCGGAGAGGACTCGCCAGGAATTGGTAGAGTTTCTCGCACCCTATCGTCAGAACGCACTCACTAATCACCCTTGGAAGTATGGGGCGGAGTACATCCCGGCGAACGATGCGACCGGGCATCGCATGCCGGGTGGCCAGAGCCGCTGGAGTCAGGGTAAGGATTTGTCGTGGGAGCCACTACGACTCGAGTTGGTTGTCGAAGTCGCTTATGAGCACATGCAAGGTAGGCGCTTCCGGCACATGGCACACTTTCGAAAGTGGCGACCCGACAAGGCGCCGGGCGACTGTACCTATGCCCAACTCGAAGTCGTTCCGCCTCAGGAGTTGGCGGCCATTTTCCCTGCTAGCCGATAAGGCTTCAAGCACGGTCGAGCCCCTCCTTCGGAGCATGTTTCTTCCGCCATTCCCGCCATTTGCGCGTCGGATCGTCATCGGGGTCGGGGGTTCCCTGAGGCGGCCGCATGGCTTCCGGCATGTGCCGCAGGTTCACGCGGATTCGGGTCCATGTCGATGACCTGCCTCTCATGGAATCGACCAGCACATCGTCTGCGACCAGATATTTGGCGGCCTCGGGATATCGCAGCTTCCATCTTTCTAAGCCTGCCAGCGCGGCCTGTCTATCCGGCGAGTTTGCGATCACGACGAGCGGCATCTTATTTCGTGGCTTTGCGGAACCCTTGGCGCGTGAAGGTGCGACCCGCGTTGATTCTCCCTCCGTCTTGCGAAAGTGCGGCGGCCAAGGCGCGTCGACGAGACCCGCGGCCTCGTCTTTGGCCGCGAGCTCCAATAATTTTTCGAGCGAACCGGCTGCTGCGTTCATACCAGAGTGCGGATTCCCGAGTTCTTCGAAGCGCTTCGGGACCGTGAATATGGTAAAGTCTGCCGGCTCACACTCAGGAACCTCCTGCCATTGAAGGGGTGTGGACACTCGGGCATCTGGGAGCGGGCGCACAGAATACTCAGAGCACGTCGTACGATCTTTCGCGTTCTGGTTATAGTCGAGGAAAACTCCATGACGCTCCTCCTTCCACCATTTCGAACTGGCCAGGGTAGGCACGCGCCGCTCGACCGCACGTGACAATGCAACCGCCGCGCGTCGCACCTCGCCGAATGTCCAGCGCGGGTGGATGCGTACATTCACGTGCATCCCGCGGGAACCACTGGTTTTGGGCCAGCCGCGAAGCCCCACCTCCCCCAGCAGCGCATTCACTTCAAGGGCGACAATGCGTACGTCTGCCCACTCTACCCCAGGGCCTGGATCGAGATCGACGCGAAGTTCGTCCGGGTGGTCGAGGTCGCTCGTGCGGACGGCGTGTGGGTGCAGTTCAATGCAACCGAGGTTGACGACCCACGCCAGCCCCGCGGCATCGTCTACGACCACTTCTTCGGCAGTGCGGCCGGACGGAAACGACAGTGTTGTTGTTCGCAGCCACGCAGGCCTCTGGGCCGGTGCACGTTTCTGATAAAAGGCCTCGCCCTCGGCGCCGTTCACGAATCGCTTGAGCACGATCGGGCGGTCCTGGATTCCGGCGAGGGCGCCCGGCGCGACCGAGAGGTAGTAATGGACGAGGTCAAGTTTCGAGACTCTGGCCAGCTTCGAAAAATATAGCCTGTCTGGATTTGTCACGCGGACCTCGCGTCCGTCAATCGAGAGCACCTCAACGATTTCTTGTTTCTTCACAACAGACAGGCTACACAATTCTGGGCGAGCCTTGAGGGGTAACGGAGCATTCCGCGATTTCTTCACTCGCTATTTCCGGGTGCGGACGGCCAGGAAATTTTCCGCGAGAAGCGCAACGGGCGCACGATTTTGGCTTACGGAGCGGGCCATCAAGTGAAGCATCACGGTCGCACGCCCAAGGCCTTGAAAAATTGGGGCATCCGGTTTTTCAACCGAGATTTCGGGGACCCCCTGGGTGGGCAACCTGATCGAGCGAATCAGTGGTCGGAAGCATGCTTCGAGAGTTGGCAGGAGTCCGGCTTCGAAAACGACTTCGCCCGCGACCTGAACCTGGGGACATAACCTGTGGCCTTCCCAACCATTGGGATCCAAACCGCGGCCCACCTAAACGAAAAGGACATGACAGGCAATCGGCGACGCGGTTAATTCTGCCACGGCGCGTCCGTACCATTGTATCTGCCGCTTATACTGTGCCCAGCCGACTTCTACTTCCAGATCGGTCTTAAAATCGACTATGTGCCAGACACTGTTTTCCCGGAATAGCACATCGATAATTCCCTCGATGGCTTTGCCATCGCCGATCCTGAGCAGAACGGGCATTTCGCGATGGGCGCGAGAGGAGTTTTTTGCTCGTACCATTAGCGGGTGTTCGAGTGCGCGCAAAACCACCTCTCTGGCAATATCGATCTCCTCCACGGTTGCGCCCAGGATGCGACCATGAGTCCTTGCCAGTGCCGCCACTTGCTCGCCAGACCATCCGGCCTCCCCAAGGACGGCATGCACCAGGCTGCCGAAGCCAGGTCCTCGCGGCCGCGCTGGCCGGTCCGCTACGATCTCTCTTTCTACGAGAATGGATTCGCCAGGCGGCGCCTCGCGCAGTTCGCTCGGATTCCAAACCTGCCATGTAGGCCGACTGCCCGTTTCGATCGATTGCGCCCGGCGTTGCTGCCACAGCCGGTATTCCGCGCTCCCTACAGTTCCCTCCCCTTGCAGAAGGTCCAGCGTCCGGAGGCTCGGTTTGCTCTCCACGTTCAGGCGCAATGCGGCGGGATCCCACCAGACGACTTCGTGGCGGCCTGTTTTTGGGCGGTGCAATCCCGGGCGCACCGCCTCTGACTCCGGCCCCGCCAGTAGGGTGGTGTTGCCAAACGGCGGGCACCCGAGCGCCGGTCTGCTATTTCGAAATTCCCGAGCAGCTGGGTAGATGGCGGGGTTCAGAGGGGCCAGCCAGCCATCCACCTGCTCGTTGCCGACAGCCGGAACCACCAGCAGATCCCGCGCGCGCGTGACCGCGACATAGGCCACGCGTACCCCCTCGGCGGATTCGCGGCCGCATTCGGCCGCGGCTTGCTCGGTCAGGTCGCGGGGGTTGAGCCACTCGAATGGGGCGTACTCGATCAAACGCGTGGCGCACACGTGGCGCGCCGGGTCGACATACCGATCCGGGTTTCTGGCCGAGAGGTTAGCCGTCATGTCCGCCAGAATCACCACTGGGAATTCCAGCCCCTTAGCCGCGTGGACGGTTAGCAGGCGAACGCCCTCGGCGCCCTCTTCGATTATCGGCGGTTCCGCCGAGTCGTAGCCATCGGCGCGTTCTCGAAGCTCATCCGCGAATCCCCGAAAGGAAATGCCACCGGTTTGCTCGAAACTGCGTGCCAGTTCGACGACACGGTTGACATTCGATAGCACCTGGTGGCCACCTGGCCGCAAGGCGAAGCCAATCCGGGCTCGAGTGGCATCGAGCAGACCGTCCAAAGTCGCGGCGACCGGCCGGCGATTACGCTCGCGGTGCAAATCCGCCAGGATCCGCAACGCCGCCGTCACCGGTCGAAACACCTCCGGAACCTCGGCCACCCCGGGCCGCAACGGATGCAATCGTCCGGCAAACTCGTACCGGTATCTCAGCAATTGCGCATCGGGAACCGCAAACAGCGGCCCGCGCAGCGTGGCGTACACGGCGAGTTCATCGTCCGGCCACTCGATTGCCGCGGACGCCGTTCGCAGCGTCTCCACCTCCTCGCGCTCATAGAAGGTTTTCGACGCCACCAGCAGGTGCGGGATCTCACGGGCCTCCAGACCGCGAACGTACGGCCGTGCCATGTCTTCGCGGAAATTGACCACGCGCCGGAACAGCACGGCAATGTGGCGTGATTTTATGCCGATCAAGCGCTCCGGTTGGTCCACGTCCCGCACTTTCCAGCCGCTAGCCAGCAACCATTCGATGAAAGCGCAAATCGCGTCCGGCAGACACTCGTTGATCGCCTTCTTCGTGATGCGCTGGCCGGTCCACGATACCGGCGCCGGAAGTGCGATCACGCTCGGCTGACCAGGGATCTCGGTACCACCCCCTAGCAGAGGCACGTATTGCGCCTGCGCAGTGTGAGGGTCCTCCTGCATGCGTCCTGAGAACGCGGCGTTGATACACTCCTGGATCGGTGCCGGCGCCCGGAAACTTCGAGAGAGGTGCAGCAAGCGGGCGCCGCCAGCGAGCAGGCGGTCCCGGACCTCCTGATACAGGCCGACATCGGCTCGGCGGAACCGATAGATCGACTGTTTGGGATCACCGACAACGAAAAGCTTCCCTGGAGCCAGGACAATCTGCCGCCAATCTTTGGTTTCCCCGTCGGACCCAGCCAACAAGAGCAAAATCTCGATCTGCAACGGGTCCGTGTCTTGAAACTCGTCTACAAAAATGCGCGTGAATCTTTTCAGCAGGAAACTCCTCACCTCGCGGTTGTCCCGCAATAGATCGCGGGCCTTGATCAGCAGGTCCATGAAATCGAGCTTGCCCGTGGACCGCTTTCGATCCTCATAGGCATCGACCAGGTCCTGCATATCGGCTTGAAGCTGCGCCGCAAGATCGGCATTGGCTTGCTCTTGGAACGATGCCAACTGCCGGAGGAGGGCTTCACGGCTTTTCAACACTTCTTCCCGGGAAATACCATTCCCGAATGGCCCACGCCCCTTTCGCTTGTCACGATTGAGATCTCTGAGCAGCTTGATCAGCAGCGCCTCCAGCGTGTCGTAGTCCAGGCGCGGACCTGCTCGGGCGACCCAAGTGACCAACTCGCGCGCCGGCGCCAAGGCTCGATATAACTCATCCGAACGTCTCTCGCACCTTTCGCTCCCCTTGGCCAATTCCGTGACAAGCGGGACTAGCCGGTCGACTTCGGCATCCCGGTCGAACGGATCACGCCGCCAGGGCCCGCGGAAATCGCGCCATTCGATCAGCTTCCAACCGGCGAATCGGAGTTCG
>Ga0306924_10009164_pt1 | contig 10030 bp, 7 predicted proteins | sample sta12Can44000111_FD_203756 | JGI IMG/M metagenome (GOLD analysis project Ga0306924, IMG submission 203756) | Lab enrichment of tropical soil microbial communities from Luquillo Experimental Forest, Puerto Rico - statanox.12C.anox.44.000.111 (v2)... | ecosystem: Environmental > Terrestrial > Soil... | reverse complement strand
CGCTTCGGCTTGGACGAAATTAGCAGCGCCTATGATCTCTTTGCTTCACGCGGCGATGGCGTTCTCAAAGTTGCTGTCGCTGTCAATTAATTCGTTGACGAATCAATTCAATGGGTTTTCTGATCGACATGATCCACAATTACGGGTAGGGTCTTCTTCTCTTCGGGAGACCAATCGGCATATCGCCCGCGACATTGGGTCGGATCTGGAACGCCATCGCGATCAGCGCGCATAGTGAGCCGTCTGGCTCTCATCTGGTTATCGCCGGTGCAGACCAATCCGACATTCCTTGTTTGTCCGGCGAGCTTGATGGACGCGGTTTCAAACCCGCGCCGGTGTTACCGAAAGAGCCGTCGCGACGCCTGCCGGATTGTCGTCTGGCTTTCGATTCACGCTCTCAATCACCAGTGACGGCAGCGGAGCATTTTGCAAATCCGAATTCAATCCCGACTGTTTTTTCCACCGCGTCAAAAACCCGGAATGCCACCGGTGCCCTTGTCCGCCAGCGCGCCGCGCGCTGTCCACTCGTGGCCAAAGTCCCACAAACCGTCAAGTTTCTCGAATCGATAACATCGTGGTCTAAGTAACCGCCGGCCATCTGATAGAGGTTCTCCGCAACGCTAATTGCGGTCAGGTTGTGGCAGGGAACCTTGATGTTCGGTATGGAGGCCGATCAACCGGCCCACCTCTACCGCCGCCGCCTGGTTGCTGCTGTGGCTGACACCCGGAGTCCCCCGATCCGCTAGCCGGTCTCAATTTCGATCCACCCTTGCCGACGCCCAATACGTAAGGGGTGACCGGGCGCGTATCCTTGCGGATCGCCAACCTGAAGCGTTCTGTCAGAAGGGCCTACAACATGAAGTTAGCGGTCGCCAGCGTGTTGCCGTCCGGAACCTTGCCGACCACGTCGAACAGGTCGGAACTGAGCCAGCCTGGCCGCCGGCAATATTGTCTGGGATCCCGAAGCATCCCCGGCGGCGCGCCGCTGGCACGGCAAACGTTGGGACATTGATGAGGTCGAGCTTCGCGGTTCACAAATCGAGGTTTTGGCAGGTCTTGGGCGCTTCGGCTGAAGTTCGACCTGCTTTCGGGCTGAGTCGAGCGTTGCTCGGCTGGCAGTCATTTTGAACTGAGGCCCAACGCTGTCGGATGCTTCGGCTGATACAGACCAATCTCGCCGCCACCCGGAAGGGTGATTTTGGTAATGGAACCCCATCGCGCCTCTTGGACCTCTCCACACTGGACGCCCTTCTGCCGGAGTGCCGCCATCTCGCCCTTCAGATCATCACACATCAGATAGAGTTCTTGCCGGTTAGTGTCTTCGGCCGGATGGACCGCTACTTCGGCTGGGGGCAATGCGAAGATCAGCCAACCGTGGCCAGCGTCAACCGATGAGAAACCCAGAACGTCCCGCAAAAAAGCGCGGTCAGCTCCTGAATTTTTGCTGTAGATGATTGCGTGGGCACCAAGAATCATAACGTCCTTCTTCTCGCCCCTGCGGAGGCGATAGCAACCAGCGTAGGCTACCATACCATTATCCATTCACGAGATAGTCCCCACCCCTATATGCCTATTCCCCGATTCTCTGGGAAAGAGGGTCAGAGAAATCTGGTCGATGGCTGCGTCAAGCAGCGCCCATGCCCCGGGCCGAATCCGCCTCCTTTCGTCTGGTTAATATGACCATATTGAAGCCGGGCGTTGCAATATCTGCGCAGCGGTTCCGCAGCGCCTGCTTAGCTCTTGGGCCACAGCGAGCATGAACCCCAGGTCACTACCCAGCACCAGGATGCTGGTCGGGGATTTCCTTGCGGCACGGCAACCGAATTTGGGCTGCGAACTGCGTTGGACACTTGGGACGAATCTTAAAATCGTATCGGACTACTCCTAGTGCGGCTCCGGCTTCGTCACCACGCGGAACCCTGCCAGTCAACTGGGCCACCCCCTGGCATCACCTCGCTAGCCTTGGGAGAATCATCTTGAGCCAAAGCAATCCGCGGCGGCTGGTATCGTTCAGCTTGCGGCTGCGATTTGAAGGAGGATCATATGAAACGCTCCATAGCCATCTTTCTATTCGCCGCCTCTGCCGTTTGCGCTTCGGACGCGATCTACGTCAACGGCGTTGTGATCACCGTCGATGAGACGAGGCCCTACGCGGAAGCCTTTGCCGTAACGAATGGCCGATTCTTCGCGGTCGGCTCCAACGCCGAGATTCGCCGCCTGGCCGCTCCAGGAACCAGGGTGGTGGATCTCGAGGGAATGACGGTCACCCCCGGATTCAACGACGTGCATTTGCATCCTGTCGGCATCTACGACGAAAGCTCGCCGTACTACACGCCGTGGTTGGGGCCGGAAAGTGTTCACAACATGGATGAGCTGATAAGCGTGCTGAAGGCCAAGGCAGACAAAACCCCCGGCGGCGAATTGGTGACCGGATCGCGCTACGACGATATAAAGCTCGGCCGCCATCCGACTCGCTACGATCTCGATCAAGCTTCCACGCGCCATCCCATCCAGATCAGCCACGCGTCCGGCCATATTATCGTCGTCAACAGTTACGTCCTCAAAGCCTCGGGAATCACCAAGGAGACCAAGGATCCTCCCGGCGGGTCTTTGGACCGTGACTCGGATGGAACGCCCAACGGTGTGATTCGCGAAGCTGCCCGCAGCTTTGTCACGCGCTTCATGCCACGCGCCGGGGAACCACGCATTCCGTTTGACGAAGAGGTGAAGGGCTATAGCCGTTGCTTCCGCAGTTACTCCGAGCGTGGCATTACCAGCGCCGGAATCGCCGGCGGCAGCCCGGCCACGTTCCGCCTCTACCAGGCGGTGCGCGACGCCGGCGGGCCGGTGCGCATGGGATTCATGTTCAGCGAAGCCAGCTTCCCAGCCCTCCAAGCAATGGAAATCAAGAGTGGTTTTGGTGATGATCGCCTACGCATCACCTCGATTAAGGTCTTTCATGGCAACTCGTTCAGTGGCCGCACCTGCTGGCTTTCCGAACCCTACTCCGACCGTCCGGGCTACTATGGCATTCCTCCTGGGCGCTCGCAGGAAGACCTCGATAAAGCCTTCCAGGACATGAATGACGCGGGCTTTCAAATCGCTACGCACTCCAACGGCGACCGCGAAATCAACATGGTGTTGACTGCCATCGAACGCGCTCAGGCTAAAACCCCCCGCCCCGACGCTCGCCATCGCATCGAGCACGCCAGCGTCATGGACCAGGCGCTGCTAGATCGGGCCAAGAAGGATGGCGTGATCCTGGTGTTTCACTCCTATATGTGGGAGCACGGCGACAAGCTTAAGTCCTATGGCGACTCTCGCCTGCGCATGGTTCATGCCTACCGTACCGCAATCGACATGGGAATTCACGTGGCCGGCCATTCCGATTCCGCCGTCTCCGCCGCCGACCCACTCTTGCGCATTCAGGACATGGTGACGCGCAAGGGCCAGGACGGCAAGGTCTATGGCGGCAATCAGAGAGTGAGCGTGGAAGAAGCGATAAAAGTCTGGACGCTCGACGGAGCTTACGCCACATTCGAAGAGAATACCAAAGGTTCGATCACGCCCGGCAAACTTGCCGATTTCGTGGTTTTGCGCAGGGACCCGCGCAAGGTCGCCTCCGATTCAATCAAAGACATCGTCGTCGATTCCACATACGTCGGAGGCGAACGCGTCTGGCATGCCGCGCCGAATGCTACAGCCAGGCGCCTGATGCCTCCGGACACGTTATATGGCGATTCCGACGAATTGGAGAACCTTGAGCGGGATCGGAGATAGATTTCTCCAGCGTCGGAGATTATTCCGTCCAGAAAAGGGGTAACCTTGGGAGACGCGAGTCAGGCAGCGGGCAGAGCACAAGAAGCGATAGGCGAGCACGTAGCTCTGACGAATTGAAGATTGGCGATTCGATGATGGTGTCAGCTGGACGTCGCGCTCGCTTCCATGAGGCCGTCTCCGCCGACTAAGATGACCAAACGGCAAACTAGCCGAAGCTTGAGTGGTCCTTCGCTGCCCGCCCTATTGGCGGCCTCGGCTGGCTTGTTCCCGTGCAGATGCCGGTGTTTTCATACAATAACTTCATGCATCCGGTCCTGATCGCCGTAGCTTACGGCCTGTTGAGCTTATCCCTTCAGGCCCAATGGATCAACCGGCCGACTCCAGGAATTCCCCGGGACTCGCAAGGTAAGGTGGAGCTAGACGCACCCGCTCCTAAGACGCCGGACGGCAAGCCGGACTTCTCGGGACTGTGGAACTTCACGGGCGCCGGCGGCGGTCTCGGCCAGCTCAAGCCCTCTGAAATAAAGCCTTGGGCGGAGGAGCTCCATAAGCAGCGCGATGAAAACCAGGGCAATGACAGCCCGAGCACCGAATGCCTTCCGTTCGGCTTTCTTCTGGGCGGCGGAATGATTAAGCGGCGCTGATTGTGATGCTCTCGGAAGACCTTGAGTATCGCCAGATTTTTCTGGATGGCCGCGAACTCCCCAAGGATCCGAATCCGGCTTGGATGGGCTATTCGGTGGGACATTGGCAGGGCGACAGCCTGGTGGTGGAGAGCACCGGCTATAACGATCGGACCTGGCTTGAACGTGGCTATCCCCATACAGAACACCTGCGGCTGACGGAACGATGGCACCGCGGCGATTTCGGGCACCTAATCGTAGAGCTGACGCACAGCGATCCCGAGATATACGCAAAGGCTTGGACTTCCAAGGTCGCGGGTGTGTATGCGCCCGACACCGACCTGATTGAATACGTCTGCGCCGAAAACGAAAAAGACCGCTCGCACCTTGTGGGTAAGAAATCCGACGATACAAGGAAGGCCGTCAAGCTCGCGCCGGAGGTTCTCAGCAAGTACGCAGGAACGTACGAGCTGCGTGCGAAGGAGCTTACGAGTGTGGATCTGATCGAAATCAAAATCGCGCTGGAGGACGGGGAGTTGAAGCTGGGCTTGGCCGATGGCCCCAAAGACCCAATGGTCGCGCTCTCGGACATCACTTTCACTGGTTTCGGCGGATACATCGACTTCGGTAAGAATGACAAAGGTGAAACGACGTACTTGGTAATTAGGATTGCGGAAGGGGATTTTCGCGCCAACCGGCAGAAGGATTGATTTTCATCCGCCCTGTAACCGTGTCGGCGTGTGTTAACAAATCGGAAGTGCTCCGGCAGCAGTCCGCCGTTCGTGCGACGGATGACTCCAATAAAACGTCGCGTATAAATCGGCATCACAGTGCGAGAGTGAACGAAGCGCCGCCTCACAAACACTTGATACGAAACCAACCCTTTGCCAAAAGGCAAGATAGGCTGCCGAGAAGGGCTGCCTCTCGGCTTCCGCGCGGCGCCATGCGATTTCGTGCGTGTCCGCACTTGCGCACGTCATCCATTGTTTCGGCATGCGAGGAACACTCGGGAGTCTCCTGGCACTACCGTGGCGAAGAAGTTGCTACGAGGAGCGGCGCGGGACATTGCGTCGCGCTGCCGGGCAGACGCAGCCGCGGCGTCCGACCAGTGTTGTGTAGTAATTTATGAGGATGCTAGAGGTTAAAGTGCCCTCTTCTCCCCTAGTAACGCGCCGGCGACTTCTGGGCAGCACCGCTGCGCTGTTAGGTCCGACGATCTTCGCCAAGCGGACACCGCAGCGCGTCATTGTGGTGATGGTCGACGGCTTTGGCCTGGAGTACCTGGAGCAAAGCCCAATGCCTGTGCTTGGGCGCTGGCGGCAGGCAGGCGTCTTCCGCAGCGTAAAGGACACTATGCCCTCGGTGACCAACACCAACAACGCCTCGATTTGCTGCGGCGTGTGGCCCGACCAGCACGGCATCACGGGCAATTCTTATCTCGACGAGCGCACTGGCCGCGAAGAGTATATGGAGACGGCTGATCTGCTATTGGCACCTACGATCTTCGAGCGAGCCAGAAGGCAAGGGGTGAAGTCGGCCTTACTATCGTCGAAGAAGAAGACGACCACGTTGCTCCCGGCCGGCACGGATCTAGTTCTGACCGCCGAGGCGCCTTCGCAGGACTGGGTGAAGCGGCTCGGCCCGGCGCCGGATATCTACAGCCGCGAAATCAACTACTGGCTGCTCACTGCCGCGATCGACCTTCTCAAGAATCGCCGCGACCTGGGCTGTCTATACATCCACACGACCGACTACCCGATGCATACCTGGTCTCCGCAAGCGGTCGAATCGCAGGAACATCTGGCGCGCCTCGACCAACTGCTGGGCGAAGCGGCTGCGGCCGCGCCGGACGCCGCTTTCCTGTTGACTGCCGATCACGGTATGAACCACAAGAGCCGCTGCTGGGATCTGGAGAAGGCCAGCACCACGCATGGCGCACCGATTCGTATTGCGATCTCTGTCGAGCAGGACAAGTATCTACGTCATCACCGCGGTTTCGGGGGAGTTTCGTGGGTCTATTGCAAAGCCCCGCGTGACATCGATCGCGTGGCGCGGACGATATCCGACCTGGACGGCGTCGAAACTGTGCTTACCCGCAGCGAAGCGGCGAAGCGGTATCACCTGATGGCTTCTCGGATCGGCGACCTCGTTGTGCTCGGCGACAAAAACACGGTCTTCGGCGAGCTGGATACGGACCAGGAAGCACTTCCTCCCGAATACCGCAGCCATGGATCGCTGCACGAAATGGATGTGCCGCTATTGATCCACAATGCGGAGATGACCTTTTCGGCCGAAGGATTTCGCTACAACCGGGACCTCGCGAGCTGGCTATATAGGGCGGCGTAGCCATTTCATGGTGGAGTGCGGACGGTCATCACTGGCCGACAGGACTTCGACGGACGTCGTTGTTCGCTTTGGACGAAGATCCGGCGGTCATCACCCAGCCAGTCAGGGACACGATCGAAGAGTGACAGTATCGTTGGCTTCTCCGTGACTCCACGAGGGACGCATGCGCGGTTAGGCGTGAACGGTCTTGTGGCGCGGATGGGTGTCGCTTGGGCAGTTTTGAGCTGCTGGAGGCTTTTCCGGCGGTGGAACTCGCACAGCGTAGCAGCTAAATTCGCGACTACGGCGAGAGGGCCGGAGTAGGTCAGGCAAATAGGCTCAGGAGCGAATTCGAGATCAGGAGTCCCGCAGGGCTGAGACTGGATGTGTGCGAGAGACTCTCAGGGCCGGGACATAGCTTGCCACCACGACTACGATCAGTAGCACAACCACAACCGACGTGTAGGTCAACGGGTCGAGCGCCGTGACGCCGTGGATCATCGTCGAGAGCAGGCGCGTAATCGCAGTCGAAAGGAGGAGGCCAACGGCAAGCCCTAGCGAGCCGCGGGCGAGACTCTGGCGGAATACCATCGCGAGGAGGTTTGCGGGAGTAGCACCCACTGCTAGCCGGACGGCAAACTCACGCGAGCGGCGCGCCGTAAGGTGCGAGACCACGCCGTACAGCCCGATACTCGCCAGCAGCAGCGCCAGCGCGGCGAATGAACCGACCAGCACCAGATTCAGGCGCCGTGCGAGAAGCGTGCGCGCGATGAATTCGGACATTGGGAAAACGTCGTAGAGAGGCTGATTAGGATCGATTTCACGAATGGCAGCGCGAATGGCAGGTGTCATCGCCATTGGGTCGCCCGCCGTCTTGACGACTATTGCCACGCGATCCTGAGTGCGCTGGGCGTATGGCCAATAGACTTGCGGACGCGGATCGCGGTCCAGGCCCTCGTGGCGAATGTGACCCACTACGCCGACAATTTGGACCCACGGCATGCCGGGCACGATCGGAATGCGGAAGCGCTTGCCAATCGGGCTCTCGTTGCCGAATACTTGGCGCGCGATCCAGTCATCGAGGATGCCGACATCGGGTCGGCCTGCGATGTCGTCCTCTCGGAAGGCACGCCCGGCGAGGAGGGGGATACCGAGAGTGCGGAAATAGTTAGAGCTCGCTGAGCGTGAATCGATGTTGACTTTGGTGTCACGACCTTCGAATTCGATCTGGAGAGTCTGCGTCTGGCCGCCGAGCGGGAGGCGATTGACGGCGGCGGCGGACTCCACACCGGGCGTAGATTGGACTCGGCCGATCAGACGCGACAGGTAGCGCCAAACTTCACGATCGGTGTTGCCGTGTGTAGAACGATCGACGGCGATGTGGAGACCGAGAACGTGATCGGGCCGGAATCCGGGGTTGGTGGCGCGCACGTTGAGGAAGCTGCGCATCAGCAGACCGGCCGAGACGAGCAGCACGACGGTGCACGCAATTTCGGCGCAGACCAGGAGATCGCGCACGCGCGAGTGCGACGCAGGGCCGCGTTGGAGACTTGCGGAAACTTGCAGGGCAGGTGCGATCGAAACGGCGAACGCGCCGCCGATGGATAGCGCGATAGTAAACAGCAGGACCGGCGGATGTATCGCGATCTCTTCGACCCGCGGGAGTCCGGACGGAAGCAGCGGAACCAGCAGCTTGAGCAGGGCATCGGCGCCAAGTATGCCGAGTGCAGCGCCGGCGATGCCGAGTGGAATAGTTTCAACGAACGTTTGCCGCATAAGCCGCGCACGGGGGCCCCGAGCGCGGTGCGGATGGCGAACTCGGCCTGACGTCCAGTGGCACGCGCAAGCAGCAAGTTAGCGAGATTCACACAGCCGACCAGGAAGAGCATGCCCACGGCGGCGAGCAGCAGCCACATCGCGGGACGGACCGATTCAGTGATATCCCCAACGAGCGGCTCCACGTAGACGCCCAGATCGCGGTTGGTCTTAGGATACTCCCGTCCGAGATTGGCCGCGACGGCGCTCATTTGTGCGCGCGCTTGCGCGAGCGTGATGCCTGGGCGGAGCCGGGCAACGCAAGCATAACTAAGATCCGAGCGATCGCGGAGCTCCTCAGGCGGGTAGTACAGCGGTTCCCACAGTTCGTAGTCGCGGCCGAGGTAGTGGAATTCCGGCGGCATGACGCCGATGACTTCAGTGTCGTGGCCGTTCAGGCGGATTTTGCGATTGAGGATACCGGGATCGCCGCCGAAACGCCGCTGCCAGAGCGAGTAGCTCAGCACGACGACGGTGACGGCGCGGTCCGGATCGAGTTGCTCAGCTTCCGTGAAGGTGCGGCCGATCAGTGGCCTAATGCCGAGCGTGTGAAACAAGCTGGCAGTCGTGCGGGTGCCGCGGATGCGCTCTGGCTCGTCTCCACCAGTCAGATTGAAATTGGCGACCAGGCGGGTGAGGGCTAGATCGGTGAAGACCTGTTGACGGCGGCGCCAATCGAAGTAGTCGGCCGCGCCGGCTAGGGCTTTGGAGGCTACGGCGTGCGGCAGGCGGGTGGAAACAGCGACGAGGCGGTCAGGGGCAGGATACGGAAGGTCACGGACGAGGACGCTATAGGCGACAGAAAAGATACTGGTGCTCGCTGCGCATCCAAGCCCTAGGATCAGGATAGCGGACACCGCGAATCCGGGGGACTTCACAAGAGTGCGGATCGCTTGGCGAAGCTCAGATCGCATCAACAGTATTAGAGCACGCGGAGGGCTCCTGGAACGCGGTGAAAACATTAGGGCCGTCGGAAAATGATCTCCGCCAGCGGCCCGGCACTGACTGGTAGCCGACGGGCTTTCGGGCACTTTCAAGAGTCGCCGGGTCGACGGGCCGTGGGCTGGCACTGACATCTTCCGGCTCGATGAGCGTGGAAAATTCGTAGAGCACTGAGACGTGCTTCAGCGTATTTGAAACCGGTCGCAGACGAAGACGGCCTGTTGCGAGACTCCGGCAGCTTCGTTCGAGGAGCGTTGGCCACTCGGACACGATCCAAGTAAACTCGTACTCGCCAAACCGACCTGACTCGCCTGCCCCGATACCCAAAATATCGGCAGGTCCTGACAGGTCGGGGTGCCTCGGCCCCTGCCAAGAAGGTCTCCCGAACCCAAAAATACTTCGTACAACTATCCTGTCACCTCGACGGTTCGTCTTGAGATTATGGAGCTTAGGAAAAAGATGAGTGAGACATCCTGGCGCTTCGCCAGCCAGAGGAGAGTCCGCGGGCCCTGGCGAGCCTATCTAGACGGCATTGCAAGGTATCG
>Ga0306924_10009163_pt1 | contig 10031 bp, 9 predicted proteins | sample sta12Can44000111_FD_203756 | JGI IMG/M metagenome (GOLD analysis project Ga0306924, IMG submission 203756) | Lab enrichment of tropical soil microbial communities from Luquillo Experimental Forest, Puerto Rico - statanox.12C.anox.44.000.111 (v2)... | ecosystem: Environmental > Terrestrial > Soil... | reverse complement strand
CAGGACGCGCCGGAAGTCGGCCAGCGCCATGTCCGAGATCGCGGCGAACGTGAGGATTCCCGCGTTGTTCACCAGCACGTCCAGCTTGCCGAAGGCGTCCGTCGCCAGCGCGACGGCGGCGGCCCAGTCCGTCTCGCTCGTGACGTCGTGATGGATGTACCTGCAGGATTGCTCGCCGAGCTGGGCGGCGACGTACGCGCCCTTGTCGTCGAGCACGTCACCGAAGACCACGCGCGCTCCCTCGGCGACGAAGTGCCGCACGTGGGACTTGCCCATGCCCCTGGCGCCCCCGGTAATCAGCGCCACCTTGCCGTCGAGCCGGCCCATGACCCCTCCGGTGCTGCAGGCAGTCGAAATTGACCAAACGCTTGCTTGGTAGGAGCCTAACACCATCATCCGCGGCCGGCACCACGGCGAGCTAGCGGGCGGTCGTCGACCCGGCGATGATGATCGGCGAGCACTGCGCGAGCCTCATGCTGCGCGGTTGAGGATCCCGTCGAACAGCAGCGCCAGGATGGCGTCCGCGACCTGATCGATGCTGTAGCTGCTGGAGGCGGCGCCCCACTGCGAGGGGATCCACAGCACGTCCCGCAGCAGCCGGTAGGTGAGCCTGGCGTCGAGGTCGGCGCGGAAGACGCCGGCCTCCTTGCCGCGCTCGAACTGCGCGATCCACGTCCGCTCGATCTCGCCGAGCGCCTTGCGCAGGTAGCCGAAGCGGTCTTGCGTGCTGAAGTAGCTCCAGTCGTTCTGCAGCATGGCGAGGGCGGCGCGGTGCCGGGACAGCGTGCGGCTGGTCGAGCGGACGATCTGCTCGACCACCTCGCGCGGCGATCCGGCGGAGGACGCCGCGTCCCGGTAGTCGGCGAGCACGTCGTTGATGAAGCTCGACAGGATCTCGTCGCCGATCGACTCCTTGGAATCGAAGTGGTGGTACAGGCTGCCGGACAAGATCCCGGCCGCGTCCGCGATCTCGCGCACGGTCGTGGCGCGGAAGCCCTTCTGCGCGAACAGTTCGGCGGCGATCCGCACTACGTCGGCGCGGCGTTCCGACCGCCCGGGACCGCCCGCGCTGGCGGCGTCGGGACGGGAGGGACGGGGGGTGGCGGAGCGCGGTCCCTTGCTAGCCTGGCGTGTCGAGTTCACACATCGCATTATCGCAGTTCGGGGCCCAACCAACCTAACGCTTGCTCGGCTGGCCCGCTCGGTTCGGCTCCTGGTGGGCCGAAGCTGGCGGGTGGGGGAGGCGCCACGGTCCGTTCGGGATAAATGAAAGGCCTTGGCCTGGACGCGGGCGGATCGCTTTCGGCGGCGGCCCGCCGGTCGCCGTTAGCCGGCGGACAGCCGCTTTTTCACCGCCGCCGTGCCGGCGATGGCCTGGTCGGCGTCGGGTGATTGCGGGATGAGGTTGAATTCCGTGCAGCCCGCCGCCACGTAAGGCGCGAGGAACTCGGCTACGTCATCGGCCGTTCCGTAGGGGCAGTAGCGTTCGAAGCGCTCGAACGGGAGCTGGTAGAAGGCCTCCATCGCCGGCGCGAGGCAGGCGCGGGCGGCCTGCCGGGAGTCGGCCAGCCCGCACCACACTTGCATCGCGTGCCGGCGCGGCGGGCCGGGCCGGGCGGCGCGGGCGGCTTCCACGGCCGCCATCTCGACGGCGGCGGCGAACCGGCGCGGGGAGTTCCAGATGCCCAGCCAGCCGTCCCCGGCCCTGCCCGCGCGCCTGACCGCCGCGTCGGAGCGGCCGCCGACGATGATCGGGATCGCTTCGGCCGGGGCGGGGGCGATGACAGTCTCGTCGAGGTCGAAGAACCTGCCGTGGAAGGTGACCGCTTTACCGGTCAGCAGCTGGCGCACGATGGTGAGGCACTCATCCATCCGCAGGCCCCGGGTCGCCGGGTCCACTCCGCAGCTGGCGACTTCGTGGGGATCCTCGCCGCCTATCCCGACGCCGAAGACGAGCCGCCCGGGAGCGAGCCGGGCGATGTCCGCCAGTTGACGGGCCACCAGGACGGGGTGGCGCAGCGGCAGCAGGTACACGCCGCTGTAGACGGGCAGCGTCGGGTGCAGCATCGTCAGCGCGGTGGCCTGCACGAGCCCGTCGAACCCCGCGCCGGCGAAGCTGACGTGGTCCCCGCAGCAGACGTGGTCGATGCCTTCCTCCGCCACCCGCGCGAGGAATGCGCGGGCAGCCTCCGCGCCCTGTTCGAGCAGGCCGAAGGGCGCGAACATGCCGATCCGGACGGTCGGCTCGATTGCGTTTGTCATGTCTTGACGCTAGGGTCGCCCGGCCTTGGCCGGCTATCGGGTGAACTGCCGGCGAATCCGCTGCCCGCCCCGCCGCGACGGTCGTTTCCGGTGCGTGACGTCGGGTGAACTACCGAGCGCTCAGGGGCGAAGCCGGTGTTCGGTCACCCACGCCGCGATCTGCGCGCGCGAGTGCACTTCCAGCTTGCGCCGGATGTTCTCCACGTGCGCCTCGGCTGTCCGCGGCGCGATGGACAGCCGCCTGGCGATGGAGTGATTGGTCAGCCCCTCGGCGACCAGCTCGGCTACCTCGAGCTCACGGCCGGTCAGCCGCGGCCCCGGGCTTGTTGGCTCGTACAGGAAGCCGAGCATCGCGTCCGCGACCGCTGGCCAGTCGCCGTGGTAGAACAGGTGGCTCGAACCCGGCAGCGGGATCAGCGTCGCGCCGGGGATGAGCACGGCGACCTCCCGCCCCAGCTCGAACCTGGTGCCCCGGTCCGCCTCCCGGTGCAGGACCGCCGTGCGCGCCCGGATCGCCGGGAGCAGGGCCCTGACGTCGGTCTCGTAGTAGACCTCCAGCAGCCGGGCGGCTACCGGGGCCGTGGCGCTCGCCCGCTGGAACCGGGTGAACGCCGCCAGCTCCTCGGCGGTGGGGTCGGTGATGAACGCCCCCGAGATCGCTCTCAGCCCCAGGCCCCAGTGCGCCCGCACCAGCGCCACAATCGAGTTCCGCACCTCGGCGGGTGCCAGGTCGGCGCCACTAGCGCACGTGCCGTACAGCACCAGCCCTTCGACCCGGTCCGGGTATTTCGCCGCGATCGTGGCGCCCAGGTGGGCGCCCTGCGAGGCCCCGAAAAAACGGAAACGGTCGGCGCCGACGGCATCGGCGACCGCGAGCGCCGCGGTCACCTGCCCGTCGAACGACAGGTCTACCCCGTCCCGGTCCGACAAGCCGCACCCGGGCTTGTCATAGCGGATCACGGTGAACCGCTCGGCCACGCGCTCCAGGAAGCTGCCGAAGGAGCACAGGTCCAGCTGCCCGCGCAGATGGGTGATCCAGCCCGACTCGAACATCAGCGCCGGGCCAGCGCCCGATGCCGAATACGCGACCCGGCCGCCCGGCGTGCTGCAATACCTGATCCTCGCGCTCACCCGTCAAGGCTGACACCCCCGGGCCAGCGCGGCAAACGGTGACCGCGCCGGCCTACGGAATAACGCTTTCTTCCCGGCGCCGCCCATGTTGACCAGGCCCGCTGGCGGGTCGGCAGGGGTGCCCTCCGGGAGGGTAACGGCAAGGGGGCCTCGTCCGGTTTGTTCCTGTTTTCCGCCGTCATAGCGACGGAAATCGGGGACAAATGATCAGACCGGCCGCGCAGCATAAGCCCGAACGGGCTGAGGGTGACTCCCTGACAGTCACCCTCAGCCCGTTCGGGATAAGTGTCTCCGATACCGCCGTGACGGAGAGACTCGAAGGCTCCGCTCCGTTATACCGCGGCGGCGGCAGCGGACGGGGCGGTGGCTGGCAGCGGTGTACGCGGAGTCCTTACCAGCGCGGACACGGACGTGATGTGCAGGGCGAACAGCAGCGGCACGACGGCCGTCGGGATCAGCGCGAGCGGCAGCTCGGTGATCGGCGCACCCGACGGCGTGACATGGAGCAGCTCTTATTTTCGCCGGGTCCGACCGCGACATCGACATCACCGGCGAAAGCGGGCCAGTCCAGCGATTCCGGCAACTGATCAGCACCATGGCCTCCGTCGTCCAACCCGCCTGAGCGGCGCCTCACATCGCGCGGGGCCGCGTCGTCGGACTGTCGAGACGAACACATCGCGGCAAGGAGGCTAAAAGAGATGACCGACTTTCAGGCCATCGCTGACCGGGTGGAGATCGAGGCGCTGCGCGGCGAGTTCACCGACGCCGCGATGATGCGCGACCGCGCCCGCCTCGCGTCATTGTTCACTCCTGACGGCGCGCTGCGGATGCCCAACGTCCCCGTCGAGCAGGTCGGCCGGGAACAGATCCGCGCCGGGGGCGAGGAGCTGCAGGCCCTGTGGGAATTCTTCGTGCAGACCACGCACCCGGGCATGATCCAGCTGGACGGCGACACCGCGACCGGCCGCGCCTACATCCAAGAGCTCGTGCGCCTCCGCGATGGCCGCCAGGGGCTGAACTACGCCATCTACCACGACCGCTACCAGCGCACCGGCGAGGGCTGGAAGTTCACCGAGCGCGTCTACGAGGTCAGGTACCTCGACACCACGCCGCTGGCGGGCTCGGCGCCCTAGTGGCCGCCGCGTTCACCATCACGATGCCGCGCACCCGCTTCCTGCTCGACTGGTGAACGGCCATGATCGGGATATGACCGTGCGGTGGGGTGTGGCCGGGCCGGGGCCGGTCGCCGGCAAGGTGCTGCAGGACCTGGCCCATGTGCCGGACGCGGTACTCACCGCCGTAGGCTCGCGCTCGGCCGAGCGGGCGGCGGCGTTCGCCGCCGCGCACGCCGCGTTGGCCGGCGACGGGCGGGTCCCGGCGGCGCACGGCTCCTACCGGGCGCTGCTCGACGACCCGGACGTGGATGTGGTCTACGTGGCCACCCCGCATCCGCACCACCGTGCGCTGGCCCTGGCCGCGCTGGCCGCCGGCAAGGCGGTCCTGGTGGAGAAGTCGTTTACGGTCACTCCGGCGGCGACCCGGGAGGTCGTCGCAGCGGCCCGCGCGGCCGGCCGCTTCGCCATGGAGGCGATGTGGACCAGATTCTGCCCGGCGGTAGCCCGGCTACGCGAGCTGGTGGCCGACGGGGCGATCGGCGAGGTGTGCACGGTGATCGCGGACCTTGGGCTGCGCCACCCCGTGGACCCGGCGACCCAGTCTTATGACCCCGCGCTGGGTGACGGCCTGCTGTTCCACCTGGGTGTTTACCCGGTCTCGTTCGCCCAGATGCTCCTGGGCGCCCCGGAGGCGGTCGTCGCGCACGGCGTCGTGCACGAGAGCGGGGTCGACGTGGAGGAGTCGGTGCTGCTGCGCTACCCGGGCGGCCGCTCGGCGCTGCTGTTCGCCTCGCTGTGCAGCCCGGCCCCCGGGGAGGCCCGGGTGCTTGGCACGAGCGGGTGGATCCAGGTGCCGCCGCGATTCCACTACCCCAGCCAGATCGTGCTGCACCGCGATGGACGCGACCCGGAGACCATCGATGCCCGGCTCACCGGAGCCGGCTACGCCCACGAGCTGGCCGAGGTCACCGAACGCGTGGCCGGCGGGCACACCGAGAGCGAGATCATGCCGCTGGCCGACACGGTGGCCGTGCAGGACGTGCTGGGCGAGATCGCCGGCCAGCTCGGCATGCGGGTGATCGAAGGGCCAGCCGAACTGCCCTGAACGCCGGGCCGGTGCGGACGCCAACGGCCTGTAACGCACGGGACCAGCCCTGACCCTGTACCGCGCCGAACCGTTCGTCCACCTCCTCGCCGGTCAGGCCGAACTCTTCCAGCGTGTACCGGTGAGCCGAGTCACCGCCCGCGCGCGCCGCCGTGGCCAGCGACCGCATGGCGTCGGCCGCCCCGCCGGCCAGCGGCAGCCCGAAGTGCCCGTAGATCGCCTCCACCGTGCCCATCGGGTCCGCCACCAGGTCGTGGTAGCGCACGTCGTAGAACCGCGCCGGATCGTGCCGGGCGCGCTCCGCGGTGAACAGGGACAGGCCGCGGGCCCACAGGTCGAGCTGCGACTGCCCGATCACCGTGCCGGTGAAGACCGGCGACCAGCCCGCGGAAGCATGGGCGGCCAGGCTGCACGCGGACGCGATCGCCGTCCGCGGCGAGCGGTGCGTCTGGATCACGAGCGCGTCCGGATAGACCGTGAGCAGCGCGCCGAGCGCGAACAGATGGCTCGGGTTCTTGAGCACCCACCGCTGGCCGGCGTCGCGCAGGCCGATCATCTGCAGGTTGCTCCGGTGCCGCTGGTACGCGGCGGTCCAGTCCTGCTCGCGCAGCCACGCCGAATAGCCGGGCACGTGCGCGAGGGTCTCGAACGAGATCGAGCGCATGGACTGCTGCAGCAGCTGCCAGCACTCCTCGACCTGTTCGGCGGCCATGTAGTGCAGCCCCATGAACTCGGGATGCTCGTTATGGTGCTGGGCGAAGCCCGCCTGGATGAGCTGGAAGACCGGGTTGTCCGGCCAGGTGTGCCGTGGCGGGCGAGGCTGCGGCACCTGCGCGAGCCACATCTCCAGGCCCTGGCTGCCCGGGTCGGCGGTGAGCAGCCGCTGCAGCGCCGTGGTGCCGGTCCGGGGCAGCCCGGTGACGAATATCGGCTTCTCGATCTGGACGCTCGTGTACTCCGGGTTCGCCTGCCAGGCCGCCTGGCTGAACAGCCGCGCGGTCAGCGCCCCGCGCACGAACGCCCGCTGCGCCTTCGCGCCGAGCGGCGTGAACCCGGCCTCGCGGTCGCAAGAATCCAGCAGCACCGCGAGCCCGTCGGTGTAGTCGTCGGTGCCGAAATCGGTAAGGCCGGTCCGCCGGGACGCGGACGCGTGCAGGTCCTCGACGGTCCCGACCGGGTTGACCGAGGTCAATGGTGGTACTCGCCGCAGTTGACGTCCAGGCACTGGCCGGTGATGGCCCGCGCCATGCCGGAAGCCAGGAACACCACCGCGTCCGCGATCTCGTCGGGCTCGGGCAGCCTGCCCAGGTCGATGGGGGCCGCGGTCTCGGCGTACACCTGCTCTACCGTCACGCCGCGCTTCTTGGCGAGGTAGCCGAAGTACCATTTCAGCGAGTCGCCCCAGATGTGCCCTGGCGCCACGGAGTTCACCCGGATCCCCTGCGGGCCGAGCTCGGTGGCCAGGCTCTGCGCCATCGCGAGCATGGCCGCCTTGGCCAGCTTGTACGGGCCCATGGTCCGCTGCGAGAACCGCACGACCATCGAGTTGATCATCACCACGGAGCCCTTGGTCTCCGCGAGGGCCGGGGTGAACAGCCTGGTCAGCCGCAGCGCGGCGACCACGTTCGCGTCGAAGCTCGCGCTGACGGCGTCCAGCGGGACCACACCGAGTTCCTTGATGGGCGGCATCGCGAGCGCGTTGTAGATCAGCGCGTCCACCCGCCCGAACGCGTCCCGCGCCGCCTCCGCCAGCCGTTCCGCCGCTTCGGCGTCCGCCAGGTCGGTGGGGACGGCGAGCCCGCGGCGCCCCAGCGCGGTGACCTCCTTGGCCACGTCGTCGAGCCGCGACGCCGTGCGCGCCGCGAGCACGACGTCCGCCCCTTCCCGCGCGCTGGCCAGCGCGATGGAACGGCCGAGGCCGGAGCCGACGCCGGCCACCACGACCACCTTGTCCCGCAACAGCATCAGCCGAGCATCCTTTCCGCGATCGCGGCCTGGCGCGCGGCGATGCGCGCCCGCCACTCCTGTGCCGACACCCGTGCGCTGTCGTAGAACGGCAGCTTTTCCGGGATTTCCGTGACCGGGACGACTTCGACTTCGGGCCCGTCATCCGGCCCGAGATCGCGAGTCAGCCGCTGCCAGCGGATCTGTACGTAACCCCGGCGGTGCCCGGTCCGTTCCAGCCAGTTCGCGACCCCCGGGTCGCGCTCGCTGATCACCAAGCGCATCCGGCCGTCCCGGTCGATCCTCGCCTGATCGGCGGTGAGGCTGGTCTGGTGGTTGATGTAGTCCAGCGAGATGTACCACATGCTGCCGAGCTGGATCCCCTGGTACGGCGCGGTCTCCTTACCGGCGGCCGGCACGGTCACGATCATCGCCTCGTCGTCGGCGAGATCGAAGTGGCCCGCCGAAGAGAACTGGGTGGCCAGCCCGCCGGGCGTGCAGCGGGGCGGCGTCAGCGTGTTGACCGGCTCGTTCAGGTAGAACCACTCGGGAAAAGCGAGGAACGTCCTGAGCCTGGACAGCAGGAGCTTGCCGGCCACGGCGTAGCGTTTCGCCGCGGTCGCGGTGTCCGTCGCCGGGGGCGGCGCTTCGCCTTCGCGGTCGGCGCGGTGGATGCGGATCGTGCCGCGGCGTTCGGCGGCCCAGTCGCTGTACACCTCGCGGACGATGAGCATGGCCGACCCCGGGCCGAGCGTGAAGTAGCCGGGTTTTGCCTTGCCGGGGCCGAGGCGGAACTCGAAGTCGCCGTTGTGCGCGATCTCGATCGCCCGGTCGTCGAACGCGCTCAGGCTGTCCGGCACCTCGGCGGGGGTGTAGTCGCCCTTGAGCACCTGGAAGCTCAGGTCGGCGGTCGTGCCGCGGGTGCCGGTGACCACGTACTCCGCGTCGTCGCGCAGGTACGCGTGGAAGTACAAGGTGTCCGGGTTGTCCAGGCCCATCTTCGTGTACGGGCCGGTGGACTGGACGAAGTACGGGAAGTCGCGCTGATAGGCCCAGGCCAGCCGCAGCGACGCCTGGATGCTGCCCGCCAGGTAGTCATGCCCCTCGGCGAGGTCGCGCTCCGATTTGACGTGCGGCGCGCTGGCGATGATCTTCTCGGCCTCGGCCAGCGCCTCAGCGAACGGTTGCGTCAGCAACGCTCGCCCCTGCGGTGGTGGCGGCGCTGCTTGCGGCGCTCGACGGTCCGGCCGTGAACCTGAAGCTCGGCAGGTCGTCAAGTGACAGCATCGCCTCGTAGAGGCGCACGTACCCGGTGTGGGCGATCCGCCACTTGCCGTCCGCGCCGCGCTCATACCGGTCCTGGTAGAAGGCGGCCCCGCTGATGACGATGCGGTGCTCCGTCGCGATCACGGTGTCCTCGAACCGCCAGGTCCCGGCGGCCGTGTCACCGTCCACCGTGATCTCCGGCTGGCCCGCGGCGTGCACGGTGATGATGTCCGGCCCCAGCTTGGCACGGAAGAACGCGATGATCTCGTCCCGGCCGGTGATCTTCAGCGGCTGCCCGTAGACGTGCGTGCCGTAGTCGACGGTGGCGTCCGGGGTGAACACGTCCGCCATTTCATCCCACAGCTTCTGGTCGACGCAGCGAAGGTAACGGTACTTGACCTGACGGATCTCTTCGAGCGTAACAAGGTCCATGGGCACAAGCTTGGTGCATCGGCTTGAATGAAACAAGAACATGTTCTAATTTAGCGACGAGATCGTCGACGGCCGGTTTGAGCCAACGGGAAGAACAGCAGGAGGCACGATGCGGTTCAGCTATGCCGAGTCGATGACCGACCCGTCGTTCTACGCGCCGCTGGCGCGCGCCGCGGAAGACGCCGGCTACCACTCGATGGTGATACCGGACAGCATCTGCTACCCGCGGGACGCGAGCAGCACGTACCCGTACAACCCGGACGGCACCCGCGAGTTCCTCGAGGACAAGCCCTTCCTCGAGCCGTTCTCGCTGATTCCCGCCCTCGGCGCGGTGACCAGCCGGATCCGGTTCACCACGTTCGTCGTGAAGGTGCCGATCCGCAACCCGGTGCTGCTTGCGAAGCAGGCGACTTCCACGGCGGTGCTCACCGGGGGCCGGCTGGTCCTCGGTGTGGGAACGAGTCCGTGGCGGGAGGACTACGACATCATCGGCGCGGACTGGGCCGGGCGCGGTCAGCGGCTGGACGACTCGATCGTCATCCTGCGCGGGCTGGCGGCGGGAGGCTATTTCGAGTACCAGGGCAAGACCTTCACCCTGCCGCCGGTCAAGATCGCCCCAGTGCCCACCGAACCGATCCCGGTGCTCATCGGCGGTCATGCGGACGCCGCGCTGCGCCGGGCCGCCCGGCTGGGGGACGGCTGGATGCACGGCGGGGGAGACCTCGCGGACCTGCCCCGCCTGCTCGCCCGCCTCGGCGAGCTGCGGCGCGAGTTCG
>Ga0306924_10009160_pt1 | contig 10033 bp, 11 predicted proteins | sample sta12Can44000111_FD_203756 | JGI IMG/M metagenome (GOLD analysis project Ga0306924, IMG submission 203756) | Lab enrichment of tropical soil microbial communities from Luquillo Experimental Forest, Puerto Rico - statanox.12C.anox.44.000.111 (v2)... | ecosystem: Environmental > Terrestrial >... | reverse complement strand
GCGAAAACGCCGGAATCCGGCGAATGTCGGTATAATGGGCGCAAAGCTTTGGCGTGTTGGCTTAGGCTGGTCGCGCTTTTTCCTGACCGATTATTTGGTTGCTATTATTGTCGTACTCAACTTCATTGCCGTTCGAGCGATCGTTTCTCACTCGACGATAACCAATATACCATTGATAAGGGCGATACGCATGCTCAGTCTTGTAACTTTTCCGCTGTATCTATTTCATCAACCGCTGCTTCTATTCTTTGCCAGCGTATCGCCATCGCAAGCTTCCGACGCAACTCGATCCATATTCGTGATTGTCTCGACGTTGGTGGTTGCGGGTGCGGTGACGCCATTTTGTGAGCTTCTGCGCACCCGCATGCGCGGCTTTCTAATGTACTCATTCGAAGTGGCAAAGGCCCGCTGGTCTGCCAGCTTCATTTCCGAAGCACGCAAGGCTGGCTGAACCGACACGGGTGCGCAACGCAGGCCAGAGCTGGCGGTAAGCCCTCGTCCGCACCGGCGGACGCGACCCGCCTGCCCGCGCACCAAGCAGGGTTCCGCGTCCAAGCCTGTCGGCGCTCTGGGAAAGGACAGGAGGGTGGCGGCCCGTTAAATGGGATGCCCGCGCTCGCCTTTCGGGCTAAGATGCTGAGCCGATAATTTCTTCGGCCCATGCGGTTGGGGAGCGCCGCTTTGGCCACCGGACGCGTCGAACGCAGGCTGGCTGCCATTCTCGCCGCCGATGTTGCGGGCTATAGCCGGCTTATGGGCGCCGACGAGGAAGGAACGCACGAACGCCTGAAAGCGCTGCGGCGCGAGCTGGTCGACCCGGAGATCGCCGAGCACAAGGGCCGCATCGTCAAGACCACCGGCGACGGCCTGCTGATGGAATTTCCTAGTGTCGTCGAAGCGGTCGCTTGCGCCGTGGCAATTCAGCGCCGCGCGGGCCGGCGCAATGCCGAAATCCCGACAGATCAGCGCATTGAGCTGCGGATCGGCATCAATTTGGGTGATGTCATCGTCGAAGAGGGGGACATCTACGGCGACGGGGTCAACATCGCCGCACGCCTCGAAGCTCTCGCCGAGCCAGGCGGGATTTGCGTAAGCCGGGTGGTGCGCGACCAGGTGCGCGACAAGCTCGCCTTCGGCTTCGAGGATATGGGCGAGCAGCAGGTCAAGAACATCGCGCGGCCTGTGCGCGTCCACCGCGTCCTGCTCGGCGAAAAGCCAAGTTCTCCCGAGCCAGGTGCGGCGGCATCGACGCAGCCGCTGCTCGCGTTGCCCGACAAGCCGTCGATCGCGGTGCTGCCGTTCGCCAATATGAGCGGCGATCCGGAGCAGGAATATTTCGCCGACGGCATGGTCGAGGAGATCATCACCGCGCTCAGCCGCATTCGCTGGCTGTTCGTGATCGCGCGCAACAGCACGTTCACCTACAAGGGCCAGAGCCTCGACATAAAGCAGGTCGGGCGCGAATTGGGTGTGCGCTACATCCTAGAAGGATCGGTGCGCAAAGCCGGCGGTCGTGTGCGCATTACCGCCCAGCTAATCGACGCGCTTACTGGCGCGCATCTTTGGGCCGACCGCTTTGACGGCTCCCTTGAAGACGTCTTCGATCTGCAGGACCAAGTGGCAGCCAGCGTCGCCGGCGTCATCGAGCCGACCTTGCAGGCCGCCGAGGCTGCACGCTCAGCGAACCGTCCGACAGACGATCTCACCGCCTACGATCTCTATTTGCGCGCGGTCGCAACCTTTTTCCTGCGTCGAAAGAGAGTGCATCGAAATCCCTGAGTTTGTTGGAACGGGCGATAGCGATTGATCCGCATTACGGTCGGGCATTGTCCTGGGCAGCAGTGTGCATCCGGATGCTAACGATCAACGGTTGGATCGAACCGCCGGATGCAGGTCGCCGCAGGGCTGTCGATTTTGCCCGGCGTGCCTTGCAGGTGACGGACAACGACCCCGGCGTTCGCGCTAATGCGGCGATCGTGCTGGCGGAGTTTATCGAGGACATCGGCGTGCCGATGGCGCTCGTCGACCGCGCCCTCGCGCTCAACCCGGGCGATGCCCGCTGCTGGTATGCGAGTGGCGTAGCCAGGCTGTGGGCCGGTCAACCCGATCTTGCGATCTCGCATGTCGAGACCTCGCTGCGCCTGAGCCCGCGCGAGCGCACTGGCACATCCCAGAGTAGAATCGGTGAAGCGCAGTTTTTCCAGCGACGCTTTGACGAGGCCACCTCGACCCTGCTTTTGTCGATTCAGGAAAACCCCGGTGGTCCCGTAGCGTACCGCTTTCTCGCAGCGTGCTACGCCCATATGGAAAGGCTCGATGAGGCGCGCGCGATTGTCGCCCAGCTCCGCGCGATTACCCCTGTAGTCATCCCCAGCGCTATGCCTTATCGCAACCCAGAGCAGCGCGAACTGCTGCTCTCGGGCCTGCGCCTAGCGGCTGGTGAGGTGACATGAGCCAGACCCGCCGCCTCGCGGCGATCCTGGCGGGGTATTCACGGCTGATCGGCGCCGACGAAGGGGGCACCCTAGAACGCCTCAGGGCGCTGCGCCACGAGCTGCTCGATCCGAAAATCGCCGAGCATCACGGCCGCATCGTCAAAACCGCGGGTGACGAGCCCCCTTACGCGGGAAACGACGAAACTGAAATTCCGCGTTCTGATAGTCGTAATTTTACCATATTCACATGATATTATTAAAGTTACACTAATTAGATGGGTGCGGGTTATCGTGGAGCAAAAGTTAATACCTGTAGATTCCCTGTAAAAACAGGCTGGGCGAGTTCGCGAGAGGCGATTGGCAGCGCCGCCAGCTGCGGCGCAGTGTCAGCTGGGCCATAATGGAGATTACAACCTCTGCGAGAAGTCTTGCTGCTGATTTGCTGCAGATGCAACAATGTCGAAATTGCCATGAAAGTAGGGGTTGCGGTCGCCGGCCGCACGGATGCTGGACCGGCTCAAAGACTGCCGTCTTACCAAAACTGCGGCCCGGCGCTTGGAGCCTTGACGGCAGGGCCGCACTCTGCGGATAATTGCTGCATCCAAGGGGTGCCCCGACAGGGGGCTGAGAGGCCGCCGGACGCGCGGCAACCCTTCGAACCTGATCCGGGTCGTGCCGGCGTAGGGACAGGAACAGCGCGGCGAGCGCCGACAGCCTCTTCGCAGATACCCCCGGATCTTCGTTCAAGGCCGCAACGGAGATCCACGATGCCCGATTCCGCTCCACTCCCATCCGCGAAGCTCATGCCGAAGATCGAGGAGCTCCGGGTCACGACGGGGCCGTTCCCGGCGTCGCGCAAGGTCCATGCACGAGGCCGCATGCATCCCGATATCTCAATCGCGATGCGTGAGATCGACCTCGAAGCCTCGGCCGGGGAACCGTCGGTGCGCGTATACGATACCTCAGGCCCGTATTCCGACCCGGTGGTCGAGACCGACATCAACTGCGGTCTGCCCGAATTGCGCAAGCCGTGGATTCTGGCGCGCGGCGATGTCGAGCTATACGAGGGCCGCGAGGTCAAGCCCGAGGACAACGGCTTGCGGCGCAACGAGCCGAGCGCGGTGTCGTTGTTCGACCGCGGCGGGCGGCAGGTGTTGCGCGCCAAAGGGGGCGCCTCGGTGACCCAGATTGCCTATGCCAGGCGCGGCGTCATCACGCCGGAGATGGAGTATGTCGCGATCCGCGAGAACCTCGGCCGCGAGGAGTTGCGGCGCGAAGGCGCGGTCGACGGCGAGTCGTTCGGCGCCGCGATTCCGGATTATGTGACACCGGAATTCGTCCGCGACGAGATCGCCCGCGGCCGGGCGATCATCCCGAACAACGTCAACCACCCGGAAACCGAGCCGATGATCATCGGCCGCAATTTCCTCGTGAAGGTCAACGCCAATATCGGCAACTCGATCGTCTCCTCCTCGGTCGCCGAGGAGGTCGAAAAGATGGTGTGGGCGACGCGCTGGGGCGCCGATACGGTCATGGACCTGTCGACCGGGCGCAACATCCACACGATCCGCGAGTGGATCATCCGCAACTCGCCGGTGCCGATCGGCACGGTGCCGATCTACCAGGCGCTCGAAAAGGTCGGCGGCAAGGCCGAAGAGCTGACCTGGGAACTCTTCCGCGACACGTTGATCGAGCAGGCCGAGCAGGGGGTCGACTATTTCACGATCCACGCCGGGGTGCGGTTGCCGTATATCCCGCTGACCGCCTCGCGCGTCACCGGCATCGTCTCGCGCGGCGGCTCGATCATGGCGAAGTGGTGTCTCGCGCATCATCAGGAAAGTTTTCTCTACACCCATTTCCGCGAGATCAACGAGATCATGCGGGCCTATGACGTCAGCTACTCGCTCGGTGACGGATTGAGGCCCGGCTCGATCGCCGACGCCAACGACCGCGCACAGTTCGCCGAGCTCGAGACGTTGGGCGAGTTGACCAAGCTTGCCTGGGAGGACGGTGTCCAGGTCATGATCGAAGGCCCCGGCCACGTGCCAATGCACAAGATCAAGGTCAATATGGAAAAGCAGCTCGAGGAATGCGGCGAGGCGCCGTTTTATACCTTGGGCCCGCTGACCACCGACATCGCCCCAGGCTACGACCACATCACCAGCGGCATCGGGGCGGCGATGATCGGCTGGTTCGGCACGGCGCTGCTCTGCTACGTGACACCGAAGGAGCATCTCGGGCTGCCGGACCGCGATGACGTCAAGACCGGCGTCATCACCTACAAGATCGCCGCCCATGCGGCCGATCTCGCCAAGGGCCACCCGGCCGCGCGCGAGCGCGACGACGCGCTGTCGCGGGCACGCTTCGAGTTCCGCTGGCGCGACCAGTTCAACCTGTCGCTCGACCCCGAGACGGCCGAGAAGTTCCACGACCAGACCCTGCCCGCCGAGGGCGCCAAACTTGCGCATTTCTGTTCGATGTGCGGCCCCAAATTCTGCTCGATGCAGATCACCCAGGAAATCCGCGACTACGCGCGCGCCGGCATGGAGGAGAAGTCGAAGGCCTTCCTCGAGCAGGGGGCGGAAATCTACACCGACGAGCACGGGCTGCCGCGCGCGGCCGCGGATTGAGCTCGGAAAGAGCCGGGCCTCTCGCGAAAGAGGGCCGCCGTTACCCCGACCACCCGATCGTCGGGGTGCTCGCGGTCGTGTTGCGCGGCGACCGGGCCCTCGTCGTGCGCCGCTCGAACCCGCCGATGCCGGGCCGCTGGGGTTTCCCGGGCGGCGTTCTCGAACTGGGCGAAACCGTCGCTCAGGGCGCGATGCGCGAGCTGCTCGAGGAGACCGGGGTCGTGGCCGAAGCCGGCGGTCCGTTGACCGTAATCGACAGCATCGACCGCGACGACGAGGGCGGCGTCCGGTATCACTACACGCTCGTCGCCGTCATCGGCCGCTGGCAATCGGGTGAGGCGGCAGCGGGAGACGATGCCGATGAAGTGGCCTGGCTCTCCCGCTCCGAGATCATCGAGCGGAACCTGCCGACCGCCCCGGCCTTGCTGCCTCTGATCGACCTCGCGCTACGGGAGATGTAAAGCGTTATCTAAGAGGTCCATTGGTCGTCGACCCTGATCCAGCCTTCGGGCCGCTGCTCCCAATAACCGGGAATCCAGCTGGCCGTCGGGGACGGCGGTTCGACATATTGCCCGGGGTTCCAAACGAATTGGCGGCCGTTCCAGTTCCAATGGCCGAAGCGCCACAGCGCTTGCGGCGAGGGCGCCGGCGGCGGAAGCTCGACGCGGGTTGGCGGCGGCGGTTGCGGGGCGGCAACGATTTCGGACGAGGGCCCAACGGAGACCGCGGCAGACACCTCAACCGGCGCGATGGGCGACGCAGAGCAGGCCGAGAGTGCGATGAAGCCCAGTGCGGCGGCAGCAATCTTCGGACCGACATGCTGCATTCGATCCTCCCGATGTTCCATACAGCGCGGGTTGACCCCGATCGCTTCTTATGCGTGCGAATAATATCGGTTCGCATTTCTTTAGACAAGCTACAACTGCGTCCGCTCCCGCCATGCTATGCTGCATGATCCGTCGACGGCGGAAAGTGAACCACGCGGGGCGCCGGGGATATGCGAGCGGGTGAATGGCTTTATCGGGTGACGGTCGGGCTGTCCGCGCTCAGCCTCATCCTCGTCATCGCCTATATCATCCTTGTGCAGGACAACCGATCGGTGCAGTTGGAGGTCAACCGTCGCCAGCAGTTCATCAACCAGAGCGTCCAGCTCGGCCGCATCAACGAGGCGCTGATTCGCGCGCTTGCGGCCGCTGCGGTGAGCAACAAGGACGATAAGTTGCGCGATTTGCTGACCCAACACGGCATTACGATAAACGCGGCGGGCGAACCGGTCCCCTCGACCCCGGCCGCACCGGCAGAGACGAGCCCCCCTGCGCCGGCGGGAAAGGCCCAGTAATGATGAGCCGCAACGATTTGGACGGTCGGGGCATGGGCAGCTGGTGGCTGCCTGTCATCCTCGTCGTCCTCGCGTTCTTCGTGCTGTTGGCGTTCGAGACCGGCTACGCAATCCATGATCGCCAGGCGCTGGCCGATCAGCACCGCTCGCAAGAACAGGCCGTGCAGGAGGCGCTAAAGCTGCGCCAGCAGCTTGAAGCGCTCGCTGGGAAGACCGCTCAGCTCGCCGCCGACGGCGATGAGGGCGCCAAGGCTGTCGTGGACCAGATGAAGCGCCAGGGAGTCAACCTGACGGCGCCGAAGCAGTGATGACGGCTGCTGCGGCGGTCTAGAACATGTCGGGGGTGATTACGTTCTGCGGGCGGTTGGTCAGTAATGCCGCGCGCATCATCTGGGCCGATTTGACGTGCGTGTCCTGCTCCGATTCGGGTGTGGACCATGCCGCGTGCGGAGTGATCACCAGTCGACCTTCGAGCCCGGGCTCGCCGGCGCGATAGGCGCGCAACAGTTCCGGGATCGGATCGACCGGGGGCTCGACCGGCAGCACATCGAGCCCGGCCGCGGCGATGTGCCCGCTGCGCAGCAACGCCAGCAGCGCATCGAGATCAATGATCGGCCCGCGTGCCGTGTTCACCACCACCGCGCCAGGGTGCAGCAGCGAAAGCTGGGGGTGCCCCAGCATTTCGCGTGTCTCGGGCGTCAGCGGAGTGTGAACCGACAAGGTGTCGGTCTCGCGCAGCAGATCTTCGAGCGTCGCGGTGCGGGCAACGCCGAGTGCGAGCTCGGCGCCGTTCGGCAGGTACGGGTCGTAGAACATGACTCGAAAGCCGAAAGCGCGCGCTCGCAGCGCGACGGCGGTGCCGATGCGGCCGAGCCCGACGATGCCGAAGGTCTGAACGCCGAGGCGCCGGATCAGCTCGCCTTTGACGGGCCCCCACGGCGCGGGCGGCTTCTGGCGCTGCCGCTCATGGTACAGGATGACGCCGCGGCGCAACGATAGGGCCAACGCCATCGCATGATCGGCAACCTCGGTCGTGCCGTAATCGGGGACATTGCAGACGAGGACATCGCGCGCCGCTGCGGCCGGGCGCGCGATCTTGTCGTAGCCGACACCCATGCGCACGATCGCGCGCAGCCGCGGAAAACGGTCGATGTCCTCGGCGGTGACCGCGTAGCGCATGATCATCAGGCCATCCACCTCGGCGCAATCGGCGGGATCGAGATCGGCCAGCGTCTTGACCGTGCGCCGCATGATGCGGACTTCCGGGCCGAAGATTTCACGTTCGAGGCCATCCTCCGGGATCTGCCGCTCCTCGGGGTAGAGCACCGTGATGGTCATGGCGAAATCCTTACCGGCTGGTGCAGCGCGGCAGAGCGGACGATCGCCTCGAACGCGGCGACGCCATGCAATACTTCGTCAGCCGTGATCGGATACGGGCGATCGCCATTGATCGCTGCCGCAAACCCTTCGAGCTCGGCGGCGAGCGCGTTGAAACCCTTATACTCGACGATTTCCGGCGCGGGCGTTGTATAGCGGCCAGTCGGGGGCGTTTCCGGCGCCGGCGTGAAGCGGAATTCGACATCTTGGTTCGCGAGCTCGACGCAACCTTTTGTCCCGTAGACCGCAAATCGGTAGGTGACTGCGGTAACAAGCGAGCTGAACAGGGTGGCAGATATGCCGTTGGAAAAAGTGAGCATGATACTGGTCGTATCCTCGAGCCGCGCCATCACGCGTTGCAGATTTGTGCAGTAAACCTCGTCGATTCGACCGAACAGGTAGATCATTGCGTCGAGATTGTGGACGCCGGTCGCGGTCATTGCGCCGGCCGGTGCTTCCTCCGGATTGCTGCGCCAGTAGTCGGGAGACATAAAGAGACCGGCGGGCGCCGTCTGCGCGCTCGCGCAGTGGGTGAGGATCCCGAGCCGGCCGTCTTGTATGCGCGCCCTGAGCTCGATCATCGCCGGATGGAACCGCCTGGGATAGGCGACGCCGAGCACCACACCGGCGCGGGCCACCGCGTCGAGTGCCGCCTCGGCGCTCTTGGCGTCGAGTGTGAACGGCTTTTCCATCAAGACGTGTTTGCCGGCGCTCGCCGTTCGTATTACCTGCGCTGCGTGCTGGCTGTGTGGGGTCGCAAACACGACCGCATCGATCGCCGGATCCGACAGGATCTCATCGAGATCGTGCTTCAGTGCGATGCCTTTTTCGGCGCAGAACGCCTCAGCAATGGCGGGGGTGCGGGTGTATCCGGCGATGAAGCGAATCGCTGTGCTTTGACCCTGGATCGAGCTGACGAGCGTCCGCCCCCACCGGCCAAGGCCGACGATGGCGGCGCGGATCACTTCTTGGCCGCCAGCATGTCGCGCACGCCGCGCAGCGCCAGATAGTACCCGGGTAGGCCGAAGCCGGCGACGATGCCTTGGCTGACGCGCGCCGTTTCAGAGGCGGGGCCGCGCCGCACCGGGTTCGAGATATGCACCTCGATGGTCGGGAAACGCACCTGACTGATCGCTGCGACGAGCGCCGGATATCCCGTCCCGAACGCCGCCGGGTTGAACAGCGCCGCATCAAAAGCCTTGTCGTTTGCTTCGTAGAGCTTGTTGACGATCTCGCCTTCGATGTTCGAGTGAAAAATCTCGACTTCGAGGCCGAGTTCGGTGGCGTAACCGCGGATCCGCTCATCGTATTCGGGCAGGGTCATCGGGCCGAAGATCTCGGTCTGGACCTTGCCGCGCATGTTCATTCCCGCTCCGTGGATCACCAGAACTTTTGCCATGCCGCGTCCTTCTCCGTTGATCTACGCGCGATGCTAGTGGATCGCCGGATTCGCTGACAAGTGTGTCCACCTACGGATCGAATGCCGCGCAATTTTAGGTTAATCGACGCGCCAGTTACGCTAGAATTTGCTGATTAGGGGTGAGTTCGATCACCCGCACCGGTCGAGGGGCGATGCGGCGCGGAATTCAGACAGTGGCTGTGGTCGGGGCGAGCATTGCGTTGGTCATCGCGGGCGCGGCGCCGGCCGCCGCGAAAACCAAGCGGCAAGTTTCAGCTCAAACCGTCGCGCGGGTCATCAAAAGCCAAAGCGGAAGTGTCCAGCTGGTCAGCTTTCCTGATACCGGCTGGGGCCCGGTGAAAGTGGTGCGCGGCAGATCATCCGCAAAAAATGAGAGCGGGCCGAAGCCTAACGCAGAGAAGGCCGAAGCGTCCGAGATCATCACCTTTGCGGATCCGGCGGCCAAGCCGGTCAGGGTCATGCGAGGCGATGCCGTCGTCACGCCCGGGCAGGCGCGGCCGGCGAATGCTATGAATATGCAGGTCGTGAGCTTCGCAAACTCTGGAAATCGGTCGGTGACGATCTTCAGAGGCGCTTCCTCCTATGTCGCCGACGCCGGCCTCTTCGCGCCTGCCTCGGCGGCCGATCTCGATCGCGTTGCGTTCGCGGTAGACGGCGCCGAATCGAGCCACGGGCTCGACCTGCGGATGTGGCGTCTGGAGCCCAGCGGGCCCCAGGGGCCCATGCAGATCACTCAAGCCGCGGCTACCGATGTCGGCGGCGGCGACCGCTTTGATCTCGTTGAAAACCGCGCATTGGGCCGCGCCTATCTCGCACGCATGTTCAGACGATA
>Ga0306924_10009159_pt1 | contig 10033 bp, 8 predicted proteins | sample sta12Can44000111_FD_203756 | JGI IMG/M metagenome (GOLD analysis project Ga0306924, IMG submission 203756) | Lab enrichment of tropical soil microbial communities from Luquillo Experimental Forest, Puerto Rico - statanox.12C.anox.44.000.111 (v2)... | ecosystem: Environmental > Terrestrial > Soil... | reverse complement strand
GCGATCGCTGCTTAACCGCGGGGCGCTCGTACATCCGGGCGCGGTGGTCGATGACCCGTGGCAGGTTTGCCAGAACGACGCCGTCACCATCCAACCACTCGGCCAGCGTAAATAAGTAGGGGTCGCAGATCGTGTAGCTCTCTCCCATGACCCGCGGTCCTTCCAGCATGCACCTTGGGTAGTCGCGTGCCCGTCGACGCCGGTCATCAGCGATGGACCAAAGACGATGCCGCTTTAGTTGAACCGCTGCGCTAACGCCGATTCCGCCTCGGTGACGATACGGTTGAGGATGACCCCGGCTGGCTCGACATCGTGGATCAGATCCGCCCCCTTGCCGGCGAAGACCAGGGCCGTTAATGATGGCGAAGGTGCGCATGAACTCGCCCGTCGGCGAGCGCCAGTTTTCCCAAAGGCCCGCCAGCGCCATCAGGCCCCTGTCCGCCAGCGCGATCGCGTAGGGCTGCTTGCCGGTCCCTATTTTTGCCCATTCGTAAAAGTTGTCGACCGGCACGAGGCAGCGGCGGCGCTGGAACGCCTCGCGGAAGGCCGGCTTGGTCTCGATCCCCTCGGCCTTGGCGTTGATATTGGCGAAGGCGACTTTGAGGTCCTTGGACCAGTACGGGACGAGGCCCCCGCACGTCCGGCCCCCGCGCCAGCACCGCCGACAATGGCTTGCCGTACCACTGTGGGTTCCCACAGATAAAAATAGTGTGCCAACAGATTCGGGGGCATTCCGTTCGAGTGCTTTCTCGGGGATGATGGCCGCGGTTTCGGTGTCGGAGAGATCGTCAAAACCATTCTGGCGCGGGTGCGACTATTGGTTGCTGCACGCTAGGCGACAAGCAAATCGCGGCATTTGAGATCGTCGACCGCCAGGAACACTCGCTCCAAATTATTCCACCAGATCACCGGCGGGATGTTGAAGATCGCTTGCCAGACCGGAGTTGTAATCTGCCAGAGCACCGACAAGCGATAGTCGTCGTCCAGCGTGGCGCGGTGGTAGTCGCGCACGCCACCTGCGATGAGCGCATCGTGGTATCTGTCGAGTAGGGTTTTTTCGAGCCGCGCTCGGCGCTCGGGATACCAGTGCATCGCCATCATGTATGAAAGGTCGGCCGCACCAATATTGATGCGCCATGCATCCCAATCAAAGAAACGTATGTCGGCGCTGTCGTCGCGGGCCAGAAAGCAATTCCAAACGTGAGCATCGCCTTGAACGATTGTGAGATGGCGGCGCGATAGGTATCGCGAAAACAAATGCGGCGCTGCCGCCAATAGCTGCTCGTAAATCCGGCGACGCTCTGCCGGTACTTGCTCACCGAAACGATCCGCAAACCGGGTAAAGGCGTCGGCGAATCTCTGGAGATAACCTTCGGTATCCAGCCACTTACCCAGTGACTTGCCAAGTCGCTGATCGTCCCATAAGACCGCTTGGAAGCGAGCACGGGCTTCGATAATCCTCTGGCATTGTGTGACGGTTGGCGGCAACGGCCAGGCTGTTGCGATCAGATGAGTATCGGTGAGGTCTTCCAGGAGCAGGTGCCAAGCCTCGCTTTTAGGGTTCCAATGCGCCTCGAAACAGCGCGGCGTCGCTGGCGGTGCGACGGCGCCGGCAACCTGTTGATAGAATGCCACCTCCTGCCGACCGGCATTCCAGCCGCCGCCGGCACGTTCGGGAAGACCCGTCTTCAGGATGACTGTGGGCGGAGCGTTCTCTGACAAGCCGTCATAACGAAGGCGCAGTCGGATAATGCGGGATAGGATTGTGGCGCGCGAACTTTCAACCGTCGCCTCGGAAACGCAGGTATTGACGCCGAGCACGCCGGAGCGGCGCAGGGCGTCGGTCAGGTGTTCAGGTAGCACAGCTTGCGGTAGCGGCTCGGTCATAGTCATCGCCAAATCAGTATATCAGGCCGCCGGAGCCGCATCACCACGGAACCCCGCCCGTAGTGGTAAAAAGGCTGGCGAGATTGACATTCGTGCTACGGCCTCGCTGAATCGCGCCAAGATGGACGCTCGTCCGATGGTGTGCGCCGATGGAAACAACGATCCCTGATTTCGTGTACGCGGCCGGTCTCGAAGAATTGAAAGCCAAAGCGCGGCTCGTCGTGCACGGCCGCCACCGCCCAATACTCCTGCTATACGAGGACGGCCAGGTCTTCGCGCTCGACAATCGCTGCCCGCATATGGGCTTTCCGCTCGAACGCGGCAGCATCGATGACGGCATCCTCACCTGCCATTGGCATCATGCGCGCTTCGAGTTGACGAGCGGCTGCACATTCGATCTCTGGGCCGACGACGTGCCGACCTGTCCGGTCGAAATCCGCGCAGGCGGTGAGATCTGGATCAAACCGGTGTTCGGCTACGCCGATCCGGTCGAGCATTGGCGCGAGCGGCTCGACGCCGGGCTCGGCCATAATCTCAGCCTGGTCGTCGCCAAGGCAGTGCACGGTCAGCTGGCGGCGGGCCTGACGCCATCGGACGTGGTTCGGCAGACCGCGCTGTTCGGCACCCACAACCGCGATGGCTGGGACAGCGGGATGACCATCCTGACAGCGCTCTGCCAGCTATTGCCGTTCCTGTCGGAACAAGACCGGCACCTGGCGCTGTTTCATGGTGCACGCCGTATAGCCGCGGATTGCGACGGCGAAGCGGCACGCCGAGAACGCGCACCGCTTGCGACCCGGCCCGATCTCACGACTCTCAAACGGTGGCTTCGCCGCTGGGTGGCGGTGCGGCATCGGGATGCGGCGGAACGGACTGTTGTGACCGCGATTGCCGCTGGCGCTTCGCCGGCTGCCCTCGCGGATCTCCTGTTTGCGGCCGAGACGGACCGCATCTATGCCGGTGGCGGACACTCGCTCGATTTCATCAATAAGGCGTTCGAGTGCCTGGATATCATCGGCTGGCAGCATGCTGCCGATGTACTGCCGAGCGTCGTCGGCCAGATGGCGACGGCTCGCGGTGCCGACGAAAGAACGGCTTGGCGTCAGCCCGTCGATCTCATCGCTCTGTGTCATCAGGCCGGTCTGGAGTTGCCGCGGCTTTTCGCCGCTCGGCGAGCGTGCGGTTGGCCGGATCATGCACTATTGGCCCAGAGCCTTCTCGCCGACGATCCGGTCGCCATCATCGATGCGATCGCCGCTGCGGTTCACGATGGTGCGACGCCCGCCGACGTCGGGCGCTCGCTCGCCTATGCGGCAGCACTCAGAGTCGCGCGCTTCGGCACCGCCAATGAGCATTCCGATTGGGAAACCGCCCATCACGTCTTCACTTACTCAAATGCCGTCCACCAGGCACTCAAACGGATCGGCAATAAAGATATGAATGTCGACGAGTCGGTTGAGGCGGTGCGCGCTCTACTGCACGGCGCAATGGCACTTTATCTCGCGCGTTACCTGAATGTGCCGCCCGCCGCGCTGCCGGGCGAGGGTGGTGACCGGCTCGACGATCTGCCGGTTGCGGTCGAGGAGATCCGCGCTGCTCTGCTCGATACCTTCGATCGCCAGCAACAGATCGATGTGGCCGCACGCCTTGTTGCTCTCCATCTCATCCTGGGTCACCCGCCCGAGGCGCTGATCGCGACGCTCGCACATGCGCTGCTGCGGGAAGACGCCGGTTTTCACGCCTACCAGATGCTTGAAGCGGGTGTGCAGCAGTTTCGCGAATGGGGTGCCCGCGACGAGGGTCGACATATCCTGGTCGCCGTTGCACGATATCTGGCCGCGCATTTCCCGACTGCGCGCGCACATCTGCAGACCGCCGATATTGCCCGCCGCCTGATGCGCGGCGGCGAGCTTCATCGCGAAGTGTAGGCCGCGAGATGAGCTTCCAGAGCCACAACTCGCGTCGAGCGGGGGCACTGGGAGCGGTTTGCCGTCGGGACCGACCAAGCCGCTTTGCGGGACCAGAACCACGGAAACCTCGCTGGGATTGCGGTCCAAGATCTGGCCCGCCAAGGACGAGATGTCGAAGTCGACGAAGACATCCCCCTCCATTGCCTTGCCGCCGGGGATCCTATGCGGGACTGCGCTCCGGGTTTCGGATGCGGCACGGGCCGGCGCAGGTCAGCTGGCTGCGCCTCCGCCCGCAGCGATACGGGGGAACGGCCGCGCTGGGCGCCCCGCACAATCCATGTTAATGAATACCGGATCGATCATCTGGTACGAAAGCTGGGAACCCGCCCGGCAAGGGAGCGCCGCCGGCTGGCTCGCCGACAAGATCGGTCGGCGGGTTGGCTTTATCGCGCCGTTGATCTGGGGTGCTGTCTTCATGACGCTCTGGGTCTATGCTGCGAGCAACCTCTGGCTGTGGGTCTTTGGTCTCGCCTGGGGCTTCGGCTTCTTGGGATTCTGGGGCCCGAGCACGACGCTCACCGCTGAGGTCTTCCCAACCCGCATTCGCGGGGTCGCGAATGGCGTCGTGTGGTTCATCGGCTATTTCGTGGGGTTTGTACTGTGGCCCTTCGCCACAGTGGCGGTGCAGCAGGCGACGGGATCCTTCGCCCTAGCTTTCCTAACCATACCGGTTTTCATGGCTGCGATGGCCGTGGGCGTGTGGTTTATCGTCCCCGAGCACGCCGGCAAGGAGCTCAACGCAATCGCCGTCTGAGCACCGGGATATCAGCAGAAACGTCAATGAGCGGCTAAGGCCATAATCGGCGGGGAGAGTCCGCCCGCTGCTGGTGTGCATTGGGCCGCGGCTGACCGCCATGCTGCGGGCCCGCGACGCAGTCGCTCATCGCGGATCATCGCGAGCCGCTCCTCTGTCACTGGCCGCGGTCGCTTCGCCGCCCCTACAGCGGCCGAGGTTCAGTACTGAGACGGACTCCTCGCTGGAGGGTATGGATTCGAACGTTCTGTTCCACGCTAGATAGGAAAGGGTTTCGTGGGTTCTTCCGAGTTATATTAGGGCCGATCTACCGGTGCGCCGGTCATCCGATCGGTTGCCGGCTTCGGTGTACCGATCGAGTCATCGGGCGGTGGTCCGAGGAGCCGCCACGCACCGTCCGGATCAGCCGGGGTCAAATCAAGGCCGCGCTGTCGGCAATGCGAGCGCATCGCGGAACCGAAGGTTCGAATCCAGTCCGCTCCAGCGGCGAGTCTACGAGCGAGAGTTCGGCGCCCCTACCGCGCCGGCTGCACTGGCCCCAATGGCCTGTGGTTGTTCGCAAGGCACCAGTTCGCAAGCCAGTAACCTGTGCCAACGGCTATCGGGCTGGGTGTGGGTAGTGTCCGGAACGTTCAGCAAAGAGCGCTGAGGCGGATGGTCATGGTATGCGGGTGATGAGGCAATCACCGGATCCTTGCGAGGATGCAGACCATGACCAAGAGGCAAGGTAAGTCTGGAACGATCGACGTCAAAGCCCTTCTAGCGGAGGACGAGGAGTTCCTGCGGGTGCTGGTTCGAGCGGCCCTCCAAGAGGTGCTCGAAGCGGAGATGACGGAGGCGCTGGGTGCCGAGAAGGGCGAGCGGAGCGCAGACCGGCTGGGCTATCGGTCGGGTTATTACGGCCGAACGCTGATCACGCGGGTAGGCAAGCTCGAACTGCGCGTTCCGCAGGATCGTGCGGGGCGGTTCTCGACCGAGCTGTTCGAGCGCTATCAGCGTTCAGAGCGGGCATTGGTGGCGGCGCTGGCGGAGATGTATGTGCAAGGCGTTTCGACGCGCAAGGTGAAGGCGATCACCGAGGAGCTGTGTGGTCATAGTTTTTCGGCTTCGTCGATCAGTTCGATTAATCAACGACTGGATGCCAGTCTGGCGCAGTTTTCTGGCCGCCCGTTAGCCGAACCCTTTCCCTATGTGATCCTCGACGCGTGCTACGAGCGAGTGCGCGAAGCCGGCGTGATCGCGAGCCAGGCGGTGCTGATCGCAATTGGCATCGACTGGGACGGCCGGCGCCAGGTGCTGGCGATCGAGCTCGCCAATCGCGAGAGCCGATCGAGCTGGCGGGATTTTCTGCGAGAGCTCAAGGCTCGCGGTCTTCACGGTGTTGAATTCGTGGTGGCCGACGATCACGCCGGTCTGCGGGCGGCACTGCGTGAGACTCTGGCGGAGGCGGCCTATCAGCGCTGTTACGTGCATTTTCTGAGAAACGCGCTCGACTACGTCCCGCGCCGGGTTGACGATGACTGCCTGCAGGAGCTGCGCTGGCTCTATGACCGGCGTGACCTTGCCGAGGCGCGTCGCGATCTTGCCGCTTGGCTCGCCAAATGGTCAGGCAAATACCCAAAGCTCACCGGCTGGGTCGAAGAAAACATCGACGAGACGCTGACCTTCTACTGTCTACCGCGCCAGCACCATAAGCACCTCAAATCGACCAACATGCTGGAGCGCTTAAACGAGGAGATAAAGCGCCGCACCCACGTGGTGCGGATCTTCCCTAATGCCGAGAGCTGTCTCAGATTAGTCCGCCGCGGGGATGAACCCGATGGATCTCAAACGCGGCGTCGATATGGCGGTAGATGCCGTCGTCAAGGACATCCAAAAACGTTCGAAGAAGGTCTCGACCAACGACGAGATCGCGCAGGTCGGCACCATCTCGGCCAATGGCGACAGCGAGATCGGCCGGATGCTGGCTGAGGCCATGAAGAAGGTCGGCAATGAGGGGGTCATCACTGTCGAGGAGGCCAAGTCGCTTGCGACCGAGCTCGATGTCGTCGAGGGCATGCAGTTCGACCGCGGCTATTTGAGCCCGTATTTCGTCACCAATGCGGAGAAGATGCTGGCCGAACTCGAAGATGCCTACATCTTGTTGCACGAAAAGAAGCTGTCCAGCCTGCAGACGTTGCTGCCCATTCTCGAAGCCGTCGTGCAGAGCGCCCGGCCTTTCCTGATCGTCGCCGAGGACATCGAAGGCGAGGCGCTTGCTACGCTGGTTGTCAACAAGCTCCGCGGCGGCCTCAAGGTGGCAGCGGTCAAGGCGCCGGGCTTTGGCGATCGACGCAAGGCGATGCTCGAGGACATCGCGTGCCTGACCGGCGGTCAGGTGATCTCGGAAGACCTCGGCATCAAGCTCGAGAATGTGACGCTGGACATGCTCGGCCGTGCCAAGCGGGTGCGAATTGAGAAAGAGAACACGACGGTTATCGACGGCGCCGGCGGCAAGGACGACATCGTCGCGCGTACCAACCAGATCCGGGCGCAGATCGAAGAGACGACCTCCGATTACGATCGCGAAAAGTTGGAGGAGCGGCTGGCAAAGCTGGCGGGCGGCGTCGCGGTCATCCGCGTCGGCGGTAGCAGCGAGGTCGAGGTCAAGGAACGCAAGGACCGCGTCGACGACGCCATGCACGCGACCAAGGCTGCGGTTGAGGAGGGTGTGGTGGCCGGCGGCGGTGTGGCGCTGCTGTTCGCGAGCAAAGTTCTGGGGGGCCTCAATCCCGCGAACAACGACCAGAAGGTCGGCATCGAGATCGTACGCAAGGCCATCCAGTGGCCGGTCCGGCAGATAGCCGAGAATTCCGGCGCCGACGGCTCGATCGTCGTCGGCAAGCTGACCGACAAGAACGACCCGAATTTCGGTTATGACGCACAGTCGGGCGACTACAAGGACATGGTGGCCGCGGGGATTATCGATCCGACCAAGGTCGTGCGGGTAGCACTGCAGGACGCCGCCTCAGTTGCCGGGCTGTTGATCACGACCGAGGCGATGGTTGGCGACAAGCCGGAACCTAAGGGCCAACCGGGTATGCCGCCGGGTGGTATGGGCGGCATGGGCGCGATGGATTACTAAGCTCCAGCTCCTGCCGCTCCCAACGAGGTGGTGGTGATGACAGGCGGCTCCGACGACCACAAACTCGCGCGCGACATGATCGACGTTCATGGGAGAGAGGCCCCCGCTGTGGCACGGACGAATGCCCGTGCCGCAGCGCTCGCCGGTCAAGCGATGCAGGCGAGGTCGTGGATCCGAGTGCTCGGAATCATCCAGCGGCAGCAGGTCGGCAAAGCCTAAGCACTCGGAAACCGCCCGTCGGCCCGCCCCACCAGTAAGCGGTGCGGTCAGCCTTCTGCAGTGATTTCCTCGGTCACTACAGTGAAGCCGCAGAGCGTGTTCGGACCGAAGGTCGTGGTAATCGCGACGTCCGCCGCATCGCGCCCGCGGGCGATAAGCACGCGGCCGGTACGCGGGGTGTTGTTGCGCGCATCAAAGGTATACCACGCGCCACCGAGATAGGCTTCGAACCAGGCTGCGAAATCCATCGGCGCGTCCGAGACCGGTACGCCGATATCGCCCAGATAACCCGTACAGTATCGCGCTGGGATGTTCATGCAGCGACAAAAGGCGACGGCGAGGTGCGCGTAGTCCCGGCAGACCCCGGTGCGATCGCTGTAAGCTTCCCACGCCGTTCTGGTGGCGCGCGCGTGTTCGTAGCCGAAGGCAATGTGCTGATGAACGTAGTCGCAGATGTCTTGGACGCGCGCCCAGCCCAGCGAGGTTCTCCCGAACAGCGACCATGCGATATCGGACAGCCGATCGGTCTCGCAATAGCGGCTGCCCAGCAGGAACACCAGGGCCTCGTCTGGCAGATCTTCCACTGCATGCTGCTGTGCCTCGCTGGCGATGATATCAGGTTTGCCAGTATCTTTCACGATCCCATTGGCAGCGAGCCGCGTTCGTCCGGCCGGCGCGACAATCCGATTGCACGAATTACCAAAGCTGTCGCGATAGGCACGGATCGGGATCGAGGGGCTGGTTACGAGGTGATCCGGCGCCACCATGTCCGAGATACGTGTGTAGTGGACATTTAGCATCAGCAGCATTGGCGTCGGCTGCGGGCAGTCATAGAGCAATTCGTAGCCCAGTCGGATCAGCATGATTGATACTTTCGTCAAGTTCGCTCCCCGGATCGTATCTGATTGTGGATGCCTTCCGATATCCTAGTTCTTCAATGAGACCCTGACATAAAGAAATAAAATATTCGATTATTGAAAATCAGAAAATACTGATGCGCCTCTTGCAATTATACGAAACCGTACAATATTTGGGGGTAGAGGATTGGTCTGCCGCGCAAAATTCTGTACCGCGGAACGAAGTGTGGTTTATCCGACGAAGTCCTAGGCGCCTCGTCGGGTAGCGGACAAATTCTCTCTCAGGGCCGCGAGCCGCGGCGGGAAGATCAGGAGGAAGATCTTCTCCTGACACCGAGGCACGATAAATGAAAAAGTATCCGAGCTTAAAACCCGGACTGTGGGGGCGGTGATCGGTGCGGTCGCGATATCGGTGGTCGGCTTTTCATCGTTCGGATGGACGCTCGGCAGCACTGCCGAGCGAATGGCAAAAGAGCGAGCTCAGACTGCAGTGGTTGACGTGCTGGCGCCAATCGGGGTTGAAAAATTCCGGCACCAGGCTGATGCAACTCGAGTTCAGCAAGGTCTCCTCATCCTGAGACCGGCGAGCGATCATCAAAAAGGGCGGCTGGGCAACGACGCCGGGGAGCGACACTCCGAACTCCGCCGTTTTGAGCGCTTGCCCAGAACAGCCGGGCGCCCGCCTGTAGAAGTTCGAACTGGCAGCGAGCGGTCATCGTCGCTGACGACGGTTCGCCTCTCGAGCGAGCAGCGGCGTTCGCCGGCGCCAACCGGTCGGTGTGTGAGAGCTGTCTGAGCCCGAGGCAATCATGGCGCTACCCGCTCGATTTTCGCTGCTCCATTCAGACTTGAACGATTTTCTTTTTGCCGCGATCGGCAATGAACAAAATGGGATGCCGCTCAATGTTGTTTCGGGTTTGACGCGACTCGGCCTGGACCCCTGGGAGGAGGCTGCCCAACTGGCGGCTTTGCCGAGAGCCGCCGCGGCCGAGGCGCTGGCGCCGATTATTGCTCGGCTCTCCTTCGAACGATCGCAGCTATCGGATCATTTAGCGATCAGCCGGCGACTGGTTGAGCTTTTGCCAGAAGACCAAAGGCGGCCTCGCCGGCTCGGAAGCAAGCCGATGCGAAGGGCAAGAAATTTTTGCAAACGATTATCGTCCTCGCCTGCCTCGCCCTTGGGGCGGCAATCCTCGTAGGCGTGTTGTGATCCGCTCCGGCG
>Ga0306924_10009155_pt1 | contig 10035 bp, 12 predicted proteins | sample sta12Can44000111_FD_203756 | JGI IMG/M metagenome (GOLD analysis project Ga0306924, IMG submission 203756) | Lab enrichment of tropical soil microbial communities from Luquillo Experimental Forest, Puerto Rico - statanox.12C.anox.44.000.111 (v2)... | ecosystem: Environmental > Terrestrial >... | reverse complement strand
CGGACAGCCTCGAGGCACAAGATGTAGTGCCGCCGCGCCGAGGTTGTTGGGTTGCTCACATTAGCCATTTTTTCGTCGCGGCGATTTTGGGCAAAGCACACACGCTCGCGCGCGCCCTCTCTCGCTGCTCTGCCTGTAATCACTTAGAGATTGCGGCTGGTAACGGTCATGGCTGGCCTCTGGAGCGTTGTTGCTGAAGCAGCCGTTCGAGCTTGTCTGACAGTATTGGTATCGTTCGAGTGCTCCTGCGGCGTTTAGGTTTGCCTCGAGCTCTGTGCGAGCGAGGATATCGGTCTAGTGGTCGAGGACACCGCCGCCAACGTCCGGCCCATCATCCGGGAGACATCGCGGCTGCCGCAATCCTACTCGATCGCGGTTGGGGCAAAGCGAAAGAAATGCACGAGCACGGCGGGCAGAGTTAGCCGCTCGGCCATTTCTTTCAATTTCTGCATTCAGGGCCAAATTCGGCTTAGGCGTCATTTGGTTATCGGAAGTCAGGGGTAGGTGGCCTTTTCCGGGTGGCGACGCCGCTGGTGGCCGGCGGGCGGCCGGGTCGCGTCGTAGATAATTGGCACCACTCCCACCGCGGCCGCCGCGAGAACTTTGTTGGGTGCTGCGGCGAGGTGGGCTCGTCGCTCACTACGATCACAGTGATCACGCGATCACACTTCCTCTCTACTGTGATCAGTGTGACTGGGAGATATTTGGGTGGTCACACTCGATCACGCTTTCGGTTCCTGAGTACCTTCAAAGACTTGTTCCGAGTGTGATCGCGAGTGTGATCGTGTGATCGGTGTAGCTGTTGCGGTCACGGTGTATCGGCCATAGTCGGCTTTGGAGATGGCGCCGTCCTTCACCAGCTTGCGCAGGAGCTGGCGCACGTTGGTTGGCTTCATGCCGGCTGCTGCGGCGATGTCGTTCGGACCGATGGGCTCGGTGGCGTCGCTGATTGCTTCGAGTATTGTGACGCGTTCTTTTGTCGTCCGCACGAGGCTGGCATCCCCTGCGATAGTCCAGGTGCAGGCATCTCTGTTGAATATCACCGCCTTCTCGATCTCGACGAGATCACGGCCGCGACCATGCAGGATGATGTTGCCGGCCGTGTCGCGTTTTAGGATGAGGATGGTATCAGGGGCACCGGTAAGACCCAGCGTACCGCTCACCGTGTCGAAGGCGTCATCGGCGTCTGCCTTGCGCAGGTGATGAACTAGCACGATGGCGATACCGGCCTCGTTGGCTAGTTTGCGAAGCTCCTTCACAGCCGCATAGTCGGCGTCATAGGTCGACTGATCCTTACGGTTGGGCATCCTCACCATAGCAAGAGTGTCAATGATGACGAGGCGTGGGTGCTCGGCGCCTGCGATCCATTCCTTGATCTTGGCGAGACCGCCCTCGGCAAGACGCGGCATCTCGCACAGAAACTGGAGGCGACTGGGCCATTTTTGCAGCCCGAGCAGCTTGGTCATGCGCGCTTGCAATCGCCTCAGGTTGTCCTCGAGCGCAAGGTAGAGCACGTCACCTTCTGCACAGTGGATATCGCCGAGCGTGAAGCCGCCGCGAGCCACCGCAATCGCCATATGCAGCAGCAGCCAGCTCTTGCCGAGCTTTGGCTTGCCGGCCAGGAGCGTCAGGCCCTCGACGATGACGCCGGGGGCGACGTATTTGATGGGGCTGAAGGTCAGGGTCATGAGTGTCTCCGCAGATAACGGTTTCTGATCGGCGGTCCTTTCATCGCGTCTCACCGGCGGCGGCTGGTGGCGCCCCTTGCCGTTTCTACGTCCAGCTTCTGCCGCGCTGCCGCGGTTCGGCGCGGATACGCGCTTAACTTCTTCGAGAATTTCGTGCTCAAATTTTTCCTGGTCCCATTCGTTCATTGGAGCGGCCCTTTCTCGAATGGGTTCCAGCCGCGCAGCGCCCAGCGGATCACGTGCACTACGTCCTTGGCGCCGTAGCGGCGGACATGCTCAGCTACATCGGCCCCGGTCCATCGGCCGCGCCCGTCGATCAGATCAGTATCGATGACGAGCTGCATAAACGCGCGGTGGATCGTGTCGACGGCGCCGACCTCGCGGGCCATCTTTGCGCCCGCCCAAAGCACACGGATGCGCTCCTTCGTGGGCCGGGCGCCGTTCGCAACCATTGGCCGAATGCCCTCGATGATCTGTTCGAGCGTCATCGGCGCACCTTGAGGAACGCTTCGGCCATGATCTGCTGGCACCGGTCCTGGCCGATCCCGGCGCAGCGTGCCGAACGGCTAGGCTGCTTGCGGGCGTCACCGCCACTCCGCTATGAAGGGGATCGGGAGCAGCAGTGCTCACGCGATCATTACCCTGCGGCTTATTTCGCCCGATTTTGAAAAGGCGTGTGTGCCAGGACAGCACGCAAAGCCGTGGCGCTTCGTGCCGTCTTGCGCTGTCCATTCGTCGAGCTTGAGTGCGCCGTCGACATATACATTGCCGCCTTCGTTTGGACGTTTGAAACTTGAGAAACTTGGCAGGATGGCTTCGTAGGCGACTGCCGGATCATCAAACGAGAAGCCGCTCAACTATGTTGCTGGTCTTGTAGGTAATGAACATCCCCTGAACATTTGGTGCTGATTTGGTGCGAATACGCACGCCAAATCCTGCTTTGTTCTGCACCAATTTGCCGAGTGCGGTTTTGAGAAGTGCCCGATTTATTGGTGCTGCCGGTAAGGATTGAACTTACGACCTCCCCCTTACCAAGGGGGTGCTCTACCACTGAGCTACGGCAGCGCCGGGCCGGATGCGAAAACGACGGATGGGAAAGCGGCCGCGCGTGCGGCGATCCTTGCCACACGGCCCGACATGGCGCAAGCACGCGCCGTCCCACCAGCGATCGCAGCGCAAGGCTTCCGTCGCGTGCCGTCGGGTCGTAATCTTGCGGCCATGAACGAGCCGGGAAAGCGCGCGGAGAAGGTGAGGCGGCAGCGGCGTTTGAGCGCGGCGCTGCGGGAGAATCTCAAGCGTCGCAAGGCCCAAGCGAAAGCCAAAGCCAAGGCGCGCGCGGTCGGCGCGGGCGCGGCGGACGCCGCCCAGTCCCACGATTCCGCCGGAATTGCCGGGCATAAACAACAACGCTAGAGCGCGCTGGCGCCTTGCGGCGCGTGTTTGCCGGACATGGGGAGAGGGGGCATGGATCGCATTCGCATCTGCGGCGGACAAAGGCTCAACGGAACGATCCCGATCTCCGGCGCCAAGAACGCTACTTTGCCGTTGATGATCGCGAGCCTGCTCACCGACAAGACGCTCGTTCTCGACAACGTGCCTCGGCTCGCCGACGTGAACCTGCTCCAGCGCATCCTGGGCAATCACGGCGTCGATATCATGGTGAGCGGCAAGCGTTCGGGCGAAACCCAATACGACGGCCAGACGCTCCACATCTCCGCCGCCAACGTCATCGACACGACGGCTCCCTATGAGTTGGTCTCGCGCATGCGGGCGAGCTTCTGGGTGGTGGCGCCGTTGGTCGCGCGCATGGGCGAAGCGAAAGTATCGATGCCGGGCGGCTGCGCCATCGGCACGCGTCCGGTCGATCTTCTGATCATGGCGCTCGAAAGTCTGGGGGCCGACATCGAGATCGATCGCGGCTATGTCATCGCCCGCGCCAAGAACGGCCTCAAGGGCGGCGAGATCAAATTTCCCAAGGTGACGGTCGGCGGCACCCACACCGCGCTGATGGCGGCCTCGCTGGCGCGCGGCACTAGCGTGATTGAGAACGCCGCGCGCGAGCCGGAGGTCACCGACGTCGCCGATTGCCTCAACAAGATGGGCGCCAAGATCACCGGGGCGGGCACCTCGCGCATCGTGGTCGAGGGCGTGGCGAAGCTTGGCGGGGCCCACCACCGCGTGCTGCCCGACCGCATCGAGACCGGTACCTATGCCATGGCGGCCGCGATGACCGGCGGCGACGTGCTTTTGGAAAATGCACGCAGCGAATTGCTGCAGGCGGCGCTTGACGTGCTCGTGCGGGCGGGTGTCGAGATCACCGCGACCAATACCGGCGTGCGCGTCAGACGCAACGGCTCCGGCCTTGCCGCGGTCGAAGTGACGACCGCGCCGTTCCCGGGCTTTCCGACCGATCTGCAGGCCCAGCTGATGGCGCTGATGACGCGGGCCAAAGGAACCTCGCGCATCACCGAGACCATCTTCGAGAACCGTTTCATGCATGTGCAGGAGCTGGTGCGGCTCGGCGCCCATATCCAACTCGACGGCGAATGCGCGACCATCGAGGGCGTGAGCGCGCTCAAGGGCGCGCCCGTGATGGCCACCGATCTGCGCGCTTCGGTCTCGCTCGTCATCGCCGCGCTGGCGGCCGAGGGCGAGACCATCGTCAACCGCGTCTACCACCTCGACCGTGGCTTCGAGCGGCTGGAGGACAAGCTCGCGGCCTGCGGCGCCGCGATCGAGCGCCTCAGCGGGTAGTCCACGACAACGCGCAATGTCCGTTCGGGTCGCTGCGGCCTCGACGCTCGTCTCGACGCTTGTCTTGGCGCTCGTCGTGGCGCTCGCCGACGGCGCCGACGCGCAGTTGGTGGATTGCCTCGGCGGTCAAAGACCGACCCAGGTGGCCGAACTGATGTTCGGCCGCAACATCGGCCGCCGGATCGGCGTGAGCGAAGGCGACTTCGGCCGTTTCGTCGATCGCGAGATCATGTCGCGCTTCCCGAACGGGCTCACCGTATTCAATGCCGCGGGCCAATGGCGGGAGCAGGCCATGGACAAGATCGTTCGCGAGCCGAGCAAGGTCGTGCAGATCGTGCTTCCGGGCCAAGTCGATGACATTGCGCGCCTCAACGAAATCGTCGAGGCCTACAAGACCCGCTTCAAGCAGCAATCGGTGGTCATGATCGTGCGGCCGGCCTGCGTGTCGTTCTAGTGGCGGCCGCCTGCCGGGCGGAATCGGCCCCTCACGACCGCTTGCGCCCGCGCCGGGCGCTTCCTAATTACCTCCATAACGCCGAGAACGGCAGGGAGCGCGCGTCATGGAGCCGGTGAAGTTCGTCGCCCTTGACCGGGACGACCTCGAAGTCGTGTCCACGCATCTGCAGGATGCGCTCGTCAAGGTGGCCGACGTCATGTGGCGTCCGCACGAAAAGCGCCTGGTGATAGCGCTGAGCCGCTTCGACTGGCTCTCCGCCGAGGGGACAAAGCCCGAACTCAGACGTTGCCGCGCGGCGCTGCGCTTCGAGCGCGTCAAATGCTGCAAGTGCCGAAACGTCAATCCCGCCGGCAAGGACGCGGTGCTCAACCTGCTCGCGGTCGAATTTTCCGAGACCGATCCGCCCGCCGGGGTCGTGAATCTCATTTTCTCGGGCGGGGGGGCGTTGCGGCTCGAGGTCGAATGCCTGGAAGCCGAGCTTGCCGATCTGGGGCCGTCCTGGCCGGCGGCCGTGCGTCCAATCCATACCGACGACGCGAGCGACGCCCGGGGTTGACGGCTCCTCCCAGCCACGCCATTGACCGCTGATCCGGCCCGCCGGTAGGACAGGGCCATGCCAATCCGTCTTGACCGCCGCGCCCCTGATTTCACCGAGCGTTTCCGCGCCTTTCTTGCCGCCAAGCGCGAGGCGTCGGCCGACGTCGAGACGGTCGTGCGCGGGATCATTGCGGACGTCGCTGCGCGCGGCGATCGCGCTTTGATCGAGCTCAGCCGGAAACTGGACCGCGTCGATCTCAACCAAACCGGCTTGCGCGTAGGGGCCGATGAGATCGACGCGGCCTATGCGGCCTGCGACCGGCGGGCGCTCGATGCGCTCGCGCTCGCGCGCGATCGGATCGAGGCCTATCACCGCCGCCAGCTCCCGACCGACGAGCGCTTCACCGATCCGCTCGGGGTCGAGCTTGGGTCGCGCTGGAGCGCGATCGAGGCGGTCGGCCTCTATGTGCCCGGGGGCACCGCCGCCTATCCATCCTCGGTGCTGATGAATGCGGTGCCGGCCAAGGTCGCCGGCGTTCCGCGCCTGGTGATGGTCGTGCCGGCGCCGGAGGGCAAGCTTGCGCCGCTCGTGCTCGCGGCGGCAAAGCTCGCCGGCATCGACGAAATCTATCGTGTCGGCGGGGCCCAGGCGGTGGCCGCGCTCGCCCATGGCACCGAGACGATCGCGCCGGTTGCCAAGATCGTCGGCCCCGGCAACGCCTTTGTGGCCGCCGCCAAGCGAATTGTCTTCGGCAAGGTCGGCATCGACATGATCGCGGGACCTTCGGAAGTGCTGATTCTCGCCGACAAAACCGGCCATGCCGAGTGGATCGCGGCCGATCTCCTGGCGCAGGCGGAGCATGATGCGAGCGCCCAGCCGATCCTGATCACCGACGACGCCGCTCTCGCCGACGCCGTCGAGGCGGCCGTCGGCGCGCAGCTTCGCTCGCTGCCGCGTGCCGCGGTCGCCGCCGCTTCCTGGCGCGATTTCGGCGCCATTATCCTGGTCGGCGCACTCCCTGACGCCGTGCCTCTCGTCGACGCCATCGCCCCGGAGCATCTCGAGATCCAGAGTGAGGATGCCGAGCGTCTGGCCGGCCGCGTCCGCAACGCCGGCGCCATTTTCCTCGGGGCCCACACGCCCGAGGCGATCGGCGATTATGTCGGCGGCTCGAACCACGTCCTGCCGACCGCGCGCTCGGCCCGCTTCTCGTCGGGACTGGGCGTGCTCGACTTCATGAAGCGCACATCGATTCTCAAATGCGGGCCCGATCAGTTGCGCGCACTCGGCCCTGCCGCCATCGCGTTGGGCGAAGCCGAGGGGCTCGACGGCCATGCCCGCTCGGTGAAGATGCGCTTCAACCCGCGATGACACGCTCGGAGCGCGCGTCCCAGCGAAAGAAGAACCGCCTTGTCGCGGTGACGCTCGACGAAAATTCTATCGGCCGCTCGAATCCCGACGTCGAGCACGAGCGTGCCGTCGCGATCTACGATCTGCTCGAAGACAATACCTTTGCCCCGAACGACGATGACGAGGGGCCGTTTGCGCTGCATTTGAGCATTAGCGGAGCGCGCCTCGCGTTCGACATCCGACGCGCGGATGGCGCGCCGGTGGTGGCTCATCTTCTGTCGCTCTCGCCGCTGCGCCGCATCGTGAAGGACTATTACACCGTCTGCGACAGCTATTACGCGGCAATTCGCACCGCGACGCCCGACCGCATCGAGGCGCTCGACATGGGTCGCCGCGCCCTCCACGACGAAGGCTCCAACATTTTGATGGAGCGCCTCGCGCGCAAAGTGAGACTCGATTTCGATACTGCGCGCCGCCTGTTCACGTTGATCTGCGTGCTGCATTGGAAGGGATGAAGCGAGCGCCGGCGTCGCGGCCGCAGGCGGTGTTGTTCGCCTGCGGCATGAATTCCGTGCGCTCGCCCATGGCCGCGGCCCTGCTCAAGCAAATGCTCGGCACGTCGCTCTACGTCGGCTCGGCCGGCGTGCGCAAAGGCGAGCTCGATGCCTTCGCGGCGGCCGCGATGGAGGAGATCGGCATCGACATCAACGCGCATCGACCGGTGACGTTCGAAGAGCTCGACGACTTCGAGGGGCTCAATTTCGACCTGATCGTCACGCTTTCGCCCGAAGCGCACCACAAAGCGCTCGAATTGACCCGCACGCTCGCCGCCGATGTCGAGTATTGGCCGACCGCGGATCCGACCGCGATCGAAGGCAGCCGTGAGCAGCGGATGAACGCGTATCGGGAGGTGCGTGATCAGTTGCTGAAACGGATCAGGGAGCGCTTTTCTCCTCGCCATCGGGGCAACGAGTGACAAACCCATAGTCAGCGGTTGTCGGATGGGCGTGATTCCGCTAGTTTCGCGCCTTCGGGGCGGCGCGATCCGCCCGCGCTGTTTCCAAATGCCGGAGAGCGGATGGCAAAGGAAGAACTCTTGGAATTTCCCGGTGTCGTGACGGAGCTGCTTCCGAACGCCACGTTCCGGGTCAAACTCGAAAACGAACATGAGATCATCGCCCACACCGCCGGCCGCATGCGCAAGAACCGCATCCGCGTGCTGGCGGGCGACAAAGTGCTGGTCGAGATGACGCCCTACGATCTGACCAAGGGTCGTATCACCTATCGATTCAAATAATCGCGCTTCTCCAAGCTCACGACCTCCGTCCATGCAGTCGCTGTGCAAGCAAAAATGATCGGCCGGCCCAAGCTCGTCCTCGCGTCCGGCTCGCCCCGCCGAGTCACGCTCATCAATCAGGCCGGCATCGAGCCTGATGCGCTGCGCCCCGCCAACGTCGACGAGACGCCGAGGCGGGGAGAGCTGCCGCGCGCCTGCGCCAATCGACTCGCGCGCGCCAAGGCCGAGGTGGCGCTCGATCTGGTGCGCGCCGACGAGGAGCTCCAGGGTGCCTACATCCTCGCCGCCGATACCGTAGTCGCGGTCGGTCGGCGCATCCTGCCCAAGCCCGAACTGGTCGACGAAGCCTCCGAATGCCTGCGGCTGCTGTCCGGGCGCAATCATCGCGTCCACACGGCGATCTGCCTGGTGACGCCGAAAGAGGCCTACCGCCAGCGCTTGGTCGAGACGCGCGTGCGCTTCAAGCGCCTCTCGGAGGACGACATCGAGACCTATCTCGCCTCGGGCGAATGGCGCGGCAAGGCCGGCGGCTATGCCGCCCAAGGCATCGCCGGGAGCTTCATCGTCAAGATCGCGGGTTCCTATAGCAACGTCGTCGGCCTTCCACTCTACGAAGTGACCACGCTTTTGTCCGGCGAGGGTTATCCGATCCGCCTCGGCTGGCTCAACCCGGTATGAGGCCTGGTCCTGCGGCGGCCGATCACCCATATGGACGGCATGTCCGAGCGCGACCCCGCCACTAAGTCCTGCCCGACTTGCGGCAAGCCGGCCGTGGAAAAATTTCGGCCGTTCTGCAGCAGGCGCTGCGCGGATGTCGACCTCAACCGCTGGCTCAGCGGAGTCTATGCGGTGCCGGTCAAGGACGAAGAAGACGAAGATGGAGCATCGGCGGCAAAGCCCGGCGATGAGGCATCCTGAGCGTTGATTGCGAGCGCGGACGGCCGTTCTGGACAGCCGGGAGTCGAGCCTCTATAACCCCCGCGCTCCTTCGTCCGCCGTGTCGCGGGCGCGGCGCCCAGGTAGCTCAGTTGGTAGAGCACTGCACTGAAAATGCAGGTGTCGGTGGTTCAATTCCGCCCCTGGGCACCATCGCTGTTACACTTTGCTTCGGACTTCGTTCGCGCTTCGCCCATGGCGATGCGGCCACCATTCATCACTACGACGCGGTCGGCGAACGTCATGGCCGGGCTCGAAAGGAGCTCACGACCGGGCTTTGGTCGTCCTTCACGAGATGGGGAGGCATTTGGCATCTCGGATGCCAATAGCGCGGTCACTTGACGGCACCGCCCGTGATGCCGCTGATGAATCGATCAAGGAAAAGATTGTAGGCGATGGCCACCGGCACGCTGGCGATCAGCGCCGCGCCCATCAATTCGCCCCAGTAGAAGATATCGCCGCGGATGAGGTCGGTCGCGACGCCCAGCGTCACCGGCTTCTCGTCCGAAGAAGAGATGAAAGTCAGGGCGTAGACGAACTCCTGCATGGTGAGGGTGAAGGCAAAAATGATCACGGTCAGGATCGCCGGCGCCGACAGCGGCAGCACCGTCTTCACGAACGCCCCCAACACGGTGCAGCCGTCGACGATCGCCGCTTCCTCGATTTCGCGCGGCACCGACTTGAAGAATCCCATCAGCAGCCAGGTGCAGAACGGGATCGTGAAGGTCGGATATACCACCACCAGCGACCACAGCGAGTCCTGAAGCCCGAAGTCGGAGACGAGCCGCGACAGCGGCAGAAACAGCAGCGTGGGCGGCACCAGATAAGTGAGGAAGATGCCGATCCCGAGATTCTCGCCGCTGCGGCCCGGCGTGCGCGCAAGACTGTAGCCGGCGGGCACCGCCACAGCGAGTGTAATCGCAACCACGCACACTCCGATCAAGGCCGTATTCCACAGCCACTGCACGAACAGCGTGTCCTCGAACAGATATCGCAGGTGCTCGAGAGTCGGCTC